>Ga0209802_1000901_pt1 | contig 22818 bp, 15 predicted proteins | sample GraSoiAngelo_129_FD_185886 | JGI IMG/M metagenome (GOLD analysis project Ga0209802, IMG submission 185886) | Grasslands soil microbial communities from the Angelo Coastal Reserve, California, USA - 14_0927_12_40cm (SPAdes) (version 2) | ecosystem: Environmental > Terrestrial > Soil > Grasslands ... | reverse complement strand
CATCTTCCAGCGGCGTTTCTCCGCCGCCGCCGTGTTCGCCATGAGGCGCGCGTCGAAGCCGGTGCCGCTGCACACGGCGAAGTAATGCGTCCCATCAGGGCGCTCCACGGCGCCGAGGTCGAGCGGCGCGGCCCGGCCCCGCAGGATCACCCGGGCGGCCGCCGCGGCGCCGCGCGGCAGCCGCAGATTGCCGGCGAGCAGGTTTCCCGTGCCTCCGGGCACCAGGCCGAGCGGCAGCCCCGTCCCCACGGCCCCGGCCGCGATCTCCATCGCCGTGCCGTCGCCCCCGTAGCACACCAGCACGTCGAAGCCCTGGTCGCCCGCCTCCCGGGCGAAGCGGCGCGCATCGCCAGTCTTCGCCGTGGCCAGCACCTCGACCGTCCAGCCACCGCCCCTCAGGGTCTCGCGGATGGCCGCGACGGCCCGAGCGTCGGTGCGCGCCGCCGCCGGGTTCGTGATGAGCAGGGCCCGGGCCACTAGTAGCGTCTCTCCCAGAAGAGGTCGAGCCCGATCTGGCGCGGCACCGTGCCCCCGATCCCTTCCGTGGCGGGATCACCGCAGGTCAGGACCGGCTCGAAGCTCGCTTCCGTGCGCCACTCCGGGCTGATGCGGAACTGCATCGACACCCCCAGAGTGTTGCCGACCGCGACCTGACGTCCCTCGCAGAATCCCGCGTTCACCACGAGGAACGTCTTCGGCCCGAGCTGCCGGCCGACGGCGAACTGCCACCCGAGCAGCGGGTCCCCCTGGCCGCCGGCGGCCGGGCGGATCTCGACGTAGTCGACCGGCACCCCACCCGACACGATGGTCTGCTCGATCTCGCCCGAGAGCACGGAGAGGGCGCTCTGCACCAGGGCCCGTTGATCGGCGATGCCGCCCTGGTCGCCCGCCAGCTCCACGTTGCTCTTGCCGAACAGCAGGTAGGAGATGATCTCGGTCTGCGACAGATCGCGCTTCTCGGCTTCCAGCGTCACCTTCGGCACGAGCAGCGTGCCGCCGATGTGCGCCACCGCGGTGATGTCCTCGGGATTCCGTTGCGTCGCCGTCGGGACCGGATGCACGACGTGCTTCGCCTCGATGTCGAGCGCGGCGTCCTGGTCCGGAGTGCCGAAGTAGCGCACCGTCCCTTGCGACACGACGAACTCGCGCGTCACGGGGCCGACCTTCAGGCGGTAGGTGCCGCGCGGCGCCTGGAGCGTGCCGCTCACCAGGTAGGCGCCGCGCTGCTTGGACACGGTCACGGTGCCCGAGAGCTGGATGTTGGCCTCGTCGGAGCGCAGCCAGACGTCGCTCCCCATCTCGAGCTCCAGCTCATCGATGCGGAGGCTGTCGAGGAACACGTTCTGGAACTCGGGACCCAGTCGCTGCCGCTCGATGAGCGAGGCGAGCGAGGTATCGGCGAGCTCGTCCAGGTTTACAATGCGCTTCTGCACCAGGTCCGCGAAGTACAGCACGCCCGAGGTGACCTTCCCCTGACCGGTAAGCGTCGCCCCGAACACGGGCCCCTGCAGCGCGAGCCGACCGCTCGCGGTGATGGCCACGTTGTTCTTCAGGTCGAGCGCCTTGAACTGGTCGGCCGCGATGCGGAGATCGAGCACGGGATGCGTGAGCTGTTCGAGCCGCACCACCCCGGACACGTCGGCCCGGCCGCGGCCGCTCCGGGCCGACAGCGCTTCGATCGCGATGGTGTCGCCCGACAGGGCCAACCGGCCGTTCACGTCCTCGTAGCGCGCCGAGAGGGCGGGGATCGTGGCGGCCGCGTCGACGATGCGGAGCTCGCCGCGCAGGCGGGGCGCGTCCCAGGTCCCCGCGATGCCGAGGTCGGCCGAGAACACCCCGGCCACCCGTTGCACGCTCGGCGTGAGGGCCTCGAGCACCGAGAGGTCGACGCTGTCGGCGGTGGCGCGCACCGACACCGTGTCGGCGAGCTGGCGCCGCGCCACAGGAACGAGCGAGAGGTCGAGGGGCAGATGGGCCTCGACGGCGAGGATCTGCAGCCCCGAGCGCCACAGATGCGCCGCCGCGCTGAGGCGCCGCTCGCGGTACTCGAACGACCCGTCCACGAACGGCGTGCGGAACTCCGCGAACGAGCCGTTCGTGAGGGAGAACGCGCCGCTGGAAACGGGATTGGCGCGCGTACCGGTCAAGCCGACGGTGGCCGTGATCGTGCCGCCCACACCCGTCGTGTCCCGCTCGAGCAGCGTGTAGAGACCGACGAGCGGGAAGCCCTCGAGCTGCAGGTGCGCGTTCGCGCGGCCACGGTTGGGCAGATCACCCTCGAGCACGAGCTTCCCCGAGCCATAGGCGCTCTGCAGCGCCAGGTGACTGACCGTCACGGTGGAGTCTGTGACGGCGAGCTCGACCGGCCGCTCGAGCACCCAGACGTCGCGGGGCAGCTGGACTGCGAGAGAGTCGAGACCAAGGCGCCGCACCACACCGCCCGTGGGATCGATGCGGCGCGCGAAGTGTCCACCGGCGAGGAACGCTCCACCGCCACCCGCCCGCGAGCGGGCGAACCAGATGAGCGAGTCTGTCGTGCCGCGGGCCGCCGCGCTCGCTCCGGCAAGGCCGAGGACGCCGTGCGCCAGCGAGTCGAGCGTCGCCTCGACGACGAACGCCGGCGTGGGACCGGGCTGCCAGGCGAGCCGCGCCCGGCCCGATGTGACTTCCCACCCCCGCCACTTGAGCCGCTCGCCGCTGGCGCGCGCCTCGAGCCCCAAGGAGTCGAGCGAGCCCTGCAGCATCAGGGCCACGCGTGCCGAGCCGGAGAGCGTTTCCCCACCGTCCGGATCCCCGGGCGGGTCGGCGGCCGCGGCGACCGCGCTTCCCCCTCCGGTGAACCAGGCGATGAGCGAGTCCACCGAGCTGAGGCTGTCGGCGTCGAAATCGAGCGCGAGCGTCCCGCGCGTGCCTCGACTCCAGCCGAGCGATCCCGACCCGGTCGTGATCAAGCCGGGCTGGGCGATCCGAAGGGAATCCAGGTAGACCCGGCGGTCGGCGAAGCGCACCACGGCCGCGCCGCTGTCGAGCGGCGACCCCGCCAGGAACGACGCGCCAAGCGCCGCGCGGAGCGTGCCCGCGGGCGGCGTGGCGCTGTCCCCCGCGAAGCTCCCCTCCACACTGAAGGTGAGCCGGGAGTCGGGTACCGCCCGCCCCGTCGTCCAGTGCGCCAGATCGAGGCCCCGCGCCCGCAGCACGAAGCCCCGCGCGCCGTAGTGGGGGAGATCGAGTGCCAGGACGCCATTCCCCTCGACCGTACCGGCGGGCCCCCGCAGCTCGGCATGCGTCCCGAGCGAGTGGAGGGTGCCCGCGAGCTTCACCGGACCCGCGACCGCCCCCTGCAGTGGCAAGTCCGGGAAGCTCCCCCGTAACCCATCGAAGGAGACCGAGTCGGCCGACACATCCGCGTAGATCCCCAGTGTGTCACCCCGGCTGTCCAGCCGCACGGTGCCGGCGATCTTGCTCGACGGGCGGGCGCCGTCCCGGTGGGCCAGGGTGCCACTGAACTGGGCGTTCCGAAGCGGCCCCGTGAGCGTCCCCGTGGCGTACAGCACCCCGTGCAGCCGGGCCGCCGGCACGAGCCGTCGCACGGTGGCGAAGGCCACGCTCGACGCCTCCACCGCGAACGGCTGGAAACGAATGCCCTCCCCGTCCGTCGCCTTGAGGTTCACCTCGCCGCGACCGCGCACGCGCGATTCCGGCCAGCCGGGCACGGCGGAGTCGCGAAACGCCCAGTCGATGTCGAGCGCCAGCGCCGCGAGCCGGCCGCCCGCCACCGTGTGACCGCTGAGCCGCCCCGCGAACGGCAACGTGTCGAGGAAAGCCCGCGCGAACTCGAGGTCGAAGTCTCGCGCCTGGAGGTCCGCATCGCTCAGCGCGACGAGTCCCGAGTCGGGGGCGCTGAAGGCGGTCAGGCGACCGGACAGGGTACCACCGCCGTAGGACAGGTGCAGCGGGTCGAGCCCGACCTCGAGCAGTCGTGTGCCGTGCGAGCGCAGCCGCACGTCCCCCGACACGACGCCCGCGCCCGGCACGCGGGCGAGGCGTGAGTCGATGAACGGGAAGTCGCGCAGCGTCGCCGAATCGGCGCGCAGCTGGAGATCGTAGAGGATGGTGCCGTGCGGCCAGGTGACCATGCCCCGCGCGTCCCGCAGCGCCGACGCCGGAAGGCGGGCCCGGGCGACGGTGAGCTGCAGCGAATCCCCCACGACTCGGAGCCGGCCCGCCAGGTCCACGAGCCGCACGATCGGGTCGCTCGCCTCCATGGCCAGCCGCGTCACATCGATCCGGATGCCCCGCTCACGGGGAGACGAGACCTGCAGCGCGGCGAGGCGCGCGTCGACATGCTCGAAGCGCCGGATCCGCAGGCGACCGTTGACACCCCCGCTCTGGATCTCGAGCGCGCTGTCGGCGCGCCGTCCGGCCTGAAGCCGCAAGATGATGGTGCCGTCGTCGATGCGGACGTTGCGGAACAGAATCAATGTGGCCGGGCCATGGTGGCTGGTATCCGGGCCCCCCCCTCCCCCTCCCCCTCCCCCTCCCAGCCGCAGCAGCTCCTCCACGTTCAGGCGCCCGCTCGGGTGCTGCACGATGTTGATCACCGGCTGCCGCAGCTGGAGCTCGAACAGCACCACCCGCCCCGCCGCGAAGTCGAGGGGATTGTAGCTCACGTCGGCGCGCGGCAGCCAGGCGACGAGGGTGGTGTCCGCGTCGAACAGCCGCACCTGGGAAAGCGACACCCCGGTGAGGAGCGAGCCGTGGACGTCCCCCACCTCGATCACGCCGGTGAACACGCGCCGCAGCGCGTCCTCGGTCACCCGCGCCACCAGCGACCGGCCCGCGCCCGTGCTGACGAGTGCGGACAGCGCGCCCAGGAAGCAGGCGAGCAGACCGACCACGGTCCACAGCGCGACGCCGAGCGAGCGGCGCACCATCAGAACGCCTGCCCCACGGCGAACTGCAGCTTGACGCGGCTCCAGAACGACGACGGTCGCGGCGGGTGGATCGTGTGGGGGGTCACCTTCAGCGTCGGCGGGGTCTGCGAGTTGTCCTGAAAATAGAGCGGACCAGGCTCGGCGGCGTAACCGTTGTAAGCGGCGTCGAGCCGCACGGGTCCGAGCGGCGTCACAAAGCGGAGCCCGAGTCCCGGCGTGACCCGCACCCCGCTGATCGGGCTTAGCGTATCCCCCCGCTCCCACACCTGCCCGACGTCTACGAACAGCCCGAGCCGTACCCGATCCGGGAAGAGCGGCGTCGGGATCCGCAGCTCCAGGTCGGCCACGAACACGGTGTTGCCCCCTGTGGGCGAGGTGCGGAGGTCCCGGTACGTGGTGTCTCCCCCCTGGATCACCCGATTCGCCGCGCTCGTGTCGGCGGTGACGTACACGCGGGGCCCGAGCTCATTCAGGGCGTACCCCCGCACCGAGTTCGGGCCGCCGGCGTAAAAGCGCTGGTCGGGGGGCACGAAGCGCGCGCTCTGGCCCGAAACAGTGATGCGCAGCGGCAGGATCGCGCCGCCGCGCGCCCGCCATGCCAGCACCGTGCGGCGCGACAGCGAGTAGTACCGCGCGACCTCGAGCTCGCCCCGATTGAACTCATACAAGCTGTCCGAGAAGACGTAGCGCGAGGCGTAGGCGTAATTCAGCCGCACGGCGCTCCCCGACGACGGGTCGAGCACCGAGTTCACTTGGTCCCGCGCCCCCGAGACGGTGATGGCACCGAACCGCCGACGATTGGCAAGGAACACCTGATCGGAGTCGTTGCAGACGCGGAACACGCTGCAGTAGACCACGGGGTCCGCCGTGGTCCGCCCCACCGAGTAGCTGTACCCCACGGTCACGGGCACATTGCGGCGGGCGTTCACGGTCACCGCGAAGTTCGCGCCCACCGCCTGGCGCGTGTACGCCTTGAACTCGGAGCGGCGCTCGGCGAACACCGCGAAGCTCGCCGTGTGGCGCGGAGACAGGAAGGCGGGTTGGCGCAACGTCACCGTGGCGTTGTAGTTCGCGGTGTCCGAGGTCTGGTCGTCGTGCAGAAAGCCGCACAGGTTTCGCCGGAAGCCCGCGTCGGTGGGAAAGCCCACGCCGATCTTCGAGAGCTGGCCCGTGAGATCGAGCGCGCGGGCCCCGCCGATGAAGTCATAGGCGGTCCAGCCCGCCTGGAACCGGAAGCAGTCGATCGAGCCGTAGCCCCCACCCAGCCGGATGCGGTGGCGCGGGGCCTCGCTCACCCGCACGACCACCCGAACCGTCGAATCCCCGGACCGCGGCGCGGTGTCCGCGAGGGCTACGTTCACGGAGCGAAACATCCCGAGGCCGTACAGATCGCGCTGCGTCTGGTACAGCTGATCCTGGCGGAACCAGTCGTTCGGTTTGACCGACAGCATGCGACGCACGGTCGCGCTGTCCACCTGGTCCGCGCCCGTGATCGCGACCGCCCCGATCCGCACGCGGGGCCCCGGCACCGCCTCAAGCGTCGCCTGGGCCGTCAGGGCCGCCACGTCCACATCGAAGCTGCGCAGCACGTCCCCGAAGGGATAGCCGTGGTTCCGGAGCCAGCTCACGATGGTGTCGGCCGACGCCTGCAACAGGAAGCGGTTGAAGGGGTCGCCCACCTGCAGCGGCAGGCTGCGCTTCAGGCCCGCCACGCTGCCCACCGAATCGAACCCCGTGATCTCGAGCTTCGTGAGGCGCACGGGGTCGCCCTCGTAGATGCGGAAGGTGACGTAGACGTCCCGGTCCTCCCGGCGCACCAGCGTGTCCACGACCACGTTCATGTAGCCGCTCTGCCGGTACAACAGCAGCAGGCGGATCACGTCGCGGCGGAACTCGAGCTCGTTGAAATACCGCTTCTCGCCGAGTCCCAAGTACCGGATGAGGAAGGCGCGCGCGAACCAGCTCGAGTTGGACGTGGAGATGGCGGCGCGGAGCGTGTAATCGTCAAGCGCGTGATTGCCCTCGAAAGAAAGGTCGCGCACCACCCGCTGCTGCTCTTGCTGCGCGGCGAGGGGGAGGAGGGCCGCCGCAGACAGCGCGACGAGCACAAGGACAGCGGGGGCACGCAATTGACGCGGTCGGGCCTGTCCCCTATGTTGGCGCACTCCCGCCGCACTGTCAACCTTTTCGACACCTAACCCCATGCGCGCGTTCCCCGAACTGACCCTCGACGGGACCTCGCTTACGGCCGCCCACCCCTGGCCGCTCCACCCGATCGCCCGTGCCGCAGACTACGCAGCGGGGCGCGCCGGCGATGTGACGGGCATCCGGACGATGGAACCTCGTGACGAGGCTGCTCGATGGGAAAGCTGATCCTCGCAGCACTTACGATGAGCTCGACCCTCACGGCTCAGGCTCCAGGCGAGAGGCCGCGTACCGCGCCGCTGCGCGGTTCGCTCGAGCGGCGACTGGCGCAGCTGCTCGACGTGCCGCCGTTCGATCGGGCGAGCTGGGGCCTCTACGTGGTGGACGATCGCGGGCGGGTGCTATACCAGCGCAACGCCGACCGCCTCTCCGTGCCCGCGAGCAACACCAAACTGGTCGTGACCGCGGCGGCGACCGTGCTGCTGCCGGCGGACTACCGGGTGACGACGAGCCTGTACGTCAACGGCCGCGTGGATGCGGGCGTGCTGTACGGCGACCTGCTGCTGTACGGCCGTGGGGACCCGACGTGGTCCGAGCGCTGCTACGCGGTGGACACGCTCGCCCCCGGAGCGTGCGATTCCGCGTTCACCGCGATCGACGCCATCGCCGATTCGGTGCGCGCCCGAGGGCTCCGGCGCATCACGGGGAAGCTCGTGGGCGATGGCTCGTACTTCGAGCCGACACTGGTGCACCCCGGGTGGAACGCCTGGGACTTGAACTGGTGGTATGCGGCGCCCGTTTCGGGGCTCGGCTTTCACGACAACAGCGTGGACTTCAAGATCACGCCGGGCCCCGCGGTGGACACCCCGCCCCTGATCACCTGGTCCCCCGACCTGGCGCTGTTCACGTTCGAGAACCGTGCCCGCACCGTGCCCGCGGACTCGAGCTCCACGATCGGCGACAACTTCTTCCGCAAGCCCGGCACGCGGGACATCTGGGCCGAGGGGACGGTGGCGCTGGGGCGCAAGCCCGCGACCGAGAGCTTCGCGCTTCCCGACCCCAACCTGTACGCGGCCCGCGCGCTGGCGGCGGCGCTGCTGCGTAAGGGTGTCGCGATCGAAGGCGGCGCGGCGAGCACGACCGATTCCCTCGCGTACCGCGGGGCCCGCTGCTGCGCGCCGCTGGTCGAGTACCGCGGCCGCCCGCTCCCCGACATCCTGTTCCCCATCCTCAACACCAGCCAAAATTGGTTCGCCGAGATGCTCCTCAAGATCCTGGGGCGGGAGCTCAAGGGCGTGGGGTCGTGGGAGGCGGGGCTCGAGGTCGAGCGGCGGTTCCTCACCGATTCGGTGAAGTTGGACTCGACCGCGTTCGCACTGGAGGACGGCTCGGGACTCGCCGCCGGGAACCTGGTGACGCCGCGCGGCTTCGCGCAGCTCCTGGCCTACATGCACCGCCACCCCAAGCGCGCGCCGTTCCTGGCCGCCCTCCCCCACTCCGCCCAGCCCGGCTCACTGCTCAAGCGTTTCGTCGCCACGCCGCTCGAGACGAGGGTGATCGCGAAGACGGGGAGCATCGACCGCGTGAACAGCTTGTCGGGCTATATCGAGCGCCCCGACGGCCGGACCATCACGTTCAGCATTCAAGCGAACGCGCACGCGGTCCCCTATCAACAAATGCTAGCGCGGATCGACTCTCTTGTCGTCGAAATAGGCAAGACGAAGTGATCAGTCTTCGGACTGCCCGAAGATCGCCATGTTCGAGCTGTGTCCCGGCTCGACCTTGGCCGCCGGGTTGATGAGGTGGACGGCGTGGTTCACGGCGATCGCGGCCTCGGCCGCTCCGGTGGCGATGAGTTTGAGCTTCCCCGGATAGGTCGTGATGTCTCCGGCCGCGAAGATGCCGGCGATGTTCGTCTCCATCGTTGGCGACACTTTGATCTCGCCCTTCTCGATCTCGAGCCCCCACTCGGCGATGGGACCGAGCGCCGAGATGAAGCCGAGCTGCGGGATCACGCTGTCCACGGCGACCCGCTCTTCCTGCTTCGTCTTGTTGCTGACGATCGTCGCGGCCTCGATCGCGGCGTCGCCGTGGATCGCCTTCAGCTCCCAGAACGTCCGCAGCTCCATCTTCCCCGCGGCGGCGAGCGCCTGCACCAGCTTCACGGTGGCGGCGTGGGCCCGGAACCCGTCGCGGCGGTGGATCATGAGGACGCGCCGAGCGATGCCCTGGAGGTTCACCGCCCAGTCGAACGCCGAGTCGCCGCCGCCCACCAGCAGCACGCGCTTGCCGCTGAAGACCTTGGGGTCGAGGATGCGGTCATGCAGCCCCTTGCCGTACCAGCGGTCCACGTCCTTGAGCGGCAGCTTGCGCGGCGTGAAGGCGCCGATCCCGCCCGCGATGAGCACGGTGCGCGACGGGTACTGGTCGGTCTCGGTGACGACGGTGAAGACCGGCTTGCCGTTCTGGGCCTCGCGTTTCAGGCCGATCACCTTCTGTCCCAGATGGACGGGCGCCTTGAACTGGAACGCCTGCTCCGCCATCCCCTTCACCAGGTCCTTCGCCAGGATCTTGGGGAAGCCGGCGACGTCGAAGATGTACTTCTCGGGATAGAGCGCCGTGAGCTGCCCGCCCACCTGGTCGAGGTTGTCGATCAAGCAGCAGGTCGCGCCGCGCATGCCGGCGTAAAAGGCGGCGAACAAGCCCGTCGGGCCGGCGCCGATGATCGTGATATCTTTGACCTCTTGCATTGGGGCGAACGTAATGGAACATCCGGAGAGAAGGGAGAGGGGAGAGCGCCGGAGGGGGTGAAGATCTACACGAAGACCGGTGACGGCGGGGAGACGGGCCTGTTCGGCGGCGGCCGGGTGCCCAAGGATCACCGGCGGGTGGAGGCGTACGGGGCGGTGGACGAGCTGAACGCCGCGCTCGGGCTGGCGCTCGCGCTCGAGCCGCGCAGCTACTGCCGCGAGCTGCTCGAGCAGGTGCAGCGGGACCTCTTCACGATCGGCGCGGAGCTCGCGACGGCGGACCCGGCCAAGCTCGCGAAGGCGCTGCGGGAACGGCCCCCCCTCGGCACCGAGCAGGTGAGCGCCCTGGAGCGGGCCATCGACCGGTACGAGGGCGAGGTGCCCCCGCTCAAGCAGTTCATCCTCCCCGGGGGAGTGCCCAAGGCGGCCGCGTTGCACCTGGCGCGCACCGTGTGCCGCCGCGCCGAGCGCGCGGTGGTGGGGCTGTACCGCGAGCACAAGACCGGCGGCATGTCGTCGGTCGTCCCCTACCTGAACCGACTCTCGGACCTGCTCTTCGTGCTCGCCCGGGTCGCGAACCACGCGGCGGGCGCTCCGGACATCACGTGGTGACGGTCCGCGTTCCCATCGAGGAGCGGCGCGATGCCGCCTACGACATCGTGATCGGGCGCGGGCTGCTGGGCGACCTCGCGGATCTCGTGCAGGCCGCGTGCCCGGCGAACCGCTATGCGGTGATCACGGATTCGCACGTCGGGAAGCTGTATGGCGAGCGCGTCGTGGCACGTTTGCGCGACGCCACGTTGCCCGCCCAGTTGTTCGAGTTTCCCGCCGGAGAATGGAACAAGACGCGAGAGACATGGGCGGTGCTCAGCGACCGGATGCTCGCGGCGCAGTTCGGGCGCGACGCCGCGGTGATCGCGCTCGGTGGGGGGGTCGTGGGCGACGTGGCCGGGTTCGTGGCCGCCACGTACCTGCGCGGCGTCCCCTACGTCCAGGTGCCGACCACCCTGCTGGCGATGATCGACTCCTCGATCGGTGGGAAGACCGGCGTGGACGTCCCGGCGGGTAAGAACTTGCTGGGCGCGTTCCACCAGCCGCGGTGCGTCGTGGCCGATCTCGACACCCTGGCTTCGCTCACGCCGGTGCAGCTCGCCGCGGGCATGGCGGAGGCCGTGAAGCACGGCGTGATCGCCGATTCCGCGTACTTCGCCTTCCTCGAGCGAGAGTGCCCCCCGCCGGTCGCCCAGCGAGCCCCGGATGTCGTCGAGCGGCTGGTACGACGCTCGGTGGAGATCAAGGCGGAGGTGGTGGCGGCGGACGAGCGCGAGGCGGGGCGGCGCGCGATCCTCAACTTCGGGCACACGGTGGGCCACGCAATCGAGGCCACGACGAAGTTCGAGGTGCCGCACGGCGAGGCGGTGGGGATCGGGATGGCGTACGAGGCGCGGCTCGCCGAGACGCTCGGTGTCGCCGAGGGCGGGACGGCGCGCCGCATCCGCGGGCTGCTGGAGCGCTACGGCCTGCCGGTCGAGCTGCCGGAGACGGCCACCGTGGATGGCCTGGTCGCGGCGATGCAGCTCGACAAGAAGGCGCGCGCCGGGACCGTGCGGTTCGCGTTGCCGCGTGCCGTCGGCGTGATGTGCGGGGACGGGGAGGCTGGATGGACGGTCAGCGCACCGGAGCGGGTGGTGCGGGAGGTGCTGGGTTCGTCCCCGGGCTGAAGCCCGGGCTCGGCGCAATGTGCGTCCTGTAAGGACGCACCCCCGGCCGAGCGCGCCCTCTCAGGGCGCGAACACACGGAAGCCCGGCCTGTTTGCCGGGCTTCGCGTATCGATCCCAATTCCTCGCGGTCTCACAGCGCCTGGTGCTGGGCGCGCTGCTTGCGCACCCGATAGATGCCACGAGCGAGGATGAGCACGCCCACCACCGCGAGCGCCGTGCCGCTGTTAGTCCCGATGAGCGCGAGCGTGCCGGTGAGCCCGCCCACGATGAAGATCAGGCCAAGGATAATGCTGCTCATGGCGCCCCCCAGGAAAAAGGACCGGCCACGATACGGCCGCCGCCGGGGTCTGACCATGTCGCGCGTCACGTCCAGGAACTAATCGTAAGGCGGTCAACAACTTCCCCACACGATTCCCACGTCTCCACAACGCGGCCCCGGCGGGCATCAACAGTCGATCAACATCAAATTCTCCACAGCACTGTGGATAGTGGAGAAACAACGCACTCGTGGGGCGCTCTAACGATTTGTGATGTGGAAAAGAGCGAAGATTTGCACCCTTGTGAGGTGATTCTTTATATTGGCGCACCCGAACACCGTCTCACTGGTCCACCGTCGGAGCCCTAGCTATGGCACGGTCGAACGGAGGTAAGGCAAAGGCATTCTTTCGCGCCAATCCTTCCGGAGCATTCGACCAATACCTCCAAGACATCCAGAAGCTGCCGCTGATCAAAGACCCCACTGAGGAGCGCCGCCTAGCGCGGCGCGTGCAGCGGGGCGATGAAAAAGCCGCCGAGCGGCTCGTCACAGCAAACCTCCGATTCGTCATCTCCTACGTCAAGAAATATCAGGGTCACGGCCTCGATCTCTCCGAGCTGGTCGCCATCGGTAACGAAGGGCTGCTCAAGGCGGTGAAGAAGTTCGATCCCGACCAGGGGGTGAAGTTCATCTCGTATGCGGTGTGGTGGGTGCGCCAGGCGGTCCTCAAGGCGCTGGCCGAGCAGACGCGCAGCGTCCGCATCCCGCTGAATCAAAACTCGCAGCTCATCCGCATGAGCCGCACCGAGACGTACCTCTCCCAAGAGCTCGGTCGCGAGCCCACCGACGACGAAATCGCCCTCGCCCTCGAAGACACCGTGGAAAACGTCCGTACCGCGCGCCGCATGACGGCGGCCGAGTTGTCGCTCGACGCGCCAGTAGATCGTAGCGACAAGGACGCGGCCACGCTGGGCGAGCGGTTCGCCGGTCAGGAGGGCGGCGAGATCGAGGAGAAGACCGACGGCAAGCTGATGCGGGAGTTCATCGACCGCATCTTCCAGAAGTACTTGACCCCCCGCGAGCGCAAGATCCTGTACCTCTATTACGGTCTCGAGGAAGGCAGCGAAGCCATGACGCTCGAGAAGATCGGGGCGCTGATGGGGGTCACGCGCGAACGCATCAGGCAAATCCGGGAACGAGCGTTCGAGAAGCTGCGCGAATCCCCGGATGGCAGAGCGCTTAAGGGTTTCTGGCGAGCAGCCTGAGGACCTGCAACTACTAGACGCGACAGACGCACAGGGGAGAACAGGGTCAGGGGTCAGGAAACCCATTCCTGGCCCCTGTTTGCTGTTCTCCCCCGTGCGTCTGTGCGTCTGTGCGTCTAGTATATAGTATGCCTCGAGAGCTTCCTATTTTTCCGCTGCCGATCGTCCTGTTTCCGGGAGCTCCCCAGCCGCTCCATATCTTCGAACCCCGGTATCGGCAACTCTTGGTCGACTGTCAGGACGGCGACGGCCGCTTCGGGATCGCCTACGTGGCGCCGGACGGTACGCCAGCGGCCGATCCGGTGCCGGGCACCGGCGATGTGGGCTGCGTCGCATTGGTCCGCTCCATCCAGCCGCTGCACGACGGGCGCTCCAACATCCTCACGGTAGGCGAGCGACGCTTCGTGCTGCGCCGCTGGGTGGAGCACGACCCGCCCCGCCTGTACCGTGTCGCCGAGGTGGAGGAATTCGACGACGACCCCGTCGATCCGGCCGAAGCGGCGCCGCTCGCCGCGGACGTGCGCGCCGCGTTCGCCCGCCTGGCGCGGGCGCTCGGCGTGCTCACCGAGGCCGCCGAGGAAGAGATCGAGCTGGCGTCCGACCCGCAGCTCTTGTCTTTCCAGGTCTCGGCCGCGCTCGAGCTCGATGCCGCAGCGAAGCGGGCATTGCAGGCGAGCCGCAGCACCACCCTGCGACTGCGCCAGCTCGCGGGGCTGCTGGGGCCACTCGCGACCGACGCCGAGCGGCGTGCCACGGTGCGCCGTCGGGCCAAGGGCAATGGGCGCGGCGGGCGGCATCCCCAGATCGAGCAGACGACGTGACCGCCCCCACCCCCCCCATTCCCCCCGAGTCGCTCGTCGCCGGGCTCGCCGGCATCGTCGGCCCGCGGCACGTGCGGACCGCCCTGCCCGAGCGCGTGACCTACGCCCGCGACGGGCTCCCCACGCACCGTCGGGTCCCCGGGGTCGTGGTGCTCCCCGGGCAGCGCGACGAGGTGATCGCCGTGGTGCGCCTGCTCGCGACCCTGGGTGTGCCGTTCGTGCCGCGGGGGGCGGGCACCGGCCTCTCCGGCGGCGCGCTCGCCGACGGCGACGCGGTGCTGATCGTCCTCACGCGGTTGAACCGCATCCTCAAGATCGACCCGCGGAATCGCCTCGCCGTGGTCGAGCCGGGTGTCGTGAATGTGCGGCTCTCCGCCGCCACCGCGCCGCACGGGCTGCACTACACCCCCGACCCGTCGAGCCAGACGGCCTGCACTATCGGCGGCAACGTGGCGGAGAATTCCGGCGGGCCGCACTGCCTCAAGTACGGCGTGACGGCGAACCACGTGCTGGCGCTCGAGGTCGTGCTCGCGGACGGGCAGGTCGTCGCGCTCGGCAGCCCGGGAGGCGAGCCGTGGGGGCCGGACCTGGTCGGGCTGTTCGTCGGCTCGGAGGGCAACTTCGGGATCGCGACCCGGATCACGGTGCGGCTGCTCCCGTTGCCACGGGCCGTGCGCACGCAGCTGGCCGACTTCAGCTCGCTCCGCACGGCGGGCGAAGCCGTCTCGGCGGTGATCGCGAGCGGTATCGTGCCCGCCGCCCTCGAGATGATGGACCAGTCGTGTATCCGCGCCGTGGAGGACTCGGTGTATGCGGCGGGCTACCCCCGCGACGCGGCCGCGGTGCTGCTCGTCGAGCTCGACGGCGGCTCGGACGCCGCTGTCCAGACCGACGCGGCGACCGTCGAGGAGATCCTGCGGGCCCACGGGGCGCGAGCGGTGCGCACCGCGGCGGACGCGCAGGAGCGCGAGCGGCTCTGGCTCGGGCGCAAGAAGGCGTTCGGCGCGATGGGCCGGCTGTCGCGTGATCTCGTGGTGCAGGATGCGGTGGTGCCCCGCTCGACGCTGCCCGACGTGCTCGAGAGGATCGGGGAGATCGCCGCGCGCTACGGTCTCACGGTGAGCAACGTGTTTCACGCCGGGGACGGAAATCTCCACCCCAACATCTCGTTCGACGGCCGGGTGCCGGGGCTCAAGGCCCGCGTGGACGCCGCCAGCGGGGAGATCATGAGCGCCTGCATCGCCGTTGGTGGCACGATCACGGGAGAGCACGGCATCGGGCTCGACAAACTGCGCTACATGCCGCTCATCTTCCCCGGCGACTCGCTGGCCGCGATGCGCGCCGTGCGCCGCGTGTGGGACCCGGAGGAGCGGGTGAATCCCGGGAAAGTGGTGCCGGTGCATGCGTGTAGGGAATGGTCAGGGGTGCGGAGTGCGGAGTGGCGAGTGCGGAGTGGAACGCCGCCCTCGGACTCCACACACCGCACTCCGCACTCCGCACTCGCAACATGAGCCTCGTCGACCGCGTCCGCGCCCTGCTCGGCAGCGACGCCGTGGATCTCGCGGCGACGCCGGACGGCGTGCCGCGCGTCGCGCCGGCCTCGCCCGACGCCGTGGCGCTGCTGCTCGGCACTGCGCGGGAGGAGGGATGGCGGCTGCGCGTGGAAGGCGCGGGCACGTGGATGCCGGCGGACGCGCCGGCCGACCTGGCCCTCACCACGCGCCGGCTCGACAAGATCCCGGCGATCGAGCCGCAAGACCTCTCCGCCACCGCCGAGGCGGGGATCGGCTGCGACGTGCTGCGCCAGCAGCTCGCGGACCGCGGCACCTGGCTGGCGCTCGATCCCCCGGGACTCGCCGGCCGCACGCTCGGCTCGCTCGTGGCGACGGCGACCTCCGGCCCGTTGCGCCAGGGGCTCGGTGCCGTACGGGATCACCTGCTCGGCGTCACCTTCGTGACCGGGGACGGCCGCGTCGTGCAGAGCGGCGGCAAGGTGGTGAAGAACGTGGCGGGCTACGATCTCACCAAGCTCGAGGCAGGAGGCTTCGGAGCGTTCGGCGTGATCGTGCTCGTCCATCTGCGGCTCCGCACTCTGCCCCGCGCCGACCAGACCCTCGTGCTCGAGGGGACGCGCGAGGATCTGACGCAGGTGGCGGAGGACATCGCCGCGGCGGGGCTGCAGCCGGCGGCCCTCGAGCTCATGTCGCCCGCACTGGCGCGCCGGGAGCGCTGGGCGCTGGCGGTGCGGTTCGCGGGCTCGGCGGCGCTCGTCGGCGCAGACGAAGCGGGCCTGCGCGCCGCGACCGGCGGGCGCTTCACCGCGCTACGGGCCGACGAAGCGCATGCGTGCTGGATGCGCGCGGCGGAAAGCTTCGCCACGCGGCCGGTGACCTTCCGGATCGGCGGTCTCCCGGACTCGAGCGACGAACTGCTCGACCTGCTGCAGCACCAGGTGGGGGACGAGTGGGTGTCGGCCAGCCCGGGGGTGGGTGCGATCCGCTGGGGCGGCGAGACGACGGTGGACCGGCTGCGGCGGCTGCGCCGCACGCTCGCGGGGCTCGAGGTGCCGCTCACCGTCGAGCGCGCCGCCTGGCCACTGCGGGCGGCGGTCGGGCACTTCGGCGCCTACCGTGAGGGCGCCGGTCCGCTGATCGCGGGCCTGCGTCGCACGTTCGACCCCGGCGAGGCGTTCGTCGTCGCGGTCGAAGGGACGGAATGACGGATCGGGCAGGATTCGCCGCGCTCGACCCCTGCGTCCACTGCGGCTTCTGCCTGCAAGCCTGCCCCACCTTTCTCGCCACCGGCGACGAGGCGGACAGCCCGCGGGGCCGGATCGAGCTGATGCGCGCCGTCGAGACCGGCGAGCTCGAGCCGGACGACCCCGCCGTCGCGCTCCACCTCGATCGCTGCCTCGGCTGCCGCGGCTGCGAGCCGGTGTGCCCTTCGGGTGTGGGCTACGGGCGCGGCCTCGAGACGGCCCGCACGCTGCTCGCCGAACGTCGCGGCGCGCCGCCACTCGCGCGGCTCGCGCTCGCGGCCTTGACGGGGCCGGGCGTGTCGCGGGTCGTGTACGCCATGGCGCGGGTGTTCCGCGGCACGGGAATCCCGCGCGGGCTCGCCGGGTGGGGACGGGTCCGGTTTGCCATGGGGATGCTGGCGGCGACAAAGCCGGTTAGGCGGTCAGGCGGTTGGACGGTTAGACGCGCCGCGGGTACACTAACCGCCTATCCGCCTAACCGCCTAACCGCCTGGCTGTTCCGCGGCTGCATCATGGACGGCCTCTTCTCCCACGTGCACGACGCGACCATTCGCACGCTCGAGCTGAACGGCTATGTCGTGCGCGAAGCGCCGGGCCAGGTGTGCTGCGGCGCGCTGCACGCGCACGCGGGGCTCACGCACGAGGCGCGGGCGCTCGCGCGTCAGAACGTCGCGGCGTTCGCGCGCGGGGAGGGAGACGAGCCCGTCGTCGTGAACAGTGCCGGGTGTGGCGCGCTGCTGAAGGACTACGGCCACCTGCTCGGCGACGACGGCGCCGTGGCGTTCGGCGCTCGCGTGAAGGACGTCACCGAGCTGCTCGCCGCGCGGGGGCCGCGCCCGGGAGCGCCGCTCGACGTGACCGTGGCGTACGATCCCCCCTGTCACCTGCTGCACGCGCAGCGCGTCGCGGAGCCGCCGTACCAGGTGCTGCGCGCGATCCCCGTGCTGCGCCTGACCAGCACGGCGGACGCCGCGCAGTGCTGCGGCAGCGCCGGGCTGTTCACGCTGGTGGAGCCGGCGATGTCGCGCGCCGTGCTCGCCCCGAAGCTGGCCTCGCTCAAGGCCGCCCGGCCACAGGTAGTGGCGACCGGGAATCCCGGCTGCGTGATGCAGCTCGGCGCGGGTCTCGCCGCGGCCGGCATCCCGGCCGCGGTGCGCCATCCGGTCGAGCTGCTCGACGAGTCGTACCGGGCGGCGGGTTATTATGCTTGAACCAGCCATGGTCGAAGGGGCCCCGAGTCTGTTCCGCCTCGAGCCGGGCAGCGTCCCGCCGCCGTTCGTCGCGGCGCTGCGGAGTGGCGCGCTGCTGGCTCGCGTCGACGCGGCCGTGCTCGCGCTCGCCGGGCCCGGAGCCGTCACGTGCGTCCAAGGCCTGCTCACGAGCGATATCGAGCAGCCGGGCGACGGCGCCTTCGTCTACGGCGCGCTGCTCACGCCCAAGGGGATGATCGTCGTGGACGGTTGGGCGGGGCGGCTCGGCGCGACGGTGAGCTATACGGTGCCCGCGGACGGGCGCGAGCGCGCCCTCGGGATCTTCAGCCACTCCGTGCCGCCCCGACTCGCTCAGGTGAGCGACCGCACGTCCGACGTCGCGGTGTATCGCCTCGTGGGGCCGCGCGCGCTCGCCATCGCCGCTGCCGCGGGGCTCGCCGTTCCGCCGGCGGCGGGCCGCGTGCTCGAAGGCCCCTCCTCCGGCGTCCAAGCCGCGCGCGGGAGCGACGCCGCCCCGTTCGTCCTGCAGCTCACCGCGCCGCCGCGTGAGGCGGCCGCCCTCGCCGTCCGGCTCGTCGCCGCTGGGGCGGTGGAGGGCGACGCGGTCGCCCTGGAGCTCGCCCGCATCCTCGCCGGCTGGCCGCGGCTCGGCGCCGAAGTGGACGAGAAGACGATTCCGCAGGAAGTGCGCTACGACGAGATCGGCGGCGTGTCGTACACCAAGGGGTGCTACACCGGCCAGGAGACGGTCGCGCGCCTCCACTTCCGGGGCCACACCAACCGCCAGCTGCGAGGCCTGCTCTTCGACGTCGCGCCGCCCGCCGCGCCGGCGGACGGGTGGAGCGCCGTGACGCATCTGGACCGAGACGTCGGTCGCGTGACGAGCGTCGCGTGGGTGCCGGAGCCGGGCACGGCGGGCACAGGACGCTGGGTCGGCCTCGCGGTGATCCGCGGGGAGGTCACCCCCGGCTCGATGGTGCGCGCCGCGGGCCGCGACGCCCGGGTGGTGGACCTGCCCTTCGTCCTCCCCGCCGTGGGCCCCGCCTGAAAACGAAAAGCCCGGGCGCTGGTCCCGGGCATCGTCACGCCTCGTGGCCTGGCCGCTTACGGCTTCTTCTTCTTCGGCGCGGGCTTCGCGGCGGGCGCGGCAGGGGCGGCCGGCGCCATCTTCTTCGAGGTGTCGGCCATCATCTTGTGCGACGTGTCGGCCATCATCATGTGCGACGTGTCCTGCGTCATCTGACTCTGCGCAGCCGGCGGCTGCTGCGGCTTGGAACACGCGCCCAGGGCCATGACGGCGAGGACCATTGCAAGACGCTTCATGCGTACTCCTGATGGAAGTGGCGGTGAACGGGGGCGTTCGGCGGGGGAAAACCTAGCGTGGGGACCGGGGGAGTCAAGGGCGCTGGGCGCATGACGGACCGCCGCAGCTTTCTGGCGTGGTTGGGCGGCCTGCCACTGCTGCGACCGTACCGCTCCCCCTCCCCCTCCCCCTCCACCGTACCCCCTCCCGCTATCACCATCGACGCGACTCCGACGGCGCTGTACCAACAGCCCGACGGCCGCAACAATCTCGTCCGCATCACCGTCGCCGGGCTCGACGCACCCGCGGGGCGCGCCCGAGTGATCGATCGGCGCGGGACACTCATCGGGACCGCGGGCCTGCTCCCCACCACCCCTTCCCCGGGCGCGCCACCCACGTTCGCGGGAGAGGTCTGGGTGCCCCTGCCACAGCCCGCCGAATTCCAGATCGATCTGGAGGTCGGCAAGAAGCAGGTCGCCCGCCGGCGCGTGCGGCTCGCCCCGCCGCGCCGCTGGACCCTCTACTGGCTCTCCTCGAGCCACACCGACGTCGGTTACACCGACCGACAGGAGCGCTGCCTCGAGGTTCATCGCGCCAACCTCGACGCGGCGCTCGCGCGACTCACCGGCCATCCCGAGTACCGCTGGACCGCGGAGTGTGCCTTGCAGGTTCTGTCCTACGTGGAAAACCGTCCGGCCGCAGCCGGCGAAGCCCTCGTGCGGGCGATCCGCGACGGCAAGGTGGGCTTCTCCGCGCTGTTCGCCAACCTGCTCACGGGGATCCTCGACCACGAGACGCTGGCCCGCGCCGTGTGGCCCGCCGGCTGGTTCGCGCGCGAGCAGGGTCTGGGATTCCGCACCGCGCAGATCGCCGACGTTCCGGGGCAGGTCGCCACGCTGCCGACGCTGCTGGCCGCGAGCGGCGTGCGCTACCTCGTGAGCGGCGTGAACCCCGAGCGCGCCGTCCCGCTCTTCTCTCCCGCGGAGGGCGCGCGCGCGGGGCTCTCGGGCGCGTGGACGAGCTACCCGCAGCTTTACTGGTGGGAGGGACCCGACGGGAGCCGCGTGCTGCACTGGCGGAGCGACGGGTACCACGACGCGCAGCGCTTCGGGTTCGACGTCGGCGCGGGCGAGATGGCGCGCCGGCTCTCGGACTGGCTGCTCAGCGACCCCGTGTTGCTGTCGCCCGATTGGCCCTACGACCTGGCCTTGCTGCACGGCGCCACGGAGGCGAATGGGCCGACGGACGAACGCCTGGTCGCGAACCTGGAGGAATTCAGCAGCCGCTACGCCTTCCCCCGCATCGTGCCGGGGCGCGCCGAGGATTTCTTCCGAGAGGTGGAGCAGCGGTGGGGGCGAAAGCTGCCCGTGCGCCGCGGCGACACGGGGCTGTACCGCGAGGACGGCGCCGCCTCGACCGCGGTCGAGCTGGCGCGTTATCGGGCCGCCCAGCTCGCCGCGCGGGCCGCAGAGCTGTTGGCGTTATGGGACGAGAAGACGGAACCCAGGGATGGCGGTGCGGCCGAGCGCATCGCACAACGGGCCGGGGAGCGGCGCCGGCTGTGGCAGGACCTGCTGTTGTTCGGCGAGCACACCTGGGGATCGTCGGCCAGCGGATCGGATCCCGACGGGGCGGAGACCGTCGCGCAGTGGCGGTATAAGCGGCGCTTCCTGGACGGCGCCGCCGCCGCCGCGGACGCCCAGGTCACGGCGGCGCTGCTCCGCATCGGCCTCAGCACCGCCGGAGAGGGCGGGGCGGTCGCAGGCCGCGTCGTGTTCAACGCCTCGAGCTGGGCCAGGAGCGACGTGATACGAGTGCCCAGCGGCGCGGCCCGGCGGCTGGTGTACGACGGCCGCGACTGGCCCGCCGTGGATCTGCCCGACGGCTCGGCCCTGGTGGTGGCGCGAGACGTGCCGGCGCTGGGCTACCTGGTGCTCGCGGAAAGCGAGCGGCCGGCGAACCCGCCCCGGGACGACGGCACGGCGCTCGAGGCCCAGGCGGGTCGGTTCCACGTGGTCCTCGATCCGGCGAGCGGCGCCATCCGCTCGCTCACGACCGGAGACGGCAAGGAGCGCGTGCGGCCGACCACTTGGCCGGGAGGGGGCCTGAACCAGCTCGTCTACGTGCAGGGCGGGCGAACCAGTGCGCTCTGGACCGAGCCGTCCCGCGAATTGCTCCACGACGCTCCCCAACTCACGCTGCGCCAGGCTCGACTCGAGTCGGCGCGCCGCGAGCGGCTGCCGGGGATCGGCGTCCGGCTCGTAGTGCAACGCACGGTCGAGGGCGCGGGTGACGTCACGTCGGTCGTGACGCTGTACGACGAGCTTCCCTGGATGGACATCGAAAATCGGATCACCAAGCCCGCCACCCTCGAGAAGGAAGCGCTGTACGCAGCCTTTCCGTTCGCGCTCACGAAGCCGACCGTGGAAGTGGAGGTCCCGCTCGGGCGGATGACGGTGGAGCGCGACCAGCAAAACGGGAGCTGCCGCGACTGGTACTGCCATGCCCATTGGGTGTGGCTCCACGACGCCGCGAACGGGGTGCTGTGGAGCGGCCCCGACACGCCGCTGTTCACGCTGAACGACATCTTCCGGGGGCAGTGGCGCCGCACGCTCGAGCCCGACGGCACGCTGTTCGCGTACGTCCTGAACAACTACTGGCCCACGAACTTCGCGGCGCGCCAGGGCGGTGATCTGACGTTCCGGTTCCGCCTGGCGGCGCTGGCGCCGGGCGGGGATGCGGCGGAGCCGGTGCGACGGGGCTGGGCCGCGTGCGACCCGCTGTACGTGAGCGCCCCCTACGTGAGCGCGGGCTCGGGCCGGCTTCCCCGGAAGGACTCGGGTCTGTTGCTCGCGGATCCGGGCATCGCGGTGGTGGGCGCGAAGCCGGCGGACGACGGCTCGGGCGCCGTGGTGAAGCTGCTCGACGTGGCCGGGGTGGCACGCACGGTGGCCGTGTGGCCGGGGGCGTTTGGGTTCCGCGCCGCCCGCCGCGCGAACGTCGTCGAGATGAACGGCGACCCGGTCCCCATCGCACCGGATGGCCACGCCACGCTCGAGCTTCCCGCATGGGGCGTCGGTGCACTGCGACTCTTTACACCGCGGGAGCGGGCCGGTTAACTATGGACCTATGAACAAGCCGACTACGCTGGGCGAGCTGAAACAGACCGAGTGGGCGAGCGACGCCCGCATCCGCCGGACCGTGAAGGACGAGATGCGGGAGAACCTGATCTGCTTACTCGAGAACGGCTCGCCCCTGTTCCCCGGAATCGTGGGCTACGAGGACACCGTGATCCCGCAGCTCGTCAACGCGGTCCTGTCGCGCCACAATTTCATCCTGCTGGGGCTGCGCGGCCAGGCGAAGAGCCGCATCCTGCGCCAGCTCGTCACGCTGCTCGACGAGGAGATCCCGATCGTCGCCGGAAGCGAGGTGAACGACAATCCGTTCGCCCCCATCTCGAAATTCGGCCGTGAGCTCGTGGCCGAGCAGGGCGACCGCACGCCGGTGGCGTGGCTGCCGCGCGATTCACGCTACGTGGAGAAGCTCGCCACGCCGGACGTCACGATCGCCGACATCATCGGGGACGTGGACCCGATCAAGGCGGCGCGGGGCGGGCACCTCTTGTCCGACGAGCTGACGATGCACTTCGGCCT
>Ga0209802_1000900_pt1 | contig 22821 bp, 24 predicted proteins | sample GraSoiAngelo_129_FD_185886 | JGI IMG/M metagenome (GOLD analysis project Ga0209802, IMG submission 185886) | Grasslands soil microbial communities from the Angelo Coastal Reserve, California, USA - 14_0927_12_40cm (SPAdes) (version 2) | ecosystem: Environmental > Terrestrial > Soil > Grasslands ... | reverse complement strand
GTATATCTTCGTCCCGATCGGCGGGGCGGTCTGCTGGGCGCGACAAGTCCTGGACGCCTACTCGTCCAGCAGCCCCGGCTCGCTGTTCCCCATCCTCCCCGTGCCGTCGCGGGGCAGCGTGGACCTGCAGGCCATCGGCTTTCTCTTCCTGCTCACCGCCTTGACCGACCTGTACATCATCCAGGCGAGGCCGGACTACGGGCTGAAAATCCTCGGCACGACCCTGCCCGGCGTCTGGGGGACTCTCGCCAAGGCGCAATCACCCACCCTGCACATCCTCATCGGTGTGGGGTTCCTGCTGGTCAAGCGGTGGGGTCTCTTCGTCTATCTGCTGTACGCCGGCTTCGGTTTCATCAATGCCGGCCTCAACCTGGCCGTCTTGCCGGGCCCTCACCGCATCCGGATCGCCTTCATGGTGTCCCTCGCCGTCTTCACCACCTACATCCTCTGGCGCCGCCACCGCTTCGCACCGTAACGCCCGCAACCATTCCCGCTTTCTTGCCAGGGGAATCCGGGGGGGCTTATACTGCAGGCGGACTAGACCGGAGGACTTCTACAGAATCAGATAATCCATAGTTCGGCGTCACCGCGGGGAGCTGAAGAATGAAGTGTCCACACTGCCTAGTAGAATTTCATGATGAGGTCTCAAAAACCCTGCTCGGCGAGGATTCAACATCGCAGTGGTTCCTACAGAAGAGACAATGTCCGAGCTGCGGAAAGTTCATCTTGAGCCTGCTCGAGCTCTCTGATCGCTCTGTCATAGGAGGCGCCAATAGGTATTACCGCTCACGCGAGTTCTATTGTTATCCACGCGCTGTCTCGCGTGCTCCGCTTAGTCCGGATCTACCAGAGGAATTCGCTGTCGATTATAGAGAAGCATGCCTGACTCTCGCGGATAGCCCGAAAGCTAGCGCCGCACTCAGTCGGCGTTGTTTACAGCACATCCTGCGAGAGGTTTCGAAGGTAAAGCCAGGAAACCTCACTGACGAAATTCAAGAGGTGATTGATTCTAGGACATTGCCCACCCATTTGATCGAGTCTCTTGACGCCGTTCGCAACATCGGGAACTTCGCAGCACACCCGATAAAATCTAAGGCATCTGGGGAGGTCCTTGATGTGGAGCCCGGCGAGGCCGAATGGAACTTGGATGTACTCGAATCATTGTTTGACTTCTATTTCGTGCAACCAGCGCAATTGCAGAGAAAGCGCGATGCGCTCAACGCTAAGCTCAAGGAAGCCGGTAAGCCGGAGATGAAGTGACGCCGAACCTGCCAATCAAGCTGACCGCCCAACAGCGCCGCTTCACGCCGCTGCCACCTAGAAAAAAAGAATCAGAGTCGGACTCGATTTTCTAGGGAGTAAAAGGGGACTCTGTCTCGGGGCAGTCGATGACATATTGCGGTCGCGCCGACGGGTCCGTTTCGGTTTGTGTGTAGCGGCAGGGAGGAATATCCGCTTGCAGTCGCTTCAAGAGCGCGAGCACCTTCATGTTGGGGGGAATGTCGCACACCCACACGTGCATGCCGGATTCTAATTCTGCAAAATGCTGTTGCACACGAAATTCAGGTTTTTCCATGAAGTACGCCGAAAGAAATCCGGTCAGGGCCTGCACCACCCAGGGGTGCTCCTTCACATACCGGTAGCTGGCCCGAAGCTCCACCACCTGAACCATTTGCGTCGAATCCATCCGTGAGATAGATTATAACAACACCATGGCCTTGACCGCCTATAACCACGTCCCGATTCCGTCTTTCATGTATGGCACGGCGTGGAAAAAAGAGGCCACGACGCGGCTGGTGCAATCAGCCGTGGCGGCAGGCTTCACGGCCATCGACACGGCCAATCAACTGATCCATTACCAGGAAGCCCTGGTTGGTGAGGCCCTGCAGGCCCTCACGAAGCAAGGGATCGCGCGAGACCGCCTGTTTCTCCAAACCAAGTTTACGCCGACCAACGGCCAGGACCATCGAACCCCCTACGATGCCTCGGCCGATCTCACCACCCAGGTCAAACAGTCCTTTGCCAGTTCGTTGGCCCACCTGCACACCGAGTACGTGGACTCCTATGTCTTGCACGGACCCTATCAGCGGCGGGGCCTGGGGGACGCGGATCGGGAGGTGTGGGCAGCCATGGAAGGGCTCTATCAATCAGGGAAAGCCAAAATGATCGGCATCAGTAACGTCACCGCCGAACAACTCACCCAGCTCTGTGAACGAGCGAAGGTTAAACCCATGGTGGTGCAAAACCGGTGTTACGCCGCGCTCGGATGGGACAAAGAGGTGCGGGAGATTTGCCGGGCCCACGGCATCATCTATCAAGGCTTTTCGCTGTTGACCGCCAATGGAGCAGTCCTGGCCGATCCGGAAGTTCGGGCCATCGCCGCACGGTTGAGGGCCGGGATCGCGCAGGTCATCTTCCGGTTCGCCATGCAGATCGGGATGCTCCCGTTGACCGGCACCACGAACCCACAACATATGAAAGAAGATCTCCAGGCCGAACGGTTCGACCTCCCCCCCGAAGACATCCGGCGGATTGAAACGATCGCGCTGTAATCAGAACACCCCGCACCATAGTGGTCAGGGAGTCAGGTAGGAGCTCTTGGCTTCAGCCGTGATGAAGTCGTTGAGCAGCCGACACCCGGCGAAGAGCGTCGCCTCCTCGTTCCGAATCCAGCGGCTGATGACACCCAGGTAGGCGAGCGTGTCCGCGACCGCCTTCATGTCTCGTATGCCGGTGTCGGACTGGGCCAGGGTGGGATTCACCGGCTTGCCGCGCTCGATGAGGTAACACAGCAGCCGCCGCTCGGGGCCCTCACCGCTCTCGGCCGCCAGGTGCTGAACAAAGGGTTCCCACTGACACCGCCCCGTCGCCACAGCGTGCTCCAGGGTTCGGTGGTTCTCGTCTCCTCCCCAGTCCATGTAATGGAGAAGCAACTTGGTCAGGTAGGGATGGTTGCCGGTCCACGCGGCCAAGGCAGGATTCGTGTCCCGGCCGATCAGCCGTCGCGTCTCTCCATCGAGAAGGACTGACAGCGGGACCACGCGGAAGGACACGCCGGCCAATGCTCCGGAGCGGCCGAGCATGGTTCGCAATCGGGAACCGCCGGTCACGACGATGCTGGCCGGTTTTGCCGCCGACACCCGCGCGAGCAGCGACTCGATCGCCGACTCGGCGACGCTGTCCAGATTATCCAGGACGACGATCGCGCCGGGCACCTCGTCGATCCGGGGAGAAGGGTCCGCGCCAACATCTACCTCGAGCACGGGGTGGGACGTCAGTCCTTGTAACGCGGTCCGCACCAGCGAGGTCTTGCCCAGCTTCGGCCCTCCGATCACCGCCAGGGACTCGCCTCGCGCGATGCGCCGACGCAGGTTCCTGACGAGCCCTTGGCGACCGATGAACGCGTCTCCGATGGCGGGACAGGGAGTGAACGGTGGGATGACCATAACCCACTCTATCACAGTGAGATCAGACTAAGATCAAGACTGTCACCCGTGTCCACGTCATGCCACCGGAGGAAGTTCTCTGCCAACTCAGACGATGATGACTCAGGCTGTCTCGGACAGGAGAGGGACATTCGACTTTGCTGTTGACCGCTCCCGCCTCCTTTGGTAGCCTGCGCACATGCCTTGCACCGCCCGCGCCTCCACTCCAAAAACTCTAATCTGCATGGATTGAAGCGAGATTGGGTTAATCTCCATGTTGCGGATGTTGATCGAGAAATCCAAGCTGCTCCTACCCGAGGAACGTGTAGTCTTTGAGGTCCTCGGTTTTGCAGTCGTTGCATGTGGTATTTTTTTCGGCTTAGCCCTTATCACCTACGACCCTACAGACTCGATCAAGCTCTTTGTCACAGGGGCAACCTATGAAAATATGGTCGGCCCCGCGGGTGCCTGGCTGGCTGATTTTTTGCTGAGCACGTTCGGCCTTATCAGCTTGCCTATCGCCGTGATTCTTTGCTTCTGGGGCGGACTGATGGCGCTCGGCTTTGTCCGCTGGCCCAAGACCAAACGTCTTGTCGGCTTTGCCCTCATCTTAGTGGTTTTGTGCGGAGCCGTTCATCTTGAAGCGCCAGATCCGAAAGCCACGCATCTGTCCAATGGTTTGGGCGGCGCTATCGGCGCAACGCTTGGTAACGCACTCCTCAACAGCGTCGGCTACGGAGGTGCCGTCATCGGTTTAATTTTTGCAGCCGTGGGTGGCCTGGTCGTGACGGGTAACTTGACGGTTTCCAATACCGCAAACTTTTTTGAATACCTGCTCTTTCTGCTGCGACGCTTCATCAGTCAACCTACAGGCATACCAGTCATAAAAGGGAGGAGGCCGATCGCCTCGCTTCCCACACCTCAGACGAATGGGGAAAATAGAAAGCGTGCTGCACAACGGATAACTGCAGATCAGGATGAAGAAGGTGAGGTAGGAATGGAGGTTGACCTCACCTCCGATGTCCCCAAAAACGCTAAACCCGATACCGACATTTTTCATACGAGCAAGGCTAACTCCTCAGAAAAGACTGACTTCCGCGCCCTGGTTAAGCAGCTCGAAAGTCAACTCCATGAATTCAAGATTGAAGGCAAGATCACCAACATTACGGTGGGCCCGGTCGTCACAACGCTGGAATATGAACCAACCGCCGGAACAAAAGCCGCACAAATTGTGAGCATTGCGAACGACATTGCCCGCCTGTTGCGGGCTCAAAGTGTGCGGGTGATTCCGGCGTTGCCCGGTAAGAACACCGTCGGCATTGAAATCCCAAGTGAGCAACGTAAAGTTATTCGTTTGGGTGATGTGCTCAAGAGCACCAAGTACCGTTCATCAGAAGTGATCCTACCGGTGGCCCTTGGAGTCGACACCTTTGGCGAGCCCGTGGTTGAAGATCTGGTGCAAATGCCACACCTCTTGATTGCCGGCACCACTGGGTCCGGCAAAAGCGTTTTTATCAATAATCTTATCGCCGGGCTCGTCTGCAAGAATACCGCCAAGGAGATGCGCTTCGTTTTTATCGACCCCAAGATGGTCGAATTGGCGGCCTACAAAAGATTGCCCCACCTTGCCTGCCGGGTGATCAGCGACATTAAAACCGATGCCAAAACCTTGCTCAACCGCATGGTGGAGGAGATGGAAAAGCGCTACGAATCGATGCTCGCCCTCGAGGCTCGAAATATTCAAGAGTTTAATGAAACGATCCGCAAACGCCGCCGCAGCGAATTTGTAGACTTCAACGGTAAATGGCAGCCTTTACCCTATGTTGTTTTTCTTATCGATGAATTTGCCGACATGGTCCTTATGCTTGGCAAGGAGGCCGAGGAACTCATCACTCGCCTGGCCCAGAAAGCTCGGGCCGCCGGGATTCACCTGGTCATCGCCACCCAACGCCCCTCCGTGGATGTGGTCACCGGCCTAATTAAGGCGAACTTCCCTACGCGCATCGCTTTCCGCGTCCAGAGTGGTACCGACTCACGAGTTATTCTCGATCAGCCCGGCGCCGAAACCTTGCTCGGCAAAGGAGATCTGCTCTACCAATCGGCCGGCATTCTTCAACGATTGCACGCGGCATTAATAGAGGACAGCGAAGTCAAGAAATTAGTCAACGCCTGCACCTAGTCGGAAAGGCCTATGGTCCGGCCTTTTCGTAATTCAGCTTCGCCTGCGCCCGCGTCGCGCCCGAGCCATCTACTACTGACACGGTCCACTCGCCCGTCCAACTCGGGTCGAGCTTCTTGCTGGACCAGACGCGCCAGCGGGGAGCTTTGACGTCGAAACGCACTTCGGCTTTCACCTCGCCGGCGTATTCCCACTTGTGCGTGACGGTCTGGCCCTCGAGGTCTTTCAGCTCCGTGTAGAAGTACACCTGCTGGACATCGTTCTTGAGCGACGTGATCTGGTCGGCGGGTTCGCGGTCAGCCACGGCGGTGGTGAAGACGGCGCGGACGACGGTGTCCGACGCAGGCGCTGCGGCCGGCGGGGCCGCGGGTCCCTGGGCGAATGCGGGGGCGGCCAGGGCGAGTTCCAACACGATGAACGCGAGTAGCTTCATGGCGCTCCTCCTTAAAGTGGCACTCCCGATAGGGCAGTACCTAGAATGATTTGGCAAGGTGAAGCATAGCGCGCCGCGCCGGGGCTGGCAAGCGCGATAATAGGTGGTGGGTCAGCGCGACTTCCGTTTATTGACACTGCGTTCAAGCGTGTGCTATCCAACAGTCATCGTGTTATAGTGTTGGAGTTCTCGCGATGGAAACGACACCGTTGTATGTTCTGAGGCGGCCAGACGGCACCTTCAGATATTACGTGAATCCCGACTACGCCAGAGAACAGGGGGTCAACCCCGACAAGCTGATCTGCGTGGACATTCCAAGCTCCATCTACGCGACCGGGTCCATCGACGACTTATCCACCTTCATCGCCAAGGAACTCGAAAAACTGGGCCAAACATGACCACCACCGCTCCCCCCCAGACGACGCTCACGCGGGCCCAGATCGAGACGGCCATCGCGGCGCTGCAGCCCGTCCAGCGGGTCATGGTCCGCCTCCTCCTGCTGGCCTTCCTGGACCCGACGCCCGAAGACGTCGCCTTCATGGCCCGCGAGCGGTCCGAGCCGAACATGAGGGCCGGCCTGAAGCAAGGCGGCAAGTCGCAGGTGGCCCACGACAAGATCAGCGGGCTCCCCAAGGATTGGATCCTCGCGGTCGAGAACAAAGTCCGGTATCACCAAACGCATTTGCGCGAGCAGCTTACCCGCTTGAATCTCCTCGCTGACTTCCTCACGGACGCCCTGGCTGGCCTGCAACTGGAGATCACGGCAACGGAGCAGTTGCTCACCTCCGAATGTGAGATCGGTCCGGAGTCGCTCGAAGACCTGCGCGCGCAAGCCAAGCTCTCCCCGCTCACGTACGCCCTGAAAAAGCTGGCCGCCCGCGCCGACAAGGGAGAGATCGAAGCGGCGGACTACGTTCGGGAACGCCTGGGGCTGGAGTACCAGGCCCGCCTCCGGCAGCGCGACCGCTTTAAGAAGCGCCTCAACCTGGGTTTGCTGGAACGCCAGGCCGTCATACTGTCTTCCCTCTCCGACGAGTTTCTTGCCGAGATCTGGTGCATCGCCGTCGGTCCCATCACGAATCGACGCGTGAAGGCCGTCCAGGCGTACGTGAACACACTGGCGGCCACTGTGAAGTCCGGCCTCGACGCCGCCAGCTTTGCCGCAGCGGTCAACGCCGGCCTCGGCCCGCGGTTGGCGGGAGGCAGCAAGAACGAAGGGATCGGGAGCAAACCCTTGGACGTGTCCGGCGACCTGTGGACCCAGACCCTGCTCGCGCTGGCGGCTGACCCGATCCCGCTCCTGACTCCCAAACCCTGCGAGCACCCGGAAGGCGGGACCAAGAGCCTGACGGCCAAGCTTCGCAACCTGGCGATCTACGAATTGGGCGAAGACGAAGAAGTCAAGATGTGGCCACGGACCGTCCAATGCCTCAACTGCCTGACCGTGGTGCGGGCCGCCCAGCAAGAATCGGGCATCGTGGGACGCGCCCTCGACGACGTCGTGGCTCGGGTGAAGACCCGCACGGCGTTCCCCACCAAGGAGGCCGCCGCGGCCGCCCAGGAAGCTGCGCCGCCGCCGGAAACGCAAGCGCTGGACCTGGAAGAGCGTTTACGCCCCTTCATCGGAGACGACGCAGGCCAAGTGGGCGCCAAAAGCTGGTAAGCCCGGCTTTTGTGGCATAATGAGCCGCAAGCTCGGGGTGGCGGTGTAGCTCAGTTGGTAGAGCAGCGGACTCATAAGCCGCGGGTCGGGGGTTCGATACCCTCCACCGCCACCAATACATTCCCGCGATCGAGGGCTTTTCTCCTATGGCGACGATCCTGGTCGTAGATGATGAGGTGGTGTTCTGCGAGCTGTTGAAGACCTTGTTGAAGGGTCACGGCCACGACGTCCTGACAGCGAACAACGGACGCCAGGCCCTCGAGTTATTTAAACAGCACCGGCCCCGGTTCACGATGCTGGACCTCCGGATGCCCCAGATGGACGGACTGGAAGTCCTGAAGCATATCCGCGCGATCGACACCAAGGCGGCCGTGATGATCCTGACAGCGTGGGGGTCGGATGCCATGGAGCTGCAAGCGCGGAAGCTGGGGGTGACGGACTTTCTCAGCAAATCGCTCTCCTTGGATACCATTGTGGCATCGTTGCAGCGCGGGCTCATGGAGCCAGCCGAGGCCGGCGGCGCGCCGAAGTCGCCCGGGGAGAAGACGCGCGCGTCCCTCGGAATGCTGAAAGCGGACACGATCCTGCTGGTGGATAACATGCCGCAGACCAGCGAGCCCCTTTCAAGATTTTTGTCCCAGCGGGGCTATCAGGTGCACGTGGCCAAGGATAGTCCTGCCATCTTGGAGTCGGTGGCCCGGGAAAAGCCGCAACTCGTTGTGATGGACATGGACCTGCCTGGCTTGAAGGGGATTGAGGTGCTGCGGACGTTGCGGGGGAAGAACTACACGGGCGGTTTTGTCATGATGACCGCCAACGAGGACGATGCGCTGCTTAAAGCGGCGCTTGAGCTGGGATCGGCCGATATCTTGGGCAAGCCGGTTGAGCCGGAGCGGCTCTTGGTGGCAATCCAGGTCGGCCTGGTCCTCCTGCACTAAGATCGCCCTCTCTCTTACCGCCTCGCCTCCGGAGGCGGCCAATCCATGTCGGCCTGCCGGCCGCAATAAAAGCATGACAGCCGGTACCGAGCCTTGCGCCGGGGGTTGGGCAGCGAGATGAACACGATGGGCGTGTGATCGAACGGGCAGAACGCCGGCAGGTGCATCAAATGTTCATAGGCCATCTCCTGCAGCGACGCTTCGTCCCACGGCGGCGAGAGCTCTTGCCGCCCGACGACACGGTCCTGCCAGCCGCACCGCTCGCACGTGAATTGGAACGTCTTGACCCGCTCGTGCAACTGGGAGAGGTCCGTCGCCTGGACCGGCCCTGGGCACCCTGACCGGCCGCACGGAATCGCCTCATGCTGGAGCGCTTTCACGAACTCCTGGTGCCGGAGGGCCTGCTCGGGCGTGGGCATGTTGCGCCTATTGTATCGCCCTGGGGGCGGAGCCGCAAATTGTGCTTTTCTTGAAAGTCTCGTCCAATGGGGCTACTATCTCTGCCATGCGCTCAGCCAGCCTCGCCCTGCTCGTCGCCGTGACGGGCTGCTCGCTGTTGAATCCGCCACCGCCTCTCAGACCAGCCCTGCCGGCGAATGGTTGCCAGCCCGCCTCGGTGGTCAAATACAACCAGGCCGGGATCGCCCACTATAAAGAGCGCCAGCTTGAAGCGGCTAAGGCCGAATTTCTCATGGCCGTCTCCGCGGGGCCGAAATGCGCAGAAGCGCACTACAACCTGGGCAACACGCTCTGGTATCTGGGCGAGAAAGACGAAGCCCGCACGCACTTGCTGCAGGCGGCCGATCTGGCCCCGGGGAACGCCGTGATCTGGGATTCCCCCGTGCTCCGGCCCTATGGCGAGCCGCAGAAGGAAAAGAAGAAGAAAGATACCGCCGCGGAACAAGCGCCCGGCGCGTTCGGCAATCGAGGGCGCATGGGCGGCTACTAGGCGACACCCACCGCTACAGCCCGATCTGGGTCCTGATCTCCTGCCTGACCTGGTCTTTGACTTCCCGCATCCAGGCTTCGAGCCGGGGGATGAGGTGCACGTCGGTCTCCGCGAATCCCTTGACCAGGACCTCGGAGGACTTTTCCATCCGGCCCTCTTCCAAGACCAACTGGGCTTTCTGCTCGGCGATCTTCCGGGTCAAAAACTGGGTGAGCTTAAGCTGCTGGCCGGGCGAGCCGCCGGACACGCCCAGGATCTGATGCTGGAAGAGCTCCAACTCGCTCTTGATGTCCACCCAGACGCGCATCACCCGCGGGATCAGCCAGCCTTTTCGGTTGATGTAGTAATCGTACGAGAGCGCCGGCGCGTCCGGCTCGCGGAACGGCCCGTTTCTGAGCGTGACGTCGTAGGTGTAGGCCGTGGGGCCAGTCTTGTCGGCCATCGGGAACCGCGATCCTGTACGGGAGACTGACTATACGGCCCGCGACACGCCCTTGTCAAAGTACGCGCGCACTCGCTCTGCCGTGGCCAAGCCGTCACCGATGCAGTCCGGAATGCCCACGCCCCGGTATCCCGCGCCCGTGAGGAAGAGGCCCGGCCATCGCGCGAGCCGCTCGTCAATAGCGGCTAGCCTCTCCAGATGTCCCACGAGATATTGAGGCATCGCGCGAGGCCAGCGATAGACCTTGGCCAGCACCGGCGCTTCGGTGACGCCCATCATATCCCGGAGCTCCGCCCGCACCAGGCTCACTAACCCGTCGTCGTCCCGCTCTAACAGCGTCTCGCGCCCCGCGCCACCGACGTAGGCCCGAAGCAGCACCGCCTCATCCGGCGCCCGATGGCTCCACTTCGACGACGTCCAGGTCACCGCCAGCAGCGCGCGCCCTTCAATCCGTGGGACGACGAACCCGTAGCCGTGCAGGCGGTGCGAGAAGTCCTTCCGGGGGAAACCCAGGGAGATCGTCGCGGTGGACACATAGGGAATGCCGCGGAGCAGGGCGCCCAACTCGGCGTCGAGCGGCTCAATCAGAGAAGCGGCATCGTAGGCCGGAGTCGCCAGGACCAGCGCGTCGGCCGCCAGAGGCGCAGTGCCTTCGATCATGACCTCGTACCCTCTCGGCGGCGCGCTCACGCGCACGGCGCGGACCCGGTACCCTGCGAGCACACTGAGCCGGCCGAGTCGAGCGGTCAAGGCCTGGACCATTTCGGACAGTCCACCCTGAAGCGTCACGAAGGGCGAGCCGCCTGGCCCCTCGCCCCGATGCCGCCGCCATGAGCCCAGCAGCGCCCGGACGATGCTGCCGGCCTGGCGCTCCATCTCCGGAAAGCGCGGGAAGGTCGCCTGGATACTCAGGCTGTCCGCATCTCCCGCGTAGATGCCAGTCATCAACGGCTCAATGATGCGCTCCAGCGCTTCCTCTCCCAGGCGCCGGCGAAAGAACGCGCCCAGGGATTCATCCCCGCGCGCGCTGCGGCGCGGGATCAGCAGCTCGGCGCCCAGGCGCAACTTGCCCCTCCAGGACAGCAGTCCGCTCCTGAGGAACGGCCCCAGCTTGGTGGGGACGCCCAGCGCCAACCCTTCAGGGAGTTCCTCCAGACGTCCCCTCGAATAGACATAGGTCTTGCGCCGATCCCTGTTCGTGCCGATCACCCGGTCAGCAAGACCGAGCCGCCGGCACAATTCGATACCCCACGGCTTCTGGGAGAGGAAAGAGTCAGGTCCGCCTTCGATGACGAAGCCGCCGACCTGTTCGGTGAGGATCTTGCCCCCCAGCCGCGGCTCGGCCTCGACCAGCGTGCACTGGATCGGGCTGTCGCGAGCGGTGGCGCTCTCAGCCAGGCCGTACGCGGCGCTCAGGCCGGCAATCCCGCCTCCGACGATCAGCACTGTGCGCGAGACGGTCGGCATCGCCGGTGGGCGATGGTCAGAGACCGGTTTCCCGGAGGTGGGTCGTCACGACATCCAGCAGTGTCTCGATGAGCGGCGGGGTGGCGTTGAGCATGGCGATCCGTTCCAGCCGCATGCCTTTCTCGCTCGCCCGCTTCTTGAACTCAATGTCGATGTCGTAGAGGACTTCAAGGTGGTCCGACACGAAGCCGATGGGGGCCATCAGGACGTGCCGGAAGCCGAGGCCGTGCAGTTCATCCAGGGTGGCTTCGACTGTCGGGCCCAGCCACTGTTCTTCCGACCGGCCCTGGCTCTGATAGGCAAACCGCCAGGTCGCGCCTGACGGCAATGGACCCAGCGAGGCCAGCACGGCCTCGACGGTCTGCCGGACGTGTTCCGGGTAGGGATCGCCGGCCGCAAGAATCCGTTCGGGCAGGCTGTGCGCCGTGAAGATCAGCGCCACGCGCTCCCGCGCATCGGCAGGAAATTTCTGTAAGGCCTCCCGAGTATTGGCAACGATGCCGCGGATCAGCGCCGGGCGGGTATGCCAGTTCGGCACATAGGAAAAGCGCACAGCGACACCCGATTCGGTTTGAGCTTCCGACACCTTCCGGACGTAGGCGCCGACGCTCAGATCGGAGTTCTGGGGCGCCATGCACACGCCAATCACCCGCCGGACGCCGTCCTTGACGATTGCCTGATAGATCTCCCGGATATACGGATGCCAGTGCCGGAGCCCCACGTAGACTTTGAAGCGGGCGGAGCCGGTGGCATTCAGACGAGCCTCCAGCCTGCGGGCGACTTCTTTCGTGATCTCCAGAACAGGGGACTTGCCCCCGGTCGCCCGGTACCGCTCCGTGATCGCCTGGACCAGCTCCGGCGCGGTGGGACGGCCGCCCCGGACATCGTTGAGATACGGGCCCACGGCCGCGAGGGAGTCCGGGCCTCCCATCGCCATCAGCAGCACGCCTATCGGTGGGACTGACACGTGAGGCTAACGTTGGCTCAGCTTATGGACCAGCTCCACGGCCGCCTGGACATTCTCGACCGGCGTGGTGGGGAGAATACCGTGCCCCAGGTTGAAGATGAAGCCTGGTTCGTCGCCTGCCTGCTTGAGCACGGATTCCACGCGCCGCTCGATCTCGTGCCTGGGAGCAAGGAGCACAACAGGATCCAGATTGCCTTGAATCGCGACGCCCGGACCGAGCCGGCGCCGGGCTTCATCGATCGGCACCCGCCAGTCCACGCCGATCACCGTGCCGCCCGCCTCGCGCATCAACTCCAGCAAGGCCGCCGTTCCTGTGCCGAAGTGGATCAGCGGGACGTTCTCGCCCTTGAGCCCGTCGAAGATGAGCCGGACATGGGGCTGCACGTACTCGCGGTAGTCCTCGGGGCTCAGGCAGCCGACCCAACTGTCAAAGAGCTGGACGGCCTGCGCCCCTGCCCGGATCTGGCTCTTCAGATATTCCGTTACCACGCGCGCGAGCTTGTCCAGGAGCCGGTGCCACACGGCCGGCTCCCGGTACATGAGGCTCTTGGTCTCGATGTAATGGCGCGAGGCGCCCCCTTCGATGGCATAGCTCGCAAGGGTGAACGGCGCGCCGGCGAATCCGATCAGCGGCACGCGTCCGTCCAGCGCGCGGCGGGCCAGCCTGATCGCCTCCGCCACGAACCGGAGCTCCTCTCCGCCGACAAGGCGGAGCGCGTCCACATCCGCCCGGGTCCGGACCGGATTGTGAATGACCGGACCTTCGCCCTCCTCGAACGTGATGCGCAGGCCCATCGGCTCGAGCGGGAGCAGGATGTCGGCGAAGATGATGGCGGCATCGAGGGGGAAGCGCTCGATCGGCTGCAACGTGACTTGGGCCGCCAGTTCCGGCGTCTTGCAGACCTCGAGGATGGAATGCTTGGCGCGGACGGCCCGGTATTCCTCCATGTAACGCCCGGCCTGCCGCATGAACCACACCGGCACGCGGTCCGTCCATTCGCGGCGGCACGCTCTGAGAAAGCGATCGTTCATAACATCACACCCGCCCCAGGCGCCATTACACCCGCCCACCCCGAGCCTGCCAGAGCAGGCTCCTAGCCACGGGGACGCGCCCCTTCCCGTTGGAAAGCCATTCTAGGGGCTGGTCGAAAGGGTGTCAATTGCCGCGACGCCTCACGCGATTTCCAATTATAATGAGCCGGAACGCGAGGGGTCCATGACGATCGTCGTCGTTGGTGGCACGGGATTTATTGGGCGCGCGCTCTGCCGGACTCTCGTTCAGGCAGGCCATAGGGTCACGGTGCTGTCCCGCTCCCCTGAAGCGCACCGCGGCGCCCTGCCCCCTCCTGTCGCGTTTCTTGCTTGGGACGGCCGCACTAGGGAGAGTTGGGCGCAGGTATTGGCAGGGGCCGACGCGGTGGTCAACTTGGCTGGCGAGAACATTGCCAAGAAACGCTGGACTGACAACCGCAAGGAAGAGTTGCGCAATAGCCGTCTCCTCACCACGCACCTGTTGGTTCAAGCCATGGCCGGACTGTCGAAGCGGCCAGCGATCCTGATCAATGCGTCAGCGATCGGGTACTACGGCCCCCGTGACGAAACGCCGGTCAGCGAAGGGACCACCGCCGGAACGGACTTCCTGGCCCACCTCTGTGTGGACTGGGAGCAGGAAGCGAGTGGGGCCGAAGCCCTCGGCCTGCGCGTCGTGCGGCTGCGGATCGGTTTGGTGCTCGGAGAGGACGGGGGCGCCCTGCCACGGATAGTGTTCCCGTTCCGGCTTTTCCTAGGCGGGCCGATCTCTCCCGGCTCCCAATGGGTCTCCTGGATCCATCGCCAAGATCTCATCGGTCTCGTTCAGTGGGCGCTCGCCCATTCCACAATCAGTGGAGCGGTCAACGGCGTGGCACCCGGCGCCGTCACGATGCGTGAGTTCTGCCGCACATTGGGCCGCGTCCTGGGCCGGCCTTCCTGGCTTCCCGTCCCGGAACTGGCCCTTCGCCTGATCCTCGGGGAACTCTCCACGTTGTTGACGACCGGCCAGCGCGTTGAGCCGTCTAAAGCACTCCGTGGTGGCTTTGTCTTTCAGTATGCCAGCTTGGAGTCAGCGCTTAAAGGGATATTGAGGGCACCTTGACGACGATGGGCCCTACCAAACCACCTCGCGTCGGGATCAGCCAGTGTCTGCTCGGCGATAACGTTCGGTACGATGGGGGTCACAAACTCGACAGTGTGCTGATCGAGACCCTGGGTCGGCACGTCGAGTGGGTCCCGGTGTGCCCGGAAGTGGAAGTTGGCCTGGGAACTCCTCGCGAACCCATGCAATTGGTCGGCGATCGCCATGCGCCGCGGCTGGTCACCATCAACACAGGCGTGGACCTCACCGAAGCGATGAACCGCTTCGCACGGCAGCGGGTCCGCGAGCTGGAAGCCTTGAACCTCTCCGGCTTCGTCTTTAAGAGCGCCTCGCCAAGTTGTGGCATCAGGCAGGTTCCGTTCTTCAACACTCAAGGGATCGAGACACAAGAAGGCGTCGGCCTCTTCGCCCGCGCCTTCATGGCGCACTTCCCCGAGATGCCGGTGGAGGAGGAGAGCCGCCTACACGATCCGCAAACTCTGAAGAATTTTCTGGAACGAGTCCTCGCCTATCGCAAGACCCGCTGAAACGAGTGCTATACTAGGCAAGTCGCATCGTATATCCCTACCGCGCACCGACCGAGGCTGCGCGTCTCGTGCAGGAGGATGACATGTTCGGTCCGATTACACTTCCATTCGGGGCCAAAATGCTGTTCAACACCGTGAAGCTCAAACCCGGCGTCACGTTCGAAGACGTGGAACTGGCGGTCGGGGAAATATGCAGCGTCGTCAAGGAAACTTACGGAGGCGACAAAGGGGGATTCATCGCTGGGCAGGTCTTCAAGTTCTCCGGCTTTGTCTCCGCCGAAGGATCCCTCAGTGAATCCAGGACAGCGGACGACCATTATGCAATCGTGACCTATTGGCACTCATTTGAGGATCACGAAAAATCCCACGCCGACGAACTCTTTAACAGTAAGTTCGCCGCATTGGCCGCAATGTGCTCCGAGACCAAGGAAATCGGGTACGATATGCTGTGGCAGGGCGCGGCAAAGGCCTGAAATTAAGAGGCTTCAGGCTGGGCTTTGACTGTAAAGGCAGTCGAGGCCAGGGAAATTAGAAAATAAATCTATCCCCGATTCTTCCCTGCACACGATCCGTAAACTCTGAAGAATTTTCTGGAACGCGTGCGCGCCTACCGCCAGTCGCGGATGCAACGTCACTCGACATGATGTAGCTTCATCAAGTTGGTCCCCCCGGGCTCACCGATCCGAGTGCCCGACAGGATCACGATCCGCTGCCCCGGTTTCACGAGCCCTTCCGCCTTCAAGCGACGCTCCGCTTCGTGTACGCGCTCGTCCGTCTGGGCGATCTGCTCCATCGTATGTGGAATCACTCCCCAGTACAACGCCATCTGCCGGCGTACAGGCTCATATGGCGTGAACGCGATGATCGGAGCGACAGGGCGCTGCTTCGAGATCAAGCGGGCCGTTGTGCCCAACTCGCTGAAGGCCACGATCGCGCTGCCGGCGGTTGCGGCGACCGCCCACGAGGCAGCGCCGCAGATGGCCTCCGGGAAGGAGACCTCGCCGTGGCCGACATCCGACCGACGCTCGAACCGTGGTTCAATCCCTTCCTCCGCTGCCCGGATGATCCGATCCATGACGCACACCGCTTCCACCGGATAGCGCCCGATCGCCGTTTCGGCTGAGAGCATCACTGCGTCAGACCCATCGAAGACCGCATTGGCGACATCCGAGGCTTCGGCTCTGGTGGGACGAGGGTTCTGGGTCATGGACTCCAGCATCTGGGTGGCGGTGATCACGAGACGGCGGCGCCGGTTGGCTTCCGTGATGATTTTCTTCTGTAGGACCGGCACCGCTTCAGGACCCATTTGGGCGCCTAAATCGCCGCGAGCGATCATCACCCCGTCCGCCTGATCAAGAATCCCGCCGAGAGAATGAACCGCTTCAGGCCGCTCGATTTTGGCGATGACCGGGACATCCCCGCCGCACTCGGCAATCAGCTTTTTTGCCGCGACCACGTCGTCAGGACCTCGGACAAACGACAGGGCCACATAATCCACTCCCTGAGCCACCCCGAATCGGAGATCTTCCCGATCCTTGTCGGTCAGCGTGGGCACGCTGACCCGAGTGCCAGGCAAGTTGATCCCTTTATGGGAAGTAATCCGTCCGCCGGTGATCACCGTGCATTCGACAGCGCCACCGGTGATCCGATTCACCGTCAGCTCGACGAGCCCATCATCAATCAGAATCCGCGCGCCTGGCTGGACATCTCGTGCCAGGTACTGGTAGGTCACAGGAATGTCGATGGCGCTGGCAGGTGCGACGGACTGGGCACCGCTCTGGCCACCAGATCGCAAGAACACCGTCAGCAGCCTCACGCGCTGATCAGCGGCCACGTCGATCCCGCCATCCGGGATCGTCCCGATACGGATCCTCGGTCCTTGCAGATCTTGGATGATTGCGACCGGCGCGCGCCGACGGCCAGCCGCTTCGCGGAGAGCTTTGATGGCGCGGCTGTGTGATTCGTGAGAGCCATGCGAAAAGTTCAGTCGAGCCACATCCATACCGCTCTCAATGAGATGGCCAAGCAGCTCGGGTGAGTCGCTGGCCGGACCAATCGTGCACACGATCTTCGCCTTCCGCATCTGAAAGCCGTCCCTCGTTATTCGTTATTCGTGGAGCTCTCTTGCTATGGAAGTTCGGTGCCGTGCATCCGGGCGAAGACCTCCCATTCAAACTGCTTTGGCGCCACGGCATGGAGCGGGACCGCCTCGATGTTTCCCGGTTCGCGATAGGCCAACATGCACCCGACGACGCGCTCCGGGTCTTTAACCAAACGGCGGACTGCTTCATAAGCCAGGTGCTGCGCGATGGCTTTATCCTCCGGTGTCGGGGGGGCCCCTCTTAAGGTATGACCGAGAATCGTGGCTTTGGTCGCAGGTATCAGTGGGTAGTGGCCGGGGCCCGTCTGAAACTGTTGCCACTGGGCGATCGTGCCGCTCACATAATAAACAAGACCGTGCACCCCTCCGTCCCGGTGATGGCGGTGGGGCGTCTGCTCGGCCACAACAAATAAGTGGCTCTTGTTCGGGACACCCAGGGTCCGCTTGAGCGTGCCGAGGATGATCTCATCAATATAGGCATCGGGATCGGGGTACTCGTTGACCAGCACCCCTTCAGCCCTTGCCTGATAGGCGCAGGCCAACGCAAGGTGGCCCGAACCAGCCCCCATGATCTCGACGAAGAACACGCTGCCCATGGCCGCGCTCGTGGCTTTCAGCGACTCGATCGATTGATTCGCCAGTGCCACGGCGGAATGGAAGCCCAGCGCCGTTGTCCCCGCGATATTGTTGTCGATCGTGCCGGGAATCCCAACGACCTGGACTCCGAACCCTTCATAAAGAGCGCGTGCGCCTCGAAGACTGCCGTCGCCTCCGATGACGACCAGTGCACCGTCTTCCATGTGAGGCTTGAGGTGTCGCATCGTGGCCTGTTGGACGTGCTCATCCTTGAAGTCCTCGAAGCGACTGCTTCCGATCGGGGTGCTCGCATTGCTGCCCATGCCTCGCGTGGCCTGCTCGGTCACCGCCTCAATCCAATTGTTCGCCAGTCCTAAGAACCCATGACGAACGAAGAGGACTTCCAGGCCCAACCGGTTTCCTGCCACCCGCAGTTCCTTTAACGCGGCACCGGCTCCGGCAAAATCGCCACCCGACACCAAGGCAACGATTCGCTTAATCTGTTTGGGCTTCAGCGTAACCCGATCGCGCCGCTCACGCTCGACGGCCATCCAAGCGTCGCGCGCCGCCCGTTCCCGCGCCGACAGACCCACCGCGGTCGAATAGCCGGACAAGAGTCCGTGTTCAAAGGTGAGCAGGACAACGTTATCCTGTCCTTCCTTGTATTCTCCGAACTCGGTGAAGGCTTCACGAAATGGCCGAGGATCCAGATAGATCATCAGCGCGCGCAACGTGGAGCTATGGGTATACAAACACAGGACCTTCCCCTGGTGCCATTGACCCAGCCTGCGAAAACCGTCCACGACATCAACATAGACATCGAAGAACGAGTGACCGCCCGGATAGCTGTAGAGGGGATGTTTGATGAGACGCTTCGCTGTCGTCGGATCGACGCCGAACGCCTTGGCAGCCTCCTCCACCTCCGTCTTTTTGTCTAAGCCGGTTGCCCAGCCGAAATCCTGGGATTCCAACGCGGACTCAACCGCTGGCTGGGTCGCCTTGGAACTGTCGGAGTGTGACGCAAGCAACGCTGCAACCACCCGCTCGCAGAGCTGCCTCGTGTTCGGGCTCGGGCTGACAAGATGGACAAACGTGCGCGGGTCCAGGTAGTTGTGGAGATGGAGAAAGTCCAGTTGCTGCCCAACCACGCCAATCATTCTGGCTAGCGCTCCCCCGACCGCGTCGGCCTTTGCCACACCTCGGTCTGGATCCAGCACATTGGCAAGCCGGCGCCCGACCCGATACTTCGCGCTCTCCACCCGCGAGACCCCATGGCGCATGGTGAAGAGAAGGGTTCGACCGGTCAAATCGCGAGGCAGCAACCAGAACCGATCATCGCCGAGATCTAACACGATGCGATCCTCCGCCAATTGCGGCGTCAGTTGAGCTCGCGGGACGATCCCGACCGGACGACGGTGGGGCGGTTTCTGCACCGAACCGATTGGAGCTCGAACTAACGGCGCCAGCTCTCCGGCTGCGAGGAGTTGATTCCAGGCGGCAAAAAACACGAGTTCGTCGCCGCCGCATCCGTCGTCGATCAATCCACGACGCGCAACCCTGTATTCCTCTGCCGTAGGAAAGCCCTTTTGAGCGCGCTGAACAAACGCGCGGATCTTCTCCATGGCTTCGCGGGCCCGCCGTGATCGGTCAGCCGAAGGAGACGGGGCAGGCGGGAGCACCATCCCCTCACCCGCGGTTCGGTGAGCAAGAACCTCTCCGTAGGCCAGCAATCCTTCGAGTGTCACAAAGTCCAGTTGATCCATTGCCAAACCCCTCAAAGCGGGAGGGAGCCCCGCCTGCTGGCGCCCCTTCCCCACCCACTCAACCCACACTCCCCATACTTTACCAGTACGAGGCTTCAGCGTGCAGCTTTTCGGAGCACGGCGGGGAATGCAGGCCGCAGGACCCCGCCGCCTCCGGCGATATCGAATCTTCTTCTCTTCGAAAATCGAGTCCGACCCTAATTACTCCGTTGCAGCAGCCTTCTTATTCCTTCATGCCAGATTTTCGCGGATTGTCCTCCACCTCTGAACACGTGTCAATGAGACTTCCCCTCACCCTGCCCTCTCCCCGTCCAACGGGGCGAGGGAGGTTCGGGTTGCGGCGAGCGGGACCCTGGCGGAGCGGAGGGCGCTACAGCCGAGTCATCGGGGCTGCGACGGCGAAACGCCCAGCTGCGCTGGGCTATGCGGGGGCAGGACCCGCTCTTCGAGATCCTTCGCTTCGCTCAGGATGACAAAATGGAGTTTAGACCCAGTCGGAGTCGTGGCGGGATTTGGTAGGCGCGGCGGGCAAGGCGCTCAGGCGTTCGACGATGGTGCGGATCTCTGGCGCTAACGCCCGCTCATCTTCGGGGCTCGCAATGGAGGCCGCACCGGCGGCCAGCTCGATGCGGTAGTGGTTCTGGCGATCTGAGAACCACTCCAGGTAGGGATGCGGCGGTAAGTGCGGGTGCGGGTCGAAGGACATCAGGCTGACGTCGCCGGTCTGCGGATTCTCCATGTCCCCGAGAACGTGACCGGCTACGTCATCGTCCACGAAAGCCGGATTGCGGAAGGTGATCAGCCGGCCCTTGATCTCGCCCGTAAAGTCGCCGCGCAGGAGGAATTCCACCGGGCCGATCGCCGCGAAGGTGATCCGGCCGGCCACCCGCCCCGACGTGCGGTTGTCCAGAAACCCTTCCTGGACCCACCGCCCGTTGCTGAACTTTTGTGCCACCCGTTTTTCAGTCTGGAATGAGCTTCCACTCGTCCTTCTCGATCCAGACCCATTTGCCCGTTTGGAGCTTCTTCACGTCTTCCTTCTCAAACAGCTTCATGTACCGTTCGATGCGGTCCGGATCGTCGATCCGGTCCTGCTGCATCACCCCGGTTGGAAGCTTGAATTTCCTTAAGAGCACCGGCATGTGCGAGAACCTCCTTCAGGCGAAAACGTAAGCACTGCGTGGCCTTGGAAACGATTTGCAGACTACCCAACGAAACCTGCCGGTGTCAAGGTGGCAGGCTAGATTTGCCGGCCCCATCCAACCTATAATAGCTGACACTCCGGACCAATCACGGGGGGACGCGCCATGCCGCTGTACGAGTATCACTGCGAAGGATGCGGGCGGGATTTCGAGGAGCAGCAGTCACTGAATTTCAATCCGGCCGAGACGGATTGCCCCTATTGCAACCAGAAGAAGGCGGTCCGGAAGATCTCGGCGGTGTCCATGTCCATCAAAGGCCCGACCAGGAAGCCCCGGACCTCGGACATCAAGGCCGAGCAAGGGATGAAGAAGGCCCAGGAAGTCTTGAGCAAGCTACCCCCAGGCTGGGGTAAACGGGGCGACACCACTCCCAACGTTGATTAAGGGGGTATCACCCATGAGCACGAAAATCTCCACTGCATTGATGATCCTTGGCATGGCTCTGGGTCTAGCCGTGGGTTTTGATTCGACAGCCTCCGCCGATGTCACCATTCCAGGGATGGGTTCGGGCGCTTACGATGTGCCGTCCGTCGGCGGGCCCGGCGACTCCGTCGACAAAGCCCCGGTCTGTGACATGAGAGCGCGGCCCAAGATCACGAAGGTCGAACCGGACCCCATGAAGCCGGGAGACAAGATCACGATTAAGGGGGAAAACTTCGGCACGAAGGAGTGTTTCCACGGCGTCTCCTTCGGTGGCGTGGCGGACAGCACCAAGATCTCCTTCAACTACGTGAATGAGACGACCGTTGAGGCGACGGTGCCGGCAACGAAGCCCGGCCTGAGCCGAGTGAACGTGGTCACCACCGCCGGCAGCTCGCAATACATCGTGCTGATCCAGGCCCAATAATCCGACGGGGCCCGAAAACTCCCACACGTTCCTCCCGCCCTGCTTCCGCGAGCCCCTCGACTTGCCCGCGCGCCCTGTGTTACCCTGTCGCACTTTCTGAGGGCGAATGTTTAAGAGAATCCTCATCGCCAACCGCGGCGAGATCGCCATGCGCATCATCCGCGCGTGCCGGGAGCTCGGGATCCGGACCGTCGCGATCTACGCGGAGTGCGACGCCACCGCCATCTTCGTGAAGAAGGCCGACGAGGCGCACCGCATCGGCCCCGACCCGGTGCAAGGCTTTCTCGACATGCAGGCCATCGTGGACCTGGCCAAACGCTCCGGCGCTGATGGGATCCATCCGGGGTACGGATTCCTGTCCGAAAACGCCGATTTCGCGAAGCTCTGTGAAGCCTCCGGCATCACCTTCATCGGACCGTCTCCGGAAGCCATCCGCCTGATGGGCAACAAGGTACAGGCCCGCGAGATCGCCCGGCAGGCCGGGGTGCCGATCGTGCCGGGGACCGAGAAGAGTGTCACCAATCCGACGGAGGCGCTCAGCTTCGCCGCGCGGACGGGTTATCCCCTGATGGTCAAGGCGTCCATGGGAGGCGGCGGGCGCGGGCTGCACGTGGTCCGCAACGACCAGGAGCTGCTCAACAAAATGGAGGTGGCCAGACGGGAGGCCCTCTCGTCGTTCGGGAACGGCGAGATCTTCCTCGAGAAGTACATCGAGCGGCCGCATCATATCGAGTTCCAGATCCTCGCCGACAAGCACGGGAACATCATCCACCTGGGCGAGCGGGACTGCTCGATCCAGCGCCGGCACCAGAAGCTCATCGAGATCGCGCCCTCGCTCGTCCTCGATAAAGAACTGCGGGCGCGCATGGGCGAGGCCGCCATCGCGGTGGCCAAGGCGGTGCGCTACGACAACGCCGGCACGGTGGAGTTCATCCTGGACCCGAACCGCAACTTCTACTTCATCGAGATGAACACCCGCATCCAGGTCGAGCATACCGTCACGGAGCAGATCACCGCGATCGACCTGGTGCGCTCGCAGATCGAGATCGCCGCGGGCCTCCCTCTGGAATTCCGCCAGGAGGACGTGACGCTCCAGGGGTACGCCATTCAATGCCGGATCAACGCCGAGGATCCGCTCAATAACTTCCGGCCGTGCACCGGCACCGTGACCGCCTATTTCTCGCCGGGCGGCATCGGCGTGCGCATCG
>Ga0209802_1000899_pt1 | contig 22839 bp, 22 predicted proteins | sample GraSoiAngelo_129_FD_185886 | JGI IMG/M metagenome (GOLD analysis project Ga0209802, IMG submission 185886) | Grasslands soil microbial communities from the Angelo Coastal Reserve, California, USA - 14_0927_12_40cm (SPAdes) (version 2) | ecosystem: Environmental > Terrestrial > Soil > Grasslands ... | reverse complement strand
TCCGCAAAGGCATGCCCTTCCGCCAGGCGCACGTGGTCGTCGGCCGGATCGTGCGGTTCTGCGAGACCGAGGGCAAGCCGCTGGAGGGTCTCGGCCTCGTCGAGCTACGTCGCTTCTCGCCGCTCTTCGACGACGACGCGAAGGACGCCGTCACCGTCGAGGCGTCGCTCCGCGCCCGCGCCGTCACCGGTGGAACGGCGCCCGACGCGGTACGCCGGTCGCTCGCCCTCGCCCGCACGCTGACCGCGCGCGCATGACCGGGCGCGGGCGGCGCCTCGCCGCGTGCCTCGCGCTCGCCGCCCTGGCGATCGCCGCCTGCGGCAAGAAGGCGCCGCCCGTCGTGCCGGAGCATCGAGCGCCACAGCCGGTCGCCGATCTGGCGGGCGTCGTCGACGAGGCGGCGATCACGCTCTCGTGGACGCCGCCCACCCGCCGCGCCGACAACACGCGCCTGCGCGACTTCACCTTGATGCGGATCTTCCGCGCCGAGGACAACGGCGCCGGCGAGGCCCGCTCGGCGATGCTCGTCGACGGCCGGATCGCCGGCTACGAGGAGATCGCCGCGATCCGCGGAGCCGAGCCGGAGCCCGCGGTCAGACGCGGCCCGCGTCTGGTGCTCACGGATAAGAAAGCGCTCACGTACGGACGGCGCTATACCTACGTGATCCTCACCGGCGACCCGCAGGGGCGCATCGGGCCGCCGTCGCATCGGGTCTCGGTGACGTACGCGGCGGCCCCCGCCGAGCCCGACAACGTCGTCGCCGAGCCGCGCGAGGGCGCCGCGCGTCTGAGCTGGAACGCCCCGGCCCGATTGCTCGACGGAAGCCCGGTGAGCGATACGTTGAAATACGAAGTGCTCCGCGCGCCGTCGCCTGATGGGGAGCTGTCGCCAGTGACCCCGACAGCCATCTCGGAGCGCACGGTGACCGATTCGAACCTCGAAAACGATCGCGCCTACTACTACGCCGTCCGTGCCGTGCGGGTCGTCGCGGGCACGACCGTCTATGGCCGTGCGTCGGCGCGCGTCGCGGTGACGCCGCGTGACGTCACGCCCCCCTCGCCTCCCGCGAACCTCGTCGGGATCGCCTCCGAGGGCGCCGTGCGCCTGTCCTGGAGCCCGAGCCCGGAGACCGACGTGGCCGGTTACATCGTCTACCGCGCGCCGGAAGCCGGCGGGTTCGAGCGCATCGGCTCGACCACCGCGCCGTCCACGACGTACGTCGACCGCGCCGTGACCCGCGGCGTCTATCGATACGCGGTCACGGCGCAAGACCGCGCCGCGCACCCGAACGAGAGCCGGCGTTCGAACGAGATACGGGTTACCCTGCCTTGACTTCACCTGCCTCGGGTGTTACGAACAACGGATACATGGGCCCCTTTCAGTACCGGGACTCCGAGCTCTGCTGCGAGGACGTGTCGCTGCGTGCGCTGGCGGCCGTCGCCGGCACGCCCGCGTACGTGTACTCGAAGGCGGCGCTGCTCGAGAGTCTCGCCGGGTACGCTCGCGCGTTCCACGACGTGCCCCACGTCGTCTGCTACTCGGTCAAGGCCAACTCGAACCTCGGCGTCCTCTCGGTGCTGGCGAAGGCCGGCGCGGGCGCCGATATCGTCTCCGGCGGCGAGCTCTACCGCGCGCTCCGGGCCGGTGTGCCGCCCAAGAAGATCATCTTCTCGGGCGTGGGCAAGAGCCGCGACGAGATGCGCGACGCGCTGAAGGCGGAGATCCTGATGTTCAACGTCGAGTCCCGGAGCGAGCTGCGGGTGCTCGACGAGGTGGCGCGCGAGATGGGGGTCCGCGCGCCGGTCGCGCTCCGCGTGAACCCCGACGTCGATCCCCAGACGCATCCGTACATCGCGACCGGCCTCAAGTCCTCCAAGTTCGGCATCCCGCACGATGAGGCGCTCGAGGCGTACGAAGAGGCCGCGAAGCTGGCGGGCCTCGAGGTCGTCGGCGCCGACATGCACATCGGCTCGCAGCTCACCAAGGCCACGCCGGTCGCCGACGCGGTGGCGCGCGTGGTCGCGCTGGTGAAAGCCCTGCGCGAGCGCCGGATCGAGATCCGCATGATCGACATCGGTGGCGGGCTCGGCATCCGCTATCGTGACGAGACGCCGCCGACGCACCAGGAGTTCGCGACCTTGCTCATGCCGGCGCTGCGCGAGGCCGGGGCGACGGTCCTGCTCGAGCCGGGTCGGTCGATCGTCGGCAACGCCGGTGTCCTGCTCACGCGCGTGCTCTATCGCAAGGACACCGGTGCCAAGAAATTCGTCGTGGTCGACGGCGCGATGAACGACCTGATCCGGCCCTCGCTCTACGGCTCCTATCACGAGATCCTGCCCGTCGACCAGACGCGCCAGGCGCGGGGTCGCGAGACCGTCGACGTCGTGGGCCCGATCTGCGAGTCGGGCGACTTCCTGGCGAAGGATCGCGAGCTGGCCCGAGCCGAGCCCGAAGACCTGCTCGCCGTTATGAGCGCCGGCGCCTACGGCTTCGTCATGGCTTCCAACTACAACACGCGACCGCGGGCCGTCGAGGTGCTCGTCGATGGCAACCGGTACACGATCGTGCGCCGCCGGGAGACGTACGAGGACCTGGTGGCGGGGGAGACAACCCCATGAGCCAGACATTCCAGGGTTCATTCGTTGCGATGGTCACCCCCTTCAGGAACGGCAAGGTCGACGAGGCGAAGCTCCGCGAGCTGGTCGAGTTCCACATCACGCACGGCACCGACGGGCTGATCCCCTGCGGGACCACCGGCGAGTCGCCGAGCCTGAGCCACGACGAGCATCGACGGGTGGTCGAGCTCGTCATCGAGGCCGCGCGCGGTCGGATCCGGGTGGTCGCGGGCACGGGCTCCAACTCGACCGCCGAGGCGATCGACATGACCAGGCACGCCGAGCGAGCCGGCGCGACCGGCGCGCTCGTCGTGAACCCGTACTACAACAAGCCCACTCAGGAAGGGCTCTACCGCCACTTCCGCGCGGTCGCCGAGTCGGTGGCGATCCCGATCCTGCTCTACAACATCCAGAGCCGCACCGCGATCAACGTCGAGACCGACACCATGGCCCGCCTCGTCCGCGACGCGAAGAACATCGTGGGCGTGAAGGAAGCATCCGGTTCGCTCGATCAGATGAGCCAGGTCATCGCGGCATGCGGGCCCGACTTCTCGGTGTTGTCGGGCGACGACAACATCACGCTTCCGCTCCTGGCCATCGGTGGGAGCGGCGTCGTCTCGGTCATCGCGAACATCGTGCCGCGCGAGACGGCCGACCTCGTGCACGCGGCGCTCGAAGGCGATTGGAAGCGCGCCCGCGACCTGCACTACCGGCTCTTCCCGCTGGCGCGCGCGGCGTTCCTCGAGACCAATCCGATTCCGATCAAGGAAGCGATGGCGCTGGCCGGCATGCTCGAGCCCGAGTTCCGTCTGCCGATGTGCCGGATGAGCGACGCCAATCGCGAGAAGCTCCGCACAATCCTCAAGCCGTACGGCCTCATCAAGTAGCGCCCCATGAGCGCAGCCGCCGGGGAGACATCCCCGAACGTCGGGCGCCCAGGCGTCTCGACGGCGGATATCGTCGTGGCGGGCGCCGCCGGCCGGATGGGCAATCGCATCATCGCGTGCCTGGCCGATACCGCCGACATGCGCCTGGTGGCCGCCCTCGAGGCGCCGGGCCACGCGGCGATCGGGCGTGACGCGGGCGAGCTGGCCGGCGTCGGGAAGGCCGGCGTCAGCGTGGGCGCCGACGCCGTGGCCGAGATCATCCGCGAGCGCGTGCTGATCGAGTTCTCCGTCCCCGAGGCCTCGCTCGCGCACCTCAGGCTCGTGGCGCAGGCGGGCGCCCGCGCGGTGATCGGCACGACCGGGTTCAGCGCCACGCAACGCGCCGAGATCACCGAGCTCGCGCAGCGAGCGGCTATCCTGTTGTCGCCGAACATGTCCGTCGCCACCAACGTCGCGTTCAAGCTCCTGGCCACGATGGCCAAGGCGCTCGGCGACGAGTACGACATCGAGATCACCGAGACCCACCATCGGTTCAAGAAGGACGCGCCCAGCGGCACCGCGCTCCGGATGGCGGAGGTCGTCGCGGCTGCGCTCGGGCGCGACCTCGATCAGGTCGCGGTCTACGGGCGGCAGGGACTGCCCGGCGAGCGCTCCCGGTCCGAGATCGGCATCCTGTCCCTCCGGTCGGGCGACGTCGTCGGCGAGCACACGGTGTCCTTCGGCACCCTGGGCGAGCGGCTCGAGCTCGTGCACAAGGCCCACAATCGCGACACCTACGCGCGCGGCGCGCTGCGCGCGGCCCGGTTCATCGTGGGGCGTCCCGCGGGACTCTACTCGATGGCCGACGTTCTCGGCCTCGCGTGACGCGATGGGCGACAAGCTCCTGCTGGAGGACGTGCGCTTCTACGGCCAGCATGGGCTGACGCGCGCCGAACAGGTCGTGGGCGCGTGGTTCTCGGTCGACGTCGAGATGGCCGTCGACCTTTCCTCAGCGGTCGTATCCGATCAGGTGTCGACCACGATCGACTACGGCGTGGTCGCCCGGCGCATCGTCGAGATCGGCACCAAGAACCGCGTGAACCTGATCGAGCGGCTGGCCGGGCTGATCGTCGAGGCGCTCCTGCGCGAGTTCCCGGCCCGCGAGATCCGGGTGCGCGTGCGGAAGCTCACGCCGTCGATGGAGGGCGTCGTCGGGACGCCCTCGGTCGAGCTCACCCGGAGCCGGGCGTGACGCGCGTCTACCTCTCGCTCGGCTCGAACGTCGGCGACCGGCTCGCGACCCTCAAATCCGCGGTCCGGCGGCTGCACGGGATCGAGGCAGTCCGGTTCCTCGACGCCTCGCCGCTCTACGACGCCGAGCCCTGGGAGAGCGAGCCCGGCCAGACGGTCAGCGAGCAACGCTGGTTCCTCAACTGCGTCGTGGCGATCGAGACCTCACTCGGCCCACGCGCGTTGCTCGCCGAGCTCCAGTCGATCGAGACCGCGCTCGGGCGCATGCGCCCGCCGGGGACGCCCGAGGCCCAACGGTTCGCGGCGCGAACCCTGGACATCGACATCCTCTTCTACGGCGACGAGGTGCTGAGCGCGGGGGACGACCTCCACGTGCCCCACCTGCTGCTCGCGGAGCGAGGCTTCGTCCTGCAGCCGCTGGCCGACCTCGCGCCCGATCTCGAGCACCCCGTTCTCTATCGCTCCGTGCGGGAGCTGCTCGCCGAGCTCGTGGACGAGCACGACGTGCGCCAGGGCGACTATCCGGCGCGCTGGTTCGCCGACTGAGCGAGCCCGTGGCGTCCGACGAGTTCCATCGGGCCGCGCTCGAGCACCTGGACGCGTTGTACAACTTCGCGATGTATCTGACGCGAAATCCCCCGGAGGCGGACGACCTCGTCCAGGAAACCTACCTCCGCGCTTTCCGGTTTTCCCACCGTTTCCAGCCGGGAACCCACCTCCGAGCCTGGCTGTTTCAAATCTTGAGGAACACGTTCTTGACGTTCTATCGGCTTCGCGAGCGGGAATCGGCGCTCGCGGAGGACGGTGTTCCAGCCTGGGACGCTCCGATGTTTCACGACGCGCCCGAGGAGTCGAGCGGCGCCGTCGAGGCGCACACTGATCTCGAGCGCGCTCTCCGGCGCCTACCCGAGGAATTTCGAACGGTGTTGCTGCTCGCGGAAGTCGAAGGCATGGCGCTCGAGGACGTGGCCCGGGTCATGGCCTGCCCGGTCGGCACCGTCAAGTCGCGGATCTTCAGAGCCAAGGAGCGGCTGCGCGGCCTCCTGCGCGACTACACCAAGGAATGAGCAGCCAGTCTCCCGAATCCGACGACGCGCTCGGCGCACGGCTCCGCACGGAGCTCAGGCGCTACCCGGCGCCCGCGTACCTGCGGGGCTCGATCGCGGAGACGGCCGAGCCGCCGCGCGTTCGACCGTCGTGGCTGGCCCCGACCCTGGCGGCGGCCGCCACGGCGCTCGTGCTCCTTCTCGCGTCGATACCGTTCCTGCCGCGGATCCTACCCGCCGACCCGACCGAGCGGCTGGTGCGCTCCGTCGTGGCCGAGCACACCCGCGCGCTCATGTGGGGCGCGAGGCGTCCCGAAGTGGTCCCGACCGCGCTGCCGTGGCTGACTCAGGAGTCCGGGATCGGGCTGCGCAAGTTCTTCGTCGGTGACGATCGCCTCGTGTTCGTCGGAGCCGAGCCGGTCTACCTCGAGGGGCGCCGCGGCATGGCGCTCTACTACCGTGACGGTGACGGTCATCTGGTGAACTACACCGTCCTGCCGTGGCCGGGCCTGCCGCTTCCCGAGTCTCGGCGGGTTCAGATCGAAAACCGGTGGCGACCGGCCCTCATGAGCGACAGCGGGTTCTCGGCCTGGGTGTGGCGCCAGGGCGACCTGGCCTGCTTCATCGTGTCCGACATGGTCTCCGAGTCGGACATCGAGCGCTTCAAGGACTACTTCGTCCGCCTGCGCGTCGCGACCGAGCCCGTCCCGGCGAATTGATCCTCATCGGAGGGAGCGAGCGCCGCCCTCCTGATCTCCAATCAATGCACGCTGCCGCCGCCGTCGACGACGATGGTCTGGCCCGTGATGAAGTTGCTGTCGTCCGAGGCCAGGAAGATCAGCGTCCCCACGATGTCCTCGGGAACCTCGGCGCGCCTCAGCATCCGCATGCGGACGTTCGCGTCCTTCCCCTCGTCCGGCATGTTCTTCTCGTTCTCGCCGCTCAGCGTGAATCCCGGCGCGATCGCGTTCATCCGGATCCCGAACTCCCCGAGCTCGCGGGCGAGCGAGCGCGTGAAGCCCACCACCCCGCCCTTCGAGGTCGTGTAGTGGATATAGTGGGGCACGCCCTTGAAGAAAGTCCCGGAGGCGATGTTGATGATCGTGCCGCCGCCCTGGGCCTTCATCGACGGAAACACCGCGCGCGAGCAGAGAAAGAGGCCGCGTAGATTGATCGCCATCACGCGGTCCCACTCCTCGACGGGGATCTCCATGAATGGCCGGCGCCTGAGCGCACCGTACAGGGCCGCGTTGTTCACCAACACATCGATGCGGCCGAACCGCGCCAGGGTCTCGGTCGCGAGGCGCAAAGTGTCCGACTCGCGCGAGACGTCGCACTCGACGCCCAGCGCCTGAGCGCCGCGAGCCTCGACCGCTTTGACCGTCGGCTTTGGATCCGCGATGTCCGCGACGACGACCCGAGCGCCCTCGGCCGCCACGCCGAGGCAGTACGCGCGGCCGATCCCCCTGGCTCCGCCCGTGACGATGACGACCTTGTCCTTGAGTCGCATGTCCGTCCTCCGTCGCGCGGCTACTCCTTCTACGCGCCGAGCTCGAACGTCTTGACGTAAACGCCTGGCGAGCCCTGCGCGTGACGCATGTGAGGTCGGATGCGTTGCGTCTCCGGCGCGATGTCCCGCTGGGCGAGCCAGGCGGGGGTCTCCGAGACTTTCGGGTTCTGGAACTCGTAGAACGTGAGGTAGGTCGGCGTGCCCGTCACGGCACGGAAGCGGCGCCCGCGAATCACGCCGGGAACCTTCTCGTAGTTCGGAATGTAGATCGTGTTGTACCAGGTGTTGAAGTCGGCGTCGATTTCCGGCGGCACGTCCATCCGCCCGAGCTGGAGCGCCGGCGCCATCGGGCTATCGGCCACCTGCGGCGTCACGCTCTTGGGATGGATCAGCGTGTAGACGTTGCGGATGTAATTGGTGCCGATGACCTCCGGCGAGCACGTCTTGGTCCACGGCGTCGGATTGGCGCGGACGCGCTTGTAGGCCTCGGTCTCCAGCGCGGCGACGCTCTCGAGCTCGTAGACGGCCAGATGCTTGGGTCCGCCCTTGACCGCTTCGTACCGCGCGCCGTTCAAGAATCCCGGCAGCCGGAGACGCTCGGCCAGATGCTCCTCGTTGTACCAGCGGTTGAACTCCTTCTCCTTGTCCGCTGGAACGTCGGTCCACACCATCATGAGCCCCGTGCCCTTCTTGGTCGCCATGCCCGGCTCCTTTCGAGAACTGGATCTTAGACCAGAGCGGGAGCGAGCGCCACGCCTCGGCGGCGTGCTCTTGAAACAGAGCGGGGCGCCCGAGTAGCGCCCCGCGTCCGGATCTACGTCTGCGGCCCGGCGGTCCCGGGCCGCATACTGGCCAGGAGCCTCCCGACCAGCACGTCGGCCAGCCGCGTCGCGCCGCCTTCGCCGCTCACCGCGATCTCCGGCACGAGCTTCACCTTGTGCTCACCAAGCAGGCCGGCGAGCTGCACCGCGGTGTACTCACTGGTGCCTAGCGCCTGGATGCCGAGGCGATACGCTTCGGCTTTCGCGGCGCCGACCGCTCGCAGCGACACCGCTTCGGCCTCGCCGCCCACGCGCACGGCGTGCGCCTGGCCCTCCGCCCGCGCGCGGATCGCCGCCGACTCGCCGTCCGCCTTCTCTCGCATCGCCGCCGCCTCGCCCTTGGCGGTCTCCGCGACCGCCAGCGCGGTACGCTCCGCGATGCGCACCATCTGCTCGGAACGCACGACCTCCGCCTGCATGTTGGCCACGGCGGTCTCGCGCTCGAGCTCCTGCCGCTTCACCTGCGCCTCGCGCTGCGCCTGGTACGTCCGCTCCATCTCCTCGGCGATCTTCCGGTCGGTCTGCGTCTTCATCAGCTCCGCCGGCGGCACGATGTCGCCGATGAGCGTGTCGATGCACTCGACGTCGTACGCCTCCACCGCCACCTTGATGTTGGCGAACGCCTCCCGCTGCCGCTCGGACCGGTTCGAGAGGAACTCCAGGACCGTCACCTGCTGCGCCGAGTTGCGAAAGTAGTTTCCCACCGTCGGCTGCAGCACGTGGTCGACGAGGTTCTGCATCGACCCGACCCGCGAGATCACGCGCGGCGCGTTCTTCATGCCGATATGGATGATCTGCGAGACGTCCAGGCTGAACGCGAAGCCGTCCTTCGAGCGCACCAGGATCGACGACAGGCGCTCGTCATAGTGGTGCGCCTCCGAGCGTTGCGCCCAGTTCAGGACGATGTTCGTCGTGGGCACCAGCTCCACCTTCATGACGCGCGTGTTGATCGGGTGCTTGCCGGGCAGGAGCGGCTCGACCCAGACGCCCTTGCGGCCCCGCTCCACGAGATCGCCGTGGGTGAACGATTCGCCCGACACGTCGAGGTGCTCCTGACCGACGTAGCTGACCACGACTCCGACGTGGCCGATCGGGATCTCCGTGAGCGCGACCTGTTCCACCTCGACGAACCACGGGTTGAGATTCCACGAGCCGGCGAGCAGCACTTCCTCCTGCAGTCCTCGGCAACCGCCGGCGTCGATGAACGCCTGGCCGCGCTGGAAGCTGTCGTGACCGGGGACCACGGGGCCCGCCATATCGCCCGCGGGCACCGTGCGGCCGTCCAGCGCCGTCACGATGCCCTGCTTGTCCTGCCCGATGTGATAGACGCGCAGCTGCGCCGGCGTCATCCCGTGCTTCGCGGCGGTCGCCGCCGTCATCACTTCGAACAGCGCCGGATTGATCCGGTACGTTCCGGCGGTGACAATCGCGAGCTGTCGCCCGCGCTCCCCGCCGCCGCGCAGAAACGCGTCCGCGTCCTGGAAGCTGTCACAGCGCACCTCGCGCCCCAGCACGCGCCCGGCCGGAATGGCCCGCCCGTCAGCGGCCACCACCAGGGCGATCTCGCCCGGGTTCACCACAACCACTGGGACCTTGACGACTCGATAGCGCCACCGCCACACCGGGAAGTGCCACCCGGGTCCGAGCATCCGGGCCTGATACCCGGCTTCGCCTTCGAGCGCGATGACGTGCCCGGCCGGCAGCTCGCGTCCGAACCGCTTGATGAGCAGCCCCGACTGGCTCGGGCCGATCACGCGCACGCCGAGCCGTACGACCAGGACGAGCGCCGCCACCGCGACGACCACCCCCATCCACTGGTTGAAGCTGAGCAGCGAGAGAATCCACATGGCCGTCTCCTCTCCGGAGGGCGCCAACCGCGCGCCGCCCGCGAGGGTTCACATCGCATCGGTCCTGCCAACGCGCTAATCCGCGTCGCCGTTGAGTTCCGAAAACTCCGACGGTAGATATTCGGGAATCGATTCACGAACTGTTCGTGATTGAATATACGCATGCCGATCGAGGTCGACTGCCTTGGCGCAGCGCCGCCGCGACCGTTCGCCGCGGCGCTGGCGAAGGCGGGCATCACGCTCCACGCGGGCGGCGTACGGGGCCAGGCGCCGTGCGTGGTCGTGTCGAGCGGTGGACGTCGGCCGCGCGCTCAGAGCGGCCGCCCGTGGATCTGGGTGTGCGATGGGTCGGTCACCGACGCCATGGCGACCGAGGCGGTGCTCGACGGCGCCTACGACGTCGTCGCGCTCTCCGCGCCGGACGCGGTCGCGCGCATCGCCGCCCGGGTGCGCGAGCTCCTGGCGATCGAACCGGATCCGCCGCAGCCTCCCGAGGTCGTCGCGCACAGCGCCGCGACACGCCGGGTGCTGGTGCAGGTGGCCCGCGCGGCCAGGACGTCGATGGCGGTGCTCCTGTCCGGGGAGACGGGAACCGGCAAAGAGATGATGGCCCGGCTCATTCACCGGTGGTCCCCGCGCCACGACAAGCTTTTCGTGCCGATCAACTGCGCGGCGATTCCCAACGAGCTCATGGAGGCCGAGCTGTTCGGCTACGCCCGGGGCGCGTTCACCGGCGCGGCGAGGACGTACGCCGGACAGATCTCGGCCGCCGAGGGCGGGACGGTGTTCCTCGACGAGATCGACGACACTCCGCCGCAGCTCCAGGTGAAGCTCCTGCGGGTGCTCGAGGACCGAGTGGTGAGCCGACTGGGCGAGAACACGTGGCGCGAGGTCGACTTCCGGATCATCGCCGCGACCAATCGTGAGCTACAGCCACTCATCGAGGCCGGCGCGTTCGGCGCCGATCTCTACGAGCGCCTGGCCATCGTCAGCATTGTGCTCCCGCCGCTCCGCGAGCGACTCGAGGATCTTCCAGACCTGGCGGCGCAGTTCGTCGAGCGGTTTTACCGGGAGGAGACCGGCACCGGAGTGCGCGTCCGGGGGATCCGCCCCGACGCGCTCCGCGCCCTGGTCGCGTATCCATGGCCGGGAAACATCCGCGAGCTCCGCAACGTGGTGTGGGAGGCGCTCGTCTACAAGCGAACGGGCGAGGAGCTCATTCCCGCCGACCTGCCTCGCCGCGTCTTGCGACGCGCCGTCGAGCCCGCGAAGGGCGGGCTCGTCGAGCGAGGAGCGCTCGCCCGCCGGATCGCGGCACGCTCCCTCGACCTTCGCGCGGAGATCGACGCCTTCGAGCGCGCCGCGCTGACCGAGGCGCTCGCACTCGCCGGCGGGAACGCCGCCGAGGCGGCGCGGCTACTCGGCACGGTCGGCCGGGGAAGCGCCAAGGACCCGGGAAGCACGGTCCGAGCGATGCTACGTCGACTCCGCCGGCGGGCGCGCTAGCCGGTCTCCATCGGCAGCGACGGGTCCCTCGCCCACTCGGAGAGTGAGGCGTCGTAGACCGAGACCTGGTCGTGGCCGAGGAGCGTGAGCACGAACGCGTCGCTGCTCGCCGCGATGCCGCCGCCGCAGTACGTGATCACCCGGCCGGCGCTGAGCGCGCCGGCGGCGGCGAAGCGCCGGCGCAGCACGTCGGGCTCGAGATAGGCGTGCGTCCCCGGATCGACTAGCGCGCGCGCCGGAACGTTGCCGCTGCCGGTGATGCGGCCCGGCCGGCCGTACGCGACCCCGCCGGTGCCGCGATGCTGCTCCTCCGAGAGCGCGTTGATGACGCACGTGGCCCGCTCGCCGAGACCCGCGAGCACCGCGTCCTTGCCGACGAACAGTTCGGGGCGCGGCCGCGCGACGAAGCGCGCCGGCGGATAAGCGCACGGCGCGGTCGAGGTCGGACGCCCCTCGAGCGTCCACTTCTTCCAGCCGCCGTTCAGCACGGCGGCCTGATCGAAGCCGACCGCGCGCAGCATCCACCAGACGCGGGCCGCCCACATGTTCACTGCGCGGTCGTACAGCACGACGCGCGTTCCCTCGCCCACGCCGAGGCGCGTCATCGAGGCCGTCATCTGGTCGACGGGCGGCATCATGTAGAGCGTCGCCGCCGAGCGGTCGCAGAGGTCGTGGGTGAGGTCGGCGAACCCGCTACGCGGGATGTGGCCGGCGGCCCACGCCGCGCGTCCGGACTCGGCCTTGTAGCCGCCGTCCGGAAGCGGATGGAGGATCGTCGTGCACTCGAGCACGCGGAGCGCCGGGTCCTCGAGATTCGCGGCCAACCAGTCGGTCTCGACGAGATACTCGGGATGGGCCCATGACATAGCGCGCAGCGTAGCGCCGCGCGCAACGGCGCGTCAAGCCAGGCGGTTGATGCCCCAGCCGGTGAGCAGGAACACGCCGAGGACGATCAGCACCGCGCCCGTGACCAGACGCCAGCTCAGCCGTTCGATCCCGCTTGGAAAGCAGTAGGCCAAGAGGAGCACGAACAGCGGCGCCGTTCCGGCCAGTGGCACGACCACGCTCACCTCGCCGAGGCCGAGCGCGAAGATCAGCAGAAAGACGCCAGTGTTCTCGAAGGCACCGCCGCCGGCGAAATAGAGGAAGCTCCGCTTGTCATACCGGAGCGCGCCCAGGTTGCCCGAAGCGAGGACGAACGCGGTGGACGCGATCAGCGCGGCCGTGATGTTGATGGCCGAGTCGAAGAGCGGCCCGGCGAGGCCGAGGCCGAGCTTGCGGAGGATCGCGACCACGCCGAAGCACAGGGCCGACGCGAACGGATAGACGAGATCGCGCGGCCGAAAGCCGACGTATCGCCCGCTCGCCGAGAGCAGGATGGTCCCGAGGACCACGACGAGCGTGCCGGCGAGAATCGCCACCGTGATCCGCTCGCCCAGCAAGAGGACGGCGAGCACGGTGGAGATGAGCGGAGCCAGGTTGAGGATCGCCGCGGAGACGGAGGCCCCGACCTTCTCGATCGCGGCGACCCGGAAGAGACGGCCCGCCGCGGTGCCGACGACGCCCGAGGCGATGAAGTAGGGCGCGGCGTGCCAGTTGTACTGATCGCGCGGCACGAGCAGGAGGACCGCCGACCACAGCCCCACCGCGCCGACCGCGACGTTGAGCCAGAAGCCCGCGTAGAAGTTCGAGCGCTTGAGGCCGCGCTGGATCAGCATCGTCGCGACGGCCGAGCACATGGCACTGGACAGCGCGATCGCGTGCGGAGTCAACCGCGCCACTATACCGGATGAACGGCGCGTCGGCTTATGATGAGTCGTGGCCCACCCGCGGAGCCGCACCCTGCCCGACCTGCTCGACGAGATCACCGCCCGCGACCCGGCTCACGAGCTGATCGTCGGCGGCGGCGAGCGCCTCAGCTACGCCCAGACGCGCGCGCGGGCCCGCCGGCTCGCGAAGGGGCTCCTGCGGCTCGGAGTCAGACGAGGCGACAAGGTTGCTCTCTTGATGGGCAACCGGCCGGAGTGGCTGGTCATCGATTTCGCCGTCGCCTTGCTGGGCGCCACGCTGGTGCCCATCAGCACGTGGTCGCGCGCCCGCGAGCTCGGGTACGTGCTCGACCACTGCGACGCGACGACCCTCATCACGATCGCGCGCTTCGCTGGCCAGGACTATCTGGGCATGCTGGCCGAGTTGGGCGGGCCGGGCTCCCCGCGCCTGCCGAAGCTCGCCCGCGTCGTCGTCGTCGACGGCGAGCCGCACGGTCCGCTGACGACGTTCGACTCGCTCTGGGATCTCGGCGCCGCCGCGGCCGACACCGAGCTCGACGCCGCGCAGCGCGCCGTCAAGCCCGACGATGTCGCCTACATCCTCTACACGTCGGGGACGACCTCGACGCCGAAGGGCGTCCAGCTCGCGCATGGCGGCCTCATCGAGAACATGTGGAACATCGGCGAGCGCCAGCATCTGACGCCATCGGACCGCATGTGGATGGGGATCTCGCTCTTCTGGAGCTTCGGCTGCGCGAACGCGTTGCTGGCGGTGATGACCCACGGCGGCACGATCGTCTTGCAAGAGGAGCTCGAGCCGGGCGCCGCGCTCGCGCTGATCGAGCGGGAGCGCTGCTCGGTCTACTACGGCACGCCGAACATCGCGCTGGCTCTCACCGAGCATCCCGATCGCCCGCGGCGAGATCTCTCGTCACTCCGCACCGGCGCCGCTATCGGCCCGCCGCCAGCGATGCAGATGGTGATGGATCTCGGCGCGCGCCAGATCTGCAACGTCTACGGCCTCACCGAGACCTACGGCAACTGCAGCGTCACGGACGCTCACGATTCGCCCGACGTGCGACGGTCCACCGTTGGCGCGCCCCTGCCCGGCATGGAGATCCGCATCGTCGACCGACAGACGCGGCGGCCGCTGCCGACGGGGGAGGTCGGCGAGATCCTCGTGCGCGGTTATCTGACGCCCGGCTACTACAAGGACCCGGAGCAGAACGCGGCGGCCTTCGACGCCGAGGGCTTCCTGGTCACGGGCGATCTCGGCGCGATCGGCGACGACGGCCGGCTCAGGTTCCGCGGCCGGATCAAGGAGATGGTGAAGACCGGCGGGATCAACGTCGCGCCGCTCGAGGTGGAGGAGGTGCTGCTCGGCCATCCCGCCGTCGAGCAGGCGTACGTCGTCGGACTCCCGGATCCGCGAAAGGAAGAGATCCTCGCCGCCGTCGTCGTCCTCCACGACGGCCGCGAGGCCGGGCCTGAGGCGCTCCGCGCCTTCTGCAAGGCGGCGCTCGCCGCGTTCAAGGTGCCGCAGGAGTTTCGTCTCATGCGGCGGGACGAGCTGCCGGTGACCGCCACCGGCAAGGTGCAGAAGTTCAGGCTCGCCGAGATGCTCGCCCGCGAGCGCGACTCCACCGGCGCATGAGGAGCTTCCTGCCGAACGACTGGCGGCGCAACGTCTGGGCGCTCACCCTCACCGTCTTCATCTCCTTCGTGGGCTTCCAGTTCTTCTCGCCGTTCTTGCCACTCTACATCCGGGAGCTCGGCGTGACGGATCCGGCGAAGATCGCCCTGTGGTCGGGCCTGCAGGCCGCGGTCACGCCGGCGATGTCGGGGATCCTGTCGCCGGTCTTCGGCCGTCTCGCCGATCGATTCGGCCGCAAGATGATGCTGATCCGCTCGCTGGTCGGCTTCGTCGTCATCGTCGCGGCGATGGGGCTCGTGACCTCGGTCGAGCAGCTCTTCCTCGCGCGGGTCATCATGGGGCTCTTCGCGGGTTTCACGCCGATGGTGATGGCGCTGGCCACCACCTCGGCTCCCAAGGACAAGGTACCCGCCGCGATCGGCATGGTGCAGTCGGCGCAGCTCCTGAGCGTCGCGGTCGGGCCCGCAATCGGTGGCTACGTCGCCTCGCACTTCGGGATCCGCTACGCGTTCTTCGCGACGGCGGGACTCTGCGCGCTGGCGCTCATCGGGCTGATCGTCCTGTTCCAGGAGGTTGCGCCGGACGGGGGAGCCCAGCGCCAGCCGGCATCGAAGATGGCACTCAGTGACGTGTTCAAGTACCCCCACTTCGTCACCGTGATGGCGCTGCTGTTCGTAGCGCAATTCATCGATCGCGGGCTGGCGCTCCTGATCCCGCTACAGGTCGCGCATCTGCCGGGCATCGAGAAGATCGCGGCCATCTCGGGCGCGATCGTCTCGATCGGTGCGATCGCCGCGACGACCTCGGCCAACGTCGCCGCGCGACTCGCGCGCGAGGTGCCCGCCGCGCGAATCTTGCTGATCGGGCTGCTCATCGGCGGTCCGCTCTGCGCGGCCATGGCGCTGCCGCGCGGCTGGCCGATGCTGCTGGTGCTGCGCCTGCTCACCGGGCTCTGCCTGGGCGCCGCGATCACGTTGACGTACTCGCTGGGGGCCGCCATCGTGCCCGCCGAGCATCGCAGCGCGGCGTTCGGCTGGCTGGGCCTCGGGCTTCAGATCGGCACGGCGGCCAGCCCGCTCGCCAGCGGCGCCCTGGCCGCGGTCAGCATCCCCGGCGCGTTCCTGTTCGACGGCGCGCTCGCCTGGGTCGCGGCGGCGCTGCTCCTCTTCGGCGCCCGCGGCCTACGAAGAGGCGTCACCTAGTGCGCCGCTACGGACAGTTGTAGACCGGTGCTGTTGTAGACCGGTGCTGTTGTAGACCGGTGCCACCCGCTGCGCCCCGGCAAAGCCGGGGCGCTCGCCAGCGCTGGGGGGTGTGGGGGGCCATTTCGGGGCCCCCCACCTTTAGTCATATCTCGGCCGGCGTTTCTCGCGAAAGGCGGCGACACCCTCCTGGAAGTAAGCGCTCGCTCGCACGCGGTCACCGAGTTCCTGCTCGAGCGACTCGCGCGAGAGCGCGTGCTCGGCGATCGTCGAGCTGATCTGGCGCTTCACCGCCTGCACGGCCGCGGGGCTGTTCGCGGCGATCATCTCGGCGGTCTCGAGCGCCCAGGCCATGAGCCCTTCCGCCGGAACGACGCGGTTCACGAGCCCCAGGCGCGCGGCCTCGGCCGCGTCGACGAGCTTGCCGGTCAGCAGAAGATCCATGGCGTGGACGTAGCCGATCTGCTGGACGAGCTTCACCGTCGCGCCGCCGAACGGATAGATCGACCACCGCACTTCCGGCAGACCGAAGCGCGCGTGAGGCGCCGCAGCGCGCACGTCGGTGGAGAGCAGCAGCTCGACGCCGCCCCCGACGCAGTCGCCGTTGACGGCCGCGACGATCGGCTTCGAGAACACGTGATGCTTGAGCAGCGAGTGGCTGACGACCTTGGCCGTCTCGGGCGTCGCGGAGAGGTCACCACTCATGTCAGCGCCGGCGCAAAACGCGCGCGTCCCGGCGCCGGTGAGGACGACGCAGCGGCAGCCCCCGCGGTCGAGCTCGTCCCACAGTCGCGCGAGGTCCGCCATCATCTGACGCGACATCGCGTTGAGCCGCGGCTGGTTGTCGAGGGTGAGGATCACGACGTGCCGGCCGTGCTCGCGAACCAGGATCTCCATCGTCAGTCGCCGCGCAATTCCGGGACGACCACGATCTTGCCGTAGGCGCGTCGGTCGGTCAGCAGGCGGATCGCCTCGACGCTCTTCTCGAGCGGCAATCGATGCGAGATGCACGGCTTCAGCTTGCCTTCCTCGTACCAGCGCAGGAGCTCGTCGACCGAGCGCCGGAGCTTGTCCGGCGCGTGCCAGCGGAAGTAGCGCAGCGAGGTGCCGAGCGCAGCCCGGTTCTTGACCAGCAGACGGTTCGCGGGGATCTGCTGGACGCCGCCCACGAAGCCCACAATCAAGATTCGGCCTCCCCAGCCGAGCGCCGATAGCGCCGCGTCGAAGAGCTCGCCGCCGACCGGGTCGAAGCACACGTCGGCGCCCTGGCCGTCCGTCAGCGCCATGACCCGGTCGGTGAGCTTCTCCGTCGAGTAGTTGACGAGCTCGTCGGCGCCGCGCTCACGGGCTACCGCCAGTTTCTCGGCCGTGCTTGCCGCGGCGATCACGCGCCCGCCCATGGCCTTGCCGATCTCGACGGCCGTGAGACCGACGCCTCCGGCCGCACCCAGGACGAGGAGCGTTTCGCCGGCCTCGAGGCGGCCTTGCCAGCGGATTGCGACGTGGCTCGAGATGTACGCGACGGGAAACGCACCGGCCTCCTCGAAGCTCATGCCGGCGGGAATCGGGAACGTCTCGGCCTCCGGCGCGACCGCCATCTCGGCGAGCCCGCCGTAGGCGAGGATCGCCATCACGCGATCGCCGGGCTTGAGCCGAGTGACCCGTTGTCCGCACTCGGCCACGACACCCGCGGTCTCCAGCCCGGGACTGAACGGGAGGTCCGGCTTCGTCTGGTAGCGCCCGGCGGTCATCAGGGCGTCCGCGTAGTTCACCGCGGTCGCCTTCACGGCGATCAATACGTCGTCCGGCCCGGGAGTCGGGGCCGAGACCTCCTCCACCCTGAGATCGTCCACCTCGCCCCACGCTCGACAGATCACGGCGCGCATGAGTCGATCCCCCTACGGAGTCGAGGTGTTGTACTGGGGTGGACGGCGGGCCTTCGTCGCCTGCTCGAACGCGTAGGCGAGCTTGATCAAGGTCGGCTCGCTCCAGGCGCGCCCCATGAACGTGATCCCGACCGGCAGCCCCTGCGCGTTGCCGGCCGGAACGCTGACGAGCGGATAGCCGGTCAGCGCGGCGCTCTTGGCGCTGCTGCCACGGAACTGATCGCCGTTCACCAGATCGACCGGCCACGCCGGCGTCGTCGTGGGCGCGATCAGCGCGTCGAGCTGTAGCTCGTCCATGATGGCGTCCATGCCTTCCTTGCCCGCCAGCCGGCGACACTTCTCGAGCGCCTCGAGATACTCGGCGTCCGTGAGATCGCCCTTCGCCTGGGCGCGCTCAAGCAGCTCCTGACCGAAGTACGGCATGTTCTCCCGGGTGTTGCGCTTGTTGAACTCGATGACGTCGTCGAGGGTCCGTACCTGCGCTCCCGGCGCCACGCCCGATAGATACGCGTTCACCCCGGCCTTGAACTCGTAGAGCAGCACGATGAGCTCGGCGGCGGTGAGCGCGGCCCGGTCGAAGTTGGGGATCTTGACGGGATCGACGATCGTCGCGCCGCCCTTGCCCAAGGTCTCGATCGCCTGGTTCACGACCGCGTCGGCCTTGGGGCTGTAGCCGAAGTAGCCATCACGGGGGACGCCGATGCGGACCCCGCGGAGCCCGTTGAGCTCCAGGTACTTGACGTAGTCGGTTTGCGCCTTGCCCGCGCTCGCCTGCGTGGCCGGGTCGCGCGCATCGACGCCGGCGAGCGCGCCGAGCACGGCCGCCGCGTCCGCGACCGTGCGCCCGAACGGGCCCACGGTGTCCTGCGTCACCGAGATCGGGATCACGCCGGCGCGGCTCGTGAGCCCTACCGTCGGCTTGATACCCACCACGCCGTTGACACCGGCCGGGCAGATGATCGACCCGTCGGTCTCGGTGCCGATCGACACCGTGACGAGGTTCGCCGCCACCGCGATCGCGGAGCCGGAGCTGGACCCGCACGGCGTGCGATTGAGCGCGTAGGGATTCCGCGCCTGTCCGCTGCGCGCGCTCCAGCCGCTCGAGCCAGGGGTGGATTTGAAGTAGGCCCACTCGCTCATCGAAGCCTTGCCGAGGATGATCGCGCCCGCCTGCCGGAGCCTCAGCGCGATGGTCGAGTCCTCGCGCGGCCGCGCGCCGACCAGCGCCAGGGCGCCCGCGGTCGTCTCCATCTTGTCCGCGGTGGCGATGTTGTCTTTCAACAAGACCGGAATGCCGTGGAGCGGCCCTCGCGACCGTCCGGCCTTCCGCTCCTCGTCGAGGGCGCGCGCGATCACGAGCGCGTCGGGATTGATCTCCTGGACCGAGCGCAAGGTGGGACCGTTGCGATCGATGGCCTGGATCCGCGCGAGGTACATCTGCACCAGCGACTCGGCGTCGAGACGCCCCGCCGTCATCGCCGCCTGGATCTCCGCGATGCTGATCTCCTCGACGTTGGTGATGGGCCCGGGTGCCCCGACGGTGGCGCAGGCCGAGAGGAGCGGCGCGACGCTCATCCCGGCCGCAAGCATCCCGCCGGTTTTCAAGAAGTCCCTGCGCGTCGTACCCATGCCGCCGCGAGCCTCGCCCATGCCGATCTCTCCCAGACGCGTGACGTGAGAAGCGAGGCCACGATAATATCCATTCGACGGCGCGCAGTCACTCAATCCCAACGTCAGCGAAATCCAAGGACCTGGGCATGCTCATCGTCGAAAGAGCAGCCGGGCATGCTCGGGATGCGCTTCACCTTCCACCGATCTGCAGCGTCCGTGGCTCAGCGACGGCACCGCGGACTGGCTGTGGCCGGCGGCCGAGCGCGCGGGAATTCCGCTCATGGTGCTGGTGCCGGGATTACTCGACGCGCTCCGCGGCATCGCCGAGCGTCACCCCGGGCTCAAGCTCACGATCGACCATGTCGGACTCAACCGCGCCGCGAAGGATCGCAACCCGTTCAGCGCACGTTCTGGGGCACGGATCTCACGAGGATGCCGTGCTCGTATCGTGAGTGCGTCAACCTGTTCACCGAAGAGCTGTCCTGGCTCGAGGGCGCCGACCTCGAGTGGGTGATGGGTCGGGGCGTGTGCGAGTGGCTCGGTTGGCCGTAATTTGTCATCGGCCCGGAATCACTGCGCCAGCCTGTCCAGTCCGCGACCACCGAGCGTCCGTATGCGGTTTCCGCTAAGTCCCCGAGAAATCGGAAAGGGCTCGTGCTGAAAGCCCCCTGGCATCCGCCGTGCACCTGCTCGAAATCGAGAACGGGATTACGAGATGTGCCGGGTGAACAACTGGATGGAGCGTCCCATGACACGATCGTTCGTCGCGACTCTCGGCGCCCTGATGCTGTTCGCAACGATGGGAACGTCCGCCGAGTCCCAGCCGAAACCAGCGACGCAGCCCAAGGTGGCGTCGGCCCCTTCACCGAGCGCGTTCGAGTCACTCTCGCCGGGTAACAAGAGGATCGCGACCGCGCTTTTCGAGGCTCAGCACACGTCCGCCAGCGGCGCCACGCCGATGACGCTCGAGCAGATCGCGCAGGAGCGTCGGAGCGGGCGGAAGTGGGGCGATGTCTTCCAGGTCATGAAGTCGCAGGGCTTGATCCAGGCGGAGACGCTCGGTCAGGTCCTCGGCCGCTACGACCGCGCCCGTCATTCGCGTAGCTGACGCGAGCTCGTCGCTCCGATCGCGAGATCGCGCTCGACGACGAACGGGAGCGCCATCACCGCCAGCGCCACCAGCAGCACCTCGGTGTCGCCGAAGTTGTACTCGAAGAGCCCGGCGACGAGGAACGCGGCGATCGCCGCCATCGAGCCGAGCACCAGCGCGCGCGCGTCCTCGTCACCCGGTGGAATTCGCCTGAACACCCGCCACGCCGCGCCGAAGAAGCCTACCCAGATGGCGAGCCACCCCGCGAGACCAGGCAGCCCGCGCTCCACGACAATCTGGAGCGGCGTGTTGTGGAGATGACTGGTCGAGCGCCGCAGCGCCTCCGGGGACGCCACCGTCGGATAGACGTTCTTGACCTGACCGGGCCCGATTCCGGTGAGCGGATGCGCGATCGCCAGCCCGAGCCCCGCGTCGAGCATCGCGAGCCGATCGCGCGTCGTGTCGTCGGCGAGATCGCCGACGCTCTTCACGCGCCGGAGCAATTCCGGGTCGACGACGAGCCCGCCCACGAGAACGAGCCCCAGCACGGCCAGGACGAGCCAGCGACGGCGCAGGCCGAGCGCGCACCCCGCGACGCCCACGGCGAAGCCGAGCCACGCGCCGCGCACCGACGTGAGTCCGAGCGACACGAGCCCGACGAGCCAGGCCGGAACCGCCCAGGCCGCCGACCGACCGCCCAGCGCGACGCGCGGGAGTGCGCTGACCAGCACGAGGGTGAGAACGCCGCCGAGCGTCATGTAGATCGAGAAGAATCCCCGAGCCCGCCCGCACTTGCGCATGAGCAGCCGGATCGCCGCGTGGCTCGACTCGAGCGAGCCTCCGGTCGGACAGAAGCCGACCTGCACGATCGACAGGAGCGCCACGATCGCGATGGCGATCAGGAGCCCGCTCGCGAAACGCGCAGCCCGGCGTGCGTCCGGCAGCGCGTGGAGCACGACATAGAAGGCCAGGAGCGTGAGGAGCCCACGCGACGCCGCCAGGCTCTGGCCTGGCCGCGTGGAGGCGAACGCCGTGACGAGCGTCCAGACGGCGAACGCGATCATCGGCCCGATGAGCGGCCACCCGACGCGCGGCCCCGCGGCCCGCGGCCCGAGGACGAGCAGGAAGGCCAGGACGACCAGCGTGGTCTCCGAGAGCGTGATGGACGCGGCCAGGCCGGCCGTGAGCGCGACCAGAAGCCAGTCCCGCAGAACGCTCAATGCGCGTTGCGGTTGATACGGAAGCCGTACCAGAGGGTCTGCAGGAGAATCTTCAAGTCGAAGCCGAGACTCCACCGCTCGATGTAGTAGAGGTCACACTCGATCCGCTTCTCGATCGATGTGTTGCCCCGCCATCCGTTGATCTGGGCCCAGCCGGTGATCCCCGCCTTCACCTTGTGGCGGAGCATGTAGCCGGGCACGCGACGCCTGAACTCCTCCACGAAGCTCGGGCGCTCGGGGCGCGGTCCGACGAGGCTCATCTCGCCGCGCAGCACGTTGAAGAGTTGCGGCAGCTCGTCAAGGCTCGTGCCTCTCAGGAAGACGCCGAGCGCCGTGCGGCGTGGATCGTCCGGGCACGCCCATACGGGCCCGGTCTCCGCCTCGGCGTCGACGCGCATCGTCCGGAACTTCAGCATCCTGAAACGCCGGCCGTCTACACCCATGCGCTCCTGGTGGTACAGAACGGGCCCCGGCGTCGTGAGCTTGAGCCCGACGGCGATCGCCAGCATGATCGGCGCGGCGACCGCCAGACCAAGTCCGCCGAAGACCAGGTCGAACGCCCGCTTGAGAACGCGGTTCAAGCCGTAGAGCCGCGATTCCCGCAGGTGGATGAAGGGGACCATCTCGAACTCCTCGATCCCTCCCCGCGCCGGCACGAGACTGAAGACGTCGGGGACCAGGTGGATCGCGATCGGATCGTCGCCGATCCCACTCAGCACCGCGGTGAGCCGCGAGGCGTCGGCATGCGGGAGCGCGATGAATACGATGTCCACCTGCTGGCGGTCGAGCACCGTGCGCACGTCCTCGATGCCGCCGAGCCAGCGCACGTTCTCGGGCACTTCTTTCTTGTCGCTCAGGAGACCGAGCACGAAGATGCCGGCGTCGCGCCGCCGATTGAGGATGCGCAGCACCTCGGCGGCCGGCTCGCCCCCGCCCACCACGAT
>Ga0209802_1000895_pt1 | contig 22880 bp, 21 predicted proteins | sample GraSoiAngelo_129_FD_185886 | JGI IMG/M metagenome (GOLD analysis project Ga0209802, IMG submission 185886) | Grasslands soil microbial communities from the Angelo Coastal Reserve, California, USA - 14_0927_12_40cm (SPAdes) (version 2) | ecosystem: Environmental > Terrestrial > Soil > Grasslands ... | reverse complement strand
ATCCAGAAATTCATCGAGGACAACAACGGCGAGGGCGTGGTGCTCCTGGACGGCCTCGAATACCTGATCATCAACAATGGCTTCCTCCAGACGCTGATGTTCGTCGAGCACGTGAACGAATTCGTGATGCAACGGCGCGCGGTCATCCTGTTGCCTGTGAGCCCGGACACGCTGGAGGAGAAGGAACTCGCTCTTGTCGAGCGGAACATGAAAGTCCTGGAGTCGCCCGCACTGAAGACGGACCTCGAGTCCCGCGAGGTCAGCCGGCTCCTCGACAATTACTGAGCGTTTTCGCGCGCGGCCCCGCGCTGCCGCTCGACGATTTCGTCGACCAGGGAGAGGAATTTGTCCTCCTTCCCTTTCGGGATCGTCGCGCCGGACGCGATGTTGTGGCCCCCGCCGTTCCCGGAGACCTCGGACGCCGCTTCCCGGAGGGCGACCGCGAGGTCAATTCCCGAGGCGATGTGGGCGCGGCTCGCTCGGGCGGAGACCTTCGTGACCCCATCGAGGACCGAAAGGCCGAGGGTCGGCCGCGACGAATCGAAGAAGAATTGCATCCCTGTGCCGGCCACCACGCCCGCGAGACTCGCGTCATCGCAGTAAAAGAACTGAATGTGCTTCTTCGGGAACAGGCCCGCGGATTCGAGAGAGACGAGGTAGCCGAGAACCTTCGCGGTGTATTCTTCAAGGAGCTTCTCCGCTTTCGCAGTCGCTTCCCGATCGCCCAGGCATACCGCCATCCCGAGGCCTTCCTGCTCGAGGCGATCGCAGCTGTTCACATACGCTTCGAGATCCTGCGCGTACATCTGGTCCGGTTCAATCCAGAATCGGTCGGCCACGAGGACGTCGAGGGCCTCCGGCGTGGCGCCTTGTTCGACGAGACGCAGGGCGAGAACGGACGCCAGCTTGCGCCGGCCGGTCGTGTCGATCTGGCGGACCGTGGCCTCCGGATCGAAGCCCGCTGCCTGGAGGAACGCGGCGGCCGCGTCCGGCCGTCCCGAGAGGCCTCGGAAATACGGATCGATGGAGACGGCGAGCGCCCGGCCCAGCGGCAGGTCTCGAAGGGCGAGCCGGCGTTCCGGGACGACGACTTTCCGGTCGACCGCCTCGGCGAACAACGCTGCGTTGACGCCGAGGAAGCCACCGACGGCCTGCTTGTCGCCGATCGCGCCCGCCAACGCGGGTCCGGCGAGGTCCCAGTTGCGCTCGTCCAAGATGAGGGTGAACAGCCACGTCGTCGTGGCCCCGCACATCTCGCGCGCGCCGTCGACCCCGTCGAGATGGGGGTTGATGTGGACAATCGTTTCCGAATCGCGGATCGGCTTGTGGTGGTCCAAGACGACGACAGGATACGGCAGGCCCTCCAGGAGATCGAGCTGTCCCGAGCCCATATCGCTCACGATGAGCAATTCGTTCGTCTCCTCCCGCAGACGAGCCGCGGCCGCCCGGTCGAGCGCATGTGCCATGCTCGCATGGATCCGCTTTCCGCGGCGCATCATCGCCCGCACGAGGATCGCGGCCGAGGTTGTGCCGTCCGGATCGTAGTGGCAGAAGATCCGGACCCGAGAGGCGCTTTCGACCAAGGCCGCGGCGTTCCGCATGCGGTCGAGAAGACCCGCAGGTGCCAAGTCTTCGAGGCCCCGGACCATGGGCCACCTACTTCACTTGCGGCTCCGCGAGCTTCAACGAATATTCCCACTGGGCCGGGAGGACGCCTCGCTCCTTGTAGTACCGCGACAGCCGACGGATGCGCGATTCGATCAGCTGCAGGCCACGCCGGTTGCTCAGGTCCTTCGAGTGGTCCTTGAGGTGCGCCTGCAGGCTCGTGGCGCGCCGGATGAGACTCGCGAGATCCTCCGGCAGTGCGAACTTCACGCCTTTCGACGTGAGGATCTGGTTCACACTCCGCCCGGCGGCGAGCCGCACGTTCGGCACTCCGAAGGCATCCCGGAGCCGGATGCCGATCGCGGCTGTCGAGAGGCCTTCCTGGTGCAAGCGGACGATCGTCTCCTCGATTTCCGCCTTCTCCATCGAGACCCATTCCGGGTTCGCCTTCAGGTACGGGCGGGTCGAGCCGCTCTTTCCTTTGCGGTGCGCATGGAGGCGGGCCATCGGTTCCTCGGGAGGGGCTGCGCATACCGCGCGGACGTATTTAAGACTCACTTCGTACGCGCGACCGCTATGATGCGAAACGCGCTCGGGGTCACTCGGCGGAACCGCTTCCGTTTCGGCGTCACGGCGAACTCGCCGATGCGATCAAACCCCGTCTCCCGGAGGAGCCGGCCCATCTGTGGTCGGGTATAGGTCCGGACGACGTGCCGCTCGGAGAATCGATCAAGGACCTTGCGGCCTTGAAGTACGAGGAACCGAAAGTCCATCACGAGCTGGGATTTCCGCGGATCGAAATGAGACTCGGAAAGACGAATGATCTCCCGCCCCGCTCCGATTCGATCGATCCAGGACTGAATGCCGGGCCTTACGCCGGATGTCTGCCAGTACTCGTACACGAAGAGGCCGCGCGGGACCAAATGCGCGTGCACACAGCGTAGACACCCGGTGACCTCCTGAGGACTCAGAAGATAGTCGAATGCGCCGAACATACAGATGGCCGCATCGAACGTCTGTCGGAGGCGAAAGGAGTGCATGCGGGCGCGAATGAATCGAGGTGGCTGCCCGACCGGTATCGTTTTCTTCCGCGCGAGCGCGAGCATCTCCCGAGATTGATCGACGCCCGTGACCTCGTAGCCACGGCGGGCGAGTGGAAAGTCGTGATTTCCCGTGCCGCATCCGAGATTCAAAATCGTCTTGGGCTTTCCCCGAAAACGCCGGAAGACCCGCTCGAGAAACTCCACGTCCCCCTCGTAGTCCACCAGCTCGTGATAGATCTCGTCGTAATACTTTGCGAACCGACGACCGTAGGAAGGCCGAACGGCCCGAGGCATCCGCGACGCGAACCCGTTCCTATCGGATGATGCTATGGCTTCTGCACCACCAACGCAGCGTGATCCGCCTGGAATGGGGACAGAATACGCAAGTCAACCGGTTTGTGTCCGGCCCCGACCACCGTTCGCTTCGCGGCGTCAAAGACGCGGCGGGGCGCAGCAGCCACATCTTGGGACCGGGCTTTGATCATCAAGTAACCGAAACCACCCGCCCGGACCAACGCGAGGTTCTTGAGAAAAATACCTTCTTGGTCTCGTTGGGCTACATCTTGGTAAAGGATATCCACGAAACCCACGTGGCTCGCGTACGATTCCGGGTTTGTCGCATCGCCCAGGACGGGGACGAGGTTTTCTCGGGCCTCGGCCAACGCGAGCAGGTCTCGAAAGGATCGAGACGCTACTTCGACCGCCGTGATTGTCCCCCGACGGCAAATGTCGGAGACATGGCTGACGGTGGTCCCGCTTCCCGCCCCCAGGTATAGTACGGAGGCCTCCTCGCGAAATTCCCAGCTGTGCCCGCCGCATTTCAGATAGGCCGCGAGCTTGCTCCGGTTCGCGTCCCATCGACGAAACTCGTCATGCCCGGATTGAACGAGCCCCTCGCCGTACACCGTCGCGCCGGGGACGAGATTGCGGGTCAGCAGCCACGGTCCCTCCGAGTAGACGCCTTCCCACTTCGTCGGCTGGACGGACATCAGGGAGGCGAAGGCTCGGGCGGCTTTGACCTTTCCGCGGGAGGAGCCTTACGGCTCCGTCGCTTCCGAGGCTTCGAACTGGGACTCGGCTTGGCAGCGTCGGACTCCGGTGGGGATTTCGTCTTCTTTCGTGGAGTGCGCTTTCGTGCTCTCGGTGGGCGGTCCGATCCTCCGACGTTCGCGAGGTTGAGCATGATTCGAGGGGTATCGGCGAGCTTCGCCGCGCGTCGGATGTTTCCGGCCGCACCCTTCGCTTGGCCGAGTTGGAGTTGCGCGACACCGAGGTTGTTCAGCGCCTCCGCGCGATGGGGGTCGATCTTGAGCGCCGCACGGAACGCCGCGATGGCTTCCCGAGTTCGCCCGGCGAGTAGGAGCGCGGCGCCAAGGTTAATGCGCGAGTCTGGATCCGTTGGCTCGGCCCGAGTCGCCTCCATCAACATGTTGACGGCTGCCTCGTGGCGGCCTGCTCGGAGGAGGGCAGTCCCGCCGGCGCGCAAGAGACCGGGAATCTCCCGGCGGGATTCTGCGGTAGCGCGGAACACGCGCGCGGCCTCTTCGCCGAAGCCGGCCCGAGCGAGGAAGTCCGCCTGCATCGCAAGGGCCCGGAGGTCCCCTACATGGGTGGCGAGGTACGACTCACACGCGCGTACGGCTCGCTCGTATTCGCCAGCTGCGGCCAAGACCCCGGCCCGATGAAGCAGGGCGTCCGCGTCGCCCATCCGGGCCGCACGGTCGAACGACCTGGTTGCCTCGGCGAGCGATCCGCCCGCGAGTTGGGCCTGGCCGAGGCCCAACCAGGGCGCCGGCGCGTCGAGTTGGATCGTCGACTCCCAGACATCCTGCGAGACCTCTGGGAATCCGAGTCGCGTGAGCAGCGCGGCGATGTGCTCCCGCTTGGCCCGCCACGGTTCCGCGCGGGCGTGCCGCCGCACATGATCGAGGACACGCATCCGGACGACCGCGCTCCGGCCTTTCGGGTTCAGTCCGAGGGACTCGCACATGTGCTTGAGGACCGGCCACTCCGCGTGCTCGACCTCCGCCAAGGGGGGGAGGCTCACGGCGTCACCTCTTGACATCGTGGGCGAATCTCGCACTCTGCGCAACCCGGATCGCCCGCGAGGTGCGTCCCGAAGCATTCGTAGACGCCGCGGTAGAAGTCCACCTTGTCCCGCATCTCCCTCGCGCGACCCAGCGCAGCCTTCGCTTCGGCGAGATTCGGATCAATCGTCAGCGCGCGTTCAAACGATTGGAGCGCCAACGTGGATTCGAGGAGCCCAAGATGGGCGAGGCCTTTCGCATACCACAACCACGCCGCCTCTCGAATCCGGAGCGCCCGGTCGGCCCAGAGGACCGCCTCTCCGTGGCGGCCCTGCTGCTCGTACAGGTACATCCGGTTCGCCATGGCGTCGAAGAAGTCGGGGTCGAAATGCAACGCCTCGTCGAAGCAACGTGCGGCCCCGGACGCATCCTCGAGGCGGAGCAACGCCGCGCCTTTGTTGTTCCATGCGGCGGCGCTCTCTGGGCGGAACGAGAGGACCTTCTCGTTGCAGGCAATCGCGCCTCGATAGTCCTTCAGCTCATGGAGGACCGCGCCTTTGTCGATCCAGGCTTCGACTGACCGGGGGTCGAGAGCCAACATCCGATCGTACGCCTCCGCTTCCTCCTGCGTCCGCCCGAGGTCGTGGAGGACCGACGCCAAGCCCATCCATCCCTCCTTCGACTCCCCGTTCGCCTTGAGGGCTTGCGCGAAGGAGTCGAGTGCGCCTTCCAAGTCGCCGGTCTTCCGGAGGATGCGGCCCCGGAGGATCCAGGCGGCGTCGTACTGCGGCTTCAACTTCAGGGCGACGGCGAGCTGCCCGAGCGCCCCGTCGGCGTTGCCGCGTTCGAACGCGTTTCGCGCGGCGTGCATCGCGGCTTCGAGCCGATCGACGCTCGGCAGGAACCGCCGGGTCTGGTCCGGCGGGAACGTCAGTCGCTCGCCTCCCGCTCCAGGTGACGGACGCATGTCGCCCGCCACTTCTGGGCGATCCCGTGATCCGGCTTGAGGGACAACGCGCGATCGTACGCTTCGAGCGCCTCCCGGTACCGCTCGAGGTGTTGGAGGACGATGCCCTTCCCCGTCCAAGCATCGGCGTTGCGAGGCTGCTTCTCGAGGGCTTGCTCGTACCGGAGCAGAGCCATCTGGGGATCGCCGCCCTCCATCGCGAGCTCCGCGAGCTGCAGGAGGACCTGGGCGTCCTCCCGGTCGGGCTCGACTGATTCGACGAACGATTGGAAGTCCGCGGACGCGGACGTCGGGACCGGCTCGGGCTCGTCCTCGATCGCCTCGAACGCTTTCGCGAGCGACGAGAGATCGGGGGCGCCCTCGTGCGACGGCGGCGCCGGTTGCGCCTCCGACCCAGGTTCAGCGAGCGCCTCCCGAGCCTCGCGAACCTCGGGATCGTCCGGACCCAGTTCGGTCGCCTTTGCCAGTGCGGCACGCGCCTCCCGGGCATTGCCCAGCACGGCCTGGGCGCGCGCTTGACCGGCCCACGCTGCGATCCGCTTCGGGTCGAAAGCAGCCGCCTTCTCGAAACACTCGAGCGCCTCCTTCGGATGATCGTGGGTCAACAAGATCCGGCCTTTCGCGAGCCACGGATCCGGGAAATTCCATTGGAGGGCGATCGCGCGGTTGTAGTACTGGATCGCCGCGCCCCATCGACCCTTCTGGTCCAGCAGCGCTCCTTTCCGATGGAGGATCGGAGCGTTCTGGGGGTTCTTGCCGAGGGCGCGGGTGAACAGGACCTCCGCGGCCTCGGAGTCGCCGAGATCCAAGAAGGCGTCCCCGAGGCCGAGGGTCGCGCGTGGGTCATCCGGCGCAACTTCGAGGACCGCCTGGAAGAGGGACACCGCTTCACTTGCATGTCGGTCCCGCCGGAGTTGCTCTGCCTTCTGCACGACGTCCACCGATCTCGAGGGCTCGATGCGGAGCGCCTCCCGTAACGCGGGGACCGCGTCCGCGAGCCGCCCCAGACCGAACAGCAAGTTCGCGCGCTCGTACCAAGCCTGACGATTCCCGCGGTCCACGTCCACGATTCGCGTGTAGCATTGGAGCGCCTCCTCGGGCCGGTCCAGGAGGACGAGAAGCTCGGCTCGGTCGAACCACACCGCCACGTCCTCGGGTCGCTCGCGGAGCAACCGGTCGTAGCAGTCGAGGGCCGCCCGATACTCGCCCTCTTCGATGAAGCCCTGTGCTTCCTCGCGCAGTCGGGTCGCGCGCTGCTCCTGCTCGACCTCGCCGGGGGCGAGCTCCAGCCGAATCGCTCGGGCGAGTGCCGCCGTCACGCCCTTGCATTGGGCGAGCGCCTTCGCATCCGCGGCCCCCAACGAGGCCATGTCCGGAAACGCGGTCGCGATCACGTCGGCTTGGTCCAACGAGACCCCCGGGACCGTCGTGAGGAAACGCAAGACCTCCCGACGGGCCGTGTCTTTCTCGAGCCCCGCCAGTCGCTCCGCGGCGGCATGGGCGCGGGCCTCGACGACTTCCTCCTTCGAGGCGATGGCGGCCTCTCGGCCGGCGATGCCTTGTTCCTTCGCGGTGAGCTCCTCCGTCCGCGAGCGGACGAACGCTTCGGTCTCCGCCCGCGCGCGATCCAAGGTGCGGCGCGTCTCCTCGAGCTCGGCCCGCAGTGCGGCCTCTGCCGCAAGCTCCTCGGGCTCCGGCTCAGGCTCCGGTTGCGGCTCCGGGACCGGACTCGGCTCCGGTAAGGGAAGCGGGGGGTCTGGCCGCGGGACCGGGTCGGGGGGGAACGGCTGAGGCGCGGGAAGCGTCACACGTTCCTCCTCCGGTTCGACCTCAACGGTCGGCGGTGGCGATCGAGCTTCGACCGCCGGGGCGCGTTCCGCGGGGACCTCGGGAACCGGTGGCGCGGAGGCGGCGGGAGCCTGGGGGCCAAGGTCCTCAAACGACGGGAGGGGCTCCTGGCTCTCTTCGATTCGCGTGTCCGCTCGGGGCTGTGCGGCGACCGGAGGTTCGAGGACGCTTGCTCGCAATCGGTATTCGGAGGCCAGGTGCGGAGGCGCCCACTCGCGAGTGCCTAGGTAGCGGCACACCGATGCGAGGGCCGCCCGGACTTCGGGGTCGGTGGGCGAGGACCGCCGGGCGTCCCGCAGGAACGTGTGGAGGACTTCGGCGTCGCCAACGCTCATCGGGGAGCGGGCTTCCGCGTCGAGATGGAGAAGCCGAACGAGGCGAATTCCATCCTGCGCCGATGGCTCGGCCGTCGACTTCCGCCACTCGATGTGTGACAGGTCCGTGCCGAGGACCGCCACCTCCCGGGTCCCGGTGAGATCGAGGAGCGAAGGCCCGGGCAAAAGGCCGGGGTCCAGCCAAAGAGGACGATCCGCGACGAGGAAATCGACGCACGACGCGCAGAGAAAATCGCGACTCGCGGCGCCGCATCGAACGCAGCGCGAGGGGAGCACGCGCGCATCAAGGGAGGAGGGTCATATAAAAGCTGGGCAGTGAGTGATGCCCGCTTGCAACGAGCGACGGAACCTCAATGGGCAGATTGAGGACGACATGTTCATCGCGACCGGGTGCTGTGCCGCATGACGGGTTCCGCCTTGGACGTCCGGATGCGACCGGCGCGTCGCAAAGACTACGCGGTAATCTGGGAGGCGACGCTCCAGACGGTCTGGGACGATGTCCCCGAGGACGAACGGACGCGGCTCGACCGGCGCAAATGGGAATCCCACTTTCGCAAGAAGATCGAACCGTATATTGAGGGAGACCGGACGGAGAAGTGGATCGCCGAGAACCCGGACCGCGAGTTGCTCGGCTACGTGATCGTCGGAGACAGCGGATTTCTCACGCCGGAGACGCACGGGTTCATCTACGACATCTGGGTCGTCCCCGCCCACCGAGGCAAAGGGGTCGGGAAGTTCCTCGTCGAATGGGCGGTCGATTGGGCCCGCCGGCGGGGCCATCGGAAGATCAAGCTCGAGGTTTCGGAAATGAACGCCCGTGCGCGCCATGTCTATGAGAGCCTGGGATTCCACCCGGAGCGTCGGTACATGGGGAAGTCCCTGGAGTGACTCCAGCCCGATACTCGGATTTGCGACACGAGCCACCAAAGGGTTAAATAACTGGGAAATCGTGTTCGGAGGATGCGGGGTAGTACGATGATTCAGGTCACCCTGACCGAAACTGCAGCGAACAAGGTCAAAGAGCTCATCCAGCGGTCCGACCCGGAGACGGGCAAGCCGCTAGGCTCCCTCGACGACACATATCTCCGTATGTACGTGGCCGGCGGCGGCTGCTCCGGCTTCCGCTACGGGCTCGCGCTCGATCGGAACGTCCATGAGGACGACGACGTCGTCCAAGTTCATGGCCTGAAGGTCTTGGTCGACGGCAACAGCAAGGAATACCTGGACGGCTCGAGCGTCGACTACGCCGAGAGCGTCGCGGGGAGCGGCTTCCTCGTGAGTAACCCGAACAACTGGTCCACCTGCGGATGCGGCCAGAGCTTCAACCCGAAGGGAGAGGAAGCTCCGGACCACCAGGAAGGCCAGCACGCCCACGCGCACACGCACTGACCGACGGCCGTTGTTGACGACTTTACGGATTAGCGACCGCGCCGTGGGTGTTTGGCTCGATCGTCAGCGTCCCGTCAAGGACGGATCGCTGGCGCTGAAGGTGGCCCTTGTACGCGTCGATCCGCCGGAGGATCTGTCGGACCTCGGGGGTGTCCCCGGTCTCGAGGGCGTCCTGCCGGAGCGCGTCGAGGGTTCCGTCGACCGCGTCGAGGACGCGGACCGCATCTGCCGGGCGTAGCGAGTCAATCGTTTCCTCAAGGATGCGAGTCATTTTTGCACCGGCGGCCGACCGGGCTTCCTCTATTTAGCGATGATGGCGGAGAAAATTCCGCCGCGAATCCGTTCCGTTGAGCTCAGACGCCGCCGAGGACTTGCACGACCGCGCGATCGTCGTCGGGAGGATGCGACAGGATTGCCCAGGCGAGCTCGGCCTGCGGGGAACGCAAGCGGATTTGCCGGAGAATTTCCGCCGCGTCGGCGCCGCCATCCGGGGACGACACCAGGACGACCGCGTACCTCACTTCCTCCGGTAGCGACGTGAACCAGGGCGACGCGTACGCCTCCTCCACGGCAACGAAACAGCGGTGCTTCTCCCGTCCAGCGCCCATCCCGAACCGCCATTCTCGCACGCGACCGAGCATCCGGCGCAACCGGGCGACATCCGACCGGCCGAGGACGTCCGACAAGCTAGAGGCGGGCCGGGCCATGATTGCCCCCAGCGCCGCGAAGGCCTTCGTGAGGGGAAGGTCCCGGGCGACTTGGAGGAGGCGATCGTTGCTGAACGTGACGACGCCGTCCACGCGCTTCTGGAGGAGCTGGAGCTGCGCCTCCGCGAGTTGCCGTCGGATCGGCCCTTCCATCGTGAAGGGGACCGTGGCGAGGGCGAGCGTCGCATCGCCGAGAATCCGCGCGACGCGGCCGACGAGGCCCATCCCCCATCCGCCGAGCTCGCCGCCCAGTCCCCCGAGGATTAGAATCACATCCCGGTCGAGGAGTACCGCGGAGATTTTCTTCTCCTCGTCCGTCTCCATCGTCTGGACGGCCTTCTCGTCCATCGATGCATAGGCTTGCAAGGACGCGGCGGGGACGAGGACCCGAGACGGGATGTCGGCCATCGACGGATGCACGGCATCGTTCAGCGCGATTCGGATCGCGGGCGGCGGCGACGTGACGTGACGAAGGATGTTGCACCCGGCACCTCCGCAACCGATGATCGCGACCCGGGCGCGTTCGTCCTCGGTTCCCAGCTGCCAGATGTCCGGCACGGCCCGTGCATCAGGAGAGCGCGGAGATAAAGGATTGTCACCGTGGGACGATATCTATTCAGGATTCTGGATAGAAATGGACCGAGGAAAGCGCGATAAGGAGACACGGGATGCCGGAGTCAATGGCGATCGCTCGGGTCCCGCGGCGCGCCGACGCCGTCGTGGTCGGCGGCGGCTGCATGGGAACGAGCATCGCCTTCCACCTCGCGCGGCGCGGGGTCGATGTCGTCCTGGTGGAGAGAGGCCATGTGGCCTCGGGTGCAACGGGGCACAGCGGCGCACTCGTGCGACAACACTACGAGGCGCGAATCGGCATCCGGCTCGCCCGGGAAAGCCTGGGGTTCTTCCAACGGTTTGAGAAGGAGACGGGTTACCTGTGCGATTTCAGGACCACGGGATTCCTCTCTGGTACCCGCCACCGCGACCTTGCGGCCTTCGAGGCGCTCCTCTCCTTCCTCCGTTCCGAAGGCGTGAAGGCCGAGCGACTCACGTCTTCGGAGGCGAAAGGGATTGAACCGCAACTCGACGTCTCCGACTACGCTGCGGTCGTGCACGATCCGGAGGCAGGATACGCAGACCCCATCGCGACCGCGGTCGGGTTCGCTCGGGCGGCAGAGGCTCGTGGCGCGGTGGTCTTAGAGGACCGCGACGTGTCATCCGTGATCACCCGGTCAGGTCGGATCGCGGGCGTCCAGGTGCGCGGTCGCTCGACGATCGCGACGGAGCGCGTGATCCTTGCTGCAGGCAATTGGACGCGCGAACTCGCGCGTGCGTTGCGAGTGCCGCTGCCTCTGCGGTTCGTCCGAGGCGACATCGTAATCTTGCGGCGCCCCGTCGGCTTTGGATCGCCTCCAAAGATTCATTTCGACTTCTACGGCAACACGTACGCCCGGCCGGAGGGCGAGAAAGATATGCTGGTCGGCTACATGGACACGGATCCGCGGAAGACGATCCGCCGCCACCTGCTTCCGGACGACTCCGTCCCCTCGTCGACGGTCCGCGACCTTCGTACGCGGCTCATGCAGCGCTTCCCAGTCATGGCCCGAGCGCAACCCCGCGGCGGGTGGGCCGGCGTGTACGATGTGACCCCGGACTCGTATCCGATCCTCGACCAGGTCGGCCCGGAGGGGCTGTACGTGGCCGCCGGCTTCAGCGGCCACGGGTTCAAGCTTTCACCGGAAGTCGGTCGGCTCATGGCGGAGTTCGTCGCGACGGGGCGGAGGCCCGAAACCCTAGTCCCGTTGCGCTTCGCAAGGTTTCGGGAGAACCGACCGATCGAGCCGGAGGCGCCGTTCCCCACGAAGCGAGGCTCGCGACTGCCCTAGGCACTCCGCGCGTCGTTCGATACTTTCGCAGACGGTCTCGTAGACATTATAAGTAGAATGGTGCCCTTGCGCACGCCAGGATGCACGAAATCGTCTGCGTGGGCGATGTCCACGAAGGTCTGAGCTTCGATTTCCGGCTCGATCCGGACACCGGAATTTCGGAGAGGGCCTTGGACCTCCACGGCAATTTCGCGAAGGCGGCTCGGTGGGCGATCGAACATGGTGCTTCTCTGTTCTGCGTCCTCGGGGACCTGTTCGACCGGACCCACGTGGCCCCCGTGTTCCGAGAGATGGTCCGCAAAGACGTGATCGAGCCGCTCGGCGCCGCGGGAATCGAGGTGTGGATCCTCGCGGGGAACCATGACCAGCCGCGGAGGGCCGCCCGCTCGACGTCCCTCGATGACTACCGCGGCTACCCTCACGTCCGGGTCTTCCGGGAACCGAAGCGAGAGATTCGAGAGATCGGTGGTCGGAACATCGGGTTCATCCTCGTCCCCTACCTCCACCCGGAACAAGTCATGGAGCAAGTCCGGGAGAGCTTGGGGAAAGAGGTCCCCCGCGAGACCGCGTACGAAGTCGCCCGGCAGACCTGGAAGGAGTGGATCCAGAACCGCGCGCAGGAGCTGAAGGACGCGGACCTCCGAATCCTGTTCGGCCATTTCGAGTTCCAGGGCGTGCGGTATGCGACCACGGCCCCGCCCGAAATCGTCCCGAACGACTTCACGTTCACGCCGGACATGATCCCGGATGCGGTCGACCTCGTCGTCTTCGGGCACATCCACATGCACCAGGTCCTCGGGCGCCGCATCGTGTACACGGGCGCGCCGGAGCGAATCGATTGGGGCGAACGCCTCGACCCCAAGGGCTTCCTCGCGATCCGACCCGACGGCGGGTGGTCGTTCGTCGAGCTGCCGTCAAGGCCCATGGACAGAGTCGACGTGAGCGTGGGCATGGCGGACGACGCGACCGAGAAAGTCCTCGCCGCGCTCCCCAAAGATGTGGCAGGCCATCTCGTGCGAATCGAGATTGCGCTTCCCGACGAACTTCGAAACCGTCTCGATGAGAAGCGCCTCGCGGAACGTCTCCGAGAGGCGTTCCATTACGAGGTCAAGTTCCTCTCGACGAGCCGACCGCGCATCGTCGCCGACGACTTTACATTGGACCCGGTACGCCTCTTGGCGGACTACGTCGACAAAGTCCTCGCGGACCACCCGAGGCGCGAGGCGATCAAGGTCGAGGCGCGGCGGGTCCTGAAGGAGGCGCTGGCGTGAAGGCCGCTGACGCCGTCGAATCCGTTCCCGAAATGGGCGTCGAACATGCGCCGGGGGGCGAGGGGTTCGTGCTCGAAGAGATCGAGATGCGCCGGTTCATGCGATATCTCGAGAAGACGGACCCACCGTTGCGATTCCCGGAGAAATTCACGGTCATCACGGGCCGCACCGGCGCGGGCAAGTCCTCGATCCTCGATGCGATCACGTTCGCCCTCTACGCGAAGACGACTCGGACGGACATCCTGAGCGTGAAGCTCGCGGACATCTGCCGGCCGGGCGGCTACGTCCGGATCGCCTTTCGACAGGGCGATGAACGGTGGGACGTCACCCGCGGCTTCACGACAAAGAAAGAGTCGTACCTCGAGGTGACGCGGGACGGCGAGACGATCCAGGGCACGATCCCGGACAAGGAGCGGACGATCCGCGATGTGGTCGGACTGGACTACGACGGCTTCCGGAATTCGACCTTTGTGCGTCAAGAAGAGATGAAGGAGCTCGGCGCCGCGAGCGGGGCGCAACGTCTCGCCGTCTTCCAGAAACTGTTCCGGCTCGAGATTTTCGAGCAAGCCCTGGAGCGGGCGAAGGAGCACTACGCGACCGTGAAAGGGGACATCCAGGCGAAGGACGCGGAGATCGCCGCGCGGCAGGAAGGCCTGGCCCGGCTCCCCGTGCTCCGGGAGCAACTGGCAAACCTCGACGCGGAACGTACCGCCCGCGGGACGCGGGTTTCCGAGCTCCAAACGGCCTTCGAGACCGTCGCGCGGGACGTGAAGGAACTCGAGACGAAACACGAGCGATGGGGCCAGGCCACCGCCGCCTTCGAAGACCGCGTCGCCCGGTTGAAGACCTTGGACGTGCGAGCGGACGAAGTCCGTGCGCAAGGTCAGATCGCGGCGGAACTCGAGCCGGAGCGTTCCACGTTGGAGAAAGACGTCGCGGACCTGGACCGATTGCGGGAGGAACTCGACCGACTCAAGGAGTCGAAGGCGCTGCACGACCAACGCGAGGCCTCGGCACGCGCCACGGAGCGGGAGTTCGACCTCGCAAAACGGGAGCACGAAAAACGGCGGGACGAAATCAAGAACCGCATCGACGAGCTGCATCGCAAGATCGCCTCCCTCCGGACGGATGTCGACCGGGAGGCCGCGTTCAGTTCCCTCCGCGATGAAGGCCGCCTGGAGGAGCGGGTCAGTCGGATCGCGCGCGAGCTCGCATGGCTCGCGGATCGCGTGGACCTCGTCCGAGAGCTGAGCGAAGAACAGGCCCGTGCGGAGAAGGCGCTCGCCCGGGTCCACGAGAAGGTTGCGTCGATCGACCAGGATTCGTTCCTCCTCACGGAGTACAAGAGCCAGCTCGAGCAGCTGAAGGAAGACCTCCGGCGGGAAGCGGACGAGAGCCACCGACTCATCCAGCCCCTCGACGACGCGAAGATCGAGGCGCTTCGACAGCTCGACGCGGTTCGTTTCACGAGTGAGGATGAGAAACGCGTGGAGGCCGTGAGCGCCGCGGTCCAGGAAAGGACGACAAAACGCCGGCGGCTCGATGAACTCACAACGCTCCTTCGGCAGGTGGGCGATGTCGCGGCGCGGCTCGCCGACCTCGGCGTGCAACGGGCGGCGCTCGAAGCGGAGCGGTCCTTCCTGGAAGCAGAGGTTGCGAATCTTCGGCCCGCCCAAGAGGCGTTCACCGCGGCGAAAGCCCGCCTCGAAGCGTTGCAGGGAGACTTGGACCAAGAGCGGAAGGCGTGGCACCTCCTCGAGGGCCAAGCGAAGGCCGTAGAAGAGCAGATCGCGGCGCTCGGACGGGACGCAGAGAAGCTGAAGGAGTCGGAACGCGCGAGGGACGCGCTCCGGGCCGATCTCGAGGTCTATGACATGCTCGTGAACCGCGTGTTCCACAAGCGCGGGGTCGTGATGTACGCGGTCGAGCAGCTCCTTCCGGAACTCGAGATCGAGGCATCGAAGAATCTCTCCGAGCTCACGGACGGCCGGTTCAGCCGGATACGCCTCGAGACGTACGAGGAGGGACGCGGCCATGGCGTCCGGATCCTCGTGCAGGGCGTCGACGGCCAGTGGCACGACGTGGCGGAGTTCAGCGGGGGCGAGAAGACCCAGATCAACGCGGCCTTGCGGTTCGCGATCGCGCGGGAGCTCGCGTCGATGCCGCAGATCGGCCGGACGTTCGGCCGCATGAAGACCTTGTTCATCGACGAAGGCGACCTCGGGTCCCTGGACACGGAGGTGTCGCGGGAGCTGTTCGTCCAGAAACTCCTTCGGATGGGCGAGTTCTTCGAGAAGGTCATCCTGATCACGCATCTCGCGGAGGTCGCCGACCGGTTCCCAGGCCGGATTCGGGTGACGATGACGCCGGACCAGGAGTCCCGCGCGGAAGTCCTCGCATGAGGCATAGCTCCAGATGAACAAAACGGCAAAGTCGTGGAGGCCTCAGGCGGGCAACCGGACCTTCAGGGCATACAAGGTCGAACTCGACCCCGGGAAAGGACAGGTCTCAGACTTCATGCGTTACGCGGACGTCGCACGTTGGACGTGGAACTATGCGGTAGCGCGGCACAAGGAGATTTGCCAGTGGAACCGGTTGCCCACCGTCCACATGAAATATCCTAACGGGCAGGCACTCCACAAGGAGATTGTCCGCCTGAAACACACCACCCACCCGTGGCTCGCAAGTGTGTCGAAGTGCGTCCCGCAAGAGGCGCTCCGGGACTTCGATCAAGCCATCCGCAGAATGCTCGATAGCCGGTTCGGACACCCCAAGTTCAAGTCCAAGAAATGGGCGAAGCGCTCCTTCACGCTCACCTACATCGATCCGAACCATCCGCAAATCCATGTCGAAGAGAGGCGCATCAAGTTGCCCACTCTTGGATGGATACGGCTCAAGGAACATGGCTACATCCCGACCGCAGGCGCACGGACAATGAACGCAACCGTGTCCGAGACCGCGGGACGCTGGTTCGTCTCCGTGCAGGTGGCTGATCGCGTGAGACCTAGGCCTTTGCCCAGGGATCCGGAAATCTTCGGCGTCGATGTTGGCGTGATGAGAGGCAATCTATTGGTGGTCAGTAATGCCGAGGGCGATAAGGTCCGTGTCTTCACGTCACCGCGAGCACTCAGGACGAACGAACGCAGGCTGAAGCGCCTGCAGCGATCTGTGTCTCGCAAGCAGAAGGGCTCCTCGAACCGCGGAAGGGCGGTTCGACGCTTGGAGCGTCTCCACTTCCGAATCGCTAACGTCCGTAAGGACGCATTGCACAAGGCCACGACTCAATTGGCGAAAAACAAGTCCATCTTCGTCGTGGAGAACTTGGCTGTGCGCGCGATGATGGGAAACCACCGTCTCGCAAAGTCCCTGGCGGACGCGAGCATATCGGAGGCTGTCAGGCAGCTCAGGTACAAAGGCACGTGGTATGGGAGCGGTGTGATCGAGGCAAACCGATCCTACCCATCCTCTCAGCTTTGTTCCGGATGTGGGAAGAAACATCCCCAAATGAGGGCGCTTGATCTTCGTGTCCTCCGATGTCAATGTGGATTGGTCCTCGGACGCGATTTAAACGCTGCGAGGAACCTTGCACGGTGGCCGACGGTCAGTCGGACACTTGAAACGCCTGTCAGAGCCGAGAGGTTGCAAGCGGTCGAATCGCCGCTGGTGATCGGCGATGAAGCAGGAAAGAACCTACCAACTCGAGGTAGGCTTCTATGAACAGTTACGTCGACGACATGCGCCGGGAGCTCGAACTCCTCGTGAAGCACCACCGCGACGTTCCCCTTCCTCCGGAGGATACCCCCGCGTTTCAGGTCTTCCGCGCGGCCACGGAGGCGCGGGACATGATCGCGGTGGACGGATCGTACGCGTTCCTGCTGAACCTCTCGAGCTGGTGGCTCGCCCTCATCTCCGTGGGCCTGCTCCGGTACGCGTTCGACGGCCGGGGCTTCCGCCGCACGGATTGGCGGCTCGTCCAGCGGATGGTCGGCGTCTCGACCTTCGAGGAGTTCGTGGCAAAACAGGACGACCTCCATCGCGCGCTCTTCGAGTTTACGAAAGGCGCGCTCCAAGACCAACCGCGGGACATGGTGAACGAGTACCGCCGGCTCATCGAGGGGCAGCTCGCGATCAACTTCGCGGACGAGATCGAGGGCGCGATCGTCGCGATCGACGGCACCCTGTCCGAGTTCCCGAAGCAGTTCACGTTCATGGAGCGTCTCGTCGCCGTGTGCGAGAAACGCGGTCATGTCCTCGTCGGGATCTCGAAGGACAGCCAGCTCCACGCGTTCGGCCACGTGCTCACAGACGAGGACTTGATGCTCCGCGCCCAGGGACGCCTGCCGCGGGGCGCCCTCGCGTATGCGCGTGCGCCGAAAGCCTCCGAGGCCGCGAGGGCCGGCTTGCTGTACGGCGACATCTATTACGCGCGCCTCCATCCCCAGGCGCGGAAGTGGTTCCGCGTGGACGTCGGCACGTTCCGCGACGATCCGGATTTCGTGTTCGGGCAGCTGGCGCCGTACGCGAAGAGCCTCCTGTCCGTCGGCTACCCGCTCCCCCTGATCGAGGCGCACCGGATGGCCGTCACCGTGCGGCAGCTCAAGCCGGTGTACGAGGAGGCGGTCCTCAAAGCGGCGTTGCGGATGGGACTCGACGTGCGCACGGTCCTCGATGGCCTCACGGCGGTCGAGGGCCGAAAGCGGAGCGCGTTCCACGAATACCTCGACAAAGTCGCGAGGGACTTGCGATGAAGATCGGGGAGATCGTCGCCGCATCCGTGATCGACGGGCTCATCGCGAAGCTCCAGCTCCACAACCCCGAGGAACTCCGAATCGCGTACCCCGTCATCGTCGAGGGCGCGCGGTACGACTTCTACTGCCTCGTCGAGGACGTGATCAACGAGCCGAGCGACATCGCGGACCAGCTCGCGGGGTCGTCGATCAGCGACGTCATCGTGCCGCGGCCGGAGACCCACGAAGGCTACGGCGGACCCATCTTCTACAGCAAAGCGAAGCTCCGCATGATCCAGCTCGTCGACCGCGACTCGAAAAAGCTGAGCGAGCCCCAGACGATTCCCCCGTACTTCTCCGGATGCCGCCACGCGACCCGCGAGGATGTCGAACGGATCTACGAGGTCACCGAGAGCTCGTCGACCTTGGGGACGATCACGGGCGTCGAGCCCTTCTATGTCCAACTGGACATGGGGCAGCTCGTCGAGAAGCCCTTTGCCATCTTCGGCCGCACCGGGACTGGCAAGTCGATCCTGAACAAGCTCGTCTGCGTCGGGATCCTCGCGCGTTCCGTCGGCTCCGTCCTGATATTCGACATGCACGGGGAGTACGGGATCCACAGCCAGACGGACAGCACGGAGGGCTTGAAGTTCTTCTTTCCCGGGAAAGTCGAAATCTTCTCCCTGGACCCGAAGAACAAGGAGGCGAAGCCGTTCGTCCTCGACACGCGCGAGATCACCCCGGAGGACCTCGTCGTCGCGCTGCAGGACCTCACGTCGCCGATGGTCGACACGCTGTACGAGATCGCCAAGAGCCGCGCGGGCCGGGACCTCATCTCGGCCGTGAAAGATTCGACGATGGAGGCGCTCGGCCAGGACCGGGCTCACGAGATGTCGCTCCAGGGGCTCAAGCGGCGGATTGGCCGATTGGACCGCCTTCCGTTCCTGAAGGAGATGAAAGAGGGCCGGGACGCGTTCCAGCACATCCTCGCCGCGATCCGCGAAGGGAAGAGCGTCGTCCTCGACTTCGGCGACTACGGAACGGACCAGATGGTGTACCTGTTCGTCGCGAACATCCTCTCGCGCCGGCTCTTCGAGCTGTACACGGAACGGAACGAGGACCTCCCGAGGCTCGTGCTGTTCCTCGAGGAGGCCCACAAGTTCCTGAGTCCGGAGATCGCGCCGTACGCGCATACGTTCAGCCGCCTCGCCCGCGAGACCCGGAAGTTCAACCTGATCCTCGCGCTGATCGACCAGCGGCCGAGCCGGATCTCCGACGAAGTCCGGAGCCAGCTCGCGAACCGCCTCGTCATGTCCCTCAAGGAACCGTCGGACGTCGAGGCGGCCCTGGCGGGCGTCCCGGACAAGAAGATGTGGGAGAACATCATCGCGAAGCTCCCGTTGAGGACCGTCGCGGTCATCGGCGACGCGATCCGGATTCCGACCGTGATCGACGTCCTCGAGTATGACAACCTGAGCGTCCGAGAACACGTCCTCGGCCCCCGCGTGGTGGACGAAGGGACCGTCCGCGAAATCGCGAAGCGCGCGGACGACATCTTCGGCCGAGGATAGTCGATCGGCCGGTGCGCGAACGGAGAACGCCCGCGCTGTTTATTTATAGTCCGACCCGAATCGTCGCGGACATGGCGGCGCCGCTGCCGTTCCTTTCCGGCGAAGCCGGCGTGATCATCGGGGTCGTCCTGATCATCGTGGGGCTCGCCCTTGCGTTCTGGGGCCACGGGATCTGGTCCACCATCATGTCGCTCATCGGAGCGCTGCTCGGCGCGGCGGTCGGTTTCCTGGTCGGGGCCTCCCTGAGCGCGAACATCGCGGTGGGGCTCATCCTCGCACTCGTCGGCGCGATCATCGGGAGCATCCTGTTCACGAAGCTCGTCAAGGTCGCCCTCGCGTTCCTCGTCGGGCTCCTCGCGGGGGCAGCCGTCTACGGGGTCCTGGGTGGCCGGGCCCAGTTCACAGCGGGTCAGATCGACACGCCGCTGATCGCCGCAATCCTCGTGCTCGTCGTCGTGTTCGGCATCTCGTACTATTTCATCGACGACATCATCGGAATCATCACCGCCGCGATCGGTGGACTCCTGCTCGCCCTCGGCCTGTTCCTGCTCGGCGTCGCCCCAATCACCGCGGCCCTCGCCGGCCTTGGCGTGTTCGCGCTCGGAGCGTTCGTGCAGACCTCCGCGATCCGCCGCCGGAAGCGGGCCCGGGCATATGCTGCGCCGGCCCCGCCCCCTCCGCCTCCGTAACGACCAGCATCGTCCAACCGGTTCGCCATCCACAAGGTCAACCTTAAACAAGGTTAACTCGCGGGGTTCATGGGACATGGCAGCCGTGGCCTGAAGCGGATGCGATTCGCCTTGGATCGCGTGGTCCCCTTCCCGCGCGACTCGGTGTTCGCCTGGTGGACCGACTTCCGAGAGGACGACCACCAACACCCGAACTCTCCTGCTCGAAGCACACGTCTCGTCCTCCGGCGGAGCGGGAATGAAATCTGGTTGCGGGACCGAGCCACACGACCCGCCCCTGTGACGATCGATGAGCACGTGACCCTCGATCCTCCGAACGGCTATTCCGTTGCCGCACGGTATCCGGGCGCGGACGTCCGGTACGCGTACCGATTCAGCGCGGAAGGCGACGGCACCCAGGTCACTCTGGACGTCGACATCCGGCCGAGGCACATCGGTCGGATCCTCGTCCCGGTCGCCGCGGCATGGTGGCGGCGGTACACGGAGCGGGACCTTGACTTCCACTTGCGAGCGATGGCTACGGATCTATCCTCGTCTGCATCGGCTAGCCGTGTGGCCATTGGCCGCGGACAATCTCGTTGACCCACTGGACGAGCCTGCGATACGCCTCGGCGCCTTTCGGGAGAAGGACCACCCGCTCGTGCCCGTCTGGGTTGCCCGCGAGGACGACGAGACCTTTCGCGAGCATCCAGTTCAGATAGCGAGAGAACACATCGTAATTCACATTCGCCGCGACTTGCAGTCGAGTCTTGAGCATCGGAGCGTCCTCACGCCACAGACGTTCCAGGAGTCGAGCCACCACGTAGAGGTCCGGCCGCTCGAGGTCCCGCCCAGCCATCGTTTCACAGGTCCTCGATGTACCGGCTCATCTCGGCGCGGATCCGGTCGATCCGCCCTTTCCAGTCGCGGAGGGCTCTCTGCGTCTCCTCCTCCCACCGACGTTTCCAACGTCGGTAAAATAGAGTCGCGATGACGGAAAGCGTGATTCCGAGCGACCCCAAGAGCGCCGCGAGCAAGGGATTGAAGAACACGAAGGAGAAGGCGGCGGAGACGAGGGAGAACGACCAAACCGCGGCGACGAGGATGAAGAGCCCCGCCGCGGGGTCGCGATTCAGGCCGCCGCGTCGCGAGACCTGGATCCAGGAGGGGACCTCGACGGAGGCATCCATGAGCAGTTCGAATGCGCTCGGCTCGCTCCCTTCCGGCGCACCGGGAGCCGAAGCCCTCGCCATTGCGGCGCGAAGCCGCTCGGCGTGAGCGCGATGCAGGAGGACATTTGGCCGGAGCCGGACTCGTATGAGGATACCGAGCGGGATTGCCGCCGCCGCCACCGCAGCGGTCGCGCGGGCTGCGCCCATCGTCATCCGGGCGGTGAAATCCCCATTGACGTCCATCGAGAAGAGGATGAACGCGAAGAGCCAGACGATAATGGCTCCACCGATGACGATCGTCTGAAGGTCCCAATAGTTAGAGCGGAGTGCCTCGGTCGCTTCCGCGGCGGCCCGGTGCGCCTCCGAGAGCGTCTCCAGAAGCACGGATCGGGTGCGGTCCTCGACGGGAATCGCGGGGAGCGAGCCGTCCACGGGCAGCAGGGGGGCGACCACGGATGTGGAGAAAGACCAGGCCCGAAGGAAGCCGTACGCCGCAAGCCCAAGGCCCGCCAGACCGGTGTAGACGATGATCAGGAGCGTGAGGAGCGTGCCCCACCCGGAAGGCGTCGCGAACGGCTGGTACAGGACGCGGCAGCCCGATGGCGTCGGGCGGGCCGTGACGAGGATCGCGGAAAAGGATCCAATTCGAACGGTCAACCGACCTGGGGATTCAGCGACCCGATAGCCCATCAGACGGAGGCGGTTCGCCAGGTACGCGAGCGCCGCCCCCGGTTCCGCCCGTACGTCCCGCACCGGGTACTTCGGGAGGAACGTGATTCCGAGGAACGCGCCCCCCGCCACAATGATGCCGAAGAAAAGCACGAAGAAGAGCTCGAAATGTGAGAAGGCGTAGAACAGGAGGGCGGCATCGGTTCCCGCCGCGGCGACTAGCGCCAAGACTTCGGAACGCATCGCATCCACCTAGTGCGACAGACGTCGCCCACTGGATAGGAGTAACTCCATCCGAATACGTGTCCCGGGCGGGGTACTTTCGGTCACCTCTCCCCTCCGCCCCCGCCTTTATATCGCCATCGCCATCGAATCGAGGGGAAGATTTCCATCGCGCTCGCCGCGGAAACCATCGTCGTCCCGGAGGTCCGCGTCGAGACCCGTCCGGCCCTTACGACCCTCGTGCCGACCCTCGATCGGATCCTCGGTCCTTTCGAGCCGGGCAAGATCACCCTGATCGACAGCGGCTCCGACTTCGTGTTCCACCTGACGACCCTCCTGTCCGTCCGCGCGGTCATGGAGGGCCACGAGGTCGTCTTCCTCGACGGCGGGAATTCCGTGGACCCGCACGGCATGGTCGCCCTCGGGAAGCGGGTCGCCTTGACGCGAGAGGAAATCCTGCCGCGGGTCCACGTGGCCCGAGCGTTCACGTGCCACCAGATGACCACGTTAATATTGGACATGCTGGATAAAAAGATCGAGGAGACCGCCGCCGGCCTCGCGGTCCTCGCGTGCCTGCCGACGATGTTCCTTGACGAGGACGTCGAGGTGGGCGAGGCCCACCAGCTGTTCCAGCGGTCGATGCGCGCGATCCGCCGCACGGTCGGGGAGCGGGAGGTCGTCGGCCTGGTGACGAACGCGGGCCTGGCGAAACTCCACCGCCGCAAGTCGATCCGACGCCAGCTGTACGAAGGCGCGGACCGCGTGATCCGGATCGC
>Ga0209802_1000893_pt1 | contig 22917 bp, 17 predicted proteins | sample GraSoiAngelo_129_FD_185886 | JGI IMG/M metagenome (GOLD analysis project Ga0209802, IMG submission 185886) | Grasslands soil microbial communities from the Angelo Coastal Reserve, California, USA - 14_0927_12_40cm (SPAdes) (version 2) | ecosystem: Environmental > Terrestrial > Soil > Grasslands ... | reverse complement strand
TTCCTGGGACTAACCTGGCGCAGCTCGTCCACAAGCAAGGACCGCTCTCGCTCGATCAGACCGTCCGACTGGTCGACCAGGGGCTCTCGGCGCTCGAGCACGCACACGCGCTCGGCCTGGTGCATCGGGACTTAAAGCCCGAGAACATGTTGATCGAGCCGGACGGCCGGCTGCGCATCACGGACTTCGGCCTGGCGCTCGCGCTGCGCGGGGATGCCCGGTTCGGCGGCGCCACCTCACGCAGCGGCACGCCGCAATTCGCCTCGCCGGAGCAGCTCCTGGGGGAGCGGGTGGACCAGCGCGCCGATCTGTATTCGCTCGCCGCGACGGCCTACTTCGCCCTGCTGGGCCGCCCGCCCTTCGAGGGACCGACGCCCGAGGCGATTGTCGCGCGCCAAACGACGGAGGACCCGCCGTCGCTTCATGACGCGCGCAAGGACGTGCCGCGGGAGCTGGAGGACGTGCTCCGGAAAGCGCTGGCGAGTGAGCCAGGCGCACGCTATCCGACCGCCACCGCTTTCCGCGACGCGCTGCGGCGGTCGCGGGGCCTCTTGTTCCGGTTGCGGGCGCTGCTCTGGGGAAAGTGACGTAGCGATTTGACAAGCTCAAGCTCGCGTTACAACATTGCTTGGCGTATGCGCATCCCGAAGGAGTCGGTGGTGCTCGTGCTGGCCGTTGCCTGCGGCGGCTCAGGCCCGACGGGCTCGGGCGGGGGCAACAACCCGCCCCCGGGGGGACAGGTCGTTAGCGTCAGCATGTCCGACTACCGCTTCACACCCGACACGGTGCGGATCGCGCTGGGCACGACCGTGCGCTGGAGCAACGATGGGGCCGTGGATCACACGTCTACGAGCAACTCTGCCGGCGGCTGGAACAGCGGAACCCTCGCGCCGCCTCACGCCCCTGCGACCTGCCCCTATCCACCATGTGGCGTCACGCCCGGCGCGAGCTTTCAGTTCACTTTCACCGCGCCCGGGACGTACGGCTATCACTGCGCCTTCCACGGCGTCCCGGGTCCCACTTATCAAGGCATGATCGGCGCGATCGTCGTCTCCCCGTGACCTAACGCCAACGGAAGATCTGCAGCGCTACCACGAAGCTCACGACTCCCCATGCCGTCACGATGCCCAACGGGGCGCCCAGCTCGCTCAGCCGGCTCCCATCGATCATGACGGCACGGAGGGCATCGTTCAGCGCGGTGAGTGGGAGCGCCTTCACAAACGGCTGCATCGCGTCGGGGAAGCGGGCGTACGAGAAGAAGGTGCCCGACAGGATCCACATCGGGAGCATGACGAGGTTCATCAGTCCGGAGACCGCCTCGATGGTGCGAGCGCGGCTCGCCACCAGCATGCCGAGCCCGGCGAACGAGAGGGCGCCGAGCACCGTGATGAACGCGACCGCACTGAACGAACCCCGGACCCCGACGTGGAACATCCACCAGCCGAAGCCCACGAGCGCCGCGACCTCGAGGAACAGGAACACGAGCCGGGACAAGATGAACGAGAGGAGGTAGTGACTGCGGCGCATCGGCGTCGCCATGAAGCGCTTGAGCAGCTTCTTGGTGCGGGCCTGCACGACCGAGAATCCGACGCCCCACAGCCCGCTCCCCATGAGATTCATGCCGAGCAGGCCGGGAATGAGGAAGTCGATGTAGCGCGAGCCCGGCTCAGTGACCCGTTGGTCCGCGACCCGCGCCGCGTCGGCGCGGCCGCGCGCGCGCTGCACGACTTCGTCAGCTTCGAGGCGAGCCAGCCGGCTCTCGGTGCGGGTCGAGTCATACCGGTACACCACGGGATCGCCGGGCACGACCAGCAGCGCGACGCGACCGGTGCGGAGCTGCAGCCGCGCCTCGGCCGAGTCGAGCACCGCCGCCGTGAGCCCGGGCGCGCGGGCCAGCGCGACCGCCACCACGCTGTCCCCGGCTGCGCGCAGCACCGCCACCCGCAGCTCGCCGGGCCCCCGGTTCCGAAACGCGATCCCGAGCGCGAACGCCAGGACGATCGGGAAGCCGAACACCCAGAAGATCGCTTCGGGCTCGCGATAGAACTCCCGCATCCGCGCGAGGGTCAGCTGCACGAGCGGATGGTCACGCATCGCGCAGCTGCCGGCCGGTGAGCGACACGAAGACGTCTTCCAGCGTGGCGTGGTGGGTGGCGAGGAGCGAGAGCTCGGCGCCCCGTCGCTCCAAGAGGCCGAGCAGCGCCGGGACCGCGCGATGCACCTCGGCCACGGTGAGCGCCGTGCGATCGAGCGCCGGGCGCACCGCACGCACGCCCGGCAGCGCGGCCAGCTCCGCGGGGCTCGGCGCCCGCGTGGCCCCGTCTGCCAGCGCGAATTCCACGACATGCTCGGCGCCAAGCGAGGCGATGAGCGAGCGAGGGGTCCCGAGCGCGATCACCTTGCCATGGTCCATGATGGCGACCCGGTCGCACAGCCGCTCGGCTTCTTCCATGTAGTGCGTGGTCAGGAGGACCGTGCCGCCCGCTGCCCGGAAGCGGCCGATCACCTCCCACAAATGGCGCCGCGACTGCGGGTCGAGGCCCGTGGTGGGCTCGTCGAGGAACAGCAGCTCCGGCCGGGAGACGAGCGCGCACGCCACCGCGAGTCGCTGCTTCTGGCCGCCCGAGAGCTTACCCACCCACGCGGCGCGCTTCTCCTCGAGCCCGACCAGGCCGAGCACCTCCTCCACGGAGTGCGCGGCCCGGTAAAAACTGCGGAACAGCCGTACGGTCTCTTCGACGGTGAGCTTGTCGGCGAGCTGCGTATCCTGCAGCTGAATCCCCAGGCGCTCGCGCAGGGCGCGGGTGCTCGCACCCCCCGTCCAGCGCATCCCGAGGATCTCCACCTCGCCCCGGTCGGGGGCGGTGAGTCCTTCGAGGATCTCGATGGTGGTCGTCTTGCCCGCCCCGTTGGGCCCCAGGAGTCCGAAGCACTCGCGTGCGTTGACGGTGAGATCGAGCCCCGCGACCGCTACGACGTCCGTGTAGCGCTTCGTGAGCCCGGCACAACGGATCGGGGGAACGAGCACAGTCAGACGGGCTTCTTGGGCTCCGGTGGCGTCGTGGCGTGTTTCATGGCAGCATCGAGCTGCATGTAGATGCTGTTCACGGCTTCGGCAAGCGCCCGGATTTTCATGTTGATTCCGCCACCGCGGCCGGCCATGACCGACATGGTGCCGGCGAGGTCGGCGATCGTGCCGACGTTCGCGGTGAGGGCCCGCTGCCGCATCTGCGACGCCGCGTTCGCGATCTTCTCGCTCAGCTGCTGAATGGTGCGCGTTTGGCCCGCCCGGTTCCCCTCGAGCTCGGTGACGAGGTGCTTCAGATGATCGGCGGCACGCTGGAACTCCTCGATCTCCTCAATGCGCCGCAGCTGGTCCGCGGTGAGCTTGGGGGGCGGCATCGTCCTCTCAATCCTGCCCGCCGAGCGCCTCGGTCAAGACGCGCCCGTCCAGCGGCTCGGCGGGGGTGAGGTCGAGCAGCCGGGCCAAGGTCGGTGCGATGTCCACCGTGCTGACGCGCCCGCCATAGACGCCGCGTCGGGTCCCGGGACCCCACAAGATCAGCGGCACGTGAGAATCCAGCTCGGTCGGTTGACCGTGCATCGCGATCGGCGCATTCGGGTAGCTCCAGATCGAGTACGGCTTGAGCGTCACGACGAGCTCCACTCCGCCGTCCGCCGGCACCTGGTGCATCCAGCGGCGCGACACGGGATCGGCCGTATCCTTGGCGGTGAAAGCAGCGGGGCGGTCCACGCGAGCAACACCGGCCATCGCCCGCAGCCGCGTGGCCACCTCCGCCACCACACTGTCGACATTCACGCCTTGGGCCACCAGTTTGGCGCGGTCGGAGAGCAGCAGCATGCCGCTCTCGAACTGGAGCCAGTCACCGCCGCCGGCGCGCTGGTCGAGGGCCGCGTTCAGGCTCTGGATGATCGTGTCGGGGATCACGCGGACCGCCCCCGGATGGCCCAGCGCGCGCGAGCGCTCGGGGTACGGGGTCACACCATGGTCGGCGGTGAGCACCACGAGCACGTTGTTCCGGCCGTAGCGTACAAAGAGCTGCTCGAGGAACCGGCCCAAATACCGGTCCAACCGCACGACCTGGTCGTGGATTTCACGGGAATCGGGGCCGTACGCGTGGCCGACGTAGTCGGTCGTGGACAAGCTCACGGCGAGCAGATCGGTCGCACCGCGACCACCAAGCTGCAACGCGCGGACTCCTTCGAGGGCGAAGGCGAGCGTGAGCGAGTCCATCGTCGGCGTCGCGATGAAGGCGAGCGCCGCTTGCCCGCTGTCTGCCGGGAGCCGGTGGGGAAACAGGAAATCCCGCCCCTGGTTCTCGTACGCGGCGCTGTCGGGCTCAGGGTAGTCCCGCTCCGGGAGGAAGAGCGTCCACTGGGTCCCCGCCGCGCGGAAGGGAACGCGCTGCCCGTTGAAGACCCGGACCCACGTCGGGAGGGAATCGGCGTAGTAGCGACTCGTGGTGAAAAAGCCCCCGAAATACCAGTACACGGCCTCTTTGGCCCGGCCGATCGGCAGAATCGCGCCGCGGTCCTTCCCCGAAATCGAGAGAGCGCGCGCGCCCGGGTCTGCGGTCTTGAGCCAGTCGAAGAACGCGGTCCCGCGAAAGCGGGCCGGAGATGCACCGGGGCCGTTGACGCCGATCAGCGGGGCGGTCTGATCCTGCACGCCGACGGTGTTGCGGATGATGCCGGTGTGCGCGGGCCAGCGGCCCGAGAGAACCGTCGCATGCCCCGGAGCCGTCTCGGTGACCGCATGGTCCTGGTAGGCGTCGGTGAACGAGGCCCCGGTCTTCAGGAGCGTGGCGAATCCGCCCAGGAGCTGCGGCCGGTAGCGCTCCAGGTAGTCGGGCCGCAGCTGGTCCACGGTGATGACCACGACGAGCCGGGGTCTGGGAGAAGGGCCGGGCCCGACCCCCGCGAGCAGGAAAAGAAGAGAGCGAATCATGTCACAGAAAATACACGAGGAAAGCTCGCTATGCCGTTGGGGTGGCGACGGGCCGCGCCTCGTGAACGTTCCACGCAACGACAGCGGCCACGGCCACGACACCCGCCGCGAGGTAGAATGGGACGCCCGGCCCCAGGTACTGGAAGGCCGCCGTCGCACCCATCGGCCCCACGATTGCCATGATGCCGCGCAAAGTCTGTTGAGCGCCCATTTGTACGCCGTACTCGTTGCGGTCGGTGCGGTGGCTGACCAGCGCCGTGGTGGCTGGGAACAACAAGGCCGTCCCGATTGGGGCGAGGGCGAGGCAGAACGTGAACGCCAATCGTGTGGTCGGCAGTGGCATGAGCAGCAATCCGATGCCTAGCAGCACAGCGCCCAGCCGCATCGTGCGGACCTCTCCAAGGCGCTCGTTGATCCATCCCACCGGCCAGGTGCGCATGACGACTCCCACCGCGCTGAACACGAAGTAGATCGGCCCAACGGTGTCTTCATTGAGCCCGAATCGCCGCTGAAGGTAAAGCGACAACACTGCGATCAGCGCGTTCAGGGCCAGCATCCCGATCCCGTAAACCCAAATGACTTCCGAGACCGGACGCGCTGGATGTCGAATGACATTCCACAGCGGACGCGCCACATTCAACACGGCGACCTTCCATGCTTCCGACGTGCGAGACGCCGCAGGACCGTTCGGCTGTGCCGACGGCGCTACCCGTGATTCGGGAAGCCACTTCCAAGCGAATAGCACGTTGATGAGAACGAGTACTGCAGCGGCGACGCCGGGACCGCGTGGCCCCCACAGCTTGTGCGTGAACGACCCGAGGACCGCCCCGATACTCACGCCGAGGCTCGTCGCGGCCGACAACCACCCTAAGGCTCGCGCGCGCTGCGTCGGAGCCATCGTATCAGCCACATAGGCTTGTGCCACGCCGGTCGTTCCGCCACCAAACCCTTGCACGAATCGACACACGAAGAGCAACCAAAGAGCGTTGGCGAATCCGAAAATCAAATAAGCGATCGCCGATCCCAGCAGCCCGATGAGCAGCACCGGTCGCCGTCCATAGCGATCGGAGACGCGGCCCCAGATCGGGGACGCCAGTAATTGTGCGACGGCAAACGCACTGAAGAGGGGTCCGACCGTGCTCGCCTGACCGCCGAGCCGCAGGGCGTAGAAGGTGAGCAGCGGCGCGATCATCAGGAGCCCGATCATATCGACGAAGCACACGGCGATCAGGACGATGAGGCGCTGCAGATCCGGGCCCAGGACTCTGCCGACTCGCTCTCCGAGCGCCGTCATCGTCTTACTCCCACACCGAGGACCGCCGCGCTCAGCACCATCAGAATCACCCCGAATCCCGCCGCCACACCCAGCTCCGACACGCGCAGGCTCGACATGATCTCGATCGAGATCGGCCGATTGTCGGGTGTGTAGAGCACGATGGACGTCACAAAGTCGCCGAGGGCCGCGACGAACGCGAGGCTACCGCCCGCGGCGAGCGCCGGCTTGAGAAGTGGCAGCGTCACCCGGCGGAACGTGGCCCAGCGCCCGGCGCCGAGACTCGCCGCCGCCTCGTCGAGCGCCGGGTCGAGCTGCCGGTACCCGGCCAGGACGGCGCGTCCCGTCACCGGGAGGTTGCGCACCAGGTAGGCGAGTGGCAGCAACACCGTCGTCCCCACCAGCACCCAGCGGAGCGTCAGTGGGTCCCGCTTGCTGAACGTCGTCAAGAGCGCGAGGGCGAACACCGTTCCGGGAAGGGCCCAGGGCAGCGCGAGGAGCAGCTCGATGGGACCGCGGAACTGCCAGGGTCGGCGTCTCCCGACGAGCATGCCGGCCACCAGCGCCAGCGCAACCGCCGCAACGGTGCTCGCCGCCGCCATCCACACCGAATTGACGAGCGGGCGCAGCCGCTCGGCCTCGCTGAACAACCGCTGATAGTTCACGAGGGAGAGCACCGGTGGCAGCGTCTCGGTGGTCCAGGTGCCGTAGGGGACGAGCGAGACGAGCACGAGCGTCAGGTGCGGCAACAGCAGCACGACCGCGAGTACCCAGCCGGCCGTCGTGGCGAAGGTGCGGACGCCGGCCCGGCGAATCGGCCGGCGGCGCGGTGCAGTTCCCTTCCCCAGCGCCGTGAGAATGTCGTCACCCTCGGTGCGTCGGAGCAGCGCGAATCCCAGGACCGCCACCAGCGCGAGCGCCACGGTCTCGACCATGGCGAGCGGCAGCTCGCCATTGAGCTTGGTGGCGACGATCTGAGTGGTCATCACGCGAAATCCGCCGCCGAACACGTACGGGGCGCTGAACGAGCCGACGGCGGTCATGAACACCAGCAACGCGGCCCCCGTGAGCGAGGGCCGGAGCAGCGGCAACGTCACCCGGCGGAGCGTCTCCCAACGGCCGGCGCCGAGCGCCTGGGCCGCCTCGAGCAGCGACGCGTCGAGCTTCGCGAGCCCGGCCCGGGTGAACAGGTAGAAGTACACGTACATCGAGTAGGCGTGCACCAGCAGGATCGCCGCCGCCCCCTGCAGGCGCCATGGCGGCTGCGCGAGGCCGAACAACCGCTGGATCGCGCGCGCCACGAACCCGGACTCGCCGTACAGAAACAGGAACGCGATCACCCCGACGAACGGCGGCAGCACCGCCGGCAGGGCGATGACCGAGCCGAGGGTCTTTCGGCCGGGGAACTCGAGCCACTCGAACAAGAAGGCGAGCGGCACGCCGATCGCCGCCGCGAGCGCCACACTCGCCACCGAGATCCAGACGCTGGCCCACAGCACGCGCCACTCACCGGGCCGCGAGACGAACGCCGCGAGCGCGTCCGGTTCCGCGGCATCGTGCACGACAATCAGAATCGGATACAGCACGAGCCACACGAGCAGCAGCGTGAACGCCGCTCGAGCCGCGAGACCCAGCCGCGCGCTCACGCGCGCTCCTCGGGAAAGGCCAGAACCCGCACCGCTTCGAGGTACACGCGGTCACCCACGCGCGCGGCCTCCGGCCGGGCCAGCACCTCGAGCCGATCGCCCAACTCCGTCTCGACCAGATAAAAGGCGGCGGCGCCCGTGTAACGCCGCTCCCGCACCACGCCCGGCACGCCGGCGTCCGCCAGGGCCAGCCGCTCGGGCCGGACCACGAGCACCTGGCCGGGAGTGGCCCCGAAGACTTGGGCCGTCTTTCCCCGCAACACGTTGGCCCGGCCCACGAAGGTGGCGACGAACAAGCTCGCCGGATGTTCGTACAGCTCGTCGGCGGTGGCGAGCTGCTCGAGCCGACCGGCATGAAGCACCGCCACCCGGTCGCCCAGATCGAACGCCTCCTCCTGCTCGTGGGTGACGAACATGGTCGTGATCCCGACCCGTTTGATGAGCGCCCGCAGCTCGCGCCGCGTGCGCTCCCGCAGGCTCGGGTCCAGGTTCGAGAGCGGCTCGTCCAGAAGCAGCACCCGCGGCTCGGGCGCCAGTGCACGCGCCAGCGCCACGCGCTGCTGCTGCCCCCCCGAAAGCTCCTGCACGCGCCGCCGCTCGAAGCCCGCGAGACCCACCAGCGCGAGGACCTCCGCCACCTTCGGGTCGCTCGTCCCCCGTCCCGGCAGTCCAAAGGCGACATTCTCCCCCACGTCGAGGTGGGGGAACAGCGCGTAGTGCTGAAACACCATCCCGCAGCGTCTTCGCGCGGGCGGCACCGCCGTCACGTCCTCACCCGCCACTTCGATCCAACCGGCGTCCGGGGTCTCGAACCCGCCCAACAGGCGCAGCACCGTGGTCTTACCGCTCCCCGAAGGGCCGAGCAGGACGAGGATCTCGCCGCGTGGGATCTCGAGCGACAAGGGTCCCACGGCCACGGTGTGCGACCACTGCTTGCGCACACCATCCAGGGTGACGAATGCGCTCATCGCCCGTGGCCCCGCACCGTCTGATCCCAGTAGCGCATCCAGTCCGCCCCATGCTCGGCCAGCAGGTCCCAGTCCACGTCGGCGACTTTCATCGCGCCCCAGACCTCGCGCGCCCAGGGCGGCAGCGAGTCCACCGGCAGATCGAGTCTCGCGGGCAACCGGTACGCCTCTCGGGTTGCCGCCAGCTGCGCGGCGACGCTGCCCACGTACTCGACAAACGCCCGCGCCTGGGCGCGGTGGCGCGCGTTGCGCACCACGCCGATCGCGTCCTCGATCACCGGCGTGCCGCTTTTCGGGAACACGTAGCCGAGCGGCAACCCGTCGCGCCGGCTGAGCAGGATGTCCGGCAGGTCCCAGATCGTCACCAGGCCTTCCTGGCGCACGATCTTCTGGTCGAGGAGCGGACCGTTCAGCACGTATTCCTTGGTTTGGGCGTCGAGCCGCCGCAGCCACTGGAACCCGGCGGCCGTGTCGTGCGTCTGCCTGAGGCCGCGCTCGATGATCATGCCCCAGACCGCCCGCATCGTGCCCGAGGCGAGCGGGTCGCGGATCAGGATCTTTCCCTTCCATCGAGGATCGAGCAGGTCGTCCCAGTCCCGGGGGGCCTCGTCCGGCTTCACCGCCTGCTCCGCGTACACGATCACCGCGGGCGTCTCGTAGGCGGCGAAATACAAGTCGCCGGGCCCGCGGCCGTGCGGCTCTAGCGCCTCCACCCAGGTCGGCCGGAACGACTCGAGCAGCGAGTCACGTGCGCCGAGCGCGAAGATCGTGGCGGGGCCGCCGAACCACACGTCCGCCTGCGGGTTGGCGCGCTCGGAGCGCAGCCGGTCGTACACCTCCTGCGAGCCCATGTCGAGCCACCGCACGTCGACGTCGGGGTGGAGCTGTTCGAAGCGACGCTCGAGCAGCGTGAGGAGATCGCGGCCGTGGGGGCTGTAGACGATGAGCGGCGTGCGACCGTCGCCCTGACAGGCGGCTGTGAGCAGTGCGAGCACCGCGACGAGCAAATGCGGAATGCGAAATCCGGAATGCGTGAAACGAATGCGGAATGCGGAATGCGGAATGCGGAATCTCAGGGCAAGCGTCGTGTAGGGGCTCGACCTCCCACTACAACTCCGCATTCCGAATTCCGCCTTCCGCATTTTATCGCTTGCCCAGCGCGAGGAGATTCGCGAAGAGACGATAGGCGCCGGGGACACCAGCGGGGAGTTGTCGAAAGAAGCTCACCCCGGTGTACACGTACGTGCCCTTGCCCACCGCGGCCACGAGCAGTCCGCCCTGGAGCGGCGGCTCGCCGGGATCGTGCATCTCGACGAGCGGCGTGTAGGCGGGATCCCAATCGTGCGCGAAATACAGTCCCCGCTCCTGCACCCAGCCACGCCAGTCGTCGGGCCCGATTTCGTTGGGGACGTGGAACACGGGGCTCGCGGAGTCCCGAACCGTCACCGCCGCGGTCTCGTCGGTCACCCGGTCGTGCGGGCGCGCGATCGAGAGGCGATACGGCGCGAAGCCACCGTTCACAAACGGGTACTGCTGGTACTGGACGATCACGAGACCGCCGGCGCGGGCGTAGTCCAGCAGCCGTCCGTTGCTCGCGACCAGCGCGGGCTCGGTCTCGTACGCCCGGCTGCCGATCACGATCGCGTCGTACCGGGAAAGATCGCCGCGCGCGAGCGTGTCAGGACCGAGCAGCTCGATCGGCACGCCCACCGCCTGCAGCGCCTCGGGCACGCGATCGGACGCGCCCCGCACGTAGCCGACGTGTGCCAGCGCCGGCAGCGCGATACGCGCCGCGCGGAGCTCGGCCGTCGAGGCGTGAACGACCGCGCGCGGCCGGATATGCGGGTAGTCGATGAGCGCGAGCGCCCCGTCGCTCCGGTCGCGGCCTGCGCCGAGCGCGGCGGCCTTGAGCTCGTATTCGCCGGGCCGGACCGACGCCGGGGGCGCGAGCGTGATGGACAGGCTCTTCGCTTCGTCTTCTCGCTCGAACGACAGGCTGTCCGGCCGGAGCGTGCTCCACCCCGGGGGCGTCGCCAGCGCGATCCGGGCCACGGCCGGCCCGCGCGTGCGGTTGGTCACCGTGATCGTGAAGTGCCGGAGGCCGCCGGCCGTCCCGTCGACCGGCCAGACCACGAGGTCCGGGGTCACCGCGACGTCGAACGGTCGAGTCACGAACAGCGGGCGCCGCACCTCGCCGGTGCCCTGATCCCGATAGCGGTACACCACCTCGCGGGACAGCGTCAGCGGCTGGCCCGCGATCGTCAGCCGCACGGTCATTTGCACGGGTGGGGGCTCGAATGGCACTCCCCGCCACGCGGTCGGCACGCCGCTCCAGTCGTACAGGGCGCCGACTAACGGTCGCCGCAGGAAGTACGCCTGCGACCGCGGGGCATCGGCCGCCACCGTGACCGCGAAGCGACGCGTCGCGAGCGTTCCCCTCGGCACCGGGGAGCTCATGGCGTCGAGCCGCTCGACCTTCCACCCGACCGGCGCACTCAACTCGATCCCGTCGAGCGTCAGCCTCGCGTCCCCGGTGTTCCACACGCTCGTCTCCACCTGGACGCGTTCACCGGGAATCACGATGCCGTCGTCCGCGAACCCGTCGATCACCACGCCCGCGGCTGCGGCGAGCGCCTCCTCGAGAATCGCCTGTTGCCCGGAATCCGTGGCGCCGAGCTCACGCAGCGCGCGCGCGAGCAGGGGTGCAATCGCGTCGGGCCGCGTCGGGTCGAGCTGCGCGCGCGCCGAATCGATCAACCCGGCATAGCGCGCCTTGCCCGGGAACAGCGTATCCACCCCGGCGAAGAGACCGTCTCCATCGTTCGTCCCGCGTCCCCCCCCACGATCCCGCCACTCGATGAACGCGAGCCGGTCGATCCTCGGCCCCGGTTCCTCGAGCTGCCCTTGGTCCTGTGAGCGGTGCTGGCTCCGGCCCGCCATGGCGATCTGGTGGTAGGATCGACCCTCCACGGGGTCGAGCAATCCCGCATCGAGCCGCAGCGTGGCGCTGGCGGTGTCGGAGTACAGGGAGCGGTACAGCTTCACCGGTCCCCAGCTCGAGTCGCGCAGCGCCTCGAACGCCTGGCGCGCGACCAGCCCGGCCACCTGATGCTGGCCGTGCCCGTCGCGCGGCGTCCCGGAGAACACGGACACGATGATCTGCGGGCGGAAGCGGCGCACCACGTCGAGCACGTCCTTGAGGACCGAGTCGCGGGGCCAGAGCCGCAGCGCTTCGTCCAGCGTCTTGGAATATCCGAAGTCGTAGGCGCGGGTGAAGAATTGGCGGGCGCCGTCGATCCGACGGGCGGCGAGCAGCTCTTCCGAGCGGATGACGCCGAGCTCGGGGCCGAGCTCGGGACCGATGAGGTTCTGCCCGCCCTCGCCGCGACTGAGCGACAGGTAGGCCACCTGCGCGCCCATCCCTCGCGCGAACAGGGCGACGAGGTCCGAGTACTCGTCGTCGGGATGGGCCCCGATCATCAGGATGCGCTTGTTCGCGCCGAGCTGCTGGAGCGCGCCCGCCAACACCGCGACGCCGCCGGTGCCGGGTGGAGTGAACTGCCCCACAACCGGGCCGACGGCGCCGAACAACAGAGCAAGGCTAGTCTCGAGCGCGCGCCGCACTATGGCAAAAGATAAGTGACCCCGCCCTTCATAACGAATCGCACGCGCGACAGTTCCGTCACATCCTTCAACGGGTCCCCGGCCACCGCGACCAGGTCCGCATAGGCGCCAGGGGCGACGACACCGAGATCCCGTTGGCCCAGCAGCTCGGCCGCGAGCGACGTTCCCGACTTGATCGCCTGCATCGGGGTCATGCCATACTGCACATAGTACTCGAACTCTTTCGCCTGATTGAGCTCGGTCCAGGGAAATCCGCCGACATCCGTTCCTAACACGATCCGGACGCCCTTCTTGAGCGCCCGGGTGAACGCCCGGCGCTGGTGCTCCACCATCGGTCCCCACACGCCGCTGCGCGGCCCGGCGACGTAGTAGGCCACCGTCACCGTCGGCACCCAATACACGCCCTTCGCAACGAGGACGTCGAGCAGGGAATCCGTCATGCCGTCGCCGTGCTCGATGGTGTTCACGCCCGCGCGGAGCGCCGCCGCGATCCCGTCCGATCCGATCGCGTGGGCCGCCACCTTCCGGCCCAGACGGTGCGCCTCGTCCACGATGGCGCGCGCCTCGTCGTCGGTGAAGTTGACCCAGCTGTGGAGCACCGAGTCCGGGCCGGGCCCGAAATAGTAGCGGCGATCACTGTAAAACTTGATCCAGTCGGCGCCGTGGGCCACCTGCTCGCGGACGGCCAGCCGTGCGGCCTCCACGCCGTCCACCGGCTGCACGCCGTGCGGCAGCTCCAGCTCCCAGTTGTCCGATACGATTGGGTACATGCCGGTGGGCGCCATGGCCCGAGTCGACGCGAAGATGCGCGGTCCGGGAATTTCGCCCCGATCCACCGCGTGCTTCACGTCCACGTCCGCATACATCGCACCCTCGGTCTCGAGGTCGCGGATCGTGGTGAACCCGTGCTCGAGTGCAATCCTCGCGTTCCGGGCGGCGAGAATCGCGCGATATGGCGTCGACTGGTACAGCAGCTGCTCGTTGTAGGACTCCGCCGTGGGGTCGCCCTGGAGCAGCAGGTGCGTGTGCGTGTCGATGAGCCCCGGCAGCACCGTCATCTGGGACAGATCGATCACGCGGGCACCCTTCGCCTGCCCCTCGACCTGGGCCAGCGGGCCGACGGCCTTGATGCGGTCGCCTTCGATCAGGATGCCGACGCCCGATTGCGGCGCATCGGATCGGCCGTCGATCAGGCGGCCCGCCTTGATGAGCACCGGCGGCGTGGCCTGGGAAGTCCGGGACGCCTGCGCCCAGGCGGGCGTCGCGACGGCGAGCGCGGCAAACACGGCGAAACGGGGTCGCATCGCGGTCTCCTTGTAGGGCGAGGCGAATCTCCTCGTGACCGCTTCCCTGTCAAGCCTTAGATTGGGGCACTCCCGAACGGAGGCAACCGTGGCCGTCCGCGTGACCTGCCAATGCGGGACGTCGTACGAGCTGAAAGACGAGTTCGCCGGCAGGCTGGTCAAATGTCCCCAGTGTGGCCGCGAGAACCGGGTCCCCGGAGTCGTGCCCGCCACTGCCGTGAAGCCTCAGGCGGACCCGGTGTTCGACCGCGACGTCTTTCTCCTGCGACAACAGCTGCTGCGGATCTCCGAGAAGTACGACGTGGCGGACGAGCAGGGAAAGAAAATCGTGTTCGTCGAGCGCCCGGCGCACCTGCTGCGCAATGTCGGGGCGCTACTCGCCGCGCTCGTCGCCGCGGGGGTCGTGGGCGTCGGATTCGGGATGCTCGCCGACATGGCCAAGGGCACGGCGTTTGAGGACGTCCTGGTCGCGCTCGCCGCGATCGGCGCCATCGTTGCCTTGATCGCCGTCGGGGTCGGCTTGTCCGCCAAGCGGCACGTCACCTTCTATCGCGACCAATCGAAGCGCGACAAATTGCTCGAGGTGCTGCAGGACCGGAAGTGGCAGCCGATCACGGCCACCTACACCGTGCGCGACCGGGCCGGGCGCACGTTGGCGCTCCTGTGGAAGAACTACCTGTACAACATCATCCGGAAACGCTGGTACGTGAAGGCGCCGGACGGCACGACGCTGTACGTAGCGAAAGAAGACTCCATCATCCTCTCGCTGCTGCGCCGGCTCCTCGGGCCTCTGTTCGGCCTGCTGCGAACCAACTTCATCATCGTGTGCGACGGCTCGGAGGACGTGGTGGGCGAGTTCAACCGCAAGTTCACGCTGCTCGACCGCTACGTCCTCGATCTCAAGGCGGACGGGGCCCGCACCCTCGACCGCCGTGTGGCGCTCGCGCTCGGCGTGATGCTCGACACGGGTGAGCGGCGGTGAGCGACGAGCGGGAAAAGCCGATCGTCATCACCCCCGACATGCTCGCGCCGGGGACCGACACCCGCGTCGACTTCGAGCGCGGGATGCGGACTGCCCCGCCCCTCATTCTCTTGCTCATTGCCGCGAACGTGGCGCTGTTCGCGTGGGAGCTCGCCGCCGGGGCGCTCGCGAGCCGTGAAAGCATCGTGGAGGCGGGTGCCCTGGTGCGCGACCGTGTGCTGGCAGGCGAGTGGTGGCGTCTCGAGAGCGCGACCTTCCTGCACGCCGGCTGGGATCACCTGATCGGCAACTGCCTGGTGCTGTATGTGGTGGGCATGGCCTGCGAGCACGCCTTCGGCTTCGCGCGGACGGCGGTGGTGTACTTTACGAGCGGCCTCACGGGCTCCCTTCTCTCCACCACCCTGTCGCCCGGGCCGTCGGTTGGGGCGTCGGGTGCGATTTTCGGGGTCGTGGCCGCGGTGGTCGTCGCCTTGTACCGCCACCAGAAGCGCTTCTACCTGCGCGACAAGCGGATCGGCTTCGTGCTCCTGGTTTGGGCGGCGTACCAGATTTCGACGGGCCTCCTGAGTCCCTACATCGACAACTACGGACACCTCGGGGGGTTCGCGGGCGGAGCGACGGCCGCCTGGCTGCTCAAGCCGAGCCTCTTGTCGGAGCCCTCCACAGGGTAGATTGAGACTATGGCCACCACCGCTACGGCCCCGGAGCGCAAAGTCAGCGCCGCCGAGGCGCGCGAAGTCGCCGAGGCCGCGCGCGAGCAGGAGTGGGCCGCGCCGAGCTTCGTGCGCGACCTGTTCCTTGGGAAGTTCCGCCTCGACCTGATCCACCCGTACCCCGAGCAGGACCCCGAAGAGGTGCGACGCGCGCAGCCGTTCCTCGAGAAACTGGAGCGGCTGCTCCGCGAGCAAGTCGACTCGGACCGCATCGATCGCGAGGGCGAGATCCCCGACGCCGTGATCCAGGGCCTGCGCGACCTGGGCGCGTTCGGAATCAAGATCCCGCGCGAGTATGGTGGCCTGGGCCTCTCGCAGCTGTCGTACATGAAGGCCATCGAGCTCGTCTCGTCGATCGACGGCTCCATCACGGCGCTCGTGTCCGCGCATCAGTCGATCGGCGTGCCCCAGCCCTTGAAACTGTTCGGCACCGAGACCCAAAAGAAGAAATACCTCCCGCGCCTCGCGAAGGGTGCGATCTCGGCCTTCGCCCTGACGGAGCCCGGGGTCGGCTCCGACCCCGCCGCGATGGAGACGACGGCCGTCCCGACGCCGGACGGCCAGGCGTGGATCCTGAACGGCGAGAAGCTGTGGTGCACCAACGGCACCAAGGCGGAGTTGCTCGTCGTGATCGCGCGCACGCCGTCCAAGGTCGTGAACGGAAAGGAAAAGCGGCAGATCACGGCGTTCATCGTCGAGACCGCGTGGCCGGGCGTGAAAGTCGAGCACCGCTGCCACTTCATGGGCCTGAAGGCGATCTACAACGGCGTGATGCGCTTCACCAACGTCCGCGTCCCCAACGAGAACGTGCTGTGGGAGGTGGGCAAGGGCCTGAAGCTGGGCCTGATCACGCTCAATACCGGACGGCTCACGCTTCCCATCTCCTCGGTGGCCGCCGGCAAGCGCTGCCTCGAGATCTCCCGCCAATGGGCGAGCGAGCGAGTGCAGTGGGGTCGGGCCATCGGCAAGCACGACGCGATCGCCCAAAAAATCGGCGCCATGGCGGCGAACACGTTCGCCATGGAAGCGGTGGCCGAGCTGTGCGGCGCGATGGCGGACCGCGGCGGCTACGACATCCGTCTCGAGGCCGCGATCGCCAAGCTGTACAACTCCGAGGGTGGATGGCGCATCATCGACGACACCGTGCAGATCCGGGGCGGCCGCGGCTACGAGACCGCCGACTCGCTTCGGGCCCGGGGCGAGAAGCCCGTGCCGGTCGAGCGCATCATGCGCGACTTCCGCATCAACCTGATTTTCGAAGGATCGAGCGAGATCATGCACCTGTTCATCGCCCGCGAGGCGGTGGACAAGCACCTGCAGGTGGCGGGCGACGTCGTGATGCCGGGGAAGACGCTCGGCGAGCGCCTGCGCGGGCTGGTGCGCGCGGCCCTGTTCTACGTGTGGTGGTATCCGTCCCGCTGGCTCGGTTGGGGGTTCTGGCCCAAGTACACCGGCTTCGGGCCGCTCGCGAAGCACCTGCGCTACGTGGAGCGGGCCGCGCGGCGCCTGGCGCGCGGGGTGTTCCACGCGATGATGCGCTTCGGGCCCAAGCTCGAGTACCGCCAGGCCGTGCTGTTCCGACTGGTGGACGTGGGCGCCGAGCTGTTCGCCATGGCCGCGACGTGCGCGCGGGCCGAGTGGCTCCGGAAGAGCGACCCCGCGGCCGGCCGGCGCGCCGTGGACCTCGCGGACTTGTTCTGCCGCCAGGCACGCGGGCGCGTCGACGCGAAGTTTCGCGAGCTCTCGCACAACGCCGACACGCAGACCTATCGGCTGGCCCAAGAAGTGCTGCAGAGCGAGCATCGGTGGCTCGAGCGTGGGATGGTCGAGCTATCGGACCCCCAAACCTGAGGTAACCATGCAACAGCCGGTGGACCGACGCACCTTCCTCGAAGGCGCGGCGGCGGGCGCCGTGGCGCTCACCTGGCCGGGCTGGACGCCCCTGGCGTCCCGCGGCCTCGACGACATTCAAACGGAGATCGAACGGCGTCACCACGAAGCCATCGCACGCTTACAGCAGTGGGTCCGCCAACCGTCGATTGCGGCGGAGAATAACGGGATCGCGGAGGGATGCGACCTCACGACGCAGCTGCTGCGCGACGCCGGGTTCACCCAGGTCACGAAGCTGCCCACCGACGGCGTGCCGGGGATCTTCGCGACGCTCGACGCGGGCGCCCCGCGCACGCTGGGCGTTTACTTCATGTACGACGTGAAGCAGGTGGATCCCACGGAATGGTCCTCACCGCCGTGGGCCGCATCGCTCGTCGAGAAGCCGGGCGTGGGCACCGTGCTGGTCGGCCGGGGCGCCGTGAACCAAAAGGGGCCCGAGGCGGCGTTCCTCGCCGCCCTCCACGCCATCCGCGGCGCGGGCCGCAAGCTCCCCGTGAATCTGGTGCTCGTGGCCGAGGGCGAGGAAGAAATCGGCTCGCCCCATTTCCCCCAGATCGTGCGCCGACCCGAGGTGCTCGCCGCGCTCCGGAGCTCGATCGGCGTCTTCATGCCTTCCGCCGCGCAGGAGCTGGACGGCACGGTGATCATGACGCTCGGGGCCAAAGGCGTGATCGAGGTGGAGCTCGTCTCGAGCGGCGAGCGCTGGGGTCGCGGGCCGCAGCGCGACATCCACTCGAGCAACAAGGCACGCGTGGACAGCCCGGCGTGGCACCTGGTGGAAGCGCTCGCCACCCTCGTCTCCCCGGACGGCAACGACCCCGCGATCGACGGATTCGCCGCCAAGGCACGACCGCTCTCGCCCGCGGAGAAGGCCATGATCGCGGAAGCGGCCAACCGCCTCGATGAGCAGGTGACCAAGCGGCAGCTCGGCGTCGACCACTGGGTGCACGACGTGAGCTGGCGCGAGGCGCTCGAGCTCCTGATGTCGCGCCCCACCGTCAACATCGAAGGCCTCGTGGGCGGGTACACGGGGACCGGTGGCAAGACCATCCTCCCTCACCGGGCGGTCGCCAAACTCGACCTGCGACTCGTCCCCGATATGACCGCGGCCGAGGCACTCGCCGCCCTCAAGGCGCACCTGGCGAAACGCGGCTTCGAGGACATCGAAGTGAACATGACCGGTGGATACGACCCGAACAGCACGGCCGCGGACGCCGGGCTGATTCGGGCGCAAACGGCGGTCTACCGGCGCGGCGGGGTCGACCCGGTCGTATTGCCCCGAAACGCCGGGTCCTGGCCGGGCTACGTGTTCACCGGAGATCCCTTGCACCTTCCCGCGGGGCATTTCGGGCTGGGCCACGGCAGCGGGGCGCACGCGCCGAACGAGTACTACGTGGTCGACTCGAAGAACCCCAAGGTCCAGGGGATGGCGGGCGCGGTGCGCTCGTACGTGGACTACCTGTTCGAGCTCGCGCGCACCAGCTAACGGCGGCGGCCTACGCCGCCTGGTGGGCGATCATGATGCTCCGCAGCCGCTCGGGCGTCTCTCCCGCGACGTCCCCGTAGGGCGCCGGGTGCCCCTTGGCATCCATCACGATGCTCGGGCACACGAAGTCGTAGCGCCGGACGGCGATGCGGTCGGCCGCGGCCTGGGTCGCGACCGGCGTTGCAATCACGACCTGCTTCGCGCCCAGCTGCTCAGCCGCCTTCCCGGCCGCGAGCACTCTCCACGGATACGTCACCTGGCCGTCGATGATCACCGCGATCCGGCCGGCGAGCTTCTTCACGGGGCGCTCCGTGCGGTACAGGATCAGGTCCTGGCTCACGCGGGCGCGCGACTCGTCGATGGCGCTCGCCAGCTTGTCCATCAGCGCGCCGCTCGGCTGGAAGTCGGGGTCCATCTCGGATGGGGCCGACTCGGCGATGGCGCCGATCGGCGCCAGGTTGGACCCCAGCTTGATGAACGCCGCGACGAGCACGTCGAACTGGGCCCCCATCGCTTTGGCGGCGTTGGCCGCGATCTCGACACCCTCTGGCGTGATGCCGAGCAGCAGGCAGCCGAGGTAGCCGCGGCCGGCGAGCTGCTGGCCCAACAGGGCGCCGGCGGCGGAGCGCGTCGGGTACAGGCTGGCGGGTTTCGGGGCGGTTGCTTGGGCCATGTGTACGGCAAAAGATAACGCCGTCCGTCCGTTCCCGTCTGCGGTCCGTCCGTGGTTATCTTTCGCGAGCCATTTCCCAGGACGATTCGCGTGTCGAAGAGCACCCTGTCCGTCACCGACAACCGAACCGGCAAGACGTACGAGCTCCCCATCCAGGACGGCACGATCCGAGCGGTCGACCTGCGCCAAATCAAGGTCACTGACGACGATGCCGGGCTCGCGACATACGACCCGGGGTTCCTGAACACCGCCGCCTGCCGCAGCGCGATCAGCTACATCGACGGCGACAAGGGGATCCTGCGCTACCGCGGCTATCCGATCGAGCAGTTGGCCGAGCGGAGCACGTTCCTGGAAACGGCGTACCTGCTGCTCCACGGCGAGCTGCCCTCCGCGGCGGAGCTCGATTCGTGGGTGTATGACGTCACCCACCACACGATCGTCCACGAGAGCATCAAGAAGTTCATCGATGGGTTCCATCACGACGCCCATCCCATGGGGATGTTCGTGAGCACCGTCGCCGCGCTCTCGACCTTCTATCCCGAGGCGAAGCTGATCAACAACGAGACCTCGCGGTGGAACCAGATCTTCCGGCTGATCGCCAAGGCGCCCACCCTCGCCGCCTTCGCGTACCGCCATTCGGTGGGGATGCCCTACGCGTACCCAGACAACGACCTGTCCTACACGGGCAACTTTCTGAACATGATGTTCAAGGCGACCGAGGTGAAGTACACGCCGAACAAGACCCTCGAGCACGCGCTGGACGTTCTGTTCATTCTCCACGCGGACCACGAGCAGAACTGCTCGACCAGCGCCATGCGGGGCGTCGGCTCGTCACACGCCGACCCCTACTCGGCGATGGCGGCGGCGGCCGCCGCCCTGTACGGACCGCTCCACGGCGGCGCCAACGAGGAAGTGCTGAAGCTGCTCCGGGAGATCCGCTCGAAGGACAACATCCCGGCGTACCTCGAGCGCGTGAAACGCGGCGAGTTTCGTCTGTTCGGCTTCGGGCATCGGATTTACAAGAACTACGACCCGCGCGCCAAGATCATCAAGCGCATCGCCGAGGAAGTGTTCGACGTCACGGGGAAGAATCCGCTCATCGACATCGCCCTCGAGCTGGAGCGCATCGCGCTCCAGGAGGACTACTTCGTCACGCGGAAGCTGTACCCCAACGTGGATTTCTACTCGGGGATCATCTACGAAGCGATGAAGTTCCCGATGGACCTGTTTCCCGTGCTATTCGCCATCGGGCGGACGCCGGGATGGCTGGCGCAGTGGCAGGAGATGCTGCTCGACAAGGAGCAGAAGATTGCCCGCCCGCATCAGATCTACACGGGCGCCGACAAGCGGGACTATGTGTCCATCGAAAATAGAGGCTAAAGGCGTCACGCAAAGACGTCGCGCACGCAGGATCGTTAGCGCCGGCGACGGCCCCCGGTGCGGGCGCGCACCGATCGACCTTGCTTGGGCTGCTCCGGCCGGAGTGCCCGGGGTTGCAGCGGCGGTACCGAGGGCTCGAACCCGGGGATGACTTCTCGCGGGAACGTCTGGCCCACGAGCTTCTCGATGTCCCCCATGAGCAGCCATTCGTCGGGTGACAGCAGCGTGAGCGCAAGCCCCCGCGCACCCGCCCGCGCCGTGCGGCCCACGCGGTGCACGTAGACCTCCGCTTCGTGCGGCACATCGAAGTTCACCACCATCCGGATCCCGTCCACGTCGATCCCGCGTGCCGCGATGTCGGTCGCGACCAGCACGTCCGCCTCGCCTGAGCGGAACGCGTCGAGCGTGCGGGTGCGGTGGCTCTGGGCCTTGTCACCGTGGATGGCGTGCGCCGGAATCCCCTCACGCCGCAGGAACGTCACCAGCTTGTCCGCGCCGTACTTCGTGCGGGTGAACACCAGCGTCTGACCCGCCGGCTTGGCCTGCAGGATCCGCGCGAGCACGCCGCGCTTCTGGAGCTTGTCCGTCGCGACGATCACGTGCTCGATCCCTTCCGCGGGCTTCGCTCGCCTCCCGATCTCGACCGAGGCGTGGCTGTCCAGCGCCGTGCGGGCGAGCGCATCCACTTCGAGCGACACCGTGGCCGAGAAGAGCATCGTCTGCCGCTTTGCAGGGAGCGCCCGCAGGATGCGGCGCACGTCGGGCGCGAAGCCCATGTCGAGCATGCGGTCGGCCTCATCGAGTACCAGCACTTCGAGTCGCGAGAAATCCACGTGGCCGCGCTCCATGTGATCGAGCAAGCGGCCCGGGGTCGCGACCACGATGTCGGTGCCGCGCGCGAGCGCGCGGGTCTGCGGCTCCATCCCGACGCCGCCGTAGATGGCGGCCGCGCTGACGTCCAGGTGGCGCCCGTACGCCCGCGCGCTCTGCAGCACCTGCTCGGCGAGCTCCCGCGTGGGGACCAGGATGAGCGCACGCAGGACGTTCTTCACACCGTTGCGCGACAGGCGCTGCAGGATCGGCAGCATGAACGCCGCCGTCTTCCCGGTGCCGGTCTGGGCGGACCCGATGAGGTCGCGTCCGGCGAGCGCGAGCGGAATGGCTTCCTGTTGAATGGGGGTGGGCTGCTCGTAGCCTTCGTCGGCCACGGCACGCACCAGCTCGGGCGCGAGCCCGAGAGAGGTAAATGGCATTACTGATTGCTTCCTTTCGCAATACACACACACGCACGCTGCCGGTGGCTCATGCCACCGAGCTGCAGCGTCACTCTCGTTGTGAACCTGGGGAATGAGACCGGGCGTGTGTACAGCGCCGGAACCCGCTCCTGAGCGGGACCGTCCTTCGGAAGGATGCCAGCTCTTGGTTCGGACGGAAGGCTAACTACGTCACGCAGATACGTCAAGTGACGACGTAACGTCTTCGTGTTACGTCTTCGTGTTACGCCTCTACTTGACGCCTTTCGCTTCTGTATCCCACCACCACATCGGAGGCAGTGGCTTGTTTCGCGGCCACACCTCGTCCAGCGTGCCGCCGTCGTACAGCCGGCCGTGCTTCATCACGTAGCGAACCTTCTCGCCGGTGGGCGGCGAGGGACAGGCACGGGACGACGGCGGCGAGGAGCGTCGCGGTGAGGCGCCTACGCATCACTGGACTCCGGGGTGGAGAGCGACGGCATGCCGGGAACGGAGCCGTAAACCTGGAGGCCCTGACTACACGGGTCAAGCGAGGGTGTTGACAAATGACGCCCCCCCCGCGATCATCCACCCCGAGCGATAACGAACCAGAGACTGTTAATAGGACCTGGGCTACCGCCCAGGTCGTTTCGTTTCTGGGGCACTTGAACTGGAGAGACCGCGTGGAAGTGACCGTTGGCGACGGCGACCGATTGGAATACGTGTTGAAGAAGTTCCGTCGTCAGATCACGAAAGCCGGCCTGTTTCAGGACATGA
>Ga0209802_1000892_pt1 | contig 22936 bp, 23 predicted proteins | sample GraSoiAngelo_129_FD_185886 | JGI IMG/M metagenome (GOLD analysis project Ga0209802, IMG submission 185886) | Grasslands soil microbial communities from the Angelo Coastal Reserve, California, USA - 14_0927_12_40cm (SPAdes) (version 2) | ecosystem: Environmental > Terrestrial > Soil > Grasslands ... | reverse complement strand
AACGTTCTCGTTTGCCTTATCCGCTGCAGCGAATCGTCACGCTGCGGACGACCCTGACGCCAGAAATATGCGCCCAGCGTTTGCTGACCCCAACGCTGCCCCGATCCTTCTTCGATTCATTGAGAGGATTGCGAGGCGAGGCGTCTGTGGCCGGATTTCGGGTCGAGATGGCAAGCGCTCAGTCCCAGATGATCTACGCCTTTGGACGGTTTGAAGGCGACGGCGCCGGCACGTCGATCCGGGTGCTCCTGACCTTCAAGAGATGGCCGCTGATCGCGGTGGGGGCGTCCGCGATTCTCATTCCCCTGGTGTGGGCCGGGATGGCAAGCCTCGGGTTTCCATTGCCTGGGTTTGTGATCGTCGCCCTGGTTGTCTTTGGGGTGGTCGGTAACTTTCTATTCGGGCTCGACCAGCGGCGGAGGCTGCTGGCTCAGATCAAGCGAGCCACCGATGCAAAGGAGATCTCCCGCTAGGAGCGCTGGCGTTCCAGCCGCACCACGGGAATCAGGCGATCGGTCCTCCGCTGGTAGTCGGCGAACGACGGCCAGATCTTCGTCATCTCGCCGTACAGACGGTCGTGCTCGACGCGGTCGTCGATCACACTGGCGCGTGCTTTGAACGTCTCGGTTCCGTTGTCCGTCGGCAGCTCGAGCTCGACCTCAGGGTTGGCCTTGATGTTTCCAAACCATGTCGGGTCCGTCGGCGCGCCGCCCTTCGACGCCACGACGATGCAGTCCTTGCCATCGCGGCCACAGACCAGTGGAGTGGTGATGAGGTCGCCGCTCTTGGCGCCCTTCGCGGTCATGAGCACGACATGGTCGCCCCACATCCCGACTCCACGCCCCTTCTTGGCATGAAACTCGTCGATCGTCTTCTGGTTCCAGGCAGTCGCTCTCATCGTTTGAAATTTACAGCGCGGAACCGCTCGGCATATTCTTCAGCCATGGATGCTTTCAGCAAAGTTCCGCCGGCAGTGCGCCCGACAGTGGAAGCGGCCCGGCGGATGGTGAGAGCCACCGCCCCGAAGGCCGAGGAGATCAGCTATCGCGGCGGCCCGCCACGGTCTCGCACCTACATGTGGAAGCTGGTCCGCTACGCGGTCAACGGAGCCAACGTGGTCGGGATCGGCACGTTCCCGAAGCATTCGACGCTTTTCTTCTACCGCGGCCGCGAGCTGGGCGATACGGGAGGGCTGCTCCAGGGGAGCGGCAAGGACTCGCGGTTCATCACGCTGCGCGAGCCGGCCGACGTCGAGCGGGCGGCGGTCAAGCGCTTGGTGCGACAGGCTTTCAAGCTCGGCGGCGTCATCAAGAAATAGCCCCGTGACCGGCTACAAATTGTGGCCTGGCGACTGTTTTCCCCCATTGACAGCCGTGCACACGGTGCGATGATCGACTTGGCCCCGGTGAATCTGAAAGGCGCAAGCCAAAAGGGTTCGCTGGGGTCACTTCTTTTGTAGGCGCTCAGGCGACGGGCGCCCGGATCCCAGTCCAGGCGCCACGTCATGCCCGCGATGACGGGAGCTCCCGCTCAGCCCCCGAGAGGACGCCGCCCTACGGCGCCGCTCGCGTTGAACAGGCGCATGACGAAAAGAACGATCACGGCACCGATGAACGCGATCACCATCTCGCTCAAGATCGGATGCCCGACGATCGTGATGCTCCAGTGGAAGACGCCGGCGAGAAAGCCGCCGAGCAAGGCGCCGACGATGCCCGCGATCACGTCACCCACGATTCCAAGGCCGTGGCCCAACGCCAGGTGGCTGGCGAAGAATCCGGCCACGAGGCCGATGAGAATCCACACCAGGATCGTGTCGAAATCGAGGTTGATGACCATATGTATCAATACCTCCTTGGCCACAAAACGCGGGACTCCTGGCAACCTACTCAAATGTGTATAGAGATGTAAAGACAGGCCTGTTGGGATCCCCAAGCCCGGTTTGGAAACCGCCCCAACCTGGCAGGATGAATGCCCCATGGAAGAGCCTGTCGGGGACCTACGGCCGCCGGTCGCACACCAGCGCCCGACCGTGCTCACCAAGCACGGCGACAGCCGGATCGACCCTTACTTCTGGCTACGCCAGAAAGCCAACCCAGAAGTCATTGCCTACCTGCAGGCTGAGAACTCGTACGCCGACGCCGTCATGGCGCCGGCGGCTGAGCTCCAGGAGCGGCTCTACGAGGAGATCGTCGGCCGCGTCCAGCAGACCGACACGTCGGCACCTTCTTTTTTCAAAGGGTACTGGCACTACGTCCGCACTGTCGAGGGTCTCGATTATGAGATCTACTGCCGGCGCAAAGACTCGATGGAGGCCCCCGAGGAGATCGAGCTGGACGCCAATGAGCTGGCATCGGGCCACGACTATTTCGAGCTCGGGTTCGTCGAACGCAGCCCGGACGAAAACCTCCTGGCCTACGCCATCGACCTGTCGGGCGACGAGCTTCACGAGGTTCGCTTTCGCGACCTCACGAAGGGCCACGACCTCGAGGATGTGCTGAGCGGCGTTTACTACGGATCCGCCTGGTCGGCGGACAGCGGCACGTTCTTTTACGTGCGGCCCGACAAGGCCCTGCGTCCATATCAAGTGTGGCGCCATGCGCTCGGCACGCCTGTCGACCAGGACGTGCTCGTCCTCCAGGAGGACGACGAGCGATTCGAGCTCAGCGTCGAGCTGACCAAGAGCGAGCGCTACATCATCGTCACGAGCTCGAGCCAGGTCACGAGCGAAAGTCGATGCCTGCGCAGCGACCAACCCGACGGCGTGCCCGTGCTGGTCGAAGCTCGGCGCCATGGGGTCGAATACTCCGTCGACCACCAGGAGGATCGGTTCCTGATCCTCACGAATGACGGCGCACACGACTTCAAGCTCGTTGCGGCGCCCATCCATCGACCAGGGCGCGAAGCGTGGGAGGAGCTCGTCCCCGAACGATCCGGCGTGCGCCTCAACGCCGTGGACGTCCACATCGGCCACGTCGTCCTAGGCCAGCGATCAGACGGACTGCAGCGACTGGAGGTCCTCAACAGCGCTACCGGCGACCTCCAGGTGGTCGATCAACCGGATTCCGCATACACGGCGTTCGCAGGCTCAAACCCTGTCTACGACAGCTCGGTGATGCGCTTCTTCTACACCTCGCTGAACGCGCCCTGGTCGACGGTCGACTATGACATGAACACGCGCGAGCGAACAATCGTGAAGGAGCAGCCCGTTCCGGGCGGCTACAACCGCGCAGACTACGTCACCGACCGGCTTTGGGCCACCTCGGCGGATGGCACGCGCGTCCCGATGTCGATCGTCTACCGGAAAGGCCTGAAAAGCGACGGCACCAATCCAGCCGTGCTTTACGGCTATGGCGCGTATGAGCTGCCCAGCGACCCAATGTTCGACGCGGCGCGGCTAAGCCTGCTCGACCGCGGCTTCGTTTTCGCGATCGCCCACGTCAGGGGCGGCGGCGAGATGGGGAGGCAGTGGTACGAGGACGGCAAGTTCCTCTGCAAGACCAACACTTTCGACGACTTCATCGCGTGTGCGGTCGAGCTCATCGACCGCGGGTATACGAATCCGCGACAGCTCGCCATCCGCGGGCGCAGCGCCGGAGGTCTGCTCATCGGGGCGGTCGTCAACGCCCGCCCGGACCTGTTCGCCTGCGCGATAGCGCAGGTCCCATTCGTCGATGCGCTGACGACGATGCTCGACGAATCGATCCCGCTCACGGTCAACGAATACGAGGAGTGGGGCAACCCCAACGACCTCGAGTTCTACGAATACATGAAGAGCTACTCGCCGTACGACAACGTGCACCGAGCGAACTACCCATCGATGCTCGTCATGGCCGGACTCAACGATCCGAGGGTGCCGTTCTGGGAGCCGGCCAAGTGGGTGGCGAAGCTCCGATCCATGACCCTGTCAGCCCGGCCGATCATCCTCAAGACCGACCTCGGCTCGGGCCACTCCGGCCCGTCAGGCAGGTATCAGTCGTGGCGAGAGGAGGCGTTCGTGTCCGCCTTCATGGTCGACCAGCTCCAGGCTTCTTGACTTCGAAGCTGTGCCCGGCTACTCTAGCCCGGAGCGCACACCCATCCGGGTGTGTCCACGTGATCCAGGAGAGTGAGCATTGGGCGGCCTCACAAAGGAGACCTTCGCCATCGAGGGCGGAGTCTGCCTCGCCGGGCGCGTGCAGGGCGCACCTCCAACTAGGCTGATCGCACACCGTTGATCCTCTCGTAACCCCTCTCTCTTAGCCACCAAAAGGACCGTGCGGTTGTTGGGCACCGCCTCGGTCCTTTTTCTTTTTCATCTGTAGTTGTGGAGTGAGTCATGAGCGTTGCGATTGAGATCTTCGGCGTCAAGAAAGCATTTCGGCGCCGCGAGCGCGAGTCCGGCGCGCCCTGGTGGCGTCGCGAATGGAAGGACAAAGTCGCCCTCCACGAGATGGACCTCGTCATCGAGGCGGGCGGCGTGACCGGAATCCTCGGGCCCAACGGCAGCGGCAAGTCGACGCTGATTCGGATACTCGGCACGCTCCTGACACCGGATGCCGGCCGCGCCACCGTCTTCGGCTGGGACGTCGTCGAGGAGCCGCTGTCGGTTCGCAGGCATGTCAACCGTGTGTCGGTGGAGGCGGCCTTCTTCAAGGAGCTCAGCCCGTGGGAGAACATGCTGTACGCCGCGCGCCTTTACGGGCGGGGAGCGGGGGGCACGCGCGCAAAGGTCGTCGAGATTCTCGACCGCCTCGGCCTACCGCTCGACACGCTCGACCAGCCGATGAAGCAGCTGTCGCGCGGCCAGCAGCAGAAGGTGGCCATCGCGCGAAGCTTTCTGACCGCGCCGTCACTGCTGCTCATGGACGAGCCCACCACCGGCCTCGACCCGCGCTCGAAGAAGGAGGTGCAGGCGCTGCTCCAGATGTTGAGGGCCGAGCGCGAGGTGACCGTCCTGCTCTGCACCCACGATATGGATGAGGCGGCGCAGCTGTGCGATCGCGTGCTGATGATGGACGCGGGACGCGTGCTTGCCGACGGCACCCCTGAAGAGCTGTGCCGCCGTTATGCGGTCGATGGCGGCACCACCACCCTCGAGGACGTCTTCATGCGCTTGTCCGGCAAGAGCCTGGAGCTCGATGGGGAGGAGGTGGCGGAGAGGTGATCGAGACCCGGCATGTCGAGCTGAACGCGCTGTTCGGCTTCGCCGAGCGGCAGATGCACGTCATCAAGCGCTACTGGGTGTGGGAGGTCGTGTGGCTCTTCTACAGCCTCGTCAGCGTCCTTTCGATCGGCTTCCTCGCCTCCGGTCTCGGAACGCTGGGCGTCGAGGGCAGCTCCTTCGACCTGCACAGGGCCCAGCTCTACCTCCTCGTCGGCGCGCTGCTCTGGGGATACCTCTCGCTGGTCTTCATGGAGGCCGCGTACGCGATCTCCTGGGAGCGATGGGAAGGCACCATCGAGTACACGTTCATGGCGCCTGTGCGGCGCGTCACGCACCTGTTCGGCATCTGTTTGTTCGCGATCGCCTACGGGCTGGCCCGGACCTTCGTCGTTCTGCTCATCGCGACCGCGATGTTCCGGCTCGATTTCTCGCACGCCGACATTCCGGGCGCCCTGGCGGTGCTGGCCGCATCGACCGCGCCGCTCATCGGATTGAGCATCCTGACCGCGGTGCTCCCTTTGCTTTCGCCTCAGAAGGGTGAGCAGATGTCGATAGCGCTGCAGGGCTTTCTGTTGCTCGTTTCGGGCGTCTACTACCCGCTGTCCGTGCTCCCGGCGCCGATGCAGATCGCCGGCGCCGCGTCTCCGCTCACGTATGCGCTCGCCGGCATGCGCCACAGCCTCCTCGACGGCGCGGGTGTCGGCGCGGAGCTGGGTACGATCGCGATCCTGCTGGGGATGGGCGCGGTCCTGATCCCGGCCAGCATCGTCGTGTTCGCCTGGGCTGAGAACCGCGCGAAGCGTCTCGGCCTCCTCAAGCGCTCCGGCTAAAAACTCCCCACTTTCGTCCCCCAGGCCAAACTAATGTTCGCTGCTATCACATTCGACAACCGCCTGTCGTAGCTTCGAATCCCTCAAGCACAAGATGTTGTGCTTTCCTCGGTTTAGGGCTCGGGAGTCGCCCTACATCTTGTGGTAAAGGTATTGACAGGGCTAAGCCTCGTAGTTATGGTTTGCGGCGAATCGCGGTGATCAGTGGGGAGAAGTGGTGAACCAAGCAACATGGAAACATACGTCGCACCCTACGTCCAAGTACGGCACGCCATACACCTCCTCTACGCCACTTCTCCCCGCAGCCGCGATGGGGCCCCAGAAGCCGACGATTCAGAGGTCTCGCTGAGTGGCCGAGATGGGCCGCCGGCTGCCCGTGAACAGGATGGAGACTCTCCTCGGTCCCTCGAGCTTCGCTAGGGAGCTGTGGATGCGCGCGTCCGCGCCGCGCAATCATCGTTTCGACAAGCATGGCAACCCGCTCCCCATGGAGCTCTACGGCTGCGGCTGCGGCCTCTGCGCGCGCAGGCAGCGCTCCCTCCTCAAGTTCTGGGAGGCCCAATGAGTGTTCACCGGAGCACATCGGGTCCGCGTGGACGACAAAGGAAGGATCGCCATCCCAGCGGCATTTCGCAAGCAGCTCCCGGAGGGGAGCTACGTTTCGGTGAGCCAGGACAGCGCCCTGGCGATCTATCCGCCGGACCTGTGGGACGCGTTGGCGCAGGAGCTGCGCAGCCCGCTGCCGGGCCCCGACCAGCGAGCGCTGGCGCGGACGCTCTATTCGATGTCGGAAGCATTCGAGCCGGACGGACAGGGCCGGATCACGCTGGGAATGGAGCAGCGCCGTCTGACGGGAATCGAGTCGCCGTCGACGGCGGTGGTGATCGGCATGGGATCGCGAGTGGAAATCTGGCCCGAGGGCCGATGGGACAGCTACAACGCCGACGCGCAAGGGCGCTTTACAGAATTCGCTGACAGGGTGATCTCAGGACGCTGAGCGGGCACCAACCTGCACTTTCACAAGAGGTAATAGAGCTGCTGAAGCCCCAAGCGGGCGCGGTCGCGATCGACTGCACCCTGGGGCAGGCGGGCCATGCCCGCCAGATCCTCGACAGGATCGAGCCAGGCGGCCGGCTGCTCGGGATCGACCGCGATCCCGCTGCTGTCGAAGCCGCGCGATCGACGCTGGCCCCGTACGGGCAAGAGGTCGTCGCCGTCCACGGTCGCTTCAGCGACCTGGACAGGCTCGCCCGCTCGGCGGGATTCGCCCCCGCCGATATCGTCCTGTTTGACTTCGGTCTTTCCAGTGTCCAGCTCGACGCACCCGAGCGCGGATTCAGCTTTCGCGCCGAGGGACCTCTGGACATGCGGATGGACACCGACTCCACGCTCGACGCGGCGCGCATCGTCAACCATTTCGACGTCAAGGAGATCGAACGGATCCTCCGCGACTATGGCGAAGAGCGTTGGGCTCGCCGGATCGCACAGTTCATAGTGGCGCGACGCCCGCTGCGCACCACTCGCGATCTGGCTTCCGCGGTCGAGGCGGCCATCCCCCGACGGGCCTGGCCTCGCGACATCCATGTCGCGACCCGAACCTTTCAGGGCATCCGCATCGCCGTCAACGACGAGTTGGGCGAGATCGAAGCAGGACTCAAAGCAGCTCTTGGGATTCTCAAACCCGGTGGTCGTATGGCGACGATCAGCTTCCATTCATTGGAAGACCGCTTGGTGAAGTCATTCTTCAACGTCGAGTCGAAAGACTGCATCTGCCCACCCCAGCAGCCAGTCTGCACCTGCGGCCACCGGGCAACCCTCCGCATCGTCACCCGCCGTCCCGTCCGCCCATCCGAGGCGGAGGTGGCGGCCAACCCCCGCGCTCGCTCGGCGCGGTTGCGGGTGGCGGAAAAGATCTGACTCCATCCCTCCCACCCAAGTCCTGGCGTCCGGTCACCCCGCCGGCCGCCAGGCGCCACTTTCAAAGCAATAGATGAGGCACACGTCTTGACATCGACTCGAATACTCACCCGGCGCCGCCTCGGCACGATCGGCGCGACGCAGCACGTCCCGGCACGCCGGCGACGGCGCACGCGCGGCTTCGTACAGGTCGCGGGCTCGGTGGCCAACGAACGGCTGCACCTGAACGCGTACGCGCACGCCTACCTCGGCTTCGGCGCGGTCCTGATCGCCATCCTTTTCTATCTGGCCCTGGCGGCGCAGATCACCCAATCGTCATATGACATCGCCCGCCTGCAGGACCAGCAGCGCCAGCTCGTCGCCGAGCAGGACCAGCTGCGTTACCAAGAGGTGACGCTCCACGCGCCGGCCCAGGTCCAACAGCAAGCCGTGCAGAGTGGGATGCAGCGCGCTGCGCCGACCGCGTACGTTCCCGCGCAACCGGTCGCGATCGACCTCCAGGCGCCGTCCGGCGCATCGCGCAGCGACGGCACGCCCCTGTGGGAGCGCTACCTGGGCGCGATCTTCAACAAGGTCGGCGGCACCCGCGATGTGATGGCGGCCGGCCACTAGATGGCAGGGGCTCTCGCCAAAAGGGCCCCGCGAGTTGAGCACGTCATGGGCGCGCGGCTGCGCATCCTGGCCCTGCTCCTGGTCGCGGCTCTGCTCGGCGGCGCTGTGTGGGCGCGGCTTGCTTACTGGCAGGTGCTTCGCCATGTCCAGCTCTCCGCCCAGGCCCAGGCCCAGTACCACGAGGTCGTCGAGCTGCCGGCGGTGCGCGGCGCGATCTTCGACCGCAACCTGACCCAGCTCGTTGTCAACACGACCGTTTACTCGGCGTTCGTTTCCCCCGACCAGGTGGCCCAGGGTGTTCGCGAGCGCGTCGCCGATGGCCTGTCCACCGTGCTCGGCGTGGACAAAGCCGGCGTGATGCACACGCTCGAGTCAGGATCGAAGTTCGCTTACGTCTTGCGGCGCTTCCCCAAGGCAAAAGCCGACCAGCTGCGCGCGTTGAAGCTGCCTGGTGTCGGATTGGAAGAGGAGACGCAACGTTCCTATCTGCCGGGAATCGCCCCCGGCTCGACCCTGGCTGCGAACCTCCTCGGTTTCGTGAAGTACGACGGCACCGGGCAGTACGGCCTCGAGGAGTACTACCAGAAAGACCTCGCCGGCGTGCCCGGCTACATCTCGAGCTACAGGGACCTCGCCAATCGCGAAATCGTCCTCGGCACGCATACGCACCAGGACCCCGTGAACGGGTCAGACCTGGTGCTGTCCCTGGACGCCAACGTCCAGTACGCGGCTGAGCAGGCGCTAGCGGATGGTGTGCACAAGGCGAATGCCGAGAGCGGCAGCGTGTTGATCATGGATCCCACAACCGGCGGAATCGTCGCCTGGGCCGACTACCCGAGCTACGACGCCAACAATTTCACGCACACCGACACGGCGCTCTTCAAGGACAACATCTCCAGTTATCTCTATGAGCCGGGCTCGGTCATGAAGGTGGTCACGCTCTCAGGTGCCATCAACCAGGGCGCCATCACGCCAAGCACCGTCATCAACGACCCGGGTTACCTCAACGTCGGTGGCTACCGGATCGCCGACTGGGACCACCGCAACCACGGGAACATCGACTACACCTACGTGCTTGCGCACTCGCTAAATGTCGGAGCGATGAAGGCGATGCTGGCCGAGGGTCACACCGCGAACTACAGCTACCTGAAGGGATTCGGGCTGACGCAGCCCAGCGGCATCGACGTCGCCGGCGAGAACTTCGTGCCTCTGCCCGCGCAGGACCAGATGAGCGACAGCCAGTACGCCACCACCGCGTTCGGGCAGGGCATCGGTGTGAACATGGTGCAGATGCTGTCCGCGATCAACGTGGTCGCGAACGGTGGGCGTTATGCGCCGCCGCACGTGGTCGAGCGTGTCGGCACGTCGATCAACCCGCTGCTGTTGAAGCCGCAGCGACAGGTGATCACCGCGACCGCCGCGCAGGAGATGACCGCGATGATGGAGAACGTCGTCCAGCACGGTTCCGGATGGACCTCGCGCGTCAAGGGCTTCGAGCTGGACCAGGCCGGGAAGACCGGAACCTCGCAGATTCCGGTCAACGGCCAGTACACGCTGGACGTCTGGGCGTCATACGTCGGTTTCCTTCCCGCCCAGCACCCGAAGTTCACGATGATCGTCGTCATGCGTAAGCCGCATTACCCCGGCAGCGGCTCGGACTGGACTCTGAACGACGGCTACCTGACCGCCGCGCCGGTGTGGCAGAAGATCGCCCAGGCGATCGTCCTCGACTGGCGCATAACCCCGGACTAGGAAACCTGTGAAATCTTCGATTTCACAGGTGGAAAGACTCGGTTGCAAAGAATGGTGAAGCGCAGCACAGCGATTGGGATACGCCCGAAGTGAATTCGGGCTTCCGCTCCACTTGCAAGAATTCAGAAACGTGTCGATGACGCCCCCCGTTTCACACTTACACATATGAAGTTGACGCTCCTCGAGCTGCTCGAGGCGACCGGCGGTGGCGAGATCGGAGGCACCCAGGTCGGAAATACGTTCTCGACCTACCACACCGACTCCCGCGAAGTCGTGCAAGGGGGCGTGTTCTTCGCCCTGCGTGGAGGCAAGACCGACGGGCATCGGTTCATCGCGGACGCGCTGGGACGCGGCGCCGCGGCCCTCGTCGTCGAGCGGCGCACGGAGCTGGCTCACGGCGTCGTCGAGATCCTGGTCCGTAACACCTGGGACGCTCTCTACTTGCTCGCGAGCTACGTGCGCGAGCGCGTCCATCCGCTGGTGATCGGCGTCACGGGCAGCAATGGCAAGACATCCACCAAGGAGATGGTGGCGGCCATCCTCGAGCGCAAGTACACGGTCCTCCGCACCACCGGCAACCTCAACACCGAGACCGGCGTGCCGATGACGATGCTCAAGCTCGAGCCAGAGCACACGGCCCTCGTGCTGGAGATGGGAATGCAGCGCGCAGGCGACATCGGCCGCCTCGCGAAGCTGGCGCAGCCGGCCGTCGGCATCGTCACCAACGTTGGCACCGTGCACATGGAGTTCTTCGCCTCGCAGGAGGCGCTTGCGCGCGGCAAAGGGGAGCTCGTCGGGGCGCTTCCGCGACACGGCGTGGCCATCCTCAACGCCGACGACGCGTTCTTCCCGCTTCTTTCATCGATGTCCGACGCGCCCGTGACGAGCTTCGGCTTGGGCGCGGGTGACTTTCGCGGCGAGCACTACTCGGCCGGCTCCGCCGGCGGCTCTCAGTTCACCGTCCGCGACGTCGAAGTCCGCCTTGCGCTCGAGGGCCGGCATCAGGCGCGCAACGCGCTGGCCGCCCTGGCCGCCGGAGAGTTTGCGGGATTGAGTGTCGAGGAAGGCGCCAAAGCCCTCGCCGATGTGGCCGTGCCGCACCGGCTGCAGGAGCACGAGACGTCGAAGGGCTTCGTGATCGTCGACGACGCCTACAACGCCAGCCCCGAGTCGATGCTCGCGGCGTTTGAAACGCTCGCGGAACGGCCTCGAGAAGGCCGGCTGCTCGCGGTCCTGGGTGCGATGGGCGAATTGGGTTCCCTGGCCGTCGAGTCGCACCGCCGCGTCGGCCGCCGGGCCGCCGAGGTGTTCGACGCCGTCGCCGTCCTCGACAGCGAGCTCGGCCGCGTCCTCGCCGACGCGTCCGGAGCGCACCTCGTGCCCGACAGGGAGGCGGCCGTGACCTGGGTGAAGAACAGCGCCCGCCGCGGCGACCGCGTGTTGATCAAGGCATCGCACAGCGCGGGTCTGGATGAGGTCGTGAAAGAGCTGACAAAGTGATCTTCGACGTCCTCACCTTCGTGGTCGCGTTCGTGATCGCGCTCGTCCTCTATCCGCCTTTCATCCGCCTACTGCAACGGCTGAAACAGGGACAGGTGATCCAGGCGGAGCTCCCCGACAGCCACCAGAGGAAGGCAGGCACGCCAACCGGTGGCGGCATCCTTTTCGGTGTTCTCGGCGTTGTCGGCGGGCTGCTCGCGACTCTCGCCGGGCACACCGGCGCGTGGCCTGCCGTCACAGGACTTGTGGCTGGCGGCGTCATCGGTTTCGCGGACGACCGCAGCAAGCTGCGCGTAGGCTCGCTCGGCATTCCAGCGCGCCTCAAGCTTCCGATCCAGCTTCTCCTGGCGGTGCCGGTCGCCGCGATCGCGCTGTCGCAAGGCGGTTCGCATCAGCACCTCCTGCCGAGCGTGCCCTGGCTCCTGTTCCCGTTGGCGGTTCTGGTCATCGCCGCCACCGCCAATGCCGTCAACATCACCGACGGCATGGACGGCCTCGCCGGCGGGCTGTCCGTGATCGCGATCGCGGCGTTGGCGCTGCTGCTGCCGGGTGCTCCCGCCGGCGAGAAGGCTGTCGCGATGTCTCTCGCTGGTGCCCTCGTCGCATTTCTTCTGTACAACCGGCATCCCGCCCGCGTGTTCATGGGCGACACGGGCTCGCTGGCGCTCGGCTACGCGCTGGCGGCGATGGCCGTGCAGCAGGGCTTCCTCATCCTCTTACCGCTTCTCGCGCTCGTGTTCGTGCTGGAGACCCTGTCTGTCATCATTCAGGTGGCTTACTTCAAGGCCAGCCGCGGACGCCGTGTTTTCAAGATGGCCCCGATCCACTACACGTTCCACCACGAGGGTTGGTCTGAGAACCGCATCGCGCTCTCCTTCTGGGGCGCGGGGCTCGTCTCAGCGCTGGCTGCTGCCGGGGTGGCGCGGCTGATCACGTGACCGCCCTCGTGGTGGGCGCGGCTCGCAGCGGCGTCGCGCTGGCCGGGTACCTCGCTCGGCGAGAACGCGTGCGCGTTGTCGACATGAAGAGCGAAACGGAACTGCGCGATGCGCTGGCGCTGTTGCCGGCCGGCGTGGAAAAAAAGCTCGGGGGCTATGACGACTCGGTGTTGGCCGGCGTTGACGTCGTGTACGCCAGCCCGGGCGTGCCGTGGGATGCCCAGCTCTTGAATGACGCGCGACGGATGGGCATCGAGGTTTCAAGTGAGATCGACCTGTTCTTGCGGCTCTGCCCGGGGACCGTGGTCGGGATCACCGGGACAAACGGCAAGACGACGACGACCGCGCTCACCGGCACGGTTCTTGCAGCGGGCGATCGGCCGGTCTTCGTCGGCGGCAACATCGGCGACACAGTTCTCGACCGCCTCGAGGAGGTGACGCCGAGGCACTGGGTCGTCCTCGAGCTGTCCAGCTTCCAGCTCGAGTCGGTGGAGAGGCCGCATTTCCACGTCGGGGTGATCCTGAACATCACGCCCGACCACCTCGACCGCCACGGCACCTTCGAGCGATACACCGACCTCAAGGCGAAAGCGATCGAGTTCGCGGGCGCGGACGATTTCGCGGTCCTCAACGGCCACGACCGCGTTGTGCGTGAGCTGGCGTCTCGTACTCACGCGCATGTGGTGTGGTTCGACGAACACCAGCCCGTGCCGCCGATGCCGCTGCCCGGCCGCCACAACCTCGAGAACGCGCTGGCTGCCGCTGCAGTAGGTCGCATCGCCGGCTTGAGCGACGAGACAATCGATGCCGCGATCAAGTCGTTCAAGGGCGTTGAGCACCGCCTCGAGCTGGTCGGCGAATGGGACGGGGTGCGCTGGTACAACGACTCCAAGGCCACCAACCCAGACGCGGGACGGGTCGCGCTGAGCGCGTTCCCGGAAGCGCCGGTAGTGCTCATCGCGGGCGGCTACGGCAGCGGCTTCGAGCTTGGCCCGTGGCTGACCGACGTGATGCGCCACGTCGATGCGGTGGTCTTGATGGGCGCATCTGCCGAGCTGCTCGCGACGGAGTTAACGCGACATCCGAAGGTCGAGCGCGCCGCCAACCTCGATGAGGCGGTGGAGCTGGCGGCCGGCCTCGCGAGGCCTGGAGGGGTCGTGCTCTTGAGCCCCGCTTACAAGAGCTTCGACATGTTCAAGGACTACGAAGACCGCGGCCGGCGCTTCAAGGCCCTGGTGCATAAGAGGTATGAAAAGTGAGCGAAGGCGCACGGAGCGGGCGCCATCCCGACCGCTTGCTCATGTTCACCACCGTGTTGCTGTGCGGCGCTGGGCTGGTCATGGTCACCAGCGCGAGCGTGGCTTTTGCCTACACGCAGCACCAATCCGCCTTCTACTACGCGGAGCGGCAGGCGGCCTGGATGCTCATCGGTTTCGCGGGCTTGTTCCTTCTCGGCCGGATCGACTACCGCCGCCTGCGCCCGCTGGCGCCGGCGGGTGCGGTGGCGGCATTCCTGCTGATGCTGCTGGTCCTGGTGCCGCATCTCGGCGTGACGGTCAACGGCGCCAGGCGCTGGTTCGACGCTGGTCCGCTGGGAACCTTTCAGCCCTCGGAGCTCGGCAAGCTCGCTTTCGTGTTCTTCATCGCCCACTGGATCGATCGCAACGCCGCCCACCTCGGCGACCTGCGCAAAGGCCTGGTTCCTTTCGTGGCGATGCTCTCGGCCGTGCTCGTCCTTCTTATGCTCCAGAGGGACCTCGGCACGTCCATTGTCATCGTGGGGATCTTCCTCAGCGCGTATTGGGCGGGCGGAGGTCGTTTCCGCCATATGGTCCTGCTCGTCGGCGGGCTCGGCCTTGCCTTCATCGCTTTGACGCTCCTGGAGCCCTACCGGTTCGCGCGCCTGACCAACTTCAAGAACCCGTTCGCCGATCCGTTGGGCGCCGGCTTTCAGTCGACGCAGGCCCTGTACAGCCTCGCGTCGGGAGGTTTCTTCGGCGTCGGCATCGGCCACTCGGTCGAGAAGTACGGGTGGTTGCCCGAGGCGCACACGGACTTCATTTTCGCCATCGTTGGCGAGGAGACCGGACTGATCGGCACCACCCTGGTCATGGCGGGATTTCTTTTCTTCGCAGTGCGCGGATACCTGGCCTCGCTGCGCGCACCCGACCGTTTCGGCACCTGCCTGGCCGCGGGGATCACGACCTGGATCGCCTTCGAGGCGTTGATGAACATGGCCACTGTGACCAACACGCTGCCGATCGCCGGCGTGCCGCTGCCCTTCTTCAGCTACGGGGGCACGGCGGTGGCGACCACGCTGGCTGCGGTCGGCGTGCTGCTGAGCATCGCCCGCTTTGGATCGGGCACCGGATTCGGACGGGAAAAGAGGAAGGATGAGGCTTTTGATAGCTGGCGGCGGGACCGGAGGGCACCTCTATCCGGCGCTCGCGGTCGCGCGCGCGTTTCGCGCTGAGGAGCCGGATGGCGCGCTGCTGCTGGTCGGGCGGAAGGGCGGGCCCGAGGAGAGGCTCGTCCCGGCGGCAGGTTTCGACCTGGCGTCCGTCAACGTGCGCGGTTTCGACCGGGACGCGCTCTGGAAAAATGTCGCTCTCCCCGCGATCATCCCCGCCGCGCTTCGCTCTGGTCTTCGCATCGTCGATCGCTTCCAGCCCGACGTCGTGCTCGGCATGGGTGGTTACGTGATGGCGCCTGCCGTCGCGGCTGCGCGGATGCGCCGGATCCCGTACGTGCTGCATGAGAAGGACGTCCGCCCGGGACTTGCCACGCGTTTCTTCGCCGCCGGCGCCGCCGCGATCTGCACGACGCTGCCGGGCACCGAGAAGCGCCTTGGCAACGATCACGTGGAGCTCACGGGTGTGCCGCTCCGCGAGGGCTTCGAGCCGCGCACGCCGGCGGTGCCGCCAAAACGTCTTCTGGTACTGGGCGGAAGCCAGGGGGCGCGGCACATCAACGAGGCGGTCTGGGGGGCGCTGGATGAGCTGCGCAAGCGATTCGAGGAGGTCGTTCACGTCGCCGGCCGCCAGGGCGCCGATGGTGTCGCGGCGCACGCGGGCACCGGTTACCGCGGGCTCACCTTCATCGATGACATGCCCGCGCTGATGGCGGTCGCGGACCTCGTCGTAAGCCGAGCCGGCGTCGGGACGATCGCCGAGGTGACGGCGGTCGGCCTGCCCATGGTCCTGGTGCCGGGCACGTTCGGCGGGGGCCACCAGGAGGAGAACGCGAAGGCGATGGTGGACGCCGGCGCCGCGGTGCGCATCGCGGATGCCGACCTCAGCCCGGCGAGCCTTTTGGCCGCGATCGACGGGCTCAGCGCCGAGAGTCTCCGCGCGATGGCGAAGGCCTCTTCGGCCGCGGGCCGGCGCGACGCCGCGCAGCGAGTGCTGGCGGTCCTACATGAGGTCGCCGGCAAATGAAGGTGCACCTCATGGGCATCGGCGGCGCGGGCGTGTCCGCGCTGGCTCGCGTGTTCCTGGCCAGAGGCGACGAGGTCAGCGGATGCGACGTGAAGGAGTCGGACACGACGGCGGCTCTCGAGGATGCCGGCGTGCGCATCTTCATCGGCCACGACCCTGAGCACGTCCTCTTCCAGGACCTGCTGGTCTACAGCGGGGCCATCAAAGCTTCACCCGAACTGGATGCCGCGCGGGCGATGGGCGTGAAGGTGCTCTCACGCGCTGAGATGCTGGCCGAGCTGATCAATGAATCCGATTCGATCGCGGTCGGCGGCAGCGCAGGGAAGACGACCGTGACCCACATGACAGGCCACATCCTCACCGAGGCCGGGTTCGATCCCACGGTTCTCGTGGGCGACGGCTCGAGCGCCCGCGCGGGGCGGTCGAAATGGCCGGTCGCCGAGGTCGATGAGTCCGACGGCACTCTCGTCCTTCACCACCCCAAGCGCGCGATCGTCACCAACATCGAGTTTGACCACCCCGACCACTTCAAAGACGTCGAAGAGGTGTCGGACCTGTTCGCGCGATTCGTGGCCGGGCTGCCGGCCGACGGCGTCGCCGTCCTCTGTGCCGATGACGAGCGCACGCGCTCGCTGGAAACGCCCGCGAAGCGAATCACATACGGCTTCAGCCAGGACGCCGACTATCGCTGTGGTGAGGGCCGCCCATTCGCGATTCATCACGGCGGGCACGAGCTGGGCAGGGTCAACCTCCGGCAGCCCGGCCGCCACAACGTGCAGAACGCGACCGCTGCCGCCGCGATGGCGCTCGAGCTGGGCGTGAGCTTCGCCGACGTAGCGGGCGCCCTCGAGCGATTCCCCGGCGCGCACCGGCGGCTGGAGTTTCTCGGCGTGTTCCAGGGCGCGCCGGTCTACGACGACTACGCACACCATCCGACCAAGGTGCGGGCCACACTTCAAGCGGCGCGTGAGATGAGGCATCGCCGCCTGATCGTTGTTTTTCAACCCCACCGCTTCTCCCGGCTCGCCGCATTGATCCGGGACTTCTCACGCTCGTTCACGGACGCCGACCGGGTGCTGGTGCTCGACGTTTACAGCGCAGGTGAGGACAACCCGACCGGCATCCAGGCGCGCGACCTGGCCGACCTGATCCCCAATGGCATCTACGTCGGTTCCTTCGAGCGCGCACGCGAAGCGCTGGAAGGTCTTGTCGGCCGGGACGACGTGCTGCTCTTGATGGGCGCGGGCGACATCCGAAAGTTGGGCGATGAGCTGGCGCAAAGGGTCTAACTTCACCTGGCTGCGCGACCTGCCTGGCGTTCGCCAGGGCGAGCCGCTGGCCGCGCGCACGTCGTTCGGCATCGGGGGGCCGGCCGAGTTCTTCGCGGAGATGGCCAACCCTCAATCCATCGAGCTCGCGCTGGAAGGATGCCGGCTGCGTGGCATCCCATATTTCCTGCTTGGCGCGGGAACCAACCTGCTCATCGCGGACGCGGGGATCGAGGGCCTGGTCATCCGGGTCGTCAGCCGCGACTACGAGGTCGAAGGCACGCGCGTGCGCGCCGGGGCGGGCCTGAAGATGATGCGGCTGGCGAGGATCGTGGCGGACGCGGGATTGCGCGGCTTCGAGTTCGCGATCGGCGTGCCGGGCACCGTCGGCGGAGCGGTCTACCAGAATGCCGGCTGCTGGGGCAAGGAGCTGCGCGAGGTGCTCGTCGAGGCGCGGGGATTCCAGCCTGGCGCCGACCGGCGTACGTGGAGCCTGCAAGACCTGCAGCTGGGCTACCGCACGTCGGCACTTCGCGACGGCCCGCTCCACGGCTCCCTCGTCATCGACGCCACCATCAAGTTGGAGCGCGGCGACGGGGAGGAGGCCAAGCGCCTGATGGCCAAGCTCACCAGCGAGCGCAATCAGACGCAGCCGATCAAGACCAAGAACTGCGGGAGCGTGTTCATGAATCCGCCGGGAGACTCGGCGGGAAGGCTGGTCCAGGCCGCCGGTCTGAAAGGGGCGCGCCAGGGCGCGGCCGTCATCTCGGAGCTGCACGGGAACTTCATCGTCAACCAGGGCGGGGCGACTGCGGCGGATGTCGCCAAGCTCATCGAACACGCCCGAGTGGAAGTCATGCGCCGCTTCGGTGTCGAGCTCGTCCGCGAGGTCGAGCTGGTGGGGAGGTGGGATTGAGGATCGCTGTGCTGCGCGGAGGACGTTCCGCTGAACGAGATGTGTCCTTGCGCTCCGGCGCGCAGGTGGAGAAGGCGCTGCGCGGTCGCGGTCACGATGTGACCGGTATCGATCTCGACTCCGCGACGTGGGACGTCCTCCGCGACGGCAAATTCGCTTGCGTCTTCAATGCCCTCCACGGCCGGTTTGGTGAGGACGGCACTGTGCAGGGAATGCTCGAGCTGCTCGCCCTCCCGTACACCGGCTCGGGCGTGCTCGCATCGGCTCTATGCATGGACAAATCGCGCGCCAACGCGGTCATGGCGGGCGCCGGGTTGCACGTGCCGGAGCACGAGGAGCTGGAGCTGAAGCAGGGCGTGAGCGCGGATCGCGTAGAAAAGTTGGTCGCGCGCTTCGGCCTTCCGCTGGTGGTCAAACCCGTGCGCGAAGGGTCGACGATCGGCATCACCATTGCACGCGACGCCGAGCAGGTCGCGAGCGGGCTGGTCCTCGCCGCGCGGTACGACCGCCGGGTGATGGTGCAGCGATTCGTGGTGGGGACGGAGATCACCGTCGGCGTCCTCGCCACACCTGACGTGCAGGTGCTGCCGACGCTGGAGATCGTCAGCGACAACCCCGTGTACGACTACGACGCGAAGTACACCCCGGGCAAGTCGCACCACATCATCCCGGCGCGCATCCCGGAGGCGGCGCGCGCCGCGGCCTCTGAGGCGGCCGGCCGCGCGTTCACGCTCCTCGGCTGCTCTGGGATGGGACGCGTCGACATCATCGTCGATGCCGGCGGCACGCCATGGCTGCTCGAGGTCAACACCGTCCCGGGGCTCACCGAGCTCTCGCTGTTGCCTGACGCGTCGCGCGCGGCGGGCATCACTTTCGATGAGCTGTGCCAACGCCTGGTCGACCATGCGGTCGGCCGTCGTCAGCACCACGTGGGTCCTGCAGCCGAATGAGGTTTCGTCGACGTCGATCGCTCCTGCCTCGCGTAGGCCGGCGCCCAAGCCCGGAGGATGCCGCGCCGTTGAAGGGTCAGCTCTGGACCCGCTCGGAGAGCAACTTGCGTGAGCCCGACGTGCACCCGATGCGCCGGATCATCGCTGCAGGAGTCGCAGTCGTCGAGTGCGCGCTACTCGGGTGGTTGTGGTTCGGGCCGGCGATGGCGGTCAGGTCGGTCGACATCTCCGGGGCGCACCACCTCAGCACCTCGCAGGTGGCTAGCGCGGCCGGGCTCGACCGCAGTGGATCGGTGCTCGCCGTCGATGGCGAATCAGACCGCCAGCGCCTGCTCGGACAGGTGTGGGTGCGCACGGCTTCCGTCGAGCCGCAGCTCGACGGCACGGTCGTCGTGAGCATCACCGAGTGGCAGCCGATCGCCGCCTATCACGCGGGGACCGGCAAGCGGTATTTCCTACTGTCGAGCCAGGCGATCGTGTTGGGACCGGCCGCATCCGCGGGAACGCTGGTCGACATCCAGGGCCCGGCGGGACCGGATCTGAAAAGCGGCGCGCAGGCGCTCGACCCTGCGCTCCTTACCGCCCTCGTCAACATCCAACGCGGGTTCCCCGCGCTCATCGGCCAGGAGGTGGCGGGTTTCATCGTCGATTCCTGCGGCGACCTGACGCTGATCTCCAAGAAAGGCTGGAGGGTTTACTTTGGCCGCGTGCTGACGCCCGAGGAATTCACGACGCTGCGCGACAAGCTGTCGGCGCTAAAGGCGATATCGGGCCATGGCAACGTCGACTACAACTCGACGGACCTCTCCTACGTCAACGTCATGAACCCGGCCGAGCCGGCCGCGGGCTATAAGTCGCGCACACCCGCAACCCCTTCGCCATCGCCTGGTACGCCTCAGCCTTCGCCGTCACCGGTGCCGACTTGCAAGTAATCGTCGTCGCGATTCTGTTTGCGCTTCTTGGCGTCGTGCTCGGCTTGATGTCGCCGCTCACGATTCCCATCGTCTACGCGCGATACACAGCGGTCGCGCTGCTCGCCGCTCTCGACTCCATCTTCGGCGCGTTCAAGGCCTACATCGCGGGCACCTTCGAGCCGCGCGTCTTCTTCAGCGGGCTCCTGACCAACGCGACCCTGGCGGCGGGTTTGACCTACTTCGGCGACAAGCTGGGAGTCGAGCTGTACATCGCCGCCATCGTCGCTTTCGGGGTAAGGATCTTCAACAACTTGGGTGCGATCAGGAGGCATTACCTGTAATCCCAACTATCAACAGGAGGCACAAGTGCTAGTCCCGGCGCCACGGTGACCCACAAAATCTGGTCCACCAGCGCCCGGGAGCCCTTATAATCTCGGCAACCCGCCCTTATTACTACTACGTTCCAGGAGGCGTTCCAGCACACATTGTCGCGGCGGAAGCGATCTGTCGGTCTTGACCTGGGCACGAGCCGGGTCGCCGTCGTCATAGCCGAGTCTGACGAGTCGAACGGGCCCGTCAGCATCATCGGCGTGGGCGAGAGCCCTTCCGACGGCCTGCGCAAGGGCGTCGTCGTCAACCTCGACAAAACCATCGCGTCCATCCAGGCCGCGGCCGTCGCTGCCGAACGCATGGCCGGGCAGCGAATCGAGTCGGTCGTCGTGTCGCTCGGTGGCATCCACCTGTGGTCGCAGAACTCGATGGGCGTCGTCGCCGTCGCGAGCGGCGATCGCGAGATCGGTGAGGACGACGTGCAGCGTGTCGTCGAAGCGTCACGCGCGGTGAGCGTCGCGTCCGACCGCCAGGTCATCCACGTCATCCCTCGCGCGTACACGGTGGATGGGCAGGACGGCGTCCGCGACGCGATCGGCATGACGGGCCACCGGCTCGAGGTCGAGACGAACATCATCACCGGTGCCCAGACCGCGGTCCAGAACGTCATCAAATGCGTGCACGGCGCGGGCTTCGACATCGAAGACGTCGTCTGCTCAGGGCTGGCCGGAGGCGAAGGCGTCCTGACGGCACAAGAGCTGGACCTGGGCGTCTGCCTGGTCGACATTGGTGCCGGCACGACGGCGGTCGTCGTCTACAACGAAGGCTCCGCGCGACACCTCGCGGTACTGCCGGTCGGCGGCAACCACGTGACGAGCGACATAGCCATCGGCCTGAGGACGACCCTCGACGAGGCCGAGAGCTTGAAGCTCAACTACGGCCACACGCTGCCCGAGGTCATCGACCATGGCGAGAAGGTCGAGGTGCGCCAGGTCGGTGGCGATCGCATCAACGCCCTGCCGCGGCGCTTCCTGGCCGAGATCATCGGCCCGCGCATGAAGGAGATCTTCCAGATGGCGCGCGAGGAGGTGCGAAAGAGCGGCTTCGACGGGCTGCTGCCCGCGGGCGTCGTCGTCACCGGCGGCGGCTCGCGGCTCATGGGCACGACGGATGCGGCCCAGCTCGTGTTCGACACCTCGGTGCGACTGGGCCAGCCAGCCGGAGTGACCGGTCTGGCGGATCGCGCGCAGGGGCCTTCCTTCGCGGTCTCGGTGGGGCTGGTCAAGTGGGGGTTGAAAGCCCACTCGCGTGCCCACAACAACACCCGGCAGCAGGTGTCGTTCGGTTCGACCTACCAGAAAACAGTGAGGTGGCTTCGAGATTTTTTCTAGAGAACAGACCCGGAACCAGCTGGAGCTCGCCATAGCTAAAGCACATTTGCACCAGGAGGAAGTCGTGAAAGAAAGTGAGTTGCACGAAGGGCGAGCGCGAATCAAGGTCGTGGGTTGTGGTGGCGGCGGCGGCAACGCTGTCAACCGCATGATCTCGAAGGCGCTCAAGGTTCAGTTCATCGCCGTCAACACCGACAAGCAGGCGCTCGAGCGGTGTCAGGCCGACGTCAAGGTCCAGATGGGCAACAAGATCACCCGCGGCCTCGGCGCCGGCGGCGACTGGACGCGCGGCCGGGACGCGGCTGACGAAAGCCGCACCGAGCTTTCAGCGGTGGTCCAGGACTCGGACATGGTCTTCATCACCGCCGGCATGGGTGGCGGTACGGGCACAGGTTCGGCGGCGATCGTCGCCGAGCTGGCCAAGGAAGCGGGCGCGCTCACGATCGGCGTCGTCACGCGACCCTTCGGGTTCGAAGGCCGTATCCGCAACGACACAGCCGAGGAAGGGATCAAGGCCCTGCGCAGCCAGGTCGACGCGCTGATCGTCATCCCGAACGACCGGCTGGCCCAGGTCGCCAGCTCCAAGACGACCCTCGAGGAGGCGTTTCGGATGGCGGACGACGTCCTCCGCCAGGGCGTCCAGGGCATATCCGACCTGGTCACTCAGCCCGGCGTCATCAACCTCGACTTCGCCGACGTGAAGGCGATCATGGAGAACGCCGGCGAGGCGCTCATGGGCATCGGACACGGCGCGGGCGACTCGCGCGCCGAGGATGCCGCCAAGCAGGCCGTCTCCAGCCCGCTGCTCGAGACGTCGATCGACGGCGCCAAAGGCATCCTCTTCAACATCACCGCGGGCAAGGACATCACCTTGCAGGAAGTGCAGAAGGCGGCTGAGATCGTGCGCTCGGCGGCCGACCCGGGCGCCAACATCATCTTCGGCGTCGTCCGCGACGACACCATGCAGGGCGAGATCAAGATCACGGTCATCGCCACCGGGTTCGGCGGCAAGACGCAGCAGGAGGCCAAGCAGGAGGT
>Ga0209802_1000891_pt1 | contig 22939 bp, 13 predicted proteins | sample GraSoiAngelo_129_FD_185886 | JGI IMG/M metagenome (GOLD analysis project Ga0209802, IMG submission 185886) | Grasslands soil microbial communities from the Angelo Coastal Reserve, California, USA - 14_0927_12_40cm (SPAdes) (version 2) | ecosystem: Environmental > Terrestrial > Soil > Grasslands ... | reverse complement strand
AGACGTGGATCCCGCCCGGTCCGCAGCAATAGACGTTGCTCTGCGAGTCGAGCTTCATTCCGTCGGGCGCGCCCTTGCCCTCGCCCTTCGTCTCCGCCCACACGCGCCCGCCGGCCAGGGTGCCGTCGCTCTTCACGTCGAAGACGCGGATGTGCTGGCGAGCCGTGTCGTTCACGAAGAGCCGGCGGCCGTCGAGCGAGAAGCAGAGCCCGTTCGGCCGATCGAAGTCGTCCACGAGCAACGTCGGCGATCTCGGATCTGTCCCCGCGCGGAAGACGCCCTGAAAACCCAGCTCCTGAGGGCGGGAGACACCGAAGAACTCCGCGCGGCCGTAGGGCGGATCGCTGAAGTAGATGGAGCCGTCCGCCGCGCACACGATGTCGTTGGGGCTATTCAGCTGCTTGCCGTTCCAGTGCGTGGCGATCGGCTGCGTGGATCCGTCGGCGAGGGTCACCGTCACCTGGCTCGTGGCGTGCTCGCAGGCGAGCAGGCGCCCCCGACGGTCCCAGGTGAGCCCGTTCGATTTCGCGCACGGCTTTCGAAACGTCGTGACGCCGTCGGTCGCCGACCACCGGCGCAGATGATCACCGGGCATGTCGCTCCAGAGCAGGAAGCGCCCGCGCGGATGCCAGAGCGGTCCTTCGGTGAAGAGGCAGCCGCCGGCGATCTTCTCGAAGGTCACAGCCGGACCCACGATTGCGCTCAGGCGGGGATCGCGAACTTCCAGGCTCCTCAGGCGGTGCGCTCCATGGATTCCTCGCCGTCGCGGAATTCTGATCCGGAGGCGAGGAGCGTAGCACGAGAAGCTCGCGGAGCGCCAGGCGGCGCCCACAGTGACCGCCATGACTCGGGCTTCATCACGACCGAGCGATCACGACCTTGCCCGCCTGCTGGCCAGTCAGCAGGAGAGGAAGGCAACTTCGAGGAGTCAGTGACCACTACGCGGGACGGGGGCTGCATCGCTGTGCTCGGAGGGCGCGCCGGCAGTTCACGCTCCGTCAGGCACGTGATGGGCACGTCCACGGATCCTCGGCGGTGTAGCAATACTTCGAGCTGATCTCTGAGCGCCGCGCGCGTCACCGGGAGAATGAGACGACGCAGCTCGGGGTCGTTGCGGAGATCTTCGGTCGCCACGACACGGAACTGGCGAATCGCCTCGCCGAACACCTCGTCGGGCTAACGGTCGACGGGCTCGAACACGTTGAATCCCGGCAGCCACTCTGCCTCGACCTGGACCTTGACCTGCTTCGCGCTGGCACGGCCTTCCTTCGTGTCATCCCGCCACATAGCGGCCGCATCGTCGTCCCGGTCAAGCCGATACGCCGATCACCACTTTCCCCAGATGCCTGCGGGTCAGCAGATGAACGAACGCGTGTCGCGCTGACGTGAGCCCTTCGAAGACCCGATCGATGACGGGGTGGATGCCGTTCGAATCGACGAACGCCACATAGCGCTCGAGCTCGGCCCGGCTCCCGACGAACAGCCCATGGACGCGGATCTGGCGCATCAGCACCTCCGTCAGGTCGGTTGGGCGGGTTCGAGGCGCCAGAACCCCGATCAGCACGACGGCGCCGCCGTCTCGCGTCGCCTTGATCGAATTCGAAAGCGTTCCGGGACCGCCGACCTCGACCACGGCGTCGACGCCGCCTCCACTCCACTCCCGAACCATGTCTGCCCACGGGTCGCGCTCGTAGTTTGCGGTGAAGTCGGCACCAAGAGCCTGGACGCGCGCCAGCTTCGCGTCGGAGGAGGAGGTCACCGCCACCTGCGCACCGAGGTGTTTGGCGATCTGAAGCGCCATGATGCTGACCCCGCCCGTTCCGAGCAGCAGCACGCGGCTTCCGGGCTCGATCTGGGCGGCTCGCGCCAGAGCGCACCACGCCGTCAGGCCAGCGACCGGAAGACAGGCAGCCTCCTCGAACGACATCGTCTCAGGGATTCGGAGCACGGCGCTCGATGGGAGTACGCGCTCCTCGCATAGCACCCCCTGCGCGGGGCCGCCCAGCGTTGTCAGTCGCATGCGCGGCTCGAGGCGTCCGTGCTGCCAGTCAGGGACCATGTGGGTGCAGACTCGATCTCCGAGTGCAACGCCGCGGACCGCAGCACCGACCTCGAGGACCACCCCAGCGCTATCGCTGCAGGGAATGAGCGGCACGCTCAACCCGGCAGCATAGGTGCCGCGCACAACGAGGACGTCACGATAATTCAACGACACGGCTTTGACATCGATTCGGACGAGGTCCGGGCCCAATCGCTCCGCCGGACGGTGGTCGGGGCGCAGGTTCCCCACGCCAAAGCGCTCGATGGCCATGACGAGCGGCATCGTCAGTCCTCGCCGGCTCGATCCGACACCGGAGTCGTCAGCTCTCGGTTGACGACGTCGATGAGCATTTCCTCATCCTCGACGACGAGGAAATGGTCGGTCTCGACCGTGATCAACTGAAAACGCCCCGTGGTGAATTTTTTCCAAGCGGCGGCGTTCTCGGGAGCGACGTAGGTGTCGTGAAGCCCGGTGAGACAGGTGATAGGGACGTCGAAGATCCCGTTCGGCGTATAGCGATAGTTCGAGGTCATCTCGAATTCTGCGCGGATCACCGGCAGGATCAGGCGCCGCAGTTCGGGATCGCTGAGAAAGCTTTCCGTCGCCAGCACCTTGAACTCCCGCAGCGCCTCCGCGAATACGTCGTCGGATTGACGGTGCACGGGAAGGAAGATGTCATAGTCGGGCAGCCTGCAGAGGCGAACCAGCAGGTTCAATTCGAACTGCTGGTGCCGGTGCAGCTCGTCCGGCGCGCGGGCGCCTGAGACGAAGACATGGACCGGACCTCGTCGTTGCTGACGCAGCAACGCTCGCACCGTTTCGAACAAGGTCAGCGCCCCCAGGCAATGGCCGTACACGGCGAAAGGCTTGTCGAGGAACGGCAGCAGCTCCGTCACCAGATCCGCGACGAACGTCTCCATGTCCCGGATTGGTGGTTCGTCGATACGGGTCTGGCGACCGGGCGGCTCGATGGCGACCAGCTCGATGCTGGGATGCAGACGATCCACCCACGGACGAAACGTGGCCGCGCCACCTCCGGCAAACGGAAAGCAGAACAATCGCGTGCGGGCCTGCGGGTTGGCTCGCGGAAAGATCAGCCAGCCGTGACCGGCCACGGCCGCCGTCGGTCCCCGGTGCATCGCGGCGCGCTCGTCCGGCCGCGGCTCCGTCGGCGGAGTCTCGTCAGGAAAGAGCTCGGCGACGAGCGCTCTGACGCTCGAACCCTTTAACAACACGGCGGTCGGGACCGTGATGTCGAGCGCTTGTCGCAGCCGATTCGCGAGCGAGACCGCGAGCAGCGAATCGAGGCCGAGCTCGTTCAGCGGCTGATCGACATCGACGAGGTTTGGCAGCCCGAGGATACGACTCGCGTGACGGCGCACGGTTTCGAGCACGCCGCCCGGACCTGTGCGCTCGGCGATGTTCGATGCGTGCGCGACGGCCTCGGCCATCTCGCGGTAGAGCGGCGGTACGTCTGCGAATTGTGCGAGGAACTCGGGCCAGCGCGTTTCGGAAACCAGCACTTGCGCCGGGCCACCATTGAGGAAGCGCAGCAGCACGGCGAGACATGTCTCCAACGGCAGCGGCGCCGTGCCGCGCTCCTTCCACAGCACTGTCCCACTAGGTCCCCAGCGCTCAGCGAGCGCGGCGCCGGCCCACGGGCCCCAGTTGAGCACGATGGCGGGCAATCCGTTGGCCCGTCGAAAAGTCGCGAGCGCATCCAGGAAGCTGTTCGCCGCCGTGTAGGCGGCCTGACCCGCTCCACCCCAGACGCTCAGCACAGACGAAAACAAGACGAAGAAGTCGAGGTCGAGTTCGCTGGTCTCCCGATGCAAGAGCCACGCGCCGGCCACCTTCGGCGCGAAAACCGTTCGCAACTGTTCCTCGGTGACGTTGGCGAGCACGGCCGCTTCGAACACCGCCGCGGCGTGGATCACGCCCTTGAGGGGCGGCATCGATCGATGGATATGGCTGAGGACCGCCTGAACGTCACTCGCGCGGGTCACGTCCGAGGCCATCACGACCACGTCGGCGCTGCGGCGAAGCGTGTCGAGCGCCGACCGTGCACGGCCGTCGGCGCCATGGCGCCCGCTCAGCACCAGGTGGCGCGCGCCGGCCGCCACCAGCGCCTCGGCGACCTTCAGGCCGAGCCTCCCGAGTCCGCCGGCGATCCAGTACGTCGCGTGCTCGAGCAGCGCGGCGGGTCGGAGCGGCACGGCGTCGGCGTCGATCCGCGTCATCCTGGGCGCCAGTCGTTTCCCAGCGCGCCAGATGATCTGATCCTCGGGGCTCGCGGCCGTCAGCTCCCGAATGAGCAGGTCGGCCGCGGCCGTGTCATCGGCATCGATCGGAAGATCGATCAACCCACCCCACAGGTCCGGATGTTCAAGCGCGAGCGTCCGCCCCAGTCCCCACAATGGGCTCTGCGCGACTTCGACCGCGGGCGCACCGTTGTCTCCCTGCGCGCCGCGGGTGACGAGCCAGAGGCGCGGCGGCGTGTGGAGTCGGCCCCGAACACGATCCAGCGCCCTCACCAGATCGACGCATCGGCCACAGACCAGCGCCTCCGTCGATGGCGTTGGCGGGGAATCGGTCGGTCGCAGGGGCGGCGCCGAGAGCGCCCCGAGATAAACGATGCCAACAGCATCGTCGGGCATCGCGTCCGTCATCTCCTCGACCGCGGCGATGCTCGGAGTGACCAGCACGACGCGTTCGCACTTTTGCGCGCTCAATGCGTCGGCGAGGCGCTTCGCGATGCCGCTTGACTCTGCAACGATGTACCAGCACGAGCGAAGAGTCCCAGATGGTTGTGTGTGAGGCGCGTCGCGCCACTTGACGCCATAGAGCAGTCTTCCGAGGTCGCGGCTCTCGCCGGGCCCGAACATGGACTCGTCGGTTTCCCGAATCGTGAGGCCGCGGAACATCGCCACTGCGCGGCCGTCTTCGTCCCACACGTCCAGGTCGAGCTTGAGCCGCGCCTCGTCTTCACCTCTGGGCTCGGCTAGCGACGCGTGCACCCAGCCACGAGTCACCCCCGTTCGATAGAGGTTGAAGCGATCGACCGAGACGGGGACATAGATCCTGCTCTCGTTTCGCGGCGCCTCGTCAAATGTCCCGTACTTTCGAACCATTGCCGCATACACGTGAAGGCAGGCATCGAGGAACGCGGGATGCAGCAGATAGCCGTCAGTTTCGACCCCGGGCGGGAGCGCGACGCGCGCGAACGCCTCGTCGTCGCCCCGCGACAGATCTACGATTCCACGAAACGCCGGCCCGTAGGAGAGACCGCGAGCGGCGAGGGACTGATAGAACGACATCGGCGGCACGGCCACAGTCCGGGCCCGGGCGGCTGGCGAAGGAAACGGGGCAAATTCACCGGCCACAGCGTCCTCCACAACGCCGCTGGCATGTAACAGCCAGGGATCGTCGCTGTCCAGTCCCGTGCTCTCCAGTCGGAAGGCCGCGCGATCGCCCTGTGGCTCGAGTGTGACCTGCACGACAACGGCTCCGTCTTCAGGCATCACGAGCGCCCGCTCGTAGACGAAATCTGAGATGAGCGGTCGCGCGAACCCAAGAGCGTTGCGCGCCGCGGCCATCACCGTGTCGAGCGCAGCTGTGGTCGGGAGCACGATTCGTCGGAACAGGCGGTGATCGCCGAGGAATGGACGCTGGTCGACCGCGAGCACCGACTCGAACCGGACACCGTCGCCGAGCCGATCGCCCAGCAGCGGATGCGGGCGATCGACGCGATCTGCCGTGTGCGGTTCGGCGGCTCGCAGTTCAGGGCCATGAGGTTGCCGCATCCAGTAGTCGCGATGCTGGAACGGGTACGTCGGCAGGCTGACGCGCCGGGCGCCCGAGGACTCGAAGGTCTTCCACCGGATCGTGCAGCCCTCGAGGTAGAGCCGGCGGAGCGCACCGAGCACGCTCCGCAATTCGTCCTCGCGCGTGCCCATCGAAGGAATCCAGGCGGCGTCGTGCGTGACGGATCGCCGGCCGAGTGTGATCAGGGCGGCGCCGGGCCCGATTTCCAGCATGATCGCGCCTGGGCGCGCGGCGGCTTCCACGGCTGCGCCGAAGCGGACGGTTTGGCGGAGCTGGTCGCTCCAGTAGAGCGGCGGTGGCGGATCCTTGACCTCGTCGCCCGTGAGCGTCGAGATCCAGCGGATGCGGGGCGCCTTGAACGCGACGGTTCCGGCGACCGTCCCGAACGGCTCGAGGACGGGTTCCACGAGCGGCGAATGGAATGCATGCGAGACCTTGAGCTCTGTCACCGGGATGTCGAGGCGGCGGCAGCGCGCGACAAAGGGCGCCAGAGCGGCCTTGGATCCTGAAACGACCGTGCTGTCAGCAGCGTTCTCGGCTGCGACGGCGAGGTCGTGCGCGCCATCGGGCCACAGCGTGCGGACGGTGTCCGCACGCGTGCCGACCGCCACCATGCCGCCGCCGTCGCTCAGGTCGTTCATCAATCGAGCGCGAGCGGCGACCAGCCGGACGCCGTCCTCCAGCGAGAAGACGCCGGCCGCAACGGCAGCGGCGAACTCGCCGACGCTGTGCCCGACGACCGTGTCCGGGATGATTCCCCATGCCGCCCAGAGGTTCGTCAGCGCGACCTCGAGGGCGAAGAGCGCCGGCTGGGCGTAGAACGTTCGTGTGAGCCGCGTTTCGTCGTCGCTGAAGAGCGCTTTGCGGAGATCGATTCCGGCGATCTTGAACAGGGCGAAGCAGCGCTCGAGCGTGTCGCGCACGGGCGCCTCGCCTCGATAGAGCGCGTCTCCCATACCCGCGTACTGAGATCCCTGTCCCGAGAACAGAAACACGATCGGTCGGCGGCGGCGTTTCGCCTCGAGCCCGACCTGCCCTCCGTCGCTCGCGACGAAGCGGTCCAGCTGGTCAAGTAGCTCGGCGCGGTCGCGCCCCACTGCGGAGAATCGATGACCGAAATGGTGACGGCCGCTATTTGCGGTCAGGCAGGCGTCGTGAATGTCCGGGGCATCCTTGGCCGCCAGCGCACCTCGGACGTTCGCGACATGTACGGCCAGGGCTTCTTGCGTTTTGGCCGAAAGGTTGAGCACGACGAGCGGCCGTGGCTTCCGCGCTCGCTTCGGCGGAGGCGGCGCCTCCTCGATCACGACGAAGGCGTTGGTACCGCCCATGCCGATCGAGTTCACCGCGGCGCGGCGCGGGGCGGAGCCTCTTTTGAACGGCCGAAGCGCCGTGTTGACGAAGAACGGAGAGCGCTCGAACGGAATTCTCGGATTCGGCGTCTCGAAGTGCAGGCTCGGCGGGATAGCGCCGTGATGCAGTGCGAGCGTCGCTTTGAGCAGCCCCGCCAGCCCGGCGCACTGCTCGAGGTGGCCGAGATTCGACTTCACCGAACCGATCGGACAGAAACCGATCCGGTCCGTGTGAGCCGGGAACGCCCGCGTCAGCGCCTGGATCTCGACTGGATCGCCGAGCACGGTCGCCGTCCCATGGCATTCCACGTAGCCGATCGTGTCGGGCAGTACCTGCGCCCGCGCCAACGCCTCGGTCATCGCCCGAGCCTGCGCCTCGACGGTCGAGGCCGTGTAGCTGAGCTTCATCCCGCCGTCGTTGTCGATGGCCGAGCCTCGAATGATTGCGTAGATGCGATCGCCATCGGCGAGCGCCGCCGCAAGCGGCTTGAGCAACACGGCGGCGACGCCGCTGCCGAAGAGCGTTCCGCTTCCCTTCGCGTCGAAGGCGCGGCAGTGTCCGTCGGGCGAGTAGATACCGCCCGGCTCGGCCAGATAGCCCCGCAGATGAGGAACGCGCACCACCGAGGCGCCGGCGAGCGCCATGTCCGCCTCACCGTCACAGAGGCTTCGGCAGGCCAGATGGACGGCCACCAGCGAGGTGGAGCAGGCCGTCTGCACATTCACGCTCGGCCCGGTGAGGTTGAGCTTGAACGACACGCGCGAGCAGAGGAAGTCGCGGTCGTTGCCGATATGACCCAGGTCGCCCGTCTGACCTCGCAGTTCCGGATGGTCGTGGTGGACCATGTAGCTGGAGACAAGGCCGCCGGCGCCAGCGTAGACGCCGACGACGCCTTTGTCGCCGAGCGGGTCGTAACCGGCATCCTCGAACGTCTCCCACGCGACCTCGAGGAACAGGCGATGCTGCGGATCCATCAGCCGCGCTTCGGCCGGCGAATAGTCGAAGAACGCCGCGTCGAAGCCGGCAGGCGATTCGAGGATCGGCGAGGCTTTCACGTAGTGCGGATGCCCGAGAACGTTCGGCGGGACTCCGGCGGCCCGCAGCTCGTCATTGGAGAGGAACGCGATCGATTCCACACCTTGGACCAGATTGGTCCAGAAGGCCTCGGGCGTGGCGGCGCCGGGAAGCCGGCACGCCATGCCGATGATCGCGATGTCCGAGGGCTGAGAGCGCCGCCGACTCCGGGCTACCCGCGCTGGCCGCGAACGCTTACCCAGCGGCATTGGACCTGGGGCGAGACTATCGGCCGTTCACGAAGTCGCGGTACGCGCGACAGAGGTCTGCGACGGTGCGGATCTCGGTAATGGGCACGGCCTCCAGGAACGGATCGACTTTCCATTTCTGCTCGAGTCGAGCGATCAGCGCAGCGAGATCGAGCGACGTCAGTCCGGTCGCCACGAGAAGCGCATCTTCGTCGAACGGCGCGACCGGATGGCCACGGCGGTGCAGCACGTCCGCGATCGCGAGGCGGATGGTTTCCTCGATTTCGGCGTCGGTGGGCTTGCCGGTCAGCATGTGATTCCTCCGTCGACCACGAGCGTCTGCCCCGTGATGAAACCTGCCGCGGACGACAGCAGGAACAACGCCGCCCCGGCGATCTCATCGGCAGTGCCCAATCGGCCGAGCGGCGTGCTGCGCACCAACGTGCGCAGCTGGCGCTCGGTCAACCCGGCGACCATCTCGCTCTGGAAATATCCCGGCGCCAGCGAGTTGACCCGGATGTTGCTGGGGCCCAGCTCGCGCGCCAGGGCCCGGGTGAACCCGTCGAGTGCGGCCTTGGTGGCGCTGTAGACCGCGACGCCGGCATTGCCGCGCACCGCGTTGACCGACGAGATGTTCAGGATGCAGCCGCCGCCCCGCGAGATCATCGTCGGCACGCACAGCCGCGTCAGCACGAGGTTGGCGCGGAGGTTGAGCTCGAGCGTCTCGTCGATCTCTTGCAGGCGCATCAGCGGGAACGCGCCGAAGCGCCCCACGGCGGCGTTGTTCACGAGAGCGTCAACGCCGCCCCAGCGCTCGGCGACCGCGTCCACGAACCGTTTGAGCGCCGCGGCGTCATGGGCGTCCACCGGCGCCCAGTAGAAGCGCGCACCGTCGGGGTCCTTCTCGCGCTGCTCTTCCACGAACGGACCGCTCGATCGGCTGAACGTGGCGACCACGTATCCCGCCTGCAGGCACCCGCGCGCGATCGCAGCGCCGAGTCCGCGACTGCCTCCGCTGATCAACGCAACGCGGTCTCCCACTCGCGCTCGCCTATTCGTCTCAGGCCGATGTCACGCGCGCTGCCACAGCGTGGGCCCGCAGCTTCTTGAAGCGCGGGCCGTGGTGCTCTCCGTCGATGACCTCGATGTAGGCCGGAATCTTCCACGGCGCCAGCCTCCCTTGGCAGTGGCGATAGATCCGCTGCTCGAGCGTCGCCGCATCGTCGAGTCCCCGGGGCGTCACGCGAGCCGCGACGATGTGGCCCATCACCGGACTGTGGTGCCCCCAGACGGTCGCCTCGCGGATGTCGTCCATTTCGAGCAACACGCTCTCGACCTCGACGGGGTGGACTTTCTCGCCGCCGACATTGATCACGTCGCTGGTGCGACCGAGGATCCGCACGTACGCGCCGTCGACCTCGACGAGGTCACCGGTGTTGTACCAGCCCGCCTCGTCGAAGGGGCTCGGCGCGTTCAGGTAGCCGAGCATTGCGGTCTCGGATCTGATCCAGAGAACGTCGTCGACCACGCGGGCCTCACACCCCACGCCTCCGATCTCCAGCCACAGCGAATCCGGAGTCCTCGACCTCGTCGGCAACACCCCCAGCTCGGAGAGGCCGTACGTCTGCTTGAACCGGACGTGCGGGAACAACGGCGTCAACGCCGCCAGCGTGCTCGATGGCATCGGCTCGGTGCCGTAGGTGATCAGCCGGAGCGACGAGAGATCGTAGCGCTCGTACAGGCCCGACATGACCAGCATGCGCAGGAACGTCGGCGTCGTGGGGAGTAGCTCGACGCGATACCGTTCGACGCTGCGGCACACCGGCTCCGGCCGGCGATCCGCGCTCAGGATCGCTGTCCCGCCATGCGCCAACGCGTGCAGCAGTGTGTGAATCCCTCCCAGATGGTCGAGCTGCAGGAACAAGAGGCTTCGGTAGCCGCCCGCAGGCTCGCGATACCGCCTCAGCAGCGTGTCGACCTCGAACAGCGCGGCCTTGCGCGCGCCCGTAGAGCCCGAGCTGAACACGACTAGACCGCCGCATCCTCGCTCGCGCAGCCGCTGCAGCAACGGCGCCGGCGCCGTGGAGGACATCACCGATTCAAACGACCATGCGGCCGGCGCGGCGAAGTCGACGAGCACCTGGACATGCGCAATCTCCAGGTCACGCCGGCGCTCTTCACCACTCGCGGGCAGGGGAACCGCAACTCTGCCGCTCAACAGCAGGGTGAGAAAAAGCGCACACACCTCCGGCGAGGCAGGGCCCTGTACGCCGATGACCGAGCCGGCCGGGAGCCCGCGATTGGCGAGAATCTCCGACCACGCCTCGATCCGCTGCAGAAGCCCGCGGTAGGTCATCGCGTGGCCCGGCTCGACGATGGCGTCTCGATCGGGGAACCGCGCGAGACGCTCAAGAAGCCAGTGGGTCATGGATTCGCTACTGCTTTCCGCCACCGCGCGCCTGTTCCCGCATTCTGTTGTGGATCTCGGCCCGCGCCTGTTCTTCTCGAAGGAGGTCCTCGAGCAGCTTACGCGTCTTCGCCGTGGCTTCCTCGTGCAACCCGACGATTTCGTTGTACGCCAGTTGTTGCAGCCGGAATACGGACGGCACGGCGGCGATGATCGCCGTGAGGATATTGCTGACGGCCTTCTTGGCTTCCTTGCGCTCGTCGCTATCCAGGACCTTCTTGTACTTGTCTAGGATCTGGATCTGGAGCTTTAGCAGCTCCTGGAGCGTTTCGCGACCAATCTTCTCCTCCATGATGGGTCTCCCTCACCGCCGGATCAGGGCATGAACAAGCTATCGAACAGGCTGAGGAAATCGCGGATCAGTGGCCGATCGTTGCGGACCCTGTAGTAGCGATAGAGTCGCTCGAACTTGTCCGGATTCCCCGACTGGTTCGCCGCGTCCCGCTCTACACAGAATTGCTTCGCCGCCTTGTAGCCGATGTCCCATAGCGACAACGCATTCGAATAGCTCCAGTCGAGAATACGCCGCGCGTCCTGTGCCTGAATCGGAAACGGGACGTAGTAGATCTTGGGAGCCGCGACCCCCTTCTTCTCCAGGAATGCCTCGAGCCGGGAGTATAGGGCCAGTGTGTACTCACTCAGGCAAACAATGGGGTCCATGACCGCCAGCTCGAGGGCTTCCTGAATGTTGCCAGGATCGAGCCAGAGATCGGTAACGACCGTGTCGAGCGCGACCAGCATATCGACCTCAGGCTGGCCGTTTTTGTACAGAGCGTCCCAGACGGCTTCCAATCCTGACGGGTCGTGAGCCGCGCCTTCCGTGTACATCCGGTCGTCGACCACCGTCGGCTCGTAGAGCCACGGCATGGCGAGGGCCGCGTAAAACGACTCCGGCCTCAGGGTGGCGTTGTCGAACGTGGTCAGTTTCAGTCTGCCGAGATCGAAGGCGTTCAGGAAGAATTTCGTCGGATGCGTGCTCAGCGCGGGCCAATTCACCAGGTCATCGATCACGCCCGCGCGCGTGCAGACGCTCGTTGAGCCGTACCAGAGCGTGGTCGGCGTCAGCGCGGCCACCATGAGGCCGATCGAGTCGTTGAAGAAGCGGCGTAGACCACTGTGCGGTCTGTCGTCGGGCGTCAGATCGAAGTGCGGCAGACCGCGGCCGAGCCGCCAGAAGGCCTCGGTCCAGGGACCTCGCTTGAGGAAGATCTTGTAGTTGTCGGAAATGACACTGTAGATGAGATCGTGGATGTTGATGTAGACCGTCGATTTCAACGACGCGGCCGGATCGCCGTTTTTCGGGACTGTGTAGAGCAAGGCTGGCAACGCCCCGGCGCCGGCCGTCCCGATGAGATCGAAGCGGATTCCATGCTCGTAGAACGCGCAGAGTGCACCGGCGGCCAGGTGAAGATTCGGCGCGCCGCCACTGACGAGCACGCCTATTCGGGAGCGCTGGGCTGACTGCTCGCCGACTTGCACCGTGCTCATCGCGACGTCTCTTCTCCGCTCGACCTGCCTGGCCCGTACTTCTCTCTCTCCGTGGAGGCAAACCGGCTCGCGGGTTCGAACAAGTGTGCGTGGAAGACTCTCAGGAATTGTTGCGACCGATCCTCGAGCCGCCCCGCGTAGCGGTAGACTCTCTCGAACTCGGCATCGGCTCGAAGCAGCCCGGCGACGAACTGCCGGGCTGCGCAGTACCCGACGCTTTCGAGCGTGACCGCGTTGGCGTGCGTCCACTCCAGCATCTGGGGATAGTACGCCGGCGGAATCTGGCATGGTGGGAAATCGAACGGAATGCGATAGAGCCGTGGAAGCTTCAGCGGACCGTTCGTGCCGACCGGCGGGTTGACGCTTTGCTCCGTGTTCGCATAGAGGGCCAACGTGAGGACCTGCAGCGACACGATGGGATTCAGGAGCATGAGCTGAAACGCGTCGTGGATGTTCACCGGGTGGCGCCAGATCGCGGGGCCGAGCGGATCGAGCGCGATGACCATGTCGAGCTTGCGTTCCTTGAGCCAGATGGCCTGCAGTCCGGTGGGGTCATGCGTCGCGCCGGTGGTGAACAGCCGACCGCGGGCGCGCTCCGGTGGAAACAGCAGGAACATCGCTTGGGCGGCACGAAACGCATCGGCGGCGACGTGCTGGTTGCCGCCGCTCCGGTTGCCGAAGATCCGCTGCGCCTGGTCCGAGATATCGAACGCGTTGAGGTAAAAGCGCCGCGAAAAGTTGGGATCGCGCAGCGCGTCGAAATCGACGCGCTCCTCCAGCATCGATGTCTGGCTCAGCAACGCGTTGCGGTAGCTCTCCAGCGAGGGCGGTGTGAGGGCGGTGGCGGCCAGCTCCATCCCGTCGTTGATGAATCTCGCCACCGGGCTCGACGAGCCGGGATCGACGGGGATTTTCGGCAGGTGTTCGCGGAGCTCATATGCCAGCTGGGCAAAGGGGCTGTTCTTGTAGAACACCTTGAAGTTGAACGGCACGAACCGGTGCAGGAGGTCGGAGACGAAGAGATTCGGCAACTCCTGCAGGGCCTCGGTGGGCGTTTTCCCCTTTGGCGCGAGATACAAGAGCCCGATGAGCCCCCCGATACCGGAGGTGCTGACGACGTCGATTGGGATGCCTTCTTTGAGGAACCCGAGCATGACGCCCGACATGAGCGTCATGGCGGGCGCCCAACCGCTCAGCACGATGCCGATACGTGGGAGGTTGGGGGTCACGGACGGTCAGTGGCGCCGCGGGTGTCGACCGTGTACACAGGAAACGCCATGGCGGCGCGCTAACCCACGTCGGCGGCCAGCCGCTCGGCCCGGGCGAGATCTCTTCGCATGTCCATCGCGCGGAACATCTCGATCGCGTCGGCGATGAGCTCCTTCGCTTCCTTCCGGCGGCCCCAGCGCCAGAGCAGTCCAGCGTACGTCACATAGCTCCGACCTAGCTCTGGCCGGCTACCGAGCTCCTGCTGGATTCGGATCGCGTCCAGCGCCGCTCGCTCGGCGCGTGCCACATCCGAGGGAGTCAAGATGGCGATTGCTTCGGCCAAAGTCCGGCGCGCGAGGGCATTGGCCAGCCTGTCGCGCGTGTCTTCGGCGAGCCGAATTGCCTCCTCGCACAGCACCGGGACCGCTTGAACTTCATCGAGCGCGAGCAGAGACGTCGCGAGCAGGCCCTGTCCCCATGCCAGCAGCGTCGTGGTGCCGAGCTGCTTGGAGAGCGCGATGCTGTCCTCGAGCAGCTTTCGCGCGCGAGCGGGCTCGCCGATCATCGTGTATGCCTGACCCTCGTAGAATTGCAGGAGATAGATGCGGAAGCGATCACCCGACCGCTCGGCGATGCGCCGAGCTTCCTCGCAGTCGGCGATCGCGCGCTCGCCGGCGCCCTGATGGCAGTAGGCCACGGCCCGGTAGTTGTGAGCCGCCGCCTGCACGAAGGGATTACGCAGTTCCTCGGCGAGACGAAGGCCGCGGTCGGCGTAAGCCAGAGCCCGATCGAATTCGCCCAGAGCCGCCAGGGCGACGCCCGCGAAACCCGCGGCCGTCGCTTCCTCGGTGGTGTTCCCGAGCGTGCTCATCTGGTCGACGCTCCGCGCCAGGAGTTCTCCCGCGCGGCTGTAGTCGCCCATCAGATAGTAGCTCCGTCCCATCAAATTCACCGGGGGCGCCGCCAGATCCTCGTCCTTCAATCGGTCGGCGATTACCAAACTCTGCTGGGCGAAGTCTGTGGCGGGTTGAAAGGCCCCACGCACATACGCGAGGCGTCCGAGCCAGTACAGGACCCGCGCCAGGCGCGGCTCGTCTGGCAACGACTCCGCGAGCTTCCGCGCCTGCTCGAGATTCTCACGGTCTTGCTCGAGAGCATCTCGCGTCGTCCCGACGCTCGCGCGTTTGATGGTCGCGTCTATTTCGACCCGCTGGCGATCGGGGGACGCCGTGAGCGCGCGCGCCAAGCCTAGCGCCTGGTCATAGTAGCTCGAAGCCTCGGCGTTCGCGTATACGCGGGCCGCGCGATCACCTGCCACAAACGCGTATTTGATCGCGCTTTCCGGATGGTCGCTGCGCGCGTAGTGATGCGCGAGAACCACCGCGTGCTCTTCGAGCTGGTCGGGGTAGAGTTCCTCCATGCTGCGCCCGACTATCCCGTGCAACGCCTGGCGCCGCGGCGCCAGCAGGCTCTGGTAGACGACGTCCTGGATGACGCCATGCTTGAATCGGTATTCCAGCTTGGGGTGGAACCGCGCTTCGTGAATGACGTCCAGCCGTTTCAACACCTCCAGATGGCCTGGGATGTCCTCCGGCCGGCCGGAGACGCGCGCCAGCAAGCGCAGATCGAATTCCCGGCCCGCCACGGCCGCCACCTGCACCGTGTCCTTCACCGATTCGTCGAGCTTATCGATGCGAGCCTGAATGATGTCCTGGATGGTCGCGGGCCACTCCAGCACGGCACCGCTGACGAGCCGCACATGGTCGTCGTCGTGGACCAGAAGCCCGCGTTCGAGGAGCGCCCGCGTGACCTCCTCGATGAACAACGGATTGCCGGCCGCCTTCTCCCGGATGAACTGCAGAAATTCGGACGGGAACTCCGAACGCCCGAGTAGCGTGCTCAGCATCTCTTCGATCTCGGACTGTGCAAGGCCGTCGAGGGCAATCTGAGTGTAGTGCGGCTTGTCGGCCCACCGGACGCTATAGCCCGTGCGATGGGTCGTGAGAATCAGGACTGGGACACCCGGCAAGCTGCCAGCGAGGAACGCGAGCAGGTCTTCCGAGCTCTGGTCGATCCAGTGGAGGTTCTCGCAAATCAGAACGAGCGGTTGGTACTGACTGGCGGCCACGATAATCGCTCGGATCGCTTCGTGGGTCTGCTGGCGACGGTGTTGGCGATCGAGATGACGGAGGGCGTCGTCGGCGCCAGGCAGACCGAATAGCGCCTCGAGAAAGGGTAAGGTCGGTTCGAGGCTCGGATCGAGGCGCTGGATATCTTGACGCAGCTTCGACTGGATTTGCAGCGCGTTGTCGCCCTCCTCGATGTGAAACTCCGTTCGGAGGATCTCGAGAATGGGCGCGTAAGGGTGCGTGCGGGCATGCGCTACGCAGTGGCCTTCCAGCCAGTTGACGCGCTCGGGCCCGATCGACGCGCGAAGCTCGTAGAGAAGACGCGACTTCCCAAGCCCGGGCTCGCCTATGACACCCACGACTTGCCCATGCCCGGCCTCGACGCGCTTGACACAATCCTGAAGGAGAGCCAACTCCCGTCGCCGGCCCGCGAACTGCGTCAATCCGCGCGTGGCATTCATTTCAAGTCGGGTTCGCCACCGCCGACGGCCTGTCACGCGGTAGGCGACGATGCGCTCGCGCTGCCCTTTGACGTCGACGGGGCCTAGCGGCTCGCACAGGATGTAATCCTCGGCGAACCGGAGCGTGGCCTCAGCCATCAGGATCGCCCCGGGCTCCGCCAGAGCTTGCAGCCGCGCCGCGACATGAGTGGTATTTCCGACGGCCGTATAGTCCATTCTCAGATCGTCGCCGATGCGGCCGACCACAACAGGACCTGTGTTGATCCCTATTCGAAGTCGCAGCTCAACCCCATGATCCCGTTGGAACTGCGCGCTGTAGCCACTGATGGTTTCCTGAATCGCCAGCGCTGCCTGCACAGCGCACAGTGCATGATCCTCGAGCGCGACCGGCGCACCGAAGAGCGCCATGAGACCGTCGCCAAGGTACTGATTGACCGTGCCCTCGTAGCGGTGGACGGTCTCCGCCACGAGCTGCAACACCTGACCCATGATCTGATGGAAACGCTCGGGGCCGATGCGCTGCGCGACCGTCGAGGAATCCGCGACGTCGGCGAACAGCACCGTTACCAGCTTCCGCTCTCCGACGAGGGCGCTCCGCGTGGTGAGGATCTTCTCGACGAGATAGGCCGGCGTGTACGCCGGCCGTGACGGGGCGGACCCGACGTCGCCGGGGACCGAAGGCACAGGCGCATCCTTGGGCGATTGGCTGCCTTCCGGCGCCGCGGCCGCAACGGTCGCCGATGCCGGAGGGAGCGCCGGCGAGTCCCTCGTCCCAAAGGCAGTGCCGCAACTCGCACAGAACTTTGCGATGTGGCTGTTCGTCTCGCCACACGAGGAGCACCGCAGGGGAAGCGGTACGCCGCACTGCTCACAGAACCTCGCGGCGTCTGCGTGCGGATGCCCGCACTGAGAACACTGCATCCGGCGGTCGTCGTCCGCGCTGACCATGTGATCACCCATAGGCGGCACGGGAGACCCCGACTCTACGGGGTTAGCGTACCGGCGTCAAGGGCGTTGAATGGGAGCGTCACGTTCATCATCCTGACGGTTGCACCATCGCCGCGACTGACAACGAGCGCGCCCACGTAGCTCGGGGCGGGCTCCAGTGTCCGGGCGGCCCACCCTCCCTCGTGGCGAGCGCCGATTGCCGGTGGTAGACAGCGAGACTCGCCCCCCACTCCGCTGACGTCGATGCCCAACGCGCTGCTCAGGCCTATGCCACAGGCCTTGTGGTAGGCCTCTTTGACTGTCCAATGGCGGTAGAACGTCGATAGCCTGACTGGTGAGGCGACCTGGCCGAGCGCCAGCCGCTCCACGGGGGCGAAGTAGTGCGTGATGATATCGTCGATGCCGTCCAGCGGCCGTAGGTGCTCGACGTCGACGCCGAGCTCGCGCTCTCGGCTGACCGCCACCAGCGCCAGCTCGTGAGAATGAGAAACGTTGAACTGAATCGGCGCGCCGGATAGCCCGCAGCTGAGATGCGGCTTGCCGTGGGGCCCGATCTGGAAGCTGAGCTCCAGTGGTCGGGCATGGAGATAAGCACCGAGGATCGCTCGGAGCGTTGCGCGGCAGACCACGAATCGCCGCTGGTCATGCTCGAACGCGAAGCGCCGAGCGCGACGGTGCTCGTCGTCCGAGAGCAGCCCGGCATCGAGACTCTCGCGCCAGTCGGCGACATCGAGGTCGACCTTCCAGACGTGGACGTCGTCGGAGCTCAGGCTTGGCGCCGAACGTAACCCGACCGTGCCTGGGTCCTGCGGGTGCGTTCTTGTCACGATCCAGTCCCCACTGGCCACGAGCTTAGACCCCGCGCCTCCCGCGATCAACAACGCCGAGGCCATGATGAAGCTGACAGTCGAGGTGCCCAGCAAGTGCGCGGCCACTTTGCGTGAGACATGCTTCACGCGGACTTGCGCGCTCCGGCGGCGCCAGTTTCCCGTAGTTCGGGCGATAAAGCCGTCGAATTCGGGCCCAATGCCCGATGATGTTGGAGACACGCTCGTCCTCAATATTCGGCCGAGGCAACGTCGAAGGGTGAGGCTAAGGCGTGCTGTAGATTGCCCGTAGGCCCAAGCAATTGAGGATCCTGCGTAGCGGCTTGACACCGGGGCGCCGCGTTGTGAAGAATGCGGCACCGGCTCGACACGACACGCTCGCCGAGCTCATTCCCGGAGGCTGTGCGCGCGGCAGGCCGTCGCGGGGCTGGGGCCCCGCCGGCCGAGGCGCGTCTGTAATTGCTGTGCGCGCTGCAGGCCGTCGCGGGGCTGGGGCCCCGCCGGCCGAGGCGCGCCTGTAATCAAGGAGAAAAAGATGCGCACATGGAGCCTGTTGGCCCTGGCGCTGAGCGGTCTTCTGGTCGCGGGCGAGCTTTCATCGGCGGATGCCGCCGACAAGGACACGCTCGTCATCGCCCTGGATACCCTGGGCGCCCAGGTCATGGACCCGATCATGGACACCCGCGCGCCGCACGCGCACTACCACGCGCCGATCTGGGACTCGCTGGTCGGATTCGACCTGGAGAACGGTGGAATCGGCCCGGGCGCTGCCGAGCGCTGGGAGCTGGCCCCCGACGGCAAGAGCTGGGTTTTCTATCTCCGTAAGAACCAGCGTTTCCACAACGGCGACCCGGTCACCGCCCACGACGTGAAGTTCAGCCTCGAGCGGGTCATGTCGCCCGAGTCGATCTCGTCGGGCGCCGCCGCGCTGCGGCGGGCGGTCGATCGGATCGAGGTCGTCGACGATCTCACCGTCCGTGTCTACACGAAGGGCGTCATCCCGCAGTTCGCAGCCAGTCTCTCCCGGGCCGTCTTCATGGAAGGCTCGGTCATGCCCAAGAAGTACATCGAGACCGTGGGCGCCAAGGGGTTCCGCGACAAGCCGGTCGGCAGCGGCCCCTGGAAGTTCGTTCGGAGCGTCCCGGGCGATCGCATCGAGTACGAGGCCGTCACCTCTCCGCACTGGCGCGGCACGCCGCAGTTCAAGCGCCTGACGCTTCTGCTGGTGCCCGAGCAGAGCACACGGCTGGCGATGGTGCGTACCGGCGAAGCGGCGATCGCGAGCATCGGGCCCGAGGCGGTCAAGGAGGCACGGGCCGGCGGGATGAAGATCGTCAGCGTGCCGGGCACGATGCAGGCCGTCTATCAGTTCTGGGGGCTCTACAGGCCTGAGGCGAAGGCCTCCCCGCTCAACGATGTCCGCGTGCGCGAGGCGCTCTCGCTCGCGATCGACCGGCAGCAGATCATCGACCACGTCATGGTCAAGGAAGCGCGTTGGCCGATGCCGTTCGCGGCGTTCAAGTATTCGAGCGACATGACCGTTCCCCGGTGGGAGGACTGGTCACGCACGGCGCTGCGCTACGATCCCGCCCGCGCCAGGCAGCTTCTCGCCGAGGCCGGACACGGTAGCGGCTTCCGCATGACGTTCTGGAACACCGCGCTCCCCGGCACGCCGTTCATGGTCCCTATCGGCGAGGCGGTCGCCGGCTTCTGGGAGAAGATCGGCGTCAAGGTCGAGATGAAGACCGTCGAATGGGGCGCGTTCGACCCGATGGGCCGCGGCGAGCAGAAGGGGCTGGTCGGCACGGCGTCGATGTACCGGACAGCCGGGCGGCCCGAGCCGATCCCGCGCTATGCCACCACGTTCGTGTCGAAGGGCGTTCAGCACCTCTTCGGCGATCCCCAGAGCTGCCCGGCCCTCTGCGTCGACGCGGACAAGGCGTACGAGGCGATCGTCGCGGAGAGGGACGACGCCAAGCGCACGGCGGCAACGAACCGGATGATCGAGCTCGTGGCCAAGAGCTGGATCGCGGTGCCGATCATCGAGGGGATGGGCACGTGGGCGGTGAATCCCAAGAACGTCGGATACTTCAAGCCGATCCCGGGGCGCCACGAGTTCGGGGACGTGACCGAGCGCATGCCGCGCCCGGAAGCGAAGCCCTGGCCCTGAGGCTAGCCCCGTGCAGCGCTTCATCCTCCGGCGCCTCGCTCAGAGCGTGCTGCTCCTGTTCGTGCTCGCGCTGATCATCTTCGCGCTGGCGCGCGTGAGCGGAAATCCCGCGGATCTGCTCCTGCGTGAGGACGCCACGCAGGAGGACCGCGCGCACCTGCTGCGGGTGCTCGGGCTCGATCGGCCGGTCCACGAGCAGCTCTACCTCTTCCTCTCCGGGGCGGTGCGCGGCGATCTCGGCGAGTCGATCCGCTATCGCAAGCCGGCGACCGAGGTCTTCTTCGAGCGCCTTCCCAACACGCTCCAGCTCTTGCCGCTGGCGATGGTCGGCGCGCTCGTCGTCGCGATCCCGCTCGGCGTGCTGGCGGCGGTCTACCGGGGTACGATCGTCGATCGAATCTCGGGCGCCGTCGCCGTGGTCGGCCTCGCCACGCCGTCGTTCTGGCTCGGCATCGTACTGATCTACGTCTTCAGCATCAAGCTCGGGCTCTTGCCCTCATCGCGCATGGGCGGGCCGAGCCACTACGTGCTGCCGGCGATCACGCTCGGGCTGTTCCTGGTGGCCGGGATGATGCGGCTGGTGCGCTCGAGCCTGCTCGAGGTGATGGGCAGCGAGTTCGTGAAGCTCGCGCGGCTCAAGGGGCTCTCGCAGACCGTGGTGATCTGGAAGCACTGCCTGCGGAACGCGCTGATCCCCGTCACCACGCTGTTCGGCGTCTACTTCGCTCTTCTGATCACCGGCGCGATCGTGACGGAGACGGTGTTCGCGTGGCCGGGGGTCGGACGGCTCACGTACGAGGCGGTCATCTTCAGGGACTACCCGCTGCTGCAGGCGGTGATCTTGCTGAAGGCGATCATCGTGCTCGGCGTCAACCTCGGCGTGGACATCGTCTACGCCTACCTCGACCCTCGGGTCAGGTACGCATAGATGGCGCGGGTAGAGGAGCGGATCGACGCGGGCTTCGTGGCCTCGACGGCGGCCGAGGATTTGGCTCGCCCACGAGTGCGTGGAGACCTTGCACGCATGCCGTGGGTCTCGCTCGTCATCATCACGGTCATGGTCCTGGGCGCCATGCTGGCGCCGCTGATCGCGCCGCATTCACCGACGGAGCAGTCGCTACCCGACAAGCTGCGGCCACCCGCGTGGGAGGCCGGCGGAAGCACGAGGCACTTGCTCGGGACCGATGTCCTGGGCCGCGACGTGTTGAGCCGCCTGATCTACGGCGCGCGCGTGAGCCTCATCGTGGCCGCCGTGGCGCTGCTGGCAGGCGGCGGCATCGGGCTCATGGTCGGCATCGTTTCCGGCTATCTCGGGGGCCGGGTCGATAGCTTCCTCATGCGCGTCGTCGATGCGACCCTGACGTTTCCGACGATCCTGATTGCGCTCCTGCTGGCCGTCAGCCTCGGGCAAGGACTCCAGACGATCGCCATCGCGATCACCGTGCTCATCTGGGCGCGCTTCGCCCGCGTGGTTCGCGGCGAGGTGCTCGGTGTGAAGGCGCGCGATTTCGTCGCACTGGCGCGCGTCCACGGCTGCTCGCACCTGCGCATCATGGCCGTGCACATCGTGCCGAACGTCCTGAACACGTTCATGGTGCTGCTGACCCTGCACATCGGCTTCGTGATCATCGTGGAGGCGTCGCTCTCCTTCCTCGGCGCCGGGATCCCGCCGCCGACACCGTCCTGGGGCCAGATGGTGGCCGACGGCCGCAGCCACATCGCGAGCGCCTGGTGGCTCTCGGTCGTGCCCGGCGCCGCGATCATGCTGGTCGTGCTCGCTTTCAACCTGTTCGGCGACTGGCTCCGCGACTGGCTGGACCCGCGTCTCAGGCAGGTCTGAGGAGCCGGGCCGCTTGGCCGTCGCCGCGCCGGTCGTACTGGACGTACGGGGCCTCCGGGCGTATCTCTACACGCGCTGGGGCGTCGTGCGGGCCGTCGACGGCGTGAGCTTCGCCCTGGGCGAGGGCGAGACGCTCGGGCTCGTCGGCGAATCGGGCTGCGGCAAGACGATGACGGGCCTCGCGCTCGTGCGTCTGCTGCCGGAGCCGGCCGGCCGCATCGTCGAGGGGCAGGTGCTCCTCGAGGGCGAGGATCTCGTCACCAAGAGCGAGTCCGAGATGCGCCGCGTGCGAGGGCGTCGTATTTCGATGATCCTGCAGGATCCGCAGACGTCGCTGAATCCGGTCTTCACCATCGGCGACCAGATCGTCGAAGCGCTCCGGCTCCATCACTCTGACGGCGAGCGTACGCTCGCGACGCGGGCGGAGGAGGCGCTGCGGCGCGTGAAGGTCGCCGCGCCCGAGCAGCGGATGCGCGCCTATCCGCACCAGATGAGCGGCGGCATGAAGCAGCGGGTCGTCGGCGCCATCGCCGTCGCCGGCGAGCCCAAGGTGCTCATCGCCGACGAACCGACGACCGCGCTGGACGTGACGATCCAGCTGCAGTACCTGGCCCTGCTCAAGGAGCTCCAGGCTCGGACCCGGCTCGCGATGCTGTTCATCACCCATGATTTCGGGATCGTCGCGCGCATGTGCGATCGCGTGGCGGTGATGTATGCCGGGCGGATCGTGGAGACTGGACCGACGCGCGCGCTCTTTCGCTCGCCGCGGCATCCATACACCGAGGCGCTGATGGCCTCGGTGCCACGCATGGACGGAAGCGTGGCGCGGCTGCCTTCGATCGAGGGCCAGCCGCCGCCGCTTCACGATCTGCCGGCCGGCTGTCGCTTCGCGCCGCGCTGCGCCTACGTCGACGACCGC
>Ga0209802_1000890_pt1 | contig 22942 bp, 13 predicted proteins | sample GraSoiAngelo_129_FD_185886 | JGI IMG/M metagenome (GOLD analysis project Ga0209802, IMG submission 185886) | Grasslands soil microbial communities from the Angelo Coastal Reserve, California, USA - 14_0927_12_40cm (SPAdes) (version 2) | ecosystem: Environmental > Terrestrial > Soil > Grasslands ... | reverse complement strand
AGCGCCGAAACCAGCGTGCCCATGGTCCAGCCAATCGCGAGGCGCCTGCCGATACGGTCCGCAAATAGCATCGCACCCACGCTGGGAACGATGAGGTAACAGAAAACCAGCAAGACCCCCGCGATGGCGACGGAAGAAGTGACGACGAAGCCGAAAGAGGCATAAAAAAGGAAATCCCAGAAATGCACGTTCATCCCCGACTGTTCCGCTTTGCCGTGGTTCATGGAAATGGCCAGAAACTTCTTACGAAAGAGAAAGTGGAAGATGCCGATGGCTCCGTAGAGGAAGGCGGTCTTGCGAACTTCGGGCCAGGAGACGGCCAGGATATTGCCGACGAGCATGTCTTTGAGGTGCTCGGTCTCGCCGGTGGCTTTGCTCATGAGAAGGATGGCAGTGGCGGAAGCAACGGCGTAAGCGATGCCGATGAAAGCTTCTTGCGGAATGTGGCCTCGGCTCGAGCGAGCGAAAGCGAAGATTGCGGCGCCGAGGAACGTGAACGCGAGGCTGATCCAGTACGAACCGCGGCCGTGCGGGTCCATGCCGACAACAATCGCGACGGTGGCGCCAAGCGCGGCGATTTGGGCGAGAGCGAGGTCGACGAATATGACGCCGCGCTCCACAACATGCACGCCGAGGTAGGCGTGAATCCCCGTGAGAATAAGGCTCGCGACAAACGGCGCGAGCAAGAAGGGCAGGATTTCCATTCCGCAGTCTCCTAAAGGTTATTTGGTTGCGTCAAAGGCCTGCTTTAACTTCGCAATGTCGTAATCAAACAACTTGAAATAATCAATGGTTTCTTTTTCGCCGCCAACCGAAGGCATGAGCACGACCACTTTCGCGCCGGTGTCGCGGGCAACGGCGTTGGGCGTTTTCAAATCGAAGTACGGCTCAACGGCGATAACCTTGACGCCGTCGCGCTTCATCAGGCCGATGAGTTCGACGGTGTGTTGCGGACTCGGCGGGATGCCGGGGCGGGGCTCGACGTAGCCGACGACATCGAGATGGAAATGTTCGGCGAAATTGGGCCAAGAGCGGTGATAGGTAACGATCTTGCGGCCGGCGTAGGGCTTCATCTCCGCAAGCCACTTTTCATCGGCCTGTTTGATGCGCTGCTCGAAATTGTCGTACCGCTGCGCGAAGTAAGCGGCGTCGTTGGGCCGCATTTCCGAAAGTTTGTTCTGGATTCCTTTGGCGATGCGCAGACCGTTTTCAGGATCGAGCCAGTAGTGAGGGTTGCCCAGGGGATGGACGTCCCCTTCGGCGCGGGTGACCACGCCGGTAGGAATTTCGAGAATCCTGGCATAGCGCGAAGCGTCAAAATAACCCGGTGCGCCAACTTGGATTTTTGGATTCGTGGATTGCGTGATCAGCGGGGGGAGCCAGCCGATTTCGAGCTCGAGGCCGACAACGATGAGCAGATCGGCGTGCTGCAGTTTCAGCAGAAAACTGGGTTTGGCTTCGACGAAATGAGGATCCTGGTAGCCTCGGGCGACCGATTCGACTTCGACTTTGTCGCCGCCGACCTCCTGTGCGAGTGCGGCCAGGTCGGTGGTCGCGGTCATGATCTTCAGCTTGCTTTCCCCGTGCGCGGGAGGCGGGCAAGTGGCACAAAGCAAGGTAAGCGCTGCTATCAAAGCGATAAAGCGACTGCAGACATTTGCGTTTCGCATGATTTCTCCGAACAGCATGATCAGAACGGGTGCGCGCCATGCGCGCCCATCACGAAAAGAAACTGGAATAGGAACTCATTGGCATTTGTAAAACGATCATTGAGAACGTCCCACAGGTGCCCGTAGCGATACTGGCCACGGATCTGGCTGAACTCGCTGGGCCAGTACGTCAGAATACTGGAAAAACCCGTGTCCGTCAGGCTGGCATTGGTGGCGCGGCCACTGCGATCGAAGCGTCCGCCGACCGTCCACCGACGGTTAACGCGGTATTCGGCATCGGAATAGAGGCCGAAAGCATGCTGGGTCTGGAAGAAACCGCCGGTGGGAGCGGAAAGCTGGTCGCGGGCGCTCCAGAATAGTTCTGTGCGGAAAAGGAAAGAATGGTAGATGGCGCGGCGAAGCGGCTTCCACCGGAGGGTGGCGTCGGCACCGTAGAGATTGGTGAGGAAGTTGTCTGGATTGAATGTCGTGCCGACGCCGGCAGTATTGTGGCCGCGGGCGTAGGAAGCGCCGAGATCAATGTTAGTTGATTCGCCAAGGTCGCGGTAGATGCGAAGATGGCCGACAGCGCTCACATCCTGGCGGCGGTTGGCGGTGAAAACATCGCTGGAGTCGCCGCGGTAAACCTGGGCCGTTCCCTGGAAGAACCAATTTTTTGGCGCCGGCAGGAAACGTGAAAGGGAAATGCCTGCATCGTCGATGCCATCTTCGCCACCGACGAGATTATTGGTCACCAGCGGACGGTCAATGAACGGCAGCGCGTGATTGTGAATGGTGTTGACCTTGCCGAATTCAGCGCGCATTTTGCCGACTTTCAGAAGCAGGCCGGCCGGGAGCGCTGTGAAGGTGACGTAACCTTCCTCGACATTTACGCCGGTTTCGCCGAAGGAGATGAAGGCGTCGGCGCGCGCGTAAGGGTCAATGATCGCTTGCATGCCCACTTCGGATTCGTGGAGTTCGAGCGAGCGCGACGGAGAAATGGTGTTGCGTCCGGCCGTGCCAATGAAGTCGCCGATCAGGCTGATGTCCGGATTGAGAAGCTTGGCGTTGGATGTAGCACCGCCGTAAGTCTGGGTCTGGGCGATTTGAGCGGGAAGAGGCTCCGGCGCGGCGGCAGGAATAAGTGCCGGTGTAGGAAGCGTGCCAGGCTCGACGTGCGAGGAGACGAGCAAAATGTGATCCGCGGACCGCGGCTCAACGGATTTCGCATCGCGGAGCGCCTTCAATTCGCCGCGGAGCAGAGCAACCTGTTCTGCGAGCGCCCGCACCTGCTCTTCGAGAGCGTTTATGCGTGTTTCTTCAGGTTCCTTTTTCTCGGACTTTTCGGGGACAGCAGGCCTTTCCTGCGCGTGAACAGCAATGGCAGAAAGAATAAACAGAAACAGAACAAAGAGTCGTTTCATGGCAACACTCCTAGTTAAGAACTTTAGATTTTTTCGACCAGACGAAAGGGCTAAAACGAAGGGCTGGCTAGAGAACCGGGGGCGCAGGCGGAGAGGCACGAATGGTTTTCTCATGCCAGGTTCCTTGTGCCCGCGGCCTGGCGCATCTGTTCGAGCGTGGTCATGTAGGAGGCAAGGGCCTGGCGGTAGGCAAGCTGATTGGCGCGGTAGGTGCGTTCAGCGTCGAGATAATCGAGGAGACTGGCGGCACCGCGCTTGTAAGCGTACTCGCTGATGTCGCGCGACTTGATGGCCTGGTCCACGTAGCCGCCCTGATAGAGCTGGACGATCTGCTCGCTGGTGCGAAGCGCGGAGTAAGCATCCGCCACGTCGGTGAGCACCTGCTGCGAGGTTTCCGCGGCGAGCTCCTGATTTTGCGTAATGACGTAACGCGTGCGGGCAACTTCGCCCTGATTGCGGTCAAAGAAGGGCAGCTGAAGATTGAAGAAGAATGCGCCAGTATTGGTAGCAGCGACATGGGAGTAGTTGAAAGTGGTGGTCAAATCGCGCTTGCGGTTGGCCTCAGCCAGCAATTCGGCGCTGCGCGCGGCAAGTACGTTCTTCTGGGCGGCCTGAAGATCGGGGCGGGCACGCAAGGCCAGCGCTTTCAAATCGTCGACATTGGCATGAACCGGCGTGTACTCGAGCTTGCCCTCGACGTCGTAATTGTCCGGAACCGATTCGAAGCCGAGGAATTGCCGGAGGCTGGCCAGGGCCTGGATTTTGGCGAGTTTTGCGGAAAAGACATCGTTCTGGAATTGCAGCATTTGCAGCTTGATCTTGAGCAGGTCGCCCTCGCTCATGGCCCCGGCTTTGTAGCGGGTCTCGCTGATGTCCACAGTCTTCTGGAAGCTGTCGAGGTCCTGTTGCGTAAAATCGATGGTGGATTGCGCGAGTAGCACGGCGACAAACTGCTCGCCGACGTTAAAGGTGAGTTGGCGCTCGTTGTCGGCGACGGTGGAGCGCGTGGCTTCGGTCACGTCCCTGGCGGCTTGCAGGCGGTGCTGGCGCTTCTTGCCAATCTCGAACGTGTATCCGAGGCCGAGGTCGAACTGTGCCTGGTTGTCGATGCAGTCGCTGCTAAATTTGCTCGGCTGGAAGACCGGAAGAAATTGCGCGTCCCAAGAAAGAACAGGGTTGGGGCGAAGGTTACCGGTAATCTCCTGCGCCTGCGATTGCAGGATCGTGAAGCGCGCGGCTTGCAGAGCGTGGTTGTGCTGGAGCGCAAGCCGGATTGCCTCCTCGATCGAAATTCGGGCGACCGGAGGCTGCGTGGGGGCCGCACTCGCCGGCGGGGACGGCGGGGCTGCAGGCGGCTGCTGCGCTGATGTGAAAGCGGCCGCGGCAGGCAGGACCAGGCCCAATGCCAATACTTTCCTCATGTGGAAACCCCTGACGCGTCCCGGTAATAGGGACGGCTAATCACTGCGAATGGGACCGACTAAGGAGAAGACAGCTAGCTAGAAGGCGGGAGGCGCACGCGGGGAGGTAGCGCGCGGGAATGCGGAGGAAATCGAAATAACCGCAGAAACGATCTCGAGCCGGTTCGTAGCCGGGGCGATCGCAACGCTCAGAGAATGTGTGGCGACTGCAGAGCCTGCCGTGGAACAGATAGGGCAAATGTGAGACGCAGAAGGCGTGGCCGTAAAGTCGGTACAAAAATGGAATTGCGCTCCCAGGAAAATGATCCCGAGGAGCATCGCCAAGATGCGGATGCGTTGAGTTCTGGCGTGCATTTGACTACTAAGACGAAGCTTAGACGGGAATGGTTGCGGGGTCAAGTACGACTCCGTTGAAGGATTTCCAGTTAGGAAACGAAGACTCGGCAGCCGGACAGAGAACTCTATTTGCAAGATTTCTCGCCTAGGACGTTCTACCTCCGAGCGCGACTGCCACCGATAAGCGCGTCGCGCCATGGAGGTTCCCATGTCTTCCCCAACTGCCTGGACGTTATCGCTTTGCACCAGCATTAGCTTGCTCCTGGGCGTTTCTGCCCTGCCCACGCCGGATTCACGGCAAGAGGCAAAGTCCGCGACGACGGCGACGGACAAGGCCGCTGACAGGCCTGCTAAGGCGGCTGCGCGGCGCATCGATTTGAGCGTGGCAATGAATGTGAATCTGCCGGCGACTACCCGCGATCTAGAAGCCGTTTCGTTTGGCACTCCCGACGGAAAGAGCGGCTGGGTCCTGCGGCTCCCGGGCGGGCGGCCCATCGCAACGCCTGCTTATGCCGACGGGATGCTTTTCGTGGGCGGCGGGTATGGTTCGCACGAGTTTTATGCCGTGGACTCTGAGACAGGGAAGATCATTTGGAAGATCCAGACCAGCGACGACGGGCCAACGGCCGCAGTGGTGGCCGAGGGGATGGTGGCATTCAACACCGAGAGCTGCACGTTGGTGGTAGTGGATGAGCGGAGGGGACGCATTATTTGGCAAGAATGGCTGGGTGATCCACTGATGAGCCAGCCGGCGATCGATAAAGGCGTGCTCTTTATGGCGCATCCGGCCGCCACGGGGCGGCCTGCGAAACCGGTGGAGTTTCATCCGCGTCCGGCGTCGCCTGGCGGCAGCCATCGGCTGCTCGCGGCGGAACTCAGCACGGGCAGGCACATTTGGGAGCAAGAGATTTCGGGCGACGTGATCACCGCGCCGGTGGTCTCCGATGGAACGGTCTATTTCACCACCTTTAACGGCACTTCGTACGCGCTGAATGCGGCGGACGGCTCGGTGGTGTGGGTAAAAGCGAATGCGGCTACGAGCGCGCCGGTGATTGCCAACGGGCAGCTCTACGAAACGCGCAAGGCGCAGGCGGGAAAGGAAACGGTAGAGGGTTTAGCCCGCGTGGACGCCAAGCAGGGAAACGCGCGCGACAAGGATTTAATTGCCAAGAGCAAAGCGGACTACCTCAAGGAAGGAGGAGGCGGTGGCGTGGCTCTATCGGCGCAGGCTGTGACTTCTCTGGATTCTTCGGTGGGCTTCAGCGCTGCTCCGGCATCTGCAAAGCTTGCAGAGGCCAACGGCGCAGTCGGCGTAAATTCGGTGGTTGGCGCATGGGCGTATCAGGGTTCGCGCGCGGCCGTGAGCAAGGGACAAATCCTGAATGCGCAGGGGAATTTTATTAACTCCGTGCGCGCTTCAGACGGTAAACAATCCTGGCAGACCGAAGTGGTCGGAACACATTCTGGGCCGGGTGGGCAGGTTTTCTCGCCGCCCGCGGTAGGCCGCGATTACCTGTACCTTGCGGGAGCGGCTGGTTACCTCGTTTCCGTGCGGCAGAGTGATGGCGGTGTCGGATTTTCGTACGCAATGAAGGCGCCGATCGCTTTCCAGCCGGCACTGGCAAAGGGAAATGTTTATGCCGGGACTTCCGATGGGCGCCTGATTTGCCTGAAGACTGGCAGCAAGGATGCTGACGGCTGGTACGCATGGGGCGGGAACGCGCAGCACAATAAGATTCAGTAAGCCTGCTGGCTTGCTACCTTCCGCGAAGAGTGAGGCTTTATTTCTGGGCGAGGTAAGTCTTGGCTTCGGCGAGCTCCGGGCGGTCGGCTGCCGGGGAACAAACCGAGGCGAGCCGGGCGTAGAACGACTGCGCGCCACTCACGTCGCCTGAGGCTTGTGCCGCGCGCGCTGCACCAAGGAGGCCATCAAAGCGATTCGGCGAATTCTTTAGGGCGGTCTTGTATTCGGCGAGGGCTTCGGCGGGGCGCTTGAGTTCGAGAAGCATGTCGGCGAGCATTTCGCGAGCGGACATGGAGAGAGAATCAACGCCCTTGGCGTCTTGGCGATCCGCGATGGCACGCATTTCCCTGACCGCGTCATCGCGCTTGCCTTCGGCGAAAAGAATCCAGACTTCAGCGGAGCTGAGATGCTTTTCCTTGGAGACAGGATAACCTTCCTTTTGCGCCTCCATGTCTTGCGCAGCCCAGATTTCTTTGAGTTTCTCAAGATCGGCGCGGGCACCGGCTACGTCGCCCAAGTGCGCTTTGCCAATGACGCGAGCGCGATAGGCTGACTCTTGTGGAACGAGCTTCACCCTTGGAATGGACAGCGAAGCGGCCTCCGTCCACCGATGCAGCTCGAGAACCGTGCGGGCCGAAAGATCCGCGGCGTGTGCGGCCTTGCTCTCTTCACTCGCGCCGATGACGTTTTGCTCGTCCGCTATGACCTCGCGCGCTTTGGCTTCCTGACCCGACTGGAGATAGGAGTAGTTGAGAAAGTCCATGGCATGCGTCTGGTAGTGCGATTCGGCCGTGTGCATTTCTGCGGCGTGCCCTCCGGACTTCCTGGCGGCAATGTTGGAGGTGATGGAATCCTGCCAGAGGCCCAGGCGAACAAAGATGTGCGACGGCATGTGAATCGCGTGAGAGGAATCAGGTGCAATGGCGGCGTAGCGGCGGGCGGCTTCGAGTCCTTGTGAAGCTAGTTCCGGGCGGTCAGTGGCGTGGATGAGGTAATGCGCGATGCCGGGATGATCGGGATATTGCTTGAGCAGCGGATCGAGAATGGAGATAGCTTTTTTCAGGTTGGCGGTGGTGTCGACGTCTTCTTCGGCAAGGGAGACAAGAGAAAGCGCGTAGAAGGAGCCAATTTCGCTGTCGCCAGGATTTTCGGCGTAAAACCGTTCGAGGGCGGCGGAATAGGCTTTCGTACGGTCGGCATGGGACATCTTGGATTTTTTCTGAAAGAAGGCGGCGGCAGCAGCGATGAAGCCTTTTTCCCGCGCGTTGACGGAGCGGAGTTTCTGTGCCTGTTCTACGTCTTTATGGCCTTCCTTGAGTGTTTTGTCATTCGGAAAATCCCAAAGCTGCTGGTACAAAGCCATCGCTCTCCCCCAGTGGGCCATGGCGCATTGCGGATCGCGCGTCGCGGCTTCGGAAAACGTTTGTTCGGATTCCTTGTATTGGAAGGAGTGCAGGAGAGCGACACCCTTTTCGATGGTTGGCTCCACTTCGGCAGCGCAGGTAGTGGGGAAATTCACTTTGCCAAGCTGATCGGGTGGCGCCGCGGACAAGCGGGGGGCGGCCAGCACCAAGAGAAAAACAAACAGACCGATGGCAGCTTTGGATCGGTGGTTATCGCTCATGGTGGGTCCTCTTTCGCTCGGCTGCGATTCTACCTCCAGCGACCGTTGCTGGCAGACCGAATCTTTTGCAATCCCGGTCTGTAAGCCGATGGACGCCGATTCTGGCGGAGGATAGAATGAGGGTGGAGCGGTACTTCGAAGCAGGTGAAGTAGCGAAAGCCGTTTGAACCGTAACGAATCTCTGGGGTGCTGCGGATAGACAGCCCGTGAGCACGCCCTGTCCCGCTAGCGCGCTCCTTCGAAGGCTTTGAGGAGAGTGCGCTAGCGGGGCAGGAAAGCCTAACGGTTGGCTCGTGGCGCCCACCTATTTCAGAGGTTCACGGCCTAGCTCCCCACGGCCAAGCGGTCCGCTCCATTTTTGTGTTTTGTCGTGCTAAAGAATCCATGCGCGCACTTTTTGTAGGAGACATTGTCGGTTCGCCGGGGCGGCAGATCGTTCGCGATCGGCTGGCGGACATCGTTGCGCAACGGCAGATCGACCTGGTGATCGCCAACGGGGAGAATGCCGCATCGGGATTCGGGATCACGCCGCGGCTCGCGGAAGAGTTGTTGAAGATGGGAATTGATGTGCTCACCGGCGGAAATCATAGCTGGGACCGCAAGGAGATTCTGGAGTTTATGCCGCACGAGCCGCGGTTGCTGCGGCCGGCGAATTTTCCCGAAGGCAATCCCGGCAGCGGGCTGTATCTCGGGACGGCAAAGAATGGCGTGAAATATGCCGTGCTCAATTTGCAAGGCCGTGTGTTCATGACTGCGATCGATGACCCGTTTCGAAAAGCGGACTGCGAATTGGCGAAAATTCCCGCTGACGTTGCGTTCGTGCTGGTGGACATGCACGCGGAAACCACGAGCGAAAAGGTGGCCATGGGCTGGTATCTGGATGGCCGGGTAACCGCGGTGATTGGTACGCATACCCACGTGGCGACGGCCGATGAACACATTTTTCCGCAAGGCACGGCTTACATCACAGACGTAGGAATGACCGGGCCGCATGGCGGCGTAATCGGGATGGACCGGGACGGAATCATTCAGAAGTTCCTCAACGGGCTGCCGGCGCGGTTCGAGGTCGCTTCAGGCGACGTGCAGATGAATTGTGTGCTCATTGAAACCGATGACGAAGGCCCGCGCAACGCCGCCGGGCGTCTGCGGGCGCGCTCCATCGAACGTCTGCGCTTTTCTATTGATTAGGACTTACATTTTCTTGCAGCCGTAAGCGCTCATCAGTCTCCCCTTCGGCTCCGTTCAGCCATGCGGTCAGCTGCCGCGCGCAAATTCATTTCGCGCAAGCTGAACGAGTAAGAACTAAAAGTAGTCTAAGAGCGGGCAACCGCGGAGCGTCCGTAGTAATCTGAGGATTCATGCGAAACAGGGTGGGTCCAAACGCGAGAGTTTTTGCGGCGATGTGTCTGGTGGCCTGCGCCTGCGGAAGCGCCGTGGCGCAGGAAGAAAGTGAACTGACGGCCAAGCAGCGGATTTTACCGGGAATCGGTCCCGGGCTGCGCACGATGAAACGAGGAGCGGACGGGCGCTACTACGTTCTGGCTTCGCCGACTCCCGGGCTGATGGTATTTGACGGCGCGGGCAAGCAACTTCTGTCCATCAGCGAACTTGCTCCTTCGACGGCGGGCGCCAGCAAGAGCCACGCGCTAATTGCTTTTGGCGAAGACTGCGACGTGGATGCGGAGGGCAAGATCTACGTGGCGGACCGAGGAGTAAATCTGGTTCGAGTTTTCTCTCCTGCTGGTGAACCTCTTCATTCCATTGCGGTGAAGGATCCAGTCTCAGTGGCGGCACTGCCGGAAGGAGAGGTCGCCGTCGCCACCCTGCGGGAGCCGCACCTGGTGATGGTATTTGACGGGAATGGAAAAGAGGTGCGCGAGTTTGGCGATCCGGAGCCGATCGCAGAGCGTGCCGAACTGAACCGCTTTCTGAACACCGGCTATCTGGCTACGGATTTGCTGGGGCATCTTTACTACGCTTTCGCTTATTTGCCGGAGCCAACCGTGCGGCAATACGACCGCTTGGGCTACGCGGGACAGGATATCCAATATACGGCGCTGGAAGCGATGCCCGCCGCTCAAGCCGCGCGGAAGGAAATCGAGCGGCAGGAGCGCCGAGGCGACCAGCCGGTGTTCAAGAGAGTCCTTACCGGCGTCGGAGTGGACCGTTCGAACGGAGAAATCTGGATTGCGCTGAACAACAACCTGCTGCACTTCGACGCGGAAGGGAACAGGCGCGCGACCTACAAGATCTACACGCCGCAAGGCGCGCGCCTCGAAGCCAACGTGATTCTCGTCGAGAAAGATCGTTTGATCATCGGAAGTGATCCACTGGGCCTCTACGAATTCGATCGGCCGGACAAAAAAATCTCAAAATAAGGCGAGATTTCCTCAGGCCAAGTTGCGTGAGACTCATGCAAGAGTTTTGCAACAGGCAAGATTTCGTGAGAAATCCCACAAAAATAGCCAGTTAAGACGCGCTCACACGAAAATCTCGCTTGTGGAAAACTTGTGCATGAGGTGTGCACCACCGCCAGGACCTTCGCACACTTTTCGCTTGCTCCGCGCGCACCAATCAGAGACAATCCCGCGCGGTCTCAGAACGGCAGTACGCGGGCCGACAAGTCCTGACGGGTCGCGCGCCAATCAACAGGGGCAAACTTAGAAGGTTCGGCGCGGGCAAGAATCCCGAAGCCTGATGAAGACGAAGTTCAATTTCCTTCCACAGCTTTTGCACATCTGTGGAAATACTAGAGGGTTTTCTTTCCTCCTGCGATGACGACTGCATCTCAAGTTGGACGTGAGCGTGAAGTGGCAAATTCCTGGGATAAGTTTTTGGAGCACGTGAAGTCCCGGGTCAGCATCAACACTTACACGACGTGGTTTCAGCCCACCCGGCTGAACCGCGCCGAGGGCGAGACCCTCTTTGTGCAGATTCCCAGCGCGGTTTTCCGGCAAGTCCTAACGCGCACGTACGGGGATATCGTCAAAGCGGTGTTCCACGAAATCGGCACGCCCAACGTGAAAGTTCAGTACGTTTGCACTGAGGAAGAGCCCGTCCAGGCGGCACCTGCGGCCCCGACCCGGTCGGGGCAGGCCAAGCTGGATTTTGAGAGCAGCGATCACCAGCTGAATCTGCGCTATACCTTCGATACCTTTGTGGTCGGCAAGTCCAACGAGTTTGCTCACGCCGCCGCGCGCGCGGTCGCGGAACAGCCTTCGAAAGCGTACAACCCCCTGTTCCTCTATGGCGGCGTGGGGATGGGCAAGACCCATCTGATGCACGCCATCGGTCATACCATCAAGAAGCGCAATCCGGCGATGCGGCTGAGTTACGTGAGCGCGGAGAAATTCACGATCGAAGTGATCAACTCGCTGCGCTTTGACCGCATGATCAGCTTCCGCGACCGCTTCCACACCGTGGATGTGCTGCTGGTGGACGATATTCAATTCATCGCCGGGAAAGAGCGCACGCAGGAGGAGTTCTTTCACACCTTCAATGCGCTATACGAGCAGCAGAAACAAATCGTCATCTCTTCCGACTGCCTGCCCAAGGACATCAACTCGATTGAAGAGCGCCTGCGCTCCCGATTTGAATGGGGATTGATCGCGGACATTCAACCGCCGGATCTCGAAACGAAGATCGCCATTTTGCAGAAAAAAGCAGAGAATGAACGCTTCAATCTGCCGGACGACGTGTCGGAATACATCGCGCGAGCCATCAAATCCAACGTGCGAGAACTGGAAGGCGCGCTCACCCGCTTGATGGCCTACGCGTCCCTAACTGGGGCCATCATTTCGCTTTCGACGGCACAGCAGGTGCTCCGAAACATCATCGCCTCGCAGGAGAAGCGCGTCACCATCGATCTGATTCAGAAGCGGGTGAGCGAGCACTTCGATTTGCGCGAACAGGACTTGAAGATACGCAGCAATACGCGCGCGATTGCCTTTCCACGACAAGTGGCGATGTACATCGTAAAGCAGCTCACAACCGCTTCGTTGCCAGAGATCGGCCGTCAGTTCGGCGGGAAGCACCACACTACGGTGCTGCACTCAATCAATAAAATCGAAGAGTTGCGGCGCTCCGACAAAGATCTCAATCGGACCATCACACGCTTGATGGATGCATTACAGTAGGGGCCACCTCACGCCTATCCTGACCATCCTAGAGAGATGCCTCTTTCCAAGGCAAATCAATCCTAGTTTGGCCCGTGCGTGATGCGAAAATACATGTGAATCAAATGCACCAACGCTCGGGGAATACCGTTCGTGTGAAGAGTAGCTGTTACAGAATATGTTGGGAATCTTACGGAAAACCTGTTAAGAGCTGTGGGAAAAAGCGTAGGTTAAGATGTATTAAGACAGTGATTCCCGCTATATGAAGCCTATTTTCAGCAATATTCACAAACCACGACACGGAAAGAGCGGCACTATGTTGTACAGTGCATGGCAATTACTAGGGTTTCCACCAATCCACAATGCTTATCACAACAACAAGACTTATCGGACTAATATTGTCAAAACTCCTTGCCGAAGTGATTGTGAATGCTTATATTTTCTCGATGATTTCCACAGTGTCGTAGCAAGGTGCGGGCTTTATACTTTTCAAAAAAGCGAGTAGAGTACGGCAGCAGTAGAATCGAACTGAAAGAGGGCGCCGTCCCCGCCCAAGTCGAGGGTACACTTCATATGACCGCACCCGGTACGGCACGTGAGGAACATCAAGCGATGGAATTCAGCGTCACAAAATCAGCGCTATTGAATGAGCTCAATACGACGCAAGGTGTTGTCGAGCGCAAGACTACGATCCCAATTTTGTCCAACTTGCTTGTGGAGGCTCAGGGGAGCTCCCTAACGATTACGGCCACGGACCTGGAACTCAGTATCTGCACGTCCTGCGAAGCCAAGATCAAGAAAGAGGGGGCAGGAACAATCCCTGCGAAGAAACTGCTCGAACTCGTGCGCCTGCTTCCCGAGGGCGAAATCAAGGTGAAGCTGTTGGACAACCACTGGGTGGAGATCATCAGCGATAGAAAGAAATACAAGCTGGTTGGCATGGCCAAGGAAAACTTTCCCGCGCTGCCGGTAATGCCGCACGCGTTGGTAAAAGTGCCTGCCGCAATCCTCGAAAGCCTGATCGCCAAGACGAAGTTTGCCATCTCGATGGAGGAGTCGCGCTACACGCTCAATGGCGGACTGCTGATCTTACGGCCCGATACCCTGGCGATGGTGGCGACGGACGGCCACCGGCTGGCGCTGGCGGAAACCGATCACAAACTTGCCGGGCTGAATGGCGAAGTGAAGGTGCTCATCCCGAAGAAGGCCATGGACGAAGTGGAGAAACTTTCCAGCGCCGCCGGCTCCGATGCCTACATCGATTTTGCGAAGGATGAAAGCCACCTGTTTTTCCAGGTGGGACATCGCTTGCTGATTTCGCGGATCCTCACGGGGCAGTTTCCGAACTACGAAGCGGTCTTGCCGCGCGACAACAATAAGCACGTGGTGATTGAACGAGCCGAGTTGACCGACGCGGTGCGCCGCGTCTCGCAACTTGCCGACCAGCGCTCACATGCCGTGAAATTTTCGATCTCGAACGAAGGGGTGGAGATTTCCGCGTCGAGCCCGGAGTATGGCGAAGCGAAAGAAAGCATCGAGAAGGAATACAAGGGCGACCCCATCGCCATCGGTTTCAATTCCAGCTACATGCTGGATTTCCTTTCCGCCGCGGCGGATGGCCCGATCAGCATAGAGCTGAAAGACGAACAGTCTGCCGGGCAGATGCGGCCGCTGGCGGATGAATCCTACCGCTACCGCTACGTCATCATGCCGATGAGGATTTGAAGCCCAAACAATAGAAAAATCTCCCCCATAAAAGGGGCGCTTTGCGGAGCGTCTTTTTGTTTTTCGCTCCTATCTGCAGCATCATTATAACTTCAAGGAAACAAACAGCTTATCTGGTGCCTAAGAGTGCCAAGACACTTGAGAAAAGGGCCCCGATCGGGTATACTTTACTGGTTGTCGATTCGTAGTTCGGATACCTCCAAAATCGACACGTCCGCCAGGCAGAAGTGACCCGGAAATCGGCTCTGCGCCAGGGGCCAGCAGGTCGCACGCCTGGAGAAATATGAGTCTTCGCCACGTCCCGCTGCGCGGGACGGGATGGAGCAGGAACCCTACGAGTTCTGGATTTGCCCAGCGAGCCCGGAATCAAAGGGTAAGGCGACGCACGGAAAATTCCGCAAACACGCCTTTCTTGCTTCACAAATAAATAGTTCGTAGCGTGCGGACCATCACTCCGGTTTGCCCGGGGTCTGTTCAACGCCGCAGGTTTTCGAGACAAACGGTTGTGTGGGGAGAAGACATGGGCGACCTGGAGAACGTTGGCACTACGCCGCAGGGCGGGCACAAGTACGACGCAAAATCCATCAAAGTTCTCGGCGGCCTGGAAGCCGTGCGCCTGCGTCCCGCGATGTACATCGGCTCGACGGGGGATATGGGCTTGCACCATCTCGTGTGGGAAGTCGTGGACAACTCCGTTGACGAAGCCCTGGCTGGCTATGCGGACGAGATCAATGTGACGGTGCACGCCGACGAATCCGTTACGGTCGTGGACAACGGCCGCGGCATTCCCGTGGACATGCACCAGACGGAAAAGCGGCCTGCAGCCGAAGTTGTCATGACCGTGCTGCACGCCGGCGGAAAATTCGACAGCGAAACGTACAAAGTTTCCGGCGGCCTGCACGGCGTCGGAGTTTCCGTAGTCAACGCTCTTTCCGATTGGCTGGAACTCGAGATTTCGCGCGACGGCGCGGTCTGGGAACAGACCTACGAAAAAGGCAAGCCGACCTCCAAGCTGAAGCAGACCGGCAAAACGCGCAAGACCGGTACGAAAGTCACCTTTCATCCCGACCCAGGCATTTTCGATAAGACGGTATACAGCTTCGACACCCTTTCGCAGCGCCTCCGCGAGCTGGCTTTTCTGAACAAGGGATTGAAGATCACGCTGACCGATGAGCGCACGGAAAAGACCGCGGAATTCCGGTTTACCGGCGGCATCACCGAGTTCGTCAAGCACCTGAACCGTGGCAAATCCACACTGCATGATTCGCCGATCTACATGGAAGGCAAGCACGGTACCGTGGAAATCGAAATCGCGCTGCAGTACAACGACACCTACGGCGAAAACGTTTTTGCCTTTGCCAACACCATCAACACGGTGGACGGCGGCACGCATCTCTCGGGTTTCCGCTCCGCGCTGACGCGCTCGATCAACAACTTCGCGTCTTCCGCGGGAATGTTGCGAGAGCAGAAGGATGAAGTCACCATCACCGGCGACGACGTTCGCGAAGGCTTGGTCGCCGTGGTCAGCGTGCGTCTGCCGCAGCCGCAATTTGAAGGGCAGACCAAGGGCAAGCTGAACAGCGACATCAAGGGCGACGTCGAACAATTGGTGAACGAAAAGCTGGGCGAGTGGTTCGATAAGCATTCGACTGTGGCGCGGCGGATTATAGGCAAGTGCATCGAGGCGGCGCGCGCGCGCGAAGCGGCCCGCAAAGCCCGCGAATTGACGCGGCGCAAATCGGCGATGGATTCGAGCGGCTTGCCGGGAAAACTCGCTGATTGCCAGGAACGCGATCCGGCGCGCTGCGAACTGTTCGTGGTCGAAGGCGAATCCGCTGGCGGCTCGGCCAAGCAGGGACGTGACCGCAAGTACCAGGCCATCCTGCCGCTCAAGGGCAAGATCCTCAACGTCGAAAAAGCGCGTTACGACAAAATGCTGGGCCACGAAGAAATTCGCGCCATCATCACGGCGCTGGGCACCGGCATCGGCAAAGACGATTTTGACGCGGGGAAGCTGCGCTATCACAAGATCATTCTGATGACCGATGCGGACGTGGACGGTTCGCACATCCGCACGCTGCTGCTGACCTTTTTCTTCCGGCACATGAAGGAACTCATCGAGCGCGAGCACATTTACATCGCCCAGCCGCCGCTCTACCGCGTGAAGCGCGGGAAGAGCGAAAAGTACATCCGCGATGAGCGCGACTTTGCGCGCGAATTGATGAAGCGTGCCACCGAGGACCACGTCGTGAAGGCCATGGAAGGCGTGACCATGCAGGGCGCTGGATTGACTTCGTTCCTGCTGAACGTGCAGGAATACGCTGCGGTGGCGGCGAAGCTGGGCCGCCGGCTGAAGGAACCGAAGCTCGTCGAAGTGCTGTCGGAGAGCGGCCTGGATAAGAAAGCCGACTTTGAAGAAAAGAAATCGGTGGAGAAACTGCTGAAGGACATCGACAAGGCGAAGCTCAAGCTGGAAGGCAAAATTGCATTCGACGAAGAGCACAGCTTGTACGAAATCCAGTTCGGCACGCCGAACCACACCAAAATCAACTGGGCGCTGGCAGCGACCCCGGAATACAAGCGGCTGCGCGCGCTCGCGAAACAGATCGAGGAATTCAACAAGCCGCCGTTCACCATCTCGCGCAACGGAGACAAAACGACCAAGGAAAATGCGCAAGACGTCTTGAGCTATGTGATGGAGGATGCAAAAAAGGATTTCACCATCACCCGTTTCAAAGGCCTCGGCGAAATGAATCCGTCGCAGCTCTGGGAAACCACCATGAATGCGGACACGCGGACGCTCCTGAAAGTGAAGCTCGAGGACGCGGTGGCTGCCGAGGATATTTTCACGACGCTTATGGGTGAAAACGTCGAGGCGCGCCGCAAATTCATCGAAGACAACGCCCTCGAAGTCGTCAACCTGGATATTTAAGCGCCATCTATGCTCTATCAGTTGGGGTGGACCACATTGCCGGGGCTGCGGGGATTGAGCGTGAGCCAGTTTCGCGCGGCGCCGACGGCGGCACCTGATAACGAGCAAGGCGTAGCGGTCGAGTTTGCGAGCGATGCGGAGCGCGACGCGTTCTTGCGGCAGATGGAAGCAGAATTTGTGGCGAGACGATTCACGAATACGGCGGACGCGTTCGACACCGTGAAGGCGTACGCGCTGGAGCACGCAGCGAAAGGATGAGCGGATTTCGTAGCGCCGCCCTTCAGGGCGGCATGCCGGGCTGAAGCCCGGCGCTACAACGGCAAGAAGCAAGACACGAGGACACATGGCGGACGAACAGAATACGTCGGTAATGATTCCGGTGGACATCGAAGCCGAGATGAAGAAGTCCTATCTCGACTACTCGATGAGCGTAATCATCGGGCGCGCGCTGCCGGACGTGCGCGACGGCTTGAAGCCCGTGCACCGGCGCATTCTCTTTGGAATGTACGAGCTGGGCCTGACATCCACAAAGCCCTACCGCAAATGCGCCAAGATCGTCGGCGAAGTTCTCGGCAAATATCACCCGCATGGCGACACGCCCGTTTATGACGCGCTGGTGCGCATGGCACAGGAATTCAACATGCGCTACCCGCTGGTGGACGGCCAGGGCAACTTCGGTTCCGTCGACGGCGACATGCCGGCGGCGATGCGGTACACGGAAGCGCGCCTCTCCAAAATTGCGGAAGAGCTTCTTGCGGACATCGAAAAAGAAACCGTCGACTTCGTTCCAAACTTCGACGAAACGGAAAAAGAGTCGGTCGTTCTGCCCACACGCGTGCCGAATCTGCTCGTCAACGGCGCGAGCGGCATCGCCGTCGGCATGGCCACCAATATTCCTCCACACAACCTCCGCGAAATCATTGACGCCACCGTGCTGCTGATCGAAAAGCCGGACACCACGCTGAAAGAGGTGCTCAAGATCGTGCCCGGGCCGGACTTTCCTACCGGAGGCTACATCGCGGGCCGCGAAGGGATCGAGGCGGCGTACAAAACGGGCCGCGGCAGCTTCACCATGCGCGCGAAGGCGGCCATCGAGGAAGTCGGCAAGGACCGTGAAAACATCGTGGTCACGGAAATTCCCTACCAGGTCAACAAGGCCACGCTCATCAAGCGCATCGCCGAACTGGCCCAGACCAAAAAAATCGACGGCATCGCGGACGTGCGGGATGAAAGCGACCGCGACGGCATGCGCATCGTCGTGGAAATGAAGCGCGGCGAAGAATCGCAGCTCGTCCTGAACAATCTCTTCAAGCACACGCAGATGCAGGAATCGTTCGGCATGATCATGCTGGCGATTGTCGGCGGCCAGCCGCGCGAGATGGGGCTGCTGGAATTCATCCGGCTGTTCATCGAGCACCGCCGCGACGTGGTGTTGCGCCGCACACGCTACGATTTGCGCAAAGCCCGCGAGCGCGAGCACATTTTGGTGGGCTACCAGGTCGCGCTCGATCACCTGGACGATGTAATCCGCATCATCCGCGGGTCCGCGAGCCGCGCAGAAGCCAAGGAAAACCTGCTCAAGTTCTTCTCCCAGCAAGACGTCACGATTACAGAGAACGGAAAATCGACGAAGCTCGAAGGCGTCAAACTCGATGGCAGAAAGTACAAGCTCGGCGGCGTGGAGGGAGAAACGGCGCGCACCATGGCTGACGGCCTAACACCCGTGCAGGTTGACGCCATCCTCGAACTGCAACTCCATCGTCTGACGCAGCTTTCCGTCGACGAAATTCTCAAGGAATTGAAGTCCATCCGCGAACGAATCGTCGAGCTTGAGGAAATTCTGGCGAGCGAGAAGAAACTGAAGTCCGTGATCATCGCCGAGCTGAAGGAAGTGCAGAAGACCTACGGCGACGACCGGCGCACACAGATCGTGGACAAAGTGGATGAAATCAAGCTCGAAGACTTGATCGCCGACACGGAAATGCTGATCACCGTGAGCCATGCGGGCTACGTGAAGCGCACGTCGGTGGATATCTACCGACATCAATCGCGCGGCGGAAAGGGCCGCATCGGCGCGCGCACCAAAGAAGAGGATTTCGTCGAGCACCTCTTCATCGCCTCGGCGCACAGCTACATCCTTCTGTTCACGACTAAGGGCCGCGTGTACTGGCTGAAGGTGTACGAGATTCCGGAAGCCGCGGCGGCCACTCGCGGCAAAGCCATTTCCAGCCTGGTGCGTTTCCAGGAAGACGAAAAACTCAGCGCCATCGTGCAGGCTCGCAACCTGGAAGAAGAAGGCAAGTATGTCTTCTTCGCCACGCGCAACGGAACGGTGAAAAAGTCCACCCTCATGGAGTTCTCGAACCCGCGGCCGAGCGGCATCATCGCCATCAATCTCGATGGCAAGGACGAACTGATCGGGGCAAAGCTTACGGAGGGCAAGCAGATGATTTTCCTCGCCAGCCACGAGGGCCAGGCAATCCTTTTCCGCGAGACGGAAGTGCGTCCGATGGGCCGCAACGCCGGGGGCGTGATTGGGATGGACCTGGATAAAGACGATTACGTGGTCAGCATGGACGCGGTGCAGCCGGATTTCGAAATTATCGCCAAGGAGCACAAGACCACCACGCAAAATCTCGAGGAATTGGAAAACGAGCAAATCAAGGATTCGCTGACGTCGCTGATGCTGACCGTGTCGGAAAAAGGCTACGGGAAACGCACCCCGCTCGCGGAATATCGCATCACTTCGCGCGGCGGCAAAGGCGTGGTCAACATGAAGACCACGGACCGCAACGGCTCGGTGGTTGCGGCGCTGCAGGTCACCGAAGAGTCCGACGTGATGATCATCACGCATAACGGCAAGGTGATCCGCGTGCACGCGAATGAAATTCGCGAGGCGGGCCGTTCCACGCAGGGCGTGCGCCTGCTGCGCCTGGACGCGGAGGATTCCGTCGCCGCCGCCGCAGTCCTCCAGGAAGAAAGCGAAGAAGAAAAGAAGTAGCTCGACAGGGCCGCCGCTGCCTTCGGTGGTGTTACAATCCTGGCCTTATGAGTTTTGCTCGACGGCTGTTCGCAGCTCTTTTGCTGGTGGCGGCGGCCACCCTTCCTGCGCTGGCACAGGAGAAAGGTAAGCCTCCGGCACCCAAGCGATACCTCACCTATATCGGGACCTACACGGAAAAAACGAAAAGCAAGGGAATTTACGCCTTCCGGTTTGATGACACGTCCGGAAAACTGAGCTTCATCGGAGTTGCCGCGGAAACCGCGGCCCCGTCGTTTCTGGCGGTGCACCCGAACGGGAAGTATCTCTACGCCGTCAATGAACTTGAAAAGTTCAACGGGGAAGAAAGCGGCGCGGTGAGCGCATTTTCCATCGACCGGAAATCGGGCAAGCTCAAACTGCTGAATCAAGTCTCTTCGCGGGGCCCTGGGCCTTGCCACATTACTCTGGACAAGACCGGGAAGTACGTTCTGGTGGCGAACTACGATTCCGGCACAGTCGCAGTCTTTCCGGTGCAAAGCGACGGGCAACTCGGGAAATACACGGGATATGAGAAGCACATCGGCTCGAGCGTGAACAAGGAGCGCCAGGAAGGGCCGCACGCGCACTGGATCGCCACTTCGCCGGACAACCGTTTTCTGCTCACGGCGGACTTGGGAATCGATAAAATTTTAATTTCGCAATTTCATCTCGCGGACGGCGCTTTCACGCCAAACAAACCGAATTCCGGCGTCAGGCTGAAAGCGGGAGCGGGGCCGCGGCACGCGGCATTTCATCCGGGCGGGAAATTCTTTTACGTGACGAGCGAGCTGAATTCGACGGTGACGGCGTATTCCTACGATGCTAAGGGCGGCACCCTGCATGAGCTGCAGGTGGTATCCACCTTGCCGAAAGATTTTTCCGGGGAGAATGACACGGCGGAGATCGCCGTGCATCCCAGCGGCAAATTTCTTTACGTCTCGAACCGCGGGCGGGACAGCATCGCCGTATTCGCGATCGATGCTGTCAAAGGTAAGCTGACCCCGGTAGCGGACATCGCGACGCAAGGCAAGACGCCGAGGAATTTCGCGATTGATCCTTCGGGAAGATATCTCCTGGCGGCGAACCAGGGTTCCAACGATATTGTCGTGTTCAGGATCGATCCCGCCACGGGCGGCTTGACGCTTACGGGCCAGGTTGCTGAGGTGCCTGCGCCGGTTTGCATCGCGTTCCTGGCTGTCGAATAAGCTCACCAGTACACCGAGGTGCGGTAAAATCCCGCCTCTACATTGCGAGGACACCTATGACTCTAAGGAAGCGAACCATAGCTGCGTTGGGATTCTTTTTGGTGGCGACGGCAACCGCGTGGGCCGATGGCGAGACCGCGCCTGCACGCGATCCCAATCAGCCCGTGGACGCGGCGTACACCGAGAAGATCCACAAGTACACGACGCAGCCGTATTTCACGTCGCCGCTGGTGGACTATCTGCCGGCGTCGAAAATGGTGCCGACGCCGAAAGCGGTCCTCGGTGATGTAGCTGGCGCGCCCGGCATCCTGCCCTACGCGGAAGATGTGTATCGCTACATGCGCATGCTGGAGAAGGCCAGCCCGCGCGCGAAGGTCTTCTCCATCGGAACGACGGAAGAAGGCCGCGAGATGATCGCAGTGGCGGTATCTTCGGAAGAAAATCTGAAAAACCTCGGGGAGAACCGCGCGCGGCTCGCCAAACTCGCCGATCCGCGCACCATCAAGCTGGATGACGCGGAAGCCGACAAAATCGTTGCGCAGGCCGTGCCCATCTACTACATCACCGGCACGATCCATTCGCCCGAGACGGGAGCGCCGACGGCGCTGATGGAACTGGCCTACCGGCTGGCGGTGGATGAAAGCCCGTACATCAAGGAAATTCGCGACGGCACGATCACGCTGATCACGCCAGTGGTGGAAGTCGATGGCCGCGACCGCATGGTCGATCTCTACCGCTGGCACCTCGCGCACCCGAAGGAGTTTTATCCCTGGCTGGTGTATTGGGGCAAATACGTCGCCCATGACAACAATCGCGACGCCATGGGAGTAACCCTGAAGCTCACCGAAAATGTTTTGAACACCTATGTCGGTTGGAAAGCACAAGTACTGCACGACCTGCATGAGTCCGTGCCGTACCTCTACGACAACACCGTCGGCGACGAGCCCTACAATGCGTGGATCGACCCGATTCTGGCGGACGAATGGCAAATCATCGGGTGGAACAACGTTTCCGCCATGACGAAATTCGGGATGCCCGGCGTCTTCGCGCACGGGGATTTCGATACCTGGTCGCCGGGCTACTTGATGTTCATCGCGGCCTTGCACAACGGCATCAGCAGGCTCTACGAAACATTTGGCAATGGCGGCGCGGACACGGAGGAACGGACACTCCAGCCGGAAGAGTACGCCCGCACCTGGTACCGCCAGAATCCCCCGCTGCCCAAAGTACTTTGGTCCCAGCGGGACAATAACAATTACGAAGAGACCGGGCTGCTCACTTCGCTGCATTACTTCACGGAAAACAAGCGGCTGTTCCTGAAAAATTTCTACCTGAAGGCGAAACGTTCCACGATGAAACCCAGCGCCGAGGGACCGACAGCATACGTCTTGCCGGCGGATGACCCACGTCCGGGGCTGCAAGCAGAACTTCTGCAGGTCCTGCAAAGACAGGCCGTGGAAATTTCGCGCTCCAAGTCGGCTTTCACCGTTTCATTACCACCCAAAAAGTCCAAGGAAGACAAAAAGGGGAAAGACAAAAAGGAAAAGGACGAAAAAGCCGAGCCGGCCGCTCCCACGACGCGTGAATTTCCCGCGGGCAGCTATATTGTCCGCATGGACCAGCCCTATTCCCGCATCGCGGATGCCTTGCTCGACCACCAATATTGGAGCCCGGACGATCCGCAGAAAACGCCCTATGACGATACCGGCTGGACGTTCGGCGAGCTTTTCCACGTGCAAGTGACA
>Ga0209802_1000885_pt1 | contig 23013 bp, 28 predicted proteins | sample GraSoiAngelo_129_FD_185886 | JGI IMG/M metagenome (GOLD analysis project Ga0209802, IMG submission 185886) | Grasslands soil microbial communities from the Angelo Coastal Reserve, California, USA - 14_0927_12_40cm (SPAdes) (version 2) | ecosystem: Environmental > Terrestrial > Soil > Grasslands ... | reverse complement strand
CTGTTCGTGTCGCTGGACGGCGTCGTCGAATCGCCCGAGAAGTGGAGCTTCCCATTCTGGAGCGAGGAGACCCAGAAGTTCAAGTTCGACGAGACCTTCGCCTCGGACGCGCTCCTCCTGGGACGTGTGACGTATGAGGGGTTCGCGGCGGCTTGGCCCGGCCGGAAAGACCCGGACGGGTTCGCGGACCGGTTCAACAGCATGCCGAAGTTCGTCGCGTCGAGGACCTTGACGAAGCTCGCGTGGAACAATTCGCACTTGATCAAGGGTGATCTTGTGGCGGAAGTCTCGAAGTTGAAACAGCAGCCGGGGCAGGACATCGTCATCCACGGCAGTCCCGGCCTGATACGGTCTCTGCTGCCGTCCGGCCTGATCGACGAATTCCGGTTGCTCGTCTACCCGCTTGTCTTGGGTCGCGGAAAGCGCCTCTTCGACGAAGGAAGCGAGGCAAGCCTGAAGCTCGTCGAGTCAACGACGTTCAGCAAAGGCGTCGTCAAGCTGGTGTACCGACCCGCTGACAAGGCGGGCCGGGCTAAGCAAACGGGGACCGCGCGCCCGAAACGGAACACCAAGCGGCGCAGGCCCTAGGCCGCGGTGAGAAACGACTCGCCCTATCGGCGCGCCTCCCACCCTGGGTAGTTCGGCCGGACCTCGTCGACGCGCGTCCGCCAGTCCACGAGCGGTACGCCGTCGAGTTCGTCCTCGAGCCGGTCGAGGAAGGCGTGGATGCCTGATACGAAACCGATTGCGGTCGGGCGCGTGAGCCGCTTGTGGGTGATCCGGAGGATCGTGCCATCGCCATCCGGCGTGAGCTCCCAGCGAACGATGCTCTTCTCGCCCTTCGGGAGCTCCTTCCGGGACTCGACGTTCCACTCGTGCTCGAAGACCCGCGGCGGCTGCCACGTGAGGATTTTCCCTGTCACATGGTATTTGGCGGGGCCGCTCCAGTAGTCGATGCTTCCTCCTTCCCGCGCGTCGAGCCGGGCCCTCGTCATGTACCAGCGCGCGAGGTGCTCGGACTCGGTCAGCGCTTCCCACACGACCTGGATCGGGTGGCGGATGCGTCGTTCGAAGGCGATGGTGGCGTAGTCCCCCTCGAACGTCACGGTGCCAGCCCGCGAGGAGTGAGACGTCGTCACTTGGATTCGTTCTCCTGGCCCAGCGTGCCGTGATACCTGTCGGTGCATATTCAAACCGCCGCTCGCTTATGGCGCGGGAACCTTGCGTCCATTCGAAGGATCCCGCTCGTCATCGCTTCTTCCCCTTCGGCTTTTGACGGACCGCCCGGGCATCGAGATAACGCTCCAGGGCCTCGAGGGTCTCGGGCCACATCGCTTGGTACTTCGCGACCCACTCGTAGAGTTCCGTGAGTCCCTCCGGTTTCAACTCGTAGATCCGCTGCTGCGCATTCACTTCGACATTCACGAGCCCCGCCTCGCGGAGGACCTTGAGGTGACGGGACACGGCGGGCTGCGTGAGGTAGTGGAACCGGGCGGCGATATCGCCTGCCTTCCGGCTGCCGGTCGCAAGAAGGTCGAGGACCGCGCGGCGCGTCGGGTCCGAGATCGCGAGGAAGACGTTCGTCGTCACGATGGTCATCACCCGAACTTCTTCTCGAGCTCGGCGAAAAAGGCTTTGGAGAGGCGCTCGAAGTCGGCTTCGCTCAGCCGGACCTCGTCATTCGGTTTGAGCTTCAGCACGGACTTCTCCGGTGGGAGCTTGATTCCCGCAACGGCCGAGTTCGGCCACCCTGGGAGCCTGTCGACTTGCAGCTTGCCCCGGTTGAGCAGGATCGAATTGCACAGGACGCGGACCTCGTTCAGCGGGTTGCCGTCCTTGCCTTCGATGCCTGAGAGCCGGTGAACGAACATGTAGTCCAGGAGGAGGACTTGGTCGTTGAAGAAGCGGGCCTCGAATTCCTTGGAGGGCGTCTTGCCGACCTGGCTTCGGTACGCGCGCAGGTCGGTATCGACCTTCGCGCGACACGCCGCGATGTACTCCTTCGGGTATTTCTTCATCCCGAGCACGGGATCATGCCTTCCGCTGGCTCTGGGCCGGCACGGGCCCCGGCTGGAGCAGCGTTAGGTGGTTGCCGTCCGGGTCGGTGAAGTAGGCCGCGATGCCGTAGTTCGCCTCGACGGGAGCGGGGTCCTTGAACTTCAGTCCGCGCGCCTTGAAGATCTCGAAGTCCTTGCGGCAATCGTTCGTCCTGAAAACGAAGTGATTGCCTCCGCTCCCTGCTTCGGGCGGCACGCGAGGATCCAGCTTGTATTTGCCTTCGAAGAGGATCAGCTCGACGTCCGTCCCCTTGGGTGCGACGGTGAGCCATCGCGGGTTGCCAGGGTTCCGGTAGTCCGCCCGCTTCTCGAACCCGAGCACCTCGGTGTAGAATTTCAGGGCTTTCTCTTGGTCGCTCACGACGATCGGAACGTGCGTCAATTTCTCGATCATGGTTTCCGTCTCCAACACAGTATAACACACTGCTTATTTAACGCTTGGCTTATTTGAGTCTCGTTGGGCTGCAGGTCTCAAGCGCGTGCTCCTCTAGGTATCGCGTCCGTCGTCACGACTCCCGAAGGTTTTTCCCCGATTCCATCAATCGGGCGACGGTCGCACGGCAGGAATGATGATGGCCAAGACACGTGACTGGCAAGGAATGAAGGACATGTCCGCGCGGCTCCTGAAGGAGCGCACGGGGGAGGGAGTGAGAACTTGGAATCGGCGCATCCAGCGGGAGCGTTTGGACGACGAGGAGTCGCTTCGGCTGTGGCTCACGAAGCAGGGCGTGACTGGCTACGCACAGTCGCTCCTGGTGATGGAACGGTTCGGCTACCCGGATTTTCTCCTTGCGACGGCCGATGAGCTCATTGACGGACAGTACGCAGACCGGGCGCAGCTCCGGCCGATCTTCGACGCTCTCATCGACGCTGCGGCGGGTCTCGGCCAGGTCACAATCCAGGCGCGCAAGACCTATGTCTCGCTCGTCTCTCCTCGCCGGACATTCGCCCGGATCCAAGCGACGACGAAGAACCGCGTCGATCTCGGTCTGCGGTTGGAAGGGCGGAAGCCCAAGGGGCGCCTCCAGCCCTCGAAGATTCAAGAGACCATGCAGGTTCAAATTGGACTCACGGCACCTGATGAGGTGGATTCAGAGGTGCTCGGTTGGCTGCAACAAGCCTATGACGAGAACCGCTGACAGAGCACCCAATCAATCCGTGAGGACGAATTCGTTCCCGTCAGGGTCCGCGATCGTCGCGTTCCAATTCCCCCACGGTTTCTTCTCTGGGCGGTCCGTGATGGTCCCGCCCTTTCGCTCGATCGCGCGTGCGGCTCGCTTCACGTCCTCGACGGAGAAGTAGATTCCGGACACGGTGCCAGCGGAGCGCCCGGGCTCGCCCTTCCCTTGGACGTGCATCGAGAGCGGCGGGCCCCGTGGAATTCGGAACGAGGCGGACTCTCCCTCTTCGTCGTACCAGATCTCGCTCAGACCAAGCACGTCATGATAGAAAGTGCGGGCTTTCTTGATGTCGCGGACATGCACCCAGATCGAGTTGATCTTTCGAATCGGCGAGAGGGACATCGACACACCTCTCACCTCGAACCGCGAAGGGTTTGAAAAATTGTTCGGCGCCCCGACCCTCGGTCGGCTCATCCGTCGGATGCCGGCTGCGGCGTCTCGAGATAGGACTTCAGCAACTCGAGCGTCTGCTGCCACATGGTACCCCAATCACCCGCCACCGCTTCGGGAGAGTGATGGGTGACATGCACGGCGGTCTGCGGCCCTTTTGGATAGAGTCCGTACGCCACCGTTGTCACGACGGATCGATCGTCTTTCGCGAGCGGCCACGCAAAGGAGAGCTTCCGGGGCCCTCGATCGTCGTGATCGTCGCTTCGAGTCGTCGATTCGGAAGCGTCGCTTCGTACACCCCGACGATATGGGCGTCAACGCGGACGTCGTCTCCCCACCACTCGACCAGTCGTTCCTGATTCGTGAGCGCTTCGAACACTTGCGCGGGGATTGCATCGATCGTGATGCGGGCATCCCCGAGGACGACGGCATGCGGCGGCGCGGGCTTGGCCATTGAAGGTGCCTCCTGCAAACGGTGTCTGGAGTGGCGACCGTCTTCAGGCGTGGCAGGCGGACGTGGCGCATAACCGTGCCGAAAGTACCGAGCTCGGACCGATCGCTAGCGGACGATTTCCTCGACCTCGCGGAACCACCGTTTCGCCGTGCCGACCTTGGCTCGTTTCTGCCACGCCCGCCCTTTTGGGACGGACTGGAGCGCGGCCTCGAGCTTTCCAATCCGACCCTCGATCCGCTGCGCGAAATCCGCGGGGACTTTTCCCTCCGCCACGAAGTTGCCGAGCAGCTGTCTCGACTTCCCGAGGTTCTGCGTCGATTCGTACCAGAACCCCCAGTCGTCCGCGAGGAGATCCGCGATGTGTCCGGCGTCGATCGTCTCGCGATCGCCGTCCGCAGCGCGTTTCACGTCGTGCCCGAGGAACAGGACGATCAGGTCCACGAGGTCCTTGCGTCCGATCCGGTGGATCTGCAGCTTCTCGAGGACCATGTCCGTGAGCGAAATCGTGGGAGAGTCGAGCTCCAGCCGTCCGTTCCCGGGTTTCTTTCCGAACAGGACATCGTGGCTGAATTCGAGCCGGTCGAGGAAGATGTCGACGTGGAATCGATTCTGGCCCTCGTAGTACACGAGCCGTCGGTCGCCGAAGAACCCGTTGATCATGTCGTCCGGCTTGAACCCGAGGCTGTCGAACACGCGGCTGATCGAGCGGCCCTGACTCGCATATCCCATCAGGTCAAGATCCGTGAACAGGGGCGTGCCTTCGCTGATGCGTCCCACGCGGTGCAGGACCGAGATGGTCTCAGGCACGTGCAGTGAGTGTGCGTAAATGCCGAGGGAACCCAAGATTCGCAGGGACGTCCCTTGGGCTTGGGCCGCGTCGACGATCGCCCGTGCCTCGCGGAGGAAATCGGCTTCTCCGAGAGCCACGAAGGACGGTTCGTTTGGCATGGTCGCACGGGGTGAGGCGGGCGGCCTCCGTGGCCGAACCCAACGGCGGATGTGGGAGGCTCGCCGCAGCCAACGCGCGTCGCGCGAGTCGCTAGGTCCGTATAAGGATGTTTACGGTGCACGAACGAGGCGATCGAAACTGGCCCGGCAAAAGCTTGATGTGCGGGCGACCGTTACCCGCGCGGAAGCGGGGGGGCGAGGCCCGTGGGCGAAGTCGACGTTTTCGCGAGACCGGGGCAGCAGGCGACCGCGCAAGTTCAGGTGTTCACGCGACGGGCCTCGGGGCTCGTCCGCGTCATGTCGCCCTACTCGGCGTTCGCGTACAACGTCCTGAACATCGGAGTCATTTTTCCCTGGGTGTACATCACGACCTTGTCGGTCTTCCCGAACGCCAACGTATGGGTCGGGATCATCGTCACGGGGCTCTTCACCGGATTCTTGGCCGTGGTCTATGCCGGACTTGCCTCCGCGATGCCTCGGACCGGTGGCGACTACGTATTCCAGAGCCGGACGCTAAAGCCGTGGCTCGGGTTCGCCATTGTGTCCACGATGATCATCACGTTCTTCCTCCAATGGCAGGCGCTCGGCGGCTGGCTCGTCGCGGTCCTCGGCCTTTCGCCGATGTTCCTCGGACTTGGCCTCACGACGGGGAACCAGATGTTCATCGACTGGGGCGTTTGGTTTGCGACACCGATGGGTGCGATGATCACCACAATGGTATCCTCGACGATCGCCGCCGCGGTATTAATCAAGAGCTTCCGTTGGTTTGTCAAGATTCAGTGGGTGATGTGGTACGGATTCCTCTTGAGCTTCTTCCTCATGGTCGTGATGTTCTTCCTCACGCCGACATCCACTTTCGTCGCGCGCTTCGACCGGGCAACGCAGGTCATCGTGGGCCCGGGCGGTCTCACGTACGGACAGCTCCTTTCAGGTTACTTCACGCCCACGACCGAAGCGGCGTGGTTAACGACGCTCCTCGTTGCTCCCGTGGCCCTCACGAGCCTCGGCTGGGTCGGGTATGCGCAAGAACAGGCTGGCGAGATCCAGGGAGCGCAGAGCCTCCGGAATCAGATGTTCATCAACCTCGGCGGCGGACTTGTCAGCATGTTGATGATGGCGGTCCTCGCGTTCGCGATGATTCAAACCGTCGGCCAGAACTGGCTATCCGGCGCAGCGGCGGCGTCGTTCGTTCCCGGGCTGCCAATGATTGCGCCCTGGTTCAGCAACCTCGCGATGATGCTCACTGACAATCCGATCATCCTGTTCCTCATGATCGTCGGGGTCCTGCTCAACGCCTTGCAAGTCGTCTTCAATGTCATCGTCGGATGGACGCGGGTCGCTGTCGCCATGTCGATCGACGGGGCTCTGCCGAAGGTCGTCAGCCACGTGAGTCCGCGCACGCACACGCCGGTCTACGCGCACCTCATCTTCTTGATCCTCGGCGGCTACGTGTATGCGTACATCTACAACATGGTGCCGGGGTACCTCACGTACACCCTTGCGGTCACCGCGGTCGCGACCGTCATGTACATCGGGACCGCCATCGGCGGGGCCATCTTCCCGAGGACCCGGCGCGAAGTGTATCGGACGTCCCCGATCGCGAAGTACAAAGTCGGTCCGATCCCGGTCATCACGATTTGCGGGGCCATCGCCGCCGCGTTCAGCGCCGCGATGCTCTACCTGTACATCGTCGAGCCGTTCCTCGGCATCGCGAATCTGTCGGCCGGGTTTGACGGAGTGAAATCGCTCCTCATCATGCTCGCGATCTTCATCGGCTGGTCCGTCTACTACTTCGTGCGACGGGCATACTTGAAGAGCGTCGGGATTAACCTGGACCTCGCGTACAAGGAGATCCCGCCGATTTAGGATGTCGCTCCGAATCTCCCCGGAGTCGAGCGCTCAGCCCGTCGTGAACTGATAGCTCAACACGCGGTCCCGCTCGAGGTTGATGATTGCACCGCGGAGCGTCCCCGCACTGTATTCGGAACCCGGATCCACGCACACGGTCCGTTTGAGTTTCGCGGCGTTCTTCGTCTCATGGATATGCCCGTGGAGCCCGAGGACCGGCTGTGTTTCGAGAATTGCGGAACGGAAGGTCGTGCTGCCAACTGGAATCAAGACCTGTTGTCCCCCCCGCACCACCGGACGCGGCGGGTCCGTCGTCTCGTCGAGTTTCGGCGCGATGTCCAACCCGGTCTCATACGGAGGCGCGTGCATCAGATAAATGCAGTGAGCGGGATCTTCAACCCGGCTTAGCAGTGGATCAAGACGTCTCTTGAGGCCGTCTTCCGAGAGCTCCCTCGGCGTGTGCCAGGGTGAGGGATTCGTCCATCCAAATCCTAGGATCTCATGGTCCTCATCGAACCGGGTCACCTTCTCATCGATGTAGTGGACGTGAGGCGTTGATTCAGCTTGCAGGAGAGCTTCAGCCTTGTCGTCGTTGCCGCCGATCCAGTACAATGGAATGTCGAGCGGGGCCAGGTGCCGCTCGGCCATTTCGGTCCATCGCCGAATCTGGTCGATCATTCGGTCTGTGAAGAGAGACTCGATTTTGTCCGGATTCGCTCGGAAGCGAGCGTACTCGTCCTCCGTCATCCGGACCGGATACGGCCCGGAGTCCGCGATCGCTTTCTCGATGGGCGCTAAATCGGCCTCGGTGAGGTTGTCGCGGACTCCGCCCGCGAGGCGCGTCTGGTAACGGCCGTCTCTCTGCTGCACGATCGGGGTGATCGATTTGGCGGTCAGATCGCCGCCGATGAGGAGGGCGTCCGCATCATAGAACGTGGCCGCGCCCAGAAACTTCCGAAAGGTGACCTCGGACCCGTGGAGGTCTGCGGCGAGGAACAGTCGCTTGTACTTGCGCTCTCGGGGTTTCCGAGCCATCGTTGGACCGGGCCACGCCCGCGCGGCTCTTATCTGTTTGGACCGCAAGGCCTTTGCCGTGATGCGTGCTCCCCAATTCGTGCCGGGCGCCGGTCCGTTTCTCTGGCTCATGAAGCATGCCCCGCCCTTGGGATTCGAGCAGGTCCCGCCGGGTGGGATGTGCGTCTGCGCATACCTGTTCGTCACCCGTCGCGGTCAGATCCTCCTGGGCAAATACGCGGACGACCCGCAATGGGAGGCGCTTGCCGGGTTAGAGCCGGAACGACGCCAGACCCACGGATGGGGGTGGACCGTTCCCGCCACCCACCTGAAGCTCGGAGAGGATCCGCGGGAAGCCGCGCGGAGGATTGGCGAGGAAATCCTGAGGATTCCAAAACTCCAGTACTCCGAGCCTCGATCGGAGGTGGACTTCTATCCCTCCAAGATGGCCCCTGGAGAGAAGCACTACGACATCTGGTTCTTCGTCGACGGGACGCCGCCGAAAGAGTACGAGCTCCGGGTACCGCCGTGGTATACGGAATTGTCGTGGCAAGACCCGCGGACCCTGTCGGCGACCGCGTACGCGCGGGGCCACGAGGACGTCGTCGCTCGGTGGCTGGCGACGAAATCCAACGTCGTAGGGACCGGGACCAAGACGGCGGCACGCTAGGAATCGAAACGCGCGATCTCGATTCTCCGCGCTCGCAAGAGCTAATGCACGATGCCGCGTTCCCGACTCCGATGGCGAAACCGGAGATTGTCGTGTTGATTCCCGAGAGCACCCGCAAGGCAAGGGGCGGGTCGCCCGATGCTCCCGAGGTCGACTCGATCTGGGCGGCGCTGCCCTCAACCATCCGGCCGAAGCTCGAAGGGCTTCGGGAAGAGGTCCTCCAGAAGAGCCCGAAGGGGTCCGTGCGCCCTGGTGGACTGCTTCCGGCGTATCGTCGCTTCCAGGGCAACATGTACATGAGCATCCCCGAGGAAGCGTGGGCGCAGCGCGCCCCGAACGTCGAAATCGTCATCGCTTCGGGACTCCGCGGATTGGTGGCCTCGCGAGACACCGTCCCGGCGTACGGCTTGTCGATGGCCGAGCCGACGCCACCGTTCGGCAAGATGAACCGCTGGTGGCACGACCGCGGTCTCCCCGAGATCCTGGCCTCCTACGTGGACTCGATTCATCCCCGTCTCGTCGTCGACCTTCTGTCGCTGGAGTACCGACAGTCGGTTGTCGGGTATGCCGCGGGTCTCAAAGGGATCGACGTTCGGACGATCGATTTTCCCGGGATGGGCCGCGCAAGCCAGCCGCTTCGCGGAGAACGGATCGCCCGGATTCTGCGATCCGGAACCGCGTAGCGCATTCTCGCTACCGAAGCCTTCGGGCTTTCAGGACCACGTCGGCCTGTCGACGGAAGTCCACCCGCTCCCCAAGGAGGAACGGGGTGAGGTGGCTCGGTTCGATCGAGCGGTCCGCGTAGTCGAGGAAGGCGAGGGCGGATCGCGGATCGTCCCGGCCGAGGGACCTCACCGCCAAGCTCGCGAGGTAGTGAGACTTCTTCTGGGAGAGATCGCGGCGCTCGGGGGCCATCGCCACCAACTCGCGGAGCATCGTCCAGAAAGGCTCCAGGTCCCCTCGTTTGAAGACCGGGTCGATCGCCTTCACACGGGCGACGAACGCCTCGCGGACCTCGTCCGTCACATGCCCGGAATCGCCTCCCCCGCATTTCCCGGTTTGGTCGGAAGCCACCAGACTCATGACACGCGACGGCCTACCGGTGGCGGGTGGCGGGTTGGACGGAAAAGTCGTCGTCGTGACCGGCGGAACGGGCTACCTCGGCTCCTCCGTGTGCAAGGCCTTCGCGGAAACAGGCGCCACCGTGGTGGCCGTGTATCTGTTGGACCGCGAGATCCCGTACTTCGAGAAGCTCCTCGGGGCCCTAGGCAAGAACGTGACGCTCCTCAAGGCGGACGTCACACAAGCGGGAGAGATGGACCGAGTCGCGAAAGAAATCCTGACGCGACTCAAACGGATCGACGTCCTGGTGAACACGATTGGCGGGTACATGGCGGGTCCCGTCGAAGAGACGTCCTCGGAGGACTTCGATCGGGCGATTGCGTTGAACCTCAAGTCCGCGTACCTCGCGTGCAAGGCGGTCGTCCCCTCGATGCGGGCAGCAAAGGGAGGCGCGATCGTGAGCGTCTCAAGTGAGGCGGCCCTTCAAGGAGATGAAGAATCGTTTCTGTACTCCGCGAGCAAGTCGGGGGTGAACCGCCTCACGGAGAGCTTGGCGCGGGAGCTCAAGTCCGCGAACGTGCGAGTGAACTGCGTCATGCCGCGGATCATGGACACGCCGCCGAATCGCGAAGCGATGCCGAAGGCGAACTTCTCGAAGTGGGTCAAGACGGATCAGGTCGCGCGCGTGATCCGCTGGCTGTGCTCGGAGGACGCCGCACCGATTACGGGTGCAGCGATTCCAGTCTACGGCGGTCCCTGACTCTCTCGTTCGGCCTTCGCGCGTCGGAACAGGACGATCCGCTCGCCAAGAGATTGGAAGGCCGCTTCCACCTGGTCTCCTGTGGCCGAGATCAGGAAGAACTCAGAACCGTACGCCTGCGAGAACGCGGCTACCTCCTCGACCCCGATCGCGCGTTCGCCTTCCATGTCCCAATTGTTCACGGCGACGACCACCGGGATCTCGCCCGAAACGGCGAAGACGATCCGAATGAAGTCCGCCAGGTGGGCCAGGCTGTCGCGGCGGGTGGCGTCACATACCGCGAAAATCCCGACGGCCCGGGCCGCGAACGTCAGACCACGTCCCTTCAATGCGCCCGCTCCGACGGTCCACAAGATCAGGTCGAGGACCGTCCCGTCTCGTAGGCGCACCGGGAGGAGGATTTCCTTCTTCGATACCTTCGCTCCGAAGGATTCCAGGTATCGGTCGGCATAGGGATCAAACGCAGAGCGGACGGACCAAACTTCGTTTCCCGACGCCGGTGTCGCCGATCACCACCACCTTGGCCTTGGCCTTCGGGGCCTCCACGGCCCCGCATCCCGGGACATTGGTTAAAGCGGCCGATCTCGTTCGCGCATGTGATTTTTTGTCTACAATTCGCAGGACCGATTGGGAAGTCCTACGCCTTCGGAATTTCTTTGCCCGGGTCGAGGAACGGCTTCTTGACGACCGTCGCGGTCCGTGGGCCGTCCGGGTGATCGACCGTGAGTTCCGTGCCCATGTCGGCGTGCACGATCGGTAACATCGCGTACCCAATGTTCGCCTTCAGCCGCGGTGAGTGGATTGCGGACGTGACCCGGCCGACCGGCCTTCCCCGGGCGGTCACGGTCCATTTCGTCATGTTGAATTCGATGGGCTTGCCTTCGATCTCGATCCCGACTAGTTTCCACTTCGGGCCTTCGTCCTTGATGCGCTCAAGGGCGGCCTTGCCGATGAAATCGCCCGGCTTGTCGAGGTCGACGGTCCATCCGAGTCCGACTTCGTACGGGTTGTTCTCGATCGTCATGTCCGCGCCGTAGTTCAGGATGCCCGCCTCGATGCGGCGAATATCCGAGGGACCCGTGGGCCGGAGGTTGTACTTCTTCCCCGCCTTGACGACTGTGTCCCAGAGATGCCCGCCCTGGGAACCATCGAGCAGATACAGCTCGTATCCGACCTCGCCGGTCCAACCAGTGCGAGTGACGAGGAGGGGGATCCCGTCGAGCTCCGCCCGTAGAAAGAAGTAATACGGAAGGGACGTGACCTTCTCGCCGAACAGGTCCGCCATCAGGCCTTTCGACTTCGGACCTTGGACCTGGAGCGGCGAGGCATCCGGTTCCCGGATCGTCACCTTCATGCCGGCGTGACGCGCGACGCCCTTAGCCCACAGGAGGATGTCGCTGTCCGCGAGGGCGATCCAGAATCGGTTCTCCTCGAGGCGGAGGAGGACGGGATCGTTCAGGATGCCGCCGTCCTCGTCTGTGACGAGGACGTACTTCCCCTGGCCGACCTGGCACTTCGTCATGTCCCGCGGGGTGAGGAGCTGCATGAACGCGAGTCCGTCAGGTCCGCTGATCTCGACGTTGCGTTCGACCGCCACGTCCCACAGGGCGACGTGTTTGAGCAGGTGCCAATATTCCTTCACGGGATCGTCGTAATAGCTCGGGAGGAAGGTGTGGTTGTACACCGTGTAGGCCTTGCAGCCTGTCTCCCACGTCTTGTCGAAGAACGGGGACCGACGGAGACGCGCACCGCGCTGAATGAGCGCCATATCGTAGCGTTTCTTCTGCGGGGCAGACGGTTTCTCCGATGGCTTACTCCGAGTCCGCTTCCGAGCCGCCATAGTCGTCCCAAACCCTCGTTCCATCGGGGGAGGCGCGCCGCAATCGCGGGTGCGTGCATAAAGGATTCCGTCGATTCCGCGATCCAATTCGTGAATTGGTCTCAGTCGGAGCGAACCCATGCCGCGAGGTTGGCCTCGAAGATCGATTTGGGCGGCCACCCGATCGAGCTCGCGTAGGCGTTGAAGTCGCGAAGGCTCTTCCCGCGTTTCAAGGCGTCCTGCTGCAGCTCGCGGATCCGCTCGCCGATGATTGCGTACGTCGACGCATAGCCGGGCCCGATGACTTGGTGAGCGGGGAAGAGCTGGTAGTAGACGGTCGCCCGCTCCAGGCCCGTGGTTCGATGGGCCCACTCGATGAAGTGGACCAGATCCTGCTTGCCCGAATTAATTCGGGCGTCCCCGATGACCCGCAAGAAGCGGACGATCCGCCAGAGCGCCGCGAGGAACTCGTATTCGCGCGCGACCCGGCCGATGCCGCCCCAGCGCTCCAGGGACGTTGCGAAGGTATCCTCGTCCGTCCCGGAGAGCTTGCCCGCCGCGATCTCCTGCATCACGGGCAGGAACTCGAGCTCCCGCTGGAAGGCGATTCCCTCCGAGACGCATTGGAATGTCGAGCCGATGAGGCTCAAGAGCTCCGGCGAAGCGGCGAACTGGTTCGCCGAGTTCGAGCCGTGCACGCAGTGGCCGTATTCCTCGTGGACGAGGAGGTTCAGGAGTTCTCCCGGACACGGCCGTGCCGCGCTTCGCTCGTCCGTAGTCGCGAGGAAGATTTCCCGCGAGTGGTCCGTCAGCGTGTCGAGGCCGTACGCCGCGCCCGAGGGCGTCGAGTTCGCCAAGTACGGCGGCGTCTCGATGATTTCCGTCGCGTAGCCCGGGTTGATGGCGACGACGTGTCGGTCGGCGACTCGCTGCGCGGGCTCGCGGACTTCGTGGAGGAAGGGAAGAATCTGGTTCGGGCGCAGGCCCCTTTTTTCCTTCAGCGCTTTGGTCGCCGCCTCTGCGGTCGGCTCACAGTGGAGTTCGTTCGCGATTCGCTCGACCAAGGCTTTGAAGTGGGGCAGCTCCCGCCGCATCATTCGGAGGCCGGCGGCCTCGACCTGGGCCGGCGTCTGCGTGTAGTCCCAGAAATCTCGGAGGGCGCGTGCATACGACCGGGATCGACCGAGGCCGCATCCCGCCCGCTTGAACAACGCGTACGTCTCGTCGAACGTTCCCTCGGGCGAGAAGCCCGGCAACTCGAATGCCTTCGCGTATCGTCGGTTCGCGGCGATGAGCGACTCGATCGCGGCTCGTGCGTCCCCGTCGCGGAGCTCGGTTTCTACGACCTTCAGGATTTCATTGAGGCCGTTGCATGCGAGCTGGACGAGCGCCCGCATCCCCGGGGCGGTCGGTCCGCGGGCCCGCTTCCGGCTCGCGTCGAGCGCTTTCCGGCCGTCCGTGGCCAGGGCGCGCATGTGATTCGCTTTCACGCCTTCTTTGATCATGTACCCGAAGAGGGATTCGAGCAATGTCTGCGGGAGACGCGCCGGCTCTCTGAGTTCGAGGCTCGCTCGGAACGAGGCGAGCAGCTTCCGTTCGATGGGGCTCGTCGCCGACTTCTGGATCCGAGAGATCTTGGCCAGGAGGCTGTCGACCCGCCGCTGGGTCGGGACGAACAGACGCCCCGCGCATTCGTCCAAGCCGAACACGAACGCCTCGTCCGGCCGGAGTTCCTTCCAGACCTCGAACACCGCGCGCTCGGTCTCGGTCCGCGGCGTCACCATTCGGCGGCTGTGATTGCGGACGGGCAATTAAGGATGTGCCCGATGCCGAAAACGTCCCGCCATCGACGGCCTCCGATCGCTCCGGATTAGTGCTCCTCGGCGCTCGTCAGCGGAGCCGCGGCCCGGGCTTCGGACGCATCCGCGGGAACAATCGGATCGCCCACTCGGATCTCTCCTCCGATGAGGATCTGGGCGCGAAGTCCGCCCCGGTGGATCAACCCGGCGAGCACGCCCCGTCGCGTCAAGCCCTCCAGATGGGAGCACGGCTCGCACAGTCGGATGCCGCGGAGCCGGACGCGACCCACGAGGAACTCCTGGCCGACGAGATGGTTCAGTGGCACTCCTCGCGTGACGACGTTCCGACGCGCGTCGCCCGGGGAGATCGCGAGTTCGTTATCGCGCGCCATCGCCGCGATTGCCTCGGATTCGATCAACGTGATTTCCCGGGCGGGTCCGGGCCGGTCCGAGTACGTGCCGGATGCTCTGAAGTAACGGTCGCCTTCGAGGCCTCTCCCTGCGATCGCCCGGACGGTCCGGACGGACCGCATCGGGTCCTCCGCCTTCGGAGCGATATGGATCGAGACGACTTCGCCGTGCCAAGGGGCGGCGCGGGCCATGCCGCCGCCAAGGGAGTATGAGACTTAACGATTGCTCAGGGGGGAACGAGGACTGCGTCGGCCTCGATTTCGACGAGGGCCTCGGGGTCGATGAGGCGGCTCACTTCGACCAAGGTTGCGGCAGGACGGATTTCGTGGAAGAACTCCGCGTGCGCCCGGCCCACCTTCTCCCAATCCTCGATGTTCGTGAGGAAGATGCGCGTCCGCACGACATCCTCGAGTCGCGCGCCCGCCTGGTTGAGCGCCGCCTCGATCTTGCGGAAGATGTGGAAGGCCTGGCCGTACGGGTCTCCGGGAGAGACGACCTTCCCCTGCGGATCCGTCGCAGTGGTGCCGGCGACCGCCACGTACGCCCCCACGCGGACGGCCCGCGAGTATCCCACGATCGGCTCCCAACGCGCCCCGGACGCGACGTTCTTCCGCTCCATGGAACCGCGGAATCGGCGGCAGCCGAAAAGGCTTGCCCTCGTCACGACGCTTTCCCCGACTTCACCTCGGGCGGCGGGACTTTCGGGAGGCGTGGCGGGACCGTGCGCTCCGGGTGCTCCAGGAAGTTCGAGAGCTCCTCCGCGGCCGATTCCGCAACCGTCGTCGCGTCTTCCCAGGTGCCGAGCTGCCGCCAGCTCCGTTCCTCGAAGACCTTCAGGGCCTGGGTGAGCTCGCCCCGGAGGGCATCGTACGCGGGCCCGTCGTAGACGGCTGCGACGATGACGAATTCCCCGCGGACCGCGACGATTCCGAGGCCCTCGTACCGCATCGCCGTGACCGCGTACCCCCGGGACAGCGGGACGCTCGTCTCCACGAAGTTCCCGACGACGGCCAGGAGGCCTTCGAGCTGCTCCGCTCCGATCGGAAGGTTCCGGCTCGACGCCAGCGCGACGAGGGGCTCGCCGGTCCGGTAGAACATGTAGATCGCGGTGACGCGTTCTTGGATTGCCGATGCCCCGCGGAACGCCTTGTTCCAGTCGTCGACCGACAGAGGCAGGATCACGGCGAGGACGAGGCCCGCAGCGATGATGAGCGAGGCCGAGGCCCAGCCTTCATCGAAGGCGGATGTCAGGGTCGCGTACAGGTTCGCGGACAGTGAAACGGCGACCGCCACGACCAAGATCGCGACCGTCCAGAGCGAGCGCCGACGGAAGCCCGCCGAGGGGTCCGTTCGTCCTCGAACCAGCGAAGCCGACAGGACGATTGACGCGCCGACGTAAACGAGCTGCTGAGCCGCCCACAATCCGTAGCCCCACGATGGACTTCCCGCCCTCGATGGGAGCTCGGTCCACACGAGTCCAAGGGAGCCGATGAGCGGGAGGACGAGCAGCGCGTCGTAGCGGGATGGGCCTCGGGCCATCCATTTCGTCGTCAGGAGGAGAGCCAAGGTTGCGAACGAGATCAGCGTGACCCGCAGACCGATGAACACGACGTCCGGCGTCGGAGAGACCCCCGCGAATGCCGGATACACGGCGTCGAGGAACGCCCATCCTCCGAGGAATAAGGCCGTGGCCGCAAGGGCGCGTTCCAACCGCGAAGCGAGGTGCGTCCGGATCGCGGGGACGATCCCGACGGCCCACCAGGCGAACCCGGAACCGAGGGAGACGATACGGAGAGCGTCGAACGTGGGCGGCATGGGGAGTCGCGGACCCGCTGTGAAGCGTCCTCCCGAGGGCAAAATGATTTCGGTGATTTGTGCCGGAATCGCGGTGCCCCAAACTTTCAAAGTCCACCGACGCGTTCGAAGCGCCGATGATCACGGTTCGGGATCCGGCGTCGATCCATCAGGTCGACATTCCGATCGACGGGGGCACCTGTCACGGTCGCTGGCATTTCTCCTTCGATCGCTACTTCGACCCGCGGTGGATGCGCTTCGGCACGTTGCGGGTCTTCAACGATGACACGCTGACTCCCGGAGCCGTGTGGCCATTGCATCCGCACCGGGAAATCGAGGTCGTCACGTACTGCGCGGGCGGCGAGTTCCGCCACGCGGACGAGAACGGCGAAGGCGGCGTCCTGAAGGAGGGCTGGGTCCAGCACACGACGGTCGGCCACGGCATGTGGCACTCCGAGATCAACAACCGCAAGGACGCGCCCATGCGGTTCGTCCAGATGTGGTTCCTCCCGTCGGCGCCGGGCCTCGAACCATCCGTCGAGCAAAGGGCGGTGGAAAAAGCGGACCGGACGAACCGGTTCCTCCCCCTCGTGTCGAACGAAGAGCGAGACGGCCTGACGATCCTCTCGGATGCTGCGGTGTTCTCCTCGTTCCTAGAGGGTGGCAGGAAGATCTCGCACCCTCTCGAGGAGCATCGGGGCGCCTACCTGTACGTCCTCGGCGGCGGGCCTGTACGGGTGAACGGTGCGACGGTGACGCCTCTCGGTGCCGCGACGCTCTTGGACGCACCGGAACTGAGTGTCCAATCCGACGCCGATACGGAACTCCTCCTCGCGGACGTCCTCCTTGTTGAGGAATCTTCTTCATGAAGATCGAGCACTGCGAGTTCCCGGACGACCTGCTCTACGACGCGGAGGGACTCGTCTGGGCCCGCCCGCTCGAGTCAGGGGACGTAATCGTCGGGATTACCAGCATCCTCGCCGCGCTCGCCGGGCCCGTCATGAAGGTCGCCGCGAAACCGCTCGGAGTCGAGTACGCCCGCGGCGCCGCCGTCGGGCTCCTGGAGAGCGGGAGATATTTCGGTCCGATCCGAGCGCCCATCAGCGGAGTCCTCCGGGAGGTGAACGCCGACGTCCTTGCGAGGCCTCGGAGGTTGACCGACGCCTCTTATGACGGTGGATGGTTTGCTCGATTGCAACCGACGAATTTCGAGGAAGAGCGTCGGGGCTTGCGGTCGGCGTTGGACGCGCGCCCGCTCCTCATGAAACAAATCGCGGCCTTGCGGGTTCGCTGCTTCGCGGCCTTTCCCGATCACGAGATGTTCGAGATCGGCATCGAGTGTTCAGCCGTCCTCGCGAAGCTCAACGAGCTGCTCACGCGGATCGAGGTCGGGGCCGTCGTCCATCTCGTGACGGACGATCCGACGTCGCCGATCGAGATGGTCCGCTGGTCGGACCAGACGGGACAGCCGGTCATCGATGAACGGAAGGAAGGGAACCTGTTCCACTTCCTGGTCCGAAAGGTGACGTGACCACCGCGTCGACGAGACCCGGGCGCGGCGGGTGAACGTTCTTCGAGACGCTTCGGTCTGGACTCAAAGTTGCATGGGCCCTGGGAAGAGGACCGCACGTCCGATGATCTTGCCGTCCCGGAGATCGTTGAGCACCTCCGCGGCATTCGCGAGCGGAGCTTTCCGCGTGACCACAGGGCGGAGACGGCCCGCCTCGGCGAGCGAGATCGCCCGCGCAAAGTCGGCCATCGTCGAGGAGTACGCGCCGAGATACGCTTTGCCTCCGTCCACGAGATCGTTTGCGGAGACTTCGATGGCTTCCGAGCCGGGGGCGACGGCGACAAACCGACCTCCCGGCCCGAGTAGGGACCGGCCAAGGTTGAACGTGGCCTTCGTCCCGACGAAATCGATCGCTACGTCGGCGCCCGCGTCGGCGGCGAAATCTCGAAACGCGGCACGCGCTTCGTCCGGACCCACTGCCCGGTCCGCGCCAGAGTCGAGGGCCGCCTTCCGCGCCTCCTCCCTCGGTTCGATCGCGAAGACGCGGGCATTGTACGCCTTCGAGACTTGGATGGCGGAAAGGCCGACGCCGCCGGCTCCGACGATGACGACGATATCCTCTTCCTCCGCCTGCCCGAGTGCGACAACCGCCCGGTAGGCGGTGGCGCCGCTGCATCCGAGCGGGGCGGCCAGTGCCAAGTCGAGTTTCGGCGGCAGCGGCAGAATGGTGGTCTGTTTCGCGACGACGAACTCCGCGTAGCCACCCGGCGCGTCGAAGCCCAGCGTAGTCCCGTCTTCGCAGAGGTTCGTCCTCTGGCGGCGGCATTGCCGGCACCGTCCGCACGGTTGCTCGAAATGCACTCCGACCAGGTCGCCGACCTTCGCGGTGTATACATCCTCGCCAACTTTCGTGATTCGGCCCACGATCTCGTGACCGGGAATGAGTGGCGAGTGCTCCCCGGCCTTGACCTCATCGAGGAGGTGGAGGTCGGTTCGGCAGACGCCGGCAGCGAGGACCTGCACCAGGACGTCCTCGGCCCGTGGTTGCGGGTTCGGAACCTGGATGAGTTTGATCGCGCCTCCAGATTCGAACCGAATCGCACGCACGGAGAGCCCCGTAGTTCCGTCCCTCACAAAACGGTTTGCCTTGTCGCTAGGGTGTTTGTGCGGATTGGCCCTAGACGGCCTGGGGCGACCGCAATCGCGAAGTACCCGAAATACGTGCGGGCCCGGACGAGGGGATTTCCCTGGCGGGAACCGAAAGCATGTGGGCTCGGATGCGTAGGACGCCGTTCTCGCTCTGGGTGATTGCGGGCGCGCTGACGTATAGTGCGCTCGCACTCGTCGTTCTGGCACTGCCGGTCGTCCTAGCGGGCGGAATCACGGCCGGGGGCGGCCTGCTCTTGTTCCTCTTCCTATTCGTCGCGCTGTTTCTCATCGCCGCTGCGTTCACCTTGCGACAGAAGCGATGGGCGTACGTTCTCGGGGCTGCGGTCGCGATCGTGCTGGTCATCTTGTTCTCTTCATTCATCCTGGCCAGCCTGTCCAATCCTGCCGATTCGGGATTCTGGCTAGCGGTGAGTGTCCTCCCCCTACTGCTGCTCGCCGTCGTCTTTTCGGTTTTGTCTTTCATCAACGCGAAGGTGGGACTCAACCAGAAGCGGTACCTCGCGACCCCGATGTCCTCGGGAGGGTTGCTCGCCGTTGCGGTCATTGGCTTCGTCGTCGGGGGCCTTGTCGTCGGCGCGATCGGCGGCGCGGTCATCCGTGGAGGCCTCGAGGCGGGATCGGCGGATGTCGCGATCGTATCAGATCCCGCCACGGTGGGAGCGTACCTGCCAACGACCTTCACCGTCCACCTGTCGGCCGGGGGAAAGGTCACTTGGCTCAACAAAGATTCGACGGGCCACACGGTGACAAACAAGTCGGGCCTCTTCGATTCAGGCACGTTCACCACTTTGCACACGTGGAGTTACACGTTCACGCAGGCAGGCAGCTATCCGTACTACTGCACCATCCATCCCAATATGGTCGGGACGATTGTCGTCGCACAGTGAACCGCTTCGCTGCCCCTACGTGACGTCGAGGAAATCGAAACGCTCACTGGATCTTCGAGATGACCTTCGTCGCTTCGGAGGTCGTCCACGCCTTCAGCGTCTGCGTCTTGACGTTCCCGAGCTTCCCGATTTCGAGAAGGAGCTGCATCGCGACATCGTCGTTTGGCGCTTCCGTCAGGGCCACGATGTCGTATCGCCCCATCGTGTAGAAAATCTGCATCTTGGCACCGAGCTTGTTGGCCAAGGCAGCCACGGCGTCCGCACGCTTGGGCGACTCCTTCACGTTCTTGATTCCTTGCTCCGTCCAATTTCCGAGGGTAATGTAGTTCGGCATCTCCAATCCCCGCGGAAAACACATCATGGCGCGAGTATATAATCGCGTGGGACGCGCGCTCATGCCGACATCGTTCGCCTGGAGGACGGACGCGCGCTTCGCGGGAACCAAGCATCGAATGAACGAATTCATTATCGAATTTGAGAGCGCCGATGACCGTTTTCCGAGCGGTTCCCGCGTCACGTTTTCGGTTTGCAACAGGGTTAAAGTACTGTTCGGAGTTGCAGGCGGCGGACGTGGGGGGATTTCTATGAAGTCGATCGTTCCGCTGGTTCTCGTCATGCTGGGCTTCGCGGTGATTGCCGCCGGAGTCCAGGTGTCCGCCGCATCGTCGAACGCATCCTTGTCGCCAACGTATGACATCACGACCTTGGCGGGAAAGGTCGCCTCGATTCGAGGAACGCAAGGATTGTACCTTCGAACGTCCGCCCTCATCGAGCAAGAAGCCGATAAGCTGGACGTCGGGGCTTCCCCTCCCTATTCACCGGATGCGATCACGCCCAGATACGTGTTGTCGAGTCCGCTCGACGGCACATCGGTTTCGTTACCAGACGTGGTCGTCAACCAGGACTCGAATGCCGCGTCCCAGAACGAGCCGGCGATCGCGGTCGATCCCAGCAACCCGAACCGAATCGTCGTGGCGATGAACGATTACGTCAGCCGGACGTGGTCCTGCGCAATCGCGGGGACGCCATGCAGCGCCCTGGGGGACGGCTACTCCGGCACGTACTTCTCGAACGACGGAGGGCTGACATGGTGCTGCACCCCCACGGACCCCGCGCATCTGGGCACCATGATTCCTGGGGTCGAGCGATTGACCGGCGGGATCTACGATGCGGGCGGTGACCCGAGCCTCGCGTTCGACAGCGCTGGCCACGTCTTCTACGCGGGACTCGGCTTCGATCGGACCACACCTCCGAACACGGTCGCGGTGAACAAGGGCACGTTTGACTCCGAGGGAGCGCTCTCGTGGGGCGCGCCCACGTTCATCAACCCGACCACCGCGCCGTCCACCCTGAATGACAAGGAATGGATCGGCGTGGACTCGCACGTCGGGAGTCCGTTCCAGGACCGGGTGTACGTGAGCTGGACGCGGTTCATCTTCAGCCCGGGCCGGGGGTACGTGCAGTCGCCGATTGCCTTCGTGTTCTCGAAGGACGGCGGCGCGACGTTCAGCAGTCCTCAGTCGATCGTGAGCAACGTGCTGTACGACCAGGGCTCGCGGATCGTCGTGGGCCCGGACGGGACGGTCTACGTCTTCTGGGATGGGACCACCCGCTTCGGCGCGTTCGACAGCATTTGGATGGTCGCCTCCACGGACGGCGGAGTTTCGTTCAGCTCGCCCGTCGCTGTGGCTCCTCTCATCGATATCGCCCCTCCTGCGAACACGGTGTTCCGCGTGAACAGCTTCCCGGCGGCGGACGTCGCACCGGACGGGACCTTGTACGTCGCGTGGTCCTCCGAGGTGACGAACGCGACAAGCTACGCCGCTGACCCGGTGTGTGCCAGCGCCTCCCGCTACAGCAAATGCCATTCGTCGGCCGTGTGGAGCAAGTCCACCGACGGAGGCTCCACGTGGAGCACGCCCGTGCCGATCCTCCCGACGTTCGATGCCTCAAACCGCGTCGCGATCGGCTATCCCGTCACACAACGGGATGGCAAAACGATGCTCACCGCACCCGGCGCGCGCCGGGTTGACACGTTCTGGCCGGGAGTCGCCGTTTCACCGTCTGGAAGAGTGTACATGTCTGCATACGCCGCAGATGTGGTCTCGCCTTGGCAAACCTGCGACAAGCCGGCAAGCCCAACCGCGGTCGGTCGAATTAACTGTGTTACACCCACCGTTTCCGGGCTGACGAACGCGCCTGGCAATTACACCCACAATGCTCGGCTGGACTATGTCGTGGCCGATCTCACTACGGGGATGACGAAGACGGTGACCACCCATCCGGTCAATTCGCGGTACCACTTCGGCGGCGGGTTCATCGGCGACTACACGGGCCTAGCGGTCGGTTCCGACAACGTGTTCCACGCGGTCTGGACGGACACAAACCACGTAGAATCGGTCACTTGGTGGTATGGGTTCGAATTTGTATCCACGCCGGTCCACCAGCAGGACATCGTGACTGCCGCCGGAAGCTTCTAAGCGCGCCGGCGGGATGGGGTTCGCCTTCGCGTCCGGGAGCGGATGCTCTGACCGCTCCCCCTCCTTGTAGAGCTCGAGCCAGATCCCGTCCGGGTCCTTCACAAAGCCGACGAGATACTTCTTGGCCCAAGACAGCGGACAGTATGACGAAAAAGAAAGGTCTGGCGCCTCGAAACAGCCGGCGCCGGCTTCACACCCCGTTCCTGGCTTACGTGAAGCGGACCCACTGCTCGGCATACCGCACGAGCAGGAATAGGATCGCGATGATGTGGACCATGGCGTGTCACCCCCGTCCCTTGGGTACTTCGAGCGCGCCCCTCCTCGGTCGCGGGCCCTCTCAGGGGGCCATCAGAGCGGGCGCAGGTTTGAGCCGGTCGAAGTCCCGCAAGACGGCCTTGACGAAGCGGACGAAGGCCGCCCGGACGCCGCGGTTGGGTTGGACGGTACTCACCAGGAGTGCCTCGACGGTCATCCCGCCGGGGTACTCGTCGCGCAGATAGCGCTCCAAGTCTGGGTCGTTGACGCGCGACCCTCGCGTGTTCGCGTACCGGGCCATCACCAAATCCGTTGGCATCATGTTCTGTTCCGTTCCCGTGTCCGTCTGTGCGACGTTCACGGAGGGTCCAGGCCGGTTCGGGGTCTTGAGCGACACATAGGAGCTCCTGTGAACCTCCTATCCGAGAGACCAAAATCCCCTCGGGGAGAGCGGTTCGCGAAATGCCAGAAGAGCCCGCTTGAGGTGGCCCGGCCGGGAGGAGG
>Ga0209802_1000882_pt1 | contig 23040 bp, 21 predicted proteins | sample GraSoiAngelo_129_FD_185886 | JGI IMG/M metagenome (GOLD analysis project Ga0209802, IMG submission 185886) | Grasslands soil microbial communities from the Angelo Coastal Reserve, California, USA - 14_0927_12_40cm (SPAdes) (version 2) | ecosystem: Environmental > Terrestrial > Soil > Grasslands ... | reverse complement strand
GTACCAAAGGCGAGAGGAGTGACAGCCGCCGAAATGCTTGGGCTTGATACCATGCGAAGCTTCCGACTGTATAGAATGAGAAGGGATACAATACCAGCTGTCCAAGAGCGATCGTCTCAAATATTGTCACCAGTGCCAAGACATCGTCAAGAACCGCTCCGATACTGACCCGCAAGGACAGACCCCCTCGCATTCCGCGAATATCTAAGGGCTGCTAGGAAAGACGAACGTTCTGAGCGTCGCTGATGAAACGAGAGAACTTAGGATGCACTCTACCCTTTTCACATAACAAAGTCCAATAGCCTTTAGTCTCGACCTCCCGCTTTCTCAACTCTCTTGCGCTACGATGCTAATTGCCGGGACTCGCGTGGACTGAGAACTAGTATTTCAGCTACCCTTAAGTTGTGGAAACGAGGAGAACAATTCTCTTGAAGCTTCCAATCACGCGCTTACTCGCGTACATTCTCGTGGGCGCGGCAGTAGCGTCTGCCTTCGGGGTCGCATACACAACTGTGATACTACCCTCATCCACGCTGACGACCCCGAAAGTCACATGGACAACAAACCCTCTGACTATCTCTTTCGCTGCAACTGACGGCTCAGGTAGCGCTACGGACACCTTCAGCTGTAGCCCTAGCACAGGCGCTATCACCCTACGGACTGTAAGCAATTCTCCAGGGATCATAGGGTTAACTACTGTTCCAGCCAGCTTCACCGATTGCGGTACTTCTCTGTTACAAGTGACAGTGATAGCGACATGCCAAGTTCAGGCTAGCCAGTGCAGGGGCAGCTTTTCAGGGCTGGTTCAGGTCAGGCAGCCTATCAATTACCGCAATCTCCCCGCAAATCTCATGTTGAACATCGTAGTAGGATAAAGTTCCGTAAGGCACGCGACATTTCCTAAGTTCGGCGATTTGAACTAAAGTTCCAGTATAGTGGCCACGACACGATGTTATTAGGATGTAGGAATATGGTTCTGTTAACTCTTCGTCGGTTGAGTTAGCTTCGGGGCGTCGACTCCAGGGATTACGAAGACGTCGGTTTCCCCTTCACCGCTTCAACTGCCCTTCCTTGCGCCTCAGTTATGAGAGGCTGGGAACGTGCGAACCTCACCCGTCCCCGCCGGGCCAGGTTAACAGCTGCCACATGGCCCCGGTCCATTACATTTCTACAGTTACTATACCAGAGCTTGCGTTCAGTCTCTTGTCCGATTGGAGTCTCTCCCCGCATCTCGGGCAAATCATACTGGACCCCGCCCCATTACCAGCAATACCATGCTTAGGTTACAGGCTTAGGAAACGATGGTCCAAACGTAAGAAAGCCCCTCACGAAAACCAAACGTTTGTTGAACTGGTAAGACGGAAACGTTAGCACAAAGACTTCACAATCGCAGATCGGAAAATTCTCCAGTAACCAGAAAAAAGAAGGGGTTGTAAGAAAAATGCGTCGCTTTAGATATTAGCGCTACGAATGTCGCCGCTGTTCCCGCCACGGTCATCCGAAGCGTTCTTCCACTCGTTTATGATGAGACCCTGGTCGCCGGCTGCATAGTGGAAGAAGAACGTGGTCACAGTGCATGCGAATGGATAGCAAGCGGTGAAATGAGTGTTGATGAAGGTGGTCGTATTGCAGTTCGCATTCGTCATGGCGCTCGCGTTGCAATATGGACTGTTCGAGGTCTGTACTTCAGTTGCTGGAAGCGGGATGACGAAGTAACCGTGCAATGTGCCGATTATCCCGGGATTCACAATGCCTGCAGGAGGACCAGATTGGCACGCGCCCGGGCTAAAGTTGATGGGGGGAGAATCGCTCGCTGGTGTTGTGAAGCTTCCATCCTTAAACTGCTCGACGATAGTGAATGTGGTGCCGAAGGTGAACACCGTGAAGTGCCGATTGAAAAGATCATTCGCCCAGTCGTTTCCGCATGTCCCAGAGTCGGTTGAGCCGCTAGCATATGGCCCGTAATGTTGTGTCGGATTAGTCGTTGGGTCGACTAGTGTGGTTAGGTCTGTAGTTGAGAACAAGTCGTCGCCGACAGTGTTAATGAGGGACGTGACAGGGTTTAGTACAGGTGTACTAGTCGTCTCGCCTTTTGGCATTCCCGCGACGGTTGATAGACCGCTGATCCCTGTTACCAGTAACGCTGCGATAGTGATAACTGATAGTTTTCTGAGATTCATCATTTTTGTTTTCATCGGTTTCGCAAGTGTGGTTGAAATATACGGATTGCTTCACCTGGCAATATTTTCGAGATTCGATATTATCGAGATTGGAGATGTTCGAAAAATGAGATTCTCGGATCTCGATATGTTGTGCGCCGGTACATTTGTCAGACTCGAAGCAGGTTCGGTTCTAGAAACGTCCTGATAGATCTCATTTTTCCCCTTCTTTCCACAACGGTTCAACAGTTACCGACTAGCTCTATTTTCTTCTGGTCGCGGGATAGTACGATTCTGACCTCTCCACTCGGAAAGGTCCTTTCAAACACGCGATGGTTCGACTACTTCCCGTGGCGGAGCATAGTGTTGCCAGACTAACTTGAGAGCCAACAACGAGCGATAAGAGCCAGAACCCTGCTATATGCGTTAGAGAGGCATCCGACGATAAGGTAACAGAACCAGTAATATTCCACCCAGGTTATCGCTCACGATAGTCGTAGCCTAGGGTCACGAATTACTCCGAGAATTTTTCAGCGAATAGTCTTCTTCTATTCTCACGTGTCTTAGAGAGTCTTTTTATGAGCTAGATCCGAGTCGGCGAGAGATTTGGTTCTTCCCACTGCTCTCACTGTCATAGTGGTCGGGGTCTTCTTCGGAGTCTACGGTCTAATTCTCTCCGATAGATTCCACAAACCCTCCGCGGCTGTGCTGGGTGCTACTCTGATGGTTGGAACAGGTGTGCTCAGCGAGACAGATCTTGTCTCGGCGATCAACTGGACGGCTCTGGGTGTACTACTGGGCATGTTCATCATCGCCTCTAGCCTCCGAGAGGCGGGATTTTTCGAGTGGATGGGTCTTCGCCTAGCTCGTTCAGTTGACGCTCACCCAGTCTTGATGTATGTTCTTCTGCCGTTGTTGACGTCAGGTATGGCTTCGCTACTCGACATTGTCACCGTCGCGCTCTTCATCGTCCCGTTGACAGTTGAAGTGTTCGACGGTCTAGGTATTGATCCGATTCCGTTTGTGATTGCCGAGGTCTTGGCGGCGAACGTGGGAGGGATTGCGACGATGGTGGGTGATCCGACGAATGTTATCATCGGCTCCTCGCCTCTGGTCAACCTCTCTTTCAACCAGTTTCTGTTCAACACCGCGCCGATTGCATTAGCGATCCTAGCAGTGAATTCTTCCATCCTCTATCTCAGGAACAAGGGATTCTTACACAGGGACGCTATGAGACGACATCGTCAGCGTGGACCCCTCCAACTCCCAAATCCATCCAGTGCGGTCAAGGATCGTGGCCTCCTTCGAGTCAGCCTCGTATCTCTGGGACTGGCCGTCACATTCCTCATTGTCCATACTTTTCTCGGAGTCTCGGCGGCTCTCGCTACTCTCCTCCCCGCGTTCCTGATCCTTGTGTATGAATCGTCCCGATCCACCGAAGTCCGAGATGTATTAGGTAGAATCGATTGGCAGATCTTCTTCTTCTTCGGCGGCCTCTTCATACTAGTCGCGGGCTTCTCCAAGACAGGGCTACTAGTCCAACTGGGCGGCTGGATGGTGCAGGAATCCGGAGGAAACCTGGCCCTTGCCGTCACCCTTGTCCTCTGGACTACAGCATTGATCAGTCAAATCGTCGACAACGTACCGTTAGTGACTGTCTTTATTCCAGTCATCGGTGCAATGTCCAGTTTTCCCGGAATCTCAATAGCACCACTAGCCTGGGCGCTTGCCGTGGGCACGGGCATTGGCGGAATGGCGACACCAATAGGAACAGCATCTAACATGGTCGCTCTGAACATTCTCAACCAAGAGAAAAAGAGGCTAAGTTTCGCGCGATTCGCAAAGAGGTCGATACCACTAACAATAATTGATCTCCTAATCGCAAACGCCATTCTTCTCCTAAGACTCTAAGACGTTTGGCCCTCCAAGGCTTGAACAGGTTTCATTCTCCGACTCTAGTTGAAAATCGTCGGCAATTCATTTCAAGTCTGCGCTGCTGCCAAGAACGTATGTGGTCCAGAACGGACAATCTAATAGACGATCCCAAGGTGAGCGTCTGGCTCCGCAGCGTTACCACGAGGTCAAAGAGACAGTATGGCTATTACTTGAAGAAGTTTTGTGATTTCTCAAATCTCAGTCCTGTGGAGCTGCTAACTCTAGCTCAGTCGGACAAGATGAAGGCAAAGGCGGAGATGATGGATTTCTACAACGAATATGTTAGGAGAGGATACGGATTGAACACGTCCCGTAACGCGCTGGAAACAGTCAGATCATTCCTAGGTTACAATGAGATCACTTTCGGAAGGCTTCCGTTCGTTGTCAACGCGACTGCGCAATTCGAGAGCCGGAGGATTTTCACCCACTCGGAGGTTTTCCGAATGCTCGTTGGTGCCAGAACTCCCAGGAACAGAGCTCTCATCTCCTTCGTGCTACAGAGCGGTCAGCGCGTGGGAGTCATTAGGAGCATACGTTACGGCGAGGTTCGGAGACAGATCGAAAACTCTGCTATCCCGGTGGTCATCGATGTTGATCCAAACATTTCCAAGTTCAGAATTCGCCACTCATTCGCCATTGGCCAAGAGTGTGTCAACCTGATCAAGGTCATGATGAAGAACAGAGAACAATGGGGAGAAAAGATAGATGATGAATCCATCCTCTTCCGAAGTCTCGGCGTTGGCACACGTATGATTGACGGCAACATGGTCCCGGGTGGAGCAGTCGATAGATCTCAAAGGGGGAAGCCAATATGCACTGGCCAAATAGGTTGGGTCATGAGGAAGGCGGCAACTGACGGAGGAGTCACCCTGCAAAGGACGATCAATCCAAACTTTCCTCTCTGGATGCACTTTGAGCTTCATCCTCACGCATTCAGACGCTGGTGGAAGAACATGATGAGGAAGGGAGGCGTCAAAGACCCAGTGTTTCTCGACTTCATTATGGGCCATCATGAACCCTATCATGGAGCCTACGACACCTTCGACCATGATTACGTTAGACAAGAATATGCGAAGGCAGAGCCACAGCTAACGTTCCTACAAAGCTACAAGGACCCGGTTAGCCCTAAGCACGAAAATGACCATCAAAGGATAGTTGATGAGAACGAAGCCGCACACCTCTTCTCTGAAGGATGGCGATACGTGACCACTCTGCCTTCCGGAAGGCTCGTAATACAGGGCGACTCGTCTCAGACTGGAGCGATGGCCTAGTCGAGACCGCTCTCTAAGGTGAAGTTTTTCAAAGCCTGCTCTTTTTCTTTGCCTTTGATATGCGATGGCGGAGCGGTGAGTAATGAGCATTAGTCGACAACAAAAGTACGAGTAGCAGGCGTTAGTCGGCGTTCAGACCTTTGTTAGAGAGTTTCGCTCTGGTGAGCTGTTATCGAAGGATTTACTGTGTCTGGTCATCCAAGAGAGAGGGGTAGCTGTACAAAACCCCATGACCTAATGGCGAAACCCACCGGTCGCGCCACCAAGAGCTGGCCGAGGTAGTTTGACCACTAACGTCTTAGGTCACATCTTCTTCGAAATGAGTTCTCTTCCTTTTGCCGTTATTACCCACTGGTCCTTTGACACAGCGCTAATCAGTCCTTTCTTCTTGAGCCCCACGTAGACAGCGAATCTTGCGGTGGCCTCCCAGCGCGGCGTATTGCTCCTTCCCTTCGTCCCTCCAGTAGGCTCCAAATCAGCTTCAGAGAATCGACCCTTCATCCTACGTTCCAACTCCCGGATAATAGTCCGTATGGACATGGGGGTGGTCGTTTCGGATAGTAGCGTTAAGATTTCGCGTTCGTAGTCTTGCTGTTTAAAATGTGGTCTCCTTATCTTCAGGCCCTGTTGCGCAACTTTCTCCGACTGTGTGCTGTCAAGGTTCGGAGAGTTCTCCTTAGGTAGTGGCTTGCTATCCCCCTGAGCGCTTTCTCCGACCGAGCCATGGTGGTTGGATCCCCCTAACGGTTCGGTTTTCTTGTGCCATGGTTGAATAATGAACTGCCCCGTCTCGGTAAAAAGACGCGTGCGGCAGTGCGGGCAGCACTCAAATCTCTGAATCGGTTCCTTGGTGAAATCGGTTTCATGCGCGAATTCAAAGAATCTCTTACGACAGTTCGGATTACCACACCTGTAAGAATCGCGGGGCTGGGAATTACCGTTTTGAGAGATTAGTCCTCACCTGTGCCCCATGGGAACCGCTCTTGAAGGATTCTGAACGTCTCCGGGTCCTTTTCGAAAGCAATGCAGTTCCGTTTGCGTTGCGCGCAGGCTTCTACGATCGTGCCCGCCCCAGCGAAAGGGATCTAGAACCGTCATTCCCTCCATGGAGAAAAGCTCAAGGAGTCTAGACGCTTCTGGCCGGCTCTTTTGGTAGTCGTGGAATTGCTTTTCTGGCCCAGCTGGCTCCAGCAGGTCCGGAAAACGGTAAGGCGGTGGTTCTCGGCCTCTTTGATAGAACAGCACCATCTGCCATTTGTCCACGATGTGGCCGCGGTGCGGATACGTGAGCCTGCTTGGTCCCTTGAACGGAATACAGATGGGCCAAGGTTCGACGACGAAGTGCTTGGAAAGCGTGTTCATCACTTGTCGAGCAAGATATTTTCCGGTATAGGCGACAAGACTTCCCTTCGGCTTCAGGACCTTCTGGCAGAGTTTGCCAAGGTCATCCCAAGCCTCTAGGTCAGTGTAGGGTGGGTCTGTTAGTACGAGGTCAATAGAATCTTCGAGGAATACTCCTTTGCGAAAGTCTTTGTTGTAGATTCGAACCTGGGGGGAGCCCCGGTCTACCGGGCGAATGCTCTCTCTTTCCTTGTTAAGCTTGACAGTGAGGTAGGCTCCACCAATGGTCGCGGAACCTTTCCGTAATTTCTGTTTCAGTTCCTCTGGGGCCTCTCTAATTAGTGTTAGCCCACGCTGGTAGGTTGTTGGCGAGAGTCCGATCCGTCTCGCTATCCTGTCCCTCGCTTGGCCCCTAAGTTCATTTGAACTGAGGGCCTTCCCACTCGCCTCTCGCGTCCTCGCAAGCTTTGTCTCTATCTCCAGCATTGGTTGGGAAAGCTCGATCTTCTCGAATCGGTTAAGCTGTCTTCGAACAATGTTTGTTTCTATTACGAACAGTTTCTCTTTCAGAGGATCATCGAAGCTACGAACGTTCACGTTGGGCTCGATTCCAAGTTCTTGGCAGGCCATCAGTCTATGGTGGCCCTCTAGAACCGTGCCATGGGCGTCCACGTCGATTGGCTGGTAGAGCTCTCGCTTTTCAACGGAATCTTTCAGAGCTTCATAATCAGCTTCTGGAAATGGCGGCAGTAGCTTCTGGTATTCCCGCTTTACCCGCAGCCGTCTACCCGGAAGCGCATTGCTGAGCGGTCCGGTTGCAATGATTCGGTGAAGTTCAACGAATCCTTCCTTGAAGCCAAAACATCTCTCATAAGACGGGTGAGAAAGAAAAATTTCGCCCACGTTGACGGTGCAACCCGGCGGCCGCACCATGGTTCAAATTTGAGGTCCGATTCGCTTGTCGGCCATCCGCTTACGTCAAAACATATAACCCACTACCTGTATAGCATCATTCGACCCATCCATGCTCTTAACGAAAGTGGCCGGAATCTTAGGTTGTGCGATTCTGATTCTTGGGCTTACCATGTATGTTTCTCCCTGGACTCTGCCCTCAATTGCGCCTGTAAAGGCGTCCACACAGACCATATCTCTCGTGGCGACCTATCCCAACTGGAATTCATCGAATCCAACTATCACCGTGACAAAAGGAGATACAATCACCATAAACCTGTCGAGCAGTGATGGTTCAACCCATCGGCTGTTGATCGACTTCGACAGCGATTATACGGGAGGCTCTGATTGCACAACCATTGTGGATCAATGTTCCCAAACCTTCTCCCCCTCAACACCAACACAATTACCCTCATTCACCGTCACTTCCAACCCTGGCACGTACAAATATTATTGTACGATACATTATCCCTCCATGCAGGGACTCTTCATAGTCCAGAATCCGCCTGGGCCGGACTTTCAAATCTCTGCCAACCCATCGAACATCTCAATACCCCAAAGTTCAAACGCCAACAGCACCATATCCGTGTCGAGCATCAACAATTTCGCTGGAACGATTACCCTCTCAGCTTCATCATCTCCTCCCGGACCAATGACCACTTTCAGCACTAACCCAGTGATAGTCTCCTCAGGATCGACAGCTTCTTCCAAACTAACGATCTCGATTCCCCAATCAACTTCATCTGGGTCGTACAGCATCACTGTAACAGGAGCCAACGGTTCAGCATCCGGAACCCGTAACACAAACATAAGCGTCTCTGTAGTATCACCCTCGTCACCGAATTTCACGATGAACTCCAGCCCAACCTCTCTGACCGTTGCCCAAGACTCATCCGGAACAGTTTCCATCACGCTAACTAGCGTCAATAGTTTCTCCGGAACTATGACATTGAGCGCTGCGGTTTCGCCGCCAGGCCCCCAAGCTTCTCTCAATCCCTCATCCATTACTCTGACGTCAGGCGGCTCTGCCTCCTCAACCCTCACAGTATCAACGGCAGCATCAACCTCAGGCTATTATTCGACATCCGTAGCCGTCTCCAAGGGAAACTACACAGTTAGCGTGACTGCGTCTAGTGGAACTCTAAGTCACTCTACTCCTGTATCGCTGACTGTTGGATCGACAGGCTCAACTCCGCCCGGCACTCCAAGTCTCCCGCTGCTACCCATCGCTGGAGGGGTCGTAGCAGTTATTGGTGTGATCGGGACAGCACTATTTCTAAGAAGCCGCAAACACTAGGGGTTGGCGCTTCATTCGCCACACGGATGTCCCCACGCAATGTGATGATTAGGAAACTTAGGCTAGAGTCCCAAACTGTTGATTACGTTTCCAGAATTTCCATCGACTACTAGGACGATCTTGTTCCCGCTATGATCATATCTTACAAACCAAATTGGAACATGCAAGAGCTCTGTGTCAGGCACGTCCTCCTCAGAAGTAATCTGCTGAATCATATGATACTGAGCGTGCGCTTTCTGAGATTGGAGCTGATCCACTAGTGTTTTGGCCTGATACCTTGCCGCATCCTCGCTGATATCGCCATTTAGCACCTTGATCCCTTTGGGATACTGTGAGATGTCGAACAGAGTTCTGCCCTGGATTGCGAACTGGTAGTCGCGAGGCTGGTACTGTGTGAGAGCTTTCAGAGCGATGATGGGAAAGTTGTAGTTCTGATCCATTTGAATCGCCTTCTTCTGTCCACCACCGCCTCCCATGCCCCCGCCCATCATTGAACCCAGCATAGCCCCTCCGAGCAAGGGTGCTCCGAATCCGCCTCGGCGTCCTCCGCCCATTCCAGCCATTACTCCAATTAATGCAGCCGTTGTCGCTACCGTTGCGCCTTCTGCAACCATGTTCGTCGCCACGATGGATGTTCTAGCTGAGACATTCACCAGCCAGTAGGGTACAACTGAGAGCGTCATTTCCTCGAGGGATGAGCTTTCTTGTAAGTGTCTGTGGAGCATTCCCCGGTCCATCATTGACTTTATTCGATCAGAAATTTCATTGGTGCTCTGAATTGTTAGCGGCAGCATCGTCTGCTTCTGGATATTCGCCCAGCCAGCATTCCCCAGAGTAATACTGCTCCCACAATACTCGCATGTGATTATCATCTCTCCAAATTTGGGAGCGATGGGAGCCCCACAGCTGGGACACTTCAGCGACTGCGCGTTTGAAGGTGCTAGGATTTGACTAGACCCTGAGGTTCCAACGCCAGATTGAACCTGAGGAGTCTGGCCGGTCGAACTCGTTCTAGCGCCACACTTGGAGCAAAACGCCGCATCATCCGAGAGTTGGCTTCCGCACTTTAGACAGTACATTTTGCGAGATCTCGCGAGCTGAATCCCCTCAGCGATTTGAACTTTCCAGTATCAGTTGAACAAGTTCGTGGATAGAGGGTTCTATTGAAATCCAAGGTTTCATTCCTGAACCTGTACTCTTTCTTGGGATCGATGGCTTGAGGTTCTATTGGATCGGGTTTCAAGGGCTTGTCGGAAGTCGTCCATGAGGTCTTGAGTAGCTTCGATTCCCACCGAGAGTCGTATGAGTCCATCAGAGATTCCTAACCTTCGACGATCTTCGGCAGACAGTCCAGAATGTGATGTCGTTGACGGTCGGGTCACCAACGTTTCGACTCCGCCTAGGCTCGGAGCGACGGCGGGCAACAGAGCCGCACGCATGAACGATTCTGCACCTTCAACGCCGTCGTGCAGTTCGAAACTCATCATCCCACCGAATCCATCGAAGAGTCTTCGTGCTCGGTCGTGATTTGGATGGCTCTCCAAGCCGGGATAGTTGACTTTGGCGATGGCGGGGTGCTTCTCGAGAAACCGGGCTATTTGCAACGCGCTCTCGTTGTGGTGTTTCACGCGGAGGGCGAGCGTCTTGATGCCGCGGTGCAGCAAGAAGGCGGCGTGTGGATCAAGGCTCCCTCCTAGATGGTTTAGTTTGTGGGTCACTTTCTCGATTAGACTCGACTTTCCGACCACTGCGCCTGCGACGATGTCTGAGTGGCCATTGAGGTATTTGGTGGCACTGTGGAGGGACAGGTCGAAGCCCAATTCCAATGGACGAAAGTTCACGGGGCTCGCAAAAGTATTGTCAATCATGGAGACAAGCCCGTGGCTCTTTGCAAAGCTTACAACGGACTCCAGGTCCGGAACCTGCATCAGAGGATTTGAAATCGTTTCAACATAAATCGCCCTAGTGGTAGGTTTCAGCTTTCGCTTCCATGACTCAGGGTCGTTGGCGTCAATGAAATCGTAGGAGATTCCAAACTTTTCGATATCCCTAGTCACAAAATCGTGAGTTCCTCCGTAAAGACAGTCCTGAGCCAGAAAGTGGTCACCTTTGCTAAGAAATGTCAGCAGAGAAGTTGAGATGGCTGCCATTCCGCTGGCAGTTACAAGCGCATCTTCGGAGTTCTCAAGAGCTGCGAGTTTTTCTGCTAGGGCTAGGTGGTTTGGGGTGTTGTTGAGGCGAATGTACCTCACGTCATCATAGCTCTTTTCACCCGCGTATTGATACGTAGCGGATTGGAAAACTGGCATTACGACCGCACCGGCTATGCGAGGACGAGGTTCTCCTGCATGGATCACCTTTGTCTCGATGCCTCCGAGATTCCCTTTCATTTTCGAGATATCCAAGGTCTATACGGGCTTCGTCTAGTATTCTAATATTGACCTACCGTACGGCAGATCCCTGGTCAGGTCGCTTTCTGAAGGAATCCGATTGTGATGCAGCTCAGTAACAATGAGACCTTATCATTCCTTCTCGTCAGGACTCCACCTGAAAGGACTTTTCCAAGATGCCCCGCCTCCCGACCACTCGCATAGGGGTCAAACGTATCGTAATCGAGGTGAACAGAGACCTGACTGTCGAGCAGCTTGAAATCCTCGACGATGCTCTCAAGCGGGCGGGATTGGTTAAGGAGACTAAGGTAACTTTCCATAGTCGTGAACCTCACAAGCCTCGAACGCAAAGAGTCTCACACCCAACGTGGCGGATTGGCCACGACTCTCAGTCCGGTTCTTTGTCCGCGCACTAAGATCGGTTCGACATTATTATTAGCCCACCGAGGCCCTAAAGAATGAACCCTGGTGCAATGCTGGCTTGCATCCCAATGGTTTCATAGTCGTGGGATAGAGACGATGAATACGGACCTATGCTCTCCACCGGGCTTCGTGAGCTTGACCAGCTCCTAAGGGGAGGCTATCCGGACAAGTCAGCCATCCTAGTAGTCGGCCCGCCAGGCATAGGCAAGGAAGCTCTCGGATACTGGTTCATTCAGAACGGCCTCACGCGAGAGGACTTTTGCCTCTACGTGACAAGGCTCGCTGTGTCTGAAGTTCTTCAAGATATCAGAGCCTTTGGGATCAACGGACAAAGTGCTCCTGTCTGGTTCGCGAGAGAGGGAGGCCAGACCAAGTGCGACCTGAGCGATCTGCCCGGTCTCTCCTTCAGCGTCAAGGAGACCATGCGGAGAAATGGGGAGAGGCCTATCAGAGTGGTTACAGATATTCTGTCTTCTCTACTGATGCTGAATTCGCCAGAAGTAATCTATCGATATGTATCACAACTCCTCTCCGATGTGAAGCAGTACAACGCCGTCTTTCTCGCGACCATCGAAGATGGAATGCACCAGCCCCAAGTCCTCGCTGCGATGCAGCAACTCTTCGACGGTGTTGTTGAGCTGCGACTCTACGAGGAAGGGTTGAGAGTCCTGCCGCTGCTACGAATAAGGAAGATGAGGGGTATGCCCCCTGAACCCCAGTATTACAACTTCTCTTTCAATCACAAAAAAATGGAGATACGGGCCTATGTTCGATAGTGTCTCAATCATTTTCTTCATTCTCTGGGTCCTAGTAGTCGGACTCTTTTCGTACGCAGCATACTGGGCTTTCATTATCCGGAAAGCTCTGGCGACTGGTCTTTACCGAAAACAGGCGCTATGGGCGGGAACAATGGGGTTGTACTTCGTCGCACTATCCACATTTCTGACCATCGCGCTCAGCTTCAATCTTACCGCCCTATCAGTCAATATACTAGGCGGGCTTCTGATCTCCTCGGGATTCGTTGTACTCTTCGCATGGATAGACTCGACAGTTCGAGTAGCACGACGATCGGACCCGCTTCTGAGAGACACGCTTCGCTGGAGTAGGCTCAGATATTTTATAGGATTTGTCACGGTCGGAGGCGCAATTTCCGCCCTGGTAACTGCCATCGACATGGGGTTTGCTTACGTCGCCCCGTTTGGTGGAGCTTTACTGTTCGGAGCGATTGCTTTACTTGTTAGCGCTACTAGGTCAGGAGACGCAACTCTTCGAAGACATTTGAAGTGGATGGGACTTGCCATCGCTATGCTATGGTTGGCCAGCCAACTTTCCGGATTACTGTTCCGCGTATTTCCCGCCGGTTCAATAACTTCCGAAGTGATAATTTACTCCGTAGTAGTGGTGGGTGGTTTCTGTCTCTATCGAAGCGCAAGGTCTCTAGTCCCCCTTGGGCACCTGTCGCTTCCTGATAGCTCACCTGCGTGAGTATCGCATCAGTTTTTCGACTTCTTCAGCAATCTTCTCTCCTCATTCGTTACTGACCCAGTTCCCTTGACATCAGACCGTTGGGAAGGTAAGCTTCGATACGATTCGATTACCTTTCGCTCATCGGGTGATAGGGTCCCTTCGGATGCATTAGTATCGATGGCGGCAAGCCAGTCCTGGTCCGAGAAGCCTGGCGCGCCTGGAATTTCGCTCTCAGATGGTTGTAGGAGTTTGGCCACAAGCTCGACTCCGGCCTCATCCGGTGTCAGGTCGAGTGAATCTCTAGTCGGTTCTCTCCTTTTGGAGATGAATCGTCCGAAGTTGTATCCTGTCCAGAAGATGATCTTCGAAGGCTCGATTCTGATGAGCCTATACTTGTACAGTTTCCTTTCATCCGGTAGTTCCTTTCCCCGAGCATAGAACGTCAGCATTCCGGGATATTTCTTTGAAAATCCCACTATCTTCGGCCCAACTGATAGAATGGATAGCAGGGTACGGCCGACCGTGAAGATCCGCGCCTTGCCTTGTACCATGGCTCCGCAGGCTTCAGTGGTCACCTTTCCATTGTCGACGATGAAGGAGACGGTTGGATTCGCCTTGATGATCCTGAATTTTGCCGCGCTTACTGGAGTGACAAAGTATACTTTGCCACCGGAATAATGGAAGGCAACGGGATAGCTGTACAACTCTCCCTTCCTAGAAACGACTGATAGGTATCCGATGCTGTTGGTCTTGAGAACATCCAACACTTGTTCGGGAACCGGAGACGATTGTGCGTTCGCAGTATTCATTTTCCGCCGGACTGTCCATAGACCTCCTCTGTAGCATAGACCTCCAATCCGTTTTCTTTGATCACATAGGGACGGGGAATGCTGTCAACTTTGGATCCGCGCATCTTCAGAACTTGTAGGCTTCGCGCTCCATCTTTCAGCATGCGCAAGAGTATCACACCTTCGGCAAGATATTCTTCGGGCTGAAGGATGCGGTCGACTCCTGTCGATGGTAGCTCGCTCGTCAGGAGACAAGTCGTTCCAGTCGATTGTAAAACTTCGACGATGTCCAAGACCGCTGGCCGCCTCTCTTCAGGGTTGGGAAAGCGAAAAACTAGGTCAGAGATCGAATCAACAACGACTCTTCGGGGTGAGAGTTTGTCTATTCCTTCTTGGACAAGATCGATTAAGTTCACAAGCCCCAGCTCGCGTCCCCCGACGGGAATCCTGCCGACCCTGGCTTGTTCGGGAATGCGCCGCACCTCGGTAGCGTCGACGTAGGCGAACCTGTTGTCCTTCTCAAGTCTGGCAAAGTCCATACCAAGCGCGTTCATTTCCGTCATGAAACGAGGTTTAGACTCATTCATCCCAACGTAAACGCCCTTCTCGTCCCCCTGGGACGCTCCCCAGTGGAGGAACTGAGAGCAGAGGATCGTCTTTCCCGTTCCTGGTTCCCCGAGGATCAACACAACCTTTCCAGAAGGAAAGCCGCTATCAAGCAAGGCGTCAAGGCCGGGAATCCCGGTCTTAACTCGTGAGCCGAGAATCTGAGGGCTGACCCTCTCGGTTTTAGCGGACATGGACTCCATCTCCTCTAGTCACGAAAAGATAGCTAGAGACGGTCAGGATTACTGCAAGTTGAAGCACTGACCCTGCGATGAAAGTTAAGGAGGCAGGGCTGAGCCCAGCTTGAATCAGCGAATAATGCTCAGGTCGTGGCAGTGAGACGGCAAGCGTCAGAATCGCGAGTACGAGGCTCAACGGGTATGCGATTCTCAAGCCCTTTGCAACGGCCAACGCAACGATCAGATATGCGATCCAACCCGCCAAGACGGAATAGAATAGCCAGAAGGGAACGAGAGCGAACAGTTGGATGAGCAGTACTGCTCCGAGAAGAATTGAGGCGTAAATCAACAAGTTAGCTGTGCCCTTGAGGGTTTTGACTCGTCCTAAACCAGAATTCATCTTTGTTACCTACAGGTGTCCAAGGCGATCGAGAGTGGACGTCAACGCCGTCATTTGACCTCTACGATTTGTTTCTCAGACGAGCCGGTTCTTTTCAGAAAGGCCTGGTTGATTCTTAGTTTCTCTAATCCTGCTTCTACACCCTTTGTTGTCTCAGGAGCCTTGTGCTGGGCGAAGAACTTCGTCACTTCCTCAGTTCTATCAATTCCTAGGATGGGGAGCATGTATGTCAAGTATCTTGACACAACTCCGGTCCCTTCGTAGACCCCTCTCAGCCATTCGAAATTGTAGGTAATCCAGTTCCAGGTCACGTTTCTGGCATCAGGATTCCGTGTGGCCGAGCCGAGTAATGTTCCAATGTGTTGCTTCTTTATTTCTCCTGACGATGCAAGTTCCAATGCACGGGCGTTGAATGAAGGTTTGCTGAAGCTGGTCAGGCCGACGAGAAACCTAGATTTTTCTTCTTCTGAAGGTCTGTTCTTATAATTGTCGAACAGGGTTTCGAAATCCCCTGATGCCCGGGCGTGCGCCACTATCATCGCCTGTTTCATGTCAGGCTCGGAACTCTCGTATTCGCTGAACTTTGCGGCTAATTCCTTCGCGTACTGTATATCAACGAGAGCAAGCCTGCTTGCCATGGACCCTCGCAATACTATACTATTCTCATCTTTTCTATTCTCGAGTATCTTCAGTTGGGTTCGGTGGAATCTCCTCGAGGTCTCTTCGACTCTGCGCGTTATTGCATAGAGCGAGGATAGCTGGTCTGATACTTCGAATGCAGGAAGATACTCCTGCTCATTCATGTAACGATCGAGCAAGGAGAGATATTGAACGAAGTCCATCTTGCCTTGAATCATGAACGCGTGAGCGTCTGACACTATCCCGTATCGGTCAACGGGAGACATGTTTGATCTCCAGACTCTGTCGTAGAGTCCGTCATAGTGGACGCGGTAGAAGCCGGTCTCTTCTAGGTTGAGCTTCAGCGAGTCTACGCCATCTGGAACAGGTATGGATTCCTCGCTTCTCTCCATCAGAAGCTTCTGTTCTCTCCCGTTGATCTTCATCGTGACCGGGATTGGCCAGGTGGATTGCTCTGATGACCCGTTTAGCAGGAACCGTTCCTGTCTGATGACTAGTTTCTTCCCATCAAGTTTCACATTGACGATTGGATATCCAGGTTTTCGTATCCACTCGTTCATTATCGCTTTCACTCTGGTCTTAGAGGCATGTTCGATCTGGTTCCAGAGGTCCTCACCGGCAGCGTTCGAGAATTTGTACTTCTCTAGGTATGATCTCACGCCGCGCATAAAGTGGTCTTCACCAGCGTACGCTTCGAGCATGCGAATGATACTTGCGCCTTTGCCGTAGCTTATGTCGTCGAAAATCTCCTCGATCTCGCTCGGAGAATTCACCTTCACCTCAATCGGATGCGTGTTCACCAGAGAATCTCTATCGAGGGCCCCGGCAGTCTCTCCGCGGACAAAGTCTTGCCAGACTGTCCACTGAGGAAACATCGAATTAGTAGCTTTGTAGGCCATGAAAGTGGCGAAGCTCTCGTTTAGCCAAAGATCATCCCACCACTTCATAGTGACGAGGTCACCGAACCATTGGTGACTAACTTCGTGAGCGATGACCTCAGCGACCTGCTTCTTTATCCGAATACTACTATCCTTGTCGACCAGGAGCACGATCTCTCTAAACGTGATGGCTCCCCAGTTCTCCATCGCCCCCCCGGCGAACTCTGGGACCGCGATAAGATGCAGTTTGGGAAGGTTGTACTTTGAACCAAAATAGGACTCAAAGAATTTGACTGAATCCTTGGCGATGTCTAACGGAAACTTCGAGCCGGAACTCTTGCCCGGTACCGTGGCTACGATGTAGTCGACTCCATTGAACCTGTCTTTCACCTCTTCAAACTTGCCGATTCCCAAGTACAAGAGGTAAGTGGACATTCGAGGGGTGTTTGGAAACTCGACAGTCTTCTTTGGACCATCCACCCTTACCGACGTGGGCGGCATGTTCGAAATCACAGAGGTGTCACTGTCTGTTTTGACAGTGAGCTTGAAGTCAGCCTTGTAAGCGGGATGATCCAGGCATGGCAAGAGGCGCCTGGCTGAGACCGCCTCGAACTGTGTTGAGGCCATGTAGCCGCCGTCATACGCTGCCTTATACAATCCTACGAGCTTGTCAGAGATAGACCCCCGATATTTGACGCCCAGTTCGCCCGTGAACTTCCCGGTCCTAACCGTGAAGTCTTCTCCTTCTATTTTGTAGTCGACAGGCCTTCCGTTCACGGCAACTTCGAGGATTTCGAGCTCCACAGAATTTAGCGTGACATCATTTTCAGATTCGAGCTTAATCCTGACGTTCCCATCAAATCGTAGCTTCCGAAAGTCGACATCTAGGAACAGGTCGTAAGATTCGATTTGCAAAGCTGCCAATCGCGTCCAAATGCCGCGTAAAAGAGTTGCTTCCCCGCCTACTTGCGAAATCCTTTGCACTCGCAGTGGTAGCCGAAGCTGGAATAGGAACATTTTGGAGAGTGAATGGTCTTAGCGTGTCCACAGTTTGTGCAGTATTCTTGACCTCCAACTTGGCCTAGAACGGGCTGACCGGTTGGGCAGACTTTGTGCACCATCCGATCCTCGAACTTGTTTCGACCTACTTTGTTTCGGACGATCGTAACTTCCTCTTGCGGCAATCTAACGGGCTTGCCACATCTTGGACAGATGTTATTGCTCATTGGACACTTCGCTCTTATCTGAAGATCAAGGGTCGCTCAGCCAATTTGTCCGGATCAGAACCCAAACTTCTGTCCTATTTGATGCAAGAATCTTGGCAGGTTCCGTGGCATAATCTTTTGTGAGTCGAATCAGCTTGGTTCTGCAGAATAGACCTTTGCAGCGGATCATTGTCGATGAGAGAGAGCGACCATCAGGGGTCCCAGATGAGCTACGATCTCTAGGCGCATCCATCGAGTTTCGAGTACTTGACGTCGCCGACTACGTGGTTGGTTCTTATGCTGTTGAGAGGAAGTCGGTGAGAGACTTCGTCTCGTCACTCTATAGCGGGAGACTCTTCGATCAGGCACACCGGATGGGAGAAGCCTATCGTACCAGTATGCTCGTGGTTGAAGGAGACCTCTGGGAAGAGTTGAAACGCGTTCGGAACTCACGCTCATTATGGGGAGCGCTCATATCATCGGTTCTCGATTTCGGCCTCAACATGTTCTTCACACCCGACGGAAAACAAACCGCTCAGTTCCTATTCACGCTTGGAAAAGGCGGACGACACACAAAGGGCTCAGGTGGACCTCCCTTAGTCGTGCGAAAGCCAGGAAGCAAAGATCTTAACCGACTCCAACTATCGATCCTCGGTTCACTTCCTGGGATAGGTCCGCAGATGGCAGGACAACTACTCGGATATTTTGGGTCGTTGAGGAAAGTCTTCTCAGCATCAATGACAGAGATCGCCGTAGGCGCAGGACTGGGAAGAAGCCGAGCGCTATCCCTTACTAAGCTGCTGGACTCTCGTTACAAGGCCTCAAGAACAGTAATCTCGCAAGCAAGTCTCAGCCAAGAGTGACACCTATGGGTCTTGTCTTGAAGGACTGTGATTGGATAGTCACCCAGGACCAACAACGACGCATCTTGACAAATGCATCCGTCCGGATAGCCGACGGAAGGATTGAACAGATTGGCAGGGTCAATGCCGCATCCACGGATGAGGTGGTCGATTGTAGACGGAAGGTGCTCATCCCCGGTCTCATCAACACCCATACGCACCTCTCGATGACTCTCTTTCGCGGCTATGCAGATGATCTGGAGCTGCGAGACTGGCTGGAGAAGAAGATTTGGCCTCTAGAAAGTAGGCTTACCGGAGAGATGTGCTATCAGGGAGCCCTCCTCGGCAGCCTAGAGATGACACGGACTGGGACGACATGTTTTGTCGACATGTATTTTCACATGGAAGACGTTGCAAGAGCAGTCGATGAAGCGGGACTCAGAGCAATCCTGTCACCGGGCATCATAGACAAGCCTGACAAGGCAGGCACCGAACACGAGCGAAAGACCACACTCAAGTTCCTAGAGTACATTCACCAATTACACAATCCGCTGCTCGACTTCGCCGTTGGTCCTCACGCCCCATACACCTGTGGCCCAGAGACACTTCTCTGGGCGAGAGACCTCGCTGAGAAAGAAGATACCTTAGTCAATATTCACATCGCCGAGACCCGAGGGGAGCAGGCTCAATTCGAGAAAGACGGAAAGGGCCGAGTTGTAGAATATCTGGACAAGATCGGCTTCCTCACCAATCGAGTCTTGGCCGCCCACGCCGTCTGGCTGACAAAGAGCGAGGTCAGACTGTTAGGGCAGAAAGGTGTCCGGGTGTCTCACTCTCCCGTATCGAACATGAAGCTAGCAAGTGGAGGCACAGCCCCCGTCCCAGAGATGTGGGATGCGGGCGTTCCCGTCGGGCTTGGCACCGATGGACCTGCCAGCAACAATGGGCTGGACATGTTTGATACAATGAAGATGACCGCTCTCGTACACAAGAATTCCAGATGGGACCCTACAATCATGAATGCTCAGCGAGTCTTGGACATGTCGACGATCGAGGGGGCCCGTTGCATTGGACGCGGAAAGGATTTGGGAAGTGTCGAGATTGGTAAGCGGGCTGACCTCGTCCTGCTTGACCTGCGAGACCCGAACCTGATTCCGATCCATCGAAAGGAGACGGTCGTTTCGGACCTAGTCTACTCAGCAAATGGCCAGAACGTCGACACCACAATCGTCGACGGGACGCCCTTGATGGTCAACAGAAGATTCCGGAAGCTTGACCAGGAGAAGATCGGTGAGAATGTGATGTCGTCAATTGCCAAGCTTATCCCTCAGTGACGCTTTTTCAATTACCATTCTACCCCTATCGCCTCGCCATTCGTTTCGACTCTTTTCAATCTCTATCGTCTTCGAGAAATGAGGGGCATCTAGAACAAAGCTCTCGTACTCTCCACCCTCACCAGTCAAATGAATACCATGGATCTTAGATAACTGATCGAGGTTGGACCATTCTTGCTCTGTTAGCTCTCGACCTAACCATGATTCGTCCAGGCCCATGGCGGCGACGGCAGTGATGATGATTCGGAAACCCGACCTCCGCAAATCTTCGACCAGCAATCTCGGTCTCTTGTGCCACAACGGGGCGTAGCTTTTCAGCCCGATCGCATCGCACATATTATCAAACCTAGTTTTCTGATAATCGCTCGCTACTGCGCCCGCAGCTAGACCGGAAATCTCGCCCCTGGATTTCATCTTGGCCAATGTATGCTGAAGGTCTGCCATCTCATCCATGCCCGTCGTTGGAACAATTTCGTGCGACAACCCCATCGCCTCCGCTTGAAGATGGGTCCATTCCACATTCGGGTAGTGAAACATGCGAGAGTCATCGGAACGCGGCCTCACTGTGACGAGACTTACCTCCCAACCCTGATGCTCACCAACCCATATCGCATATGCACTGTCCTTTCCTCCGCTGAACAAGACGGCGACTCGAAGCGTCATCCCGAACTACTCCATGTCAAAGCGATCCTTATTTTCGAACTGTTTGTCGTACAATTGCTGGAGCCGTTGCAGTGTGCCAGCGTCTTCTGGACCCTTATCATCTCTAAAGCGGGAGATTCGAGCGAATCTCAGAGCGAATCCCGACTTGTAGCGAGGGCTCTTCTGAATCTCGTTGTAGGCAACCTCCGCCACGATAGCCGGCTTGACGTAGACCGTGTAGCGACCATCTCTCGTCTTAATCTCCTGCAATCGTTTCGTGATCGTTTCAAACTCTACATCTGTCAAACCTTTGAAAGTCTTCCCGACTACCAAGAACTCCCCCGTTTCTTCGTCCCTAACTGCTAAATGGTAGTTGCTCAGCCATCCCACCCTCCGACCACTACCCCAGTCGGCCGCGACGATCACCACGTCGAGCTTGTCGGCCGGTTTGATCTTGAACCATTTCTTTCCCCGCGCACCGATCGAGTAGTTGCTCGTCAAGGATTTCGCCATGAGCCCCTCGTGTCCCTCGTTCAACGCGGATTGCATGAAACCTTCGACCTTCTCGACGTCCGAGGTTATGATTCTTGGAGCGAGGCGGTCTTCCGGCGCAATCTGGGAGAGTATTTTCCAACGGTCGGTGTAGGGCTGATCGATCAGGGTCTTCCCGTCAACTTGCAGGGCGTCGAAGAGGTATAGTTTGAGTGGAATCTTGCCTGCCATATCATCGATCTCGTGGACACGTCGAAACCTCCTCATCAGGTCCTGGAACGGTACTGGTTTACCCGTCGCTCCGGTGGCGACAACCTCTCCCTCGATCAGAAACTCCGTCGCCTTCACTTGCGTCTTTACGAAATCGACAATCTCAGGAATACTATCTGTAACGTCCGTCAGTCTTCTACTGAAGATTCGTACCTTGTCGTCTTTCTTGTGAATCTGGATTCTCGCCCCGTCGAACTTGTACTCGAAGGCTGTTCCATCCTTGTGCTCTGCAAGAACATCTTGGGCGTCATCGGCCATTTCTGCCAGCATGGGTTTGACCGGGACGAACAACCGCAGACTGATTTTCTCCAGTGCTGTGGAACCCTTTGACATCGCCAACCTGGCAACATCTCCGATGTCGCCATGCAACATGTGTGCTCTTCGAACCAAGTCTCTCGGAACCGCTGACGCTTCTGCAATGGCGTCCAGGAGGACGCCTTCGACGACGCCGATTCGCATCTCTCCTAGCATCATTCGTATGAGATACTCCGCCTCTACCTGAGAGGCTTGAGTGAGAGTAGTCTGTAGGAGACTCAGCTTTCGGTCTCTTGATCGAGAACCGGATGTCTCGGCGATTGTCTCCATCGCGTTATAGATGTCTCTTATCATCAATGGATGTTCGGTGAGTCGGCTCTGTCCGAGGTTCTTGCCGACGTCGGAGACCGTCGCGTAGCTGATTTCCAAGACTCGGGGATCTGATTCGGGAAACGCTTTTCCCGCGAGAAATAATGTAGCCAATGGAACTTCTTCAGGACTGATTGATCTCAGGAAGGAGCTGATCAGCGCGATCTTTTCGTTTCTTTTGGTAGAAGCTTCGACCCTCTGACAGAGCTTGGCCAGCTCAAGAAATGGGGTCGTCCTCGTCAAGCCAGCCACTTTACGAGTTGAAAGTCGGATTCAGATTGAGACTCCGTAAGCCGTTTGGCTACTTTCTGAACTCGATCTCTCTTGAAGGCTCTCTCTTCGCAGAGAAACTCTATTATTCCATTGGGATCGGGACGCCCCCTCTTCAAAGAATAGTTTTCCAGCACACGAGGGTGCAGGAAGATGTTGCGGACCCCGTCGAGATCTTTAGGCAACTCGCTCCTGATCTCCTCGGGAAATTCCTCGGCCACTCTGAATTTCCGGATAAGGGCAAGGCCCTTTTTGGGTCCGATGCCCATGACGCCTTCGTTGAAGTCTGTCCCTACTAGCAACGCTAAATCGACTAGCTGCTCTCTACTAATTCCTAGAGCCTGAAGGTTGTCCGCGAGATTCACAAGTTCCGGGATGAGGGGCCTTGATGTTTTCTTTGACGGAAGATATTCTCTTCCTGTCAGGGTCAGGTACCGTGCGAGTATGGGTGCTCCGAAGAGGAGACAGTCATAGTCTTTGCTACCAACTGCCCAGACATCGCCCTTTGCTGCCATGAAGCTGGCCTGTGCTTCGCCATCTTCCAAGGCCTCAAGCCACGGAATCCCCATTAGCGACAACAGCCTCTTCGCGTCAGCCAAGACCTCACCGGTGACTCTTCCGGTCATCACAACCTTGG
>Ga0209802_1000881_pt1 | contig 23049 bp, 22 predicted proteins | sample GraSoiAngelo_129_FD_185886 | JGI IMG/M metagenome (GOLD analysis project Ga0209802, IMG submission 185886) | Grasslands soil microbial communities from the Angelo Coastal Reserve, California, USA - 14_0927_12_40cm (SPAdes) (version 2) | ecosystem: Environmental > Terrestrial > Soil > Grasslands ... | reverse complement strand
TCGAAACATGCAAGACGAGATGCAAAACGGCGTCGCCAGCCTGTAGTGAGCCGGACCAATTCCCTTCGAAAGTGAAGGGCAGGTGATGAATCGGTGGTTTGTGGCCCGTTTGCGTTTGAGAGTAAGTAGTGGAGGGGAACACGATGCAGGAAATCAAGAATGCGAAGGTTAGAGTCAAACAGACACGAATAGGCTTCAAACAGGACCTCCCCACTTGGCGGCTTCTTTAGTAGACGATTTCGCGAAAGAAAGAGTTGGCATGGGATGGAGTGCGGGATGCCAGGGATTGAGTTCGACGCCGATTTTTGAAGCCGCGTTCTGCGCTTCCAACTGAGAAAAAGCGCGCCGCGCCTAAGCGTGCCGCCCGAGACTCCGGTCAGCCAGTCGCGTCTACAGCTTTCCCCTCTTCGCGTACCAATCCGAATTGACGGGCGTGAAGCTGGCCCACTTCTCCGGCAAATCTTCGAGTGCGAAGATGGCGGTTACGGGGCAGACCGGGACGCACGCGCCGCAATCGATGCATTCCGTGGGGTGGATGTAGAGTTGGGTTTCGGACTCGAACTCCGGCTCATCTTTGCGCGGATGGATGCAATCCACCGGACAAACGTCCACGCAGGCTGTATCTTTTGTGCCGATGCATGGCTCGGCTATCACGTAAGCCATTCGAGTTCTCCTTTATTCAAGCTTCGGGCCGGGCTCCTGTGATAAACCGGCACGACCGGCGAAAAACTCCTTATACCATGAGGCTGCTTGCAGCGACAAGCGGCTTAAGAGCATTGTACGCGCCGGGAATGAGATTCTCAACCGGGAGGGGTATGGATAGAATGAGGATGGAAGGAAGGACCATGAGCTTGCGAGGCAGGTTGGTTTTGTTGTGTTTTCTGGCCGCGGGGGCCGCGATGGCCGCGCCACAGGCTCAAAAAACCGGGGCGCCGCGGGATCCAGAGATCATTGATACCCAGGGATACCAGAAACTGATTCAGCAGTATCGCGGGAAACCGCTGTTGGTTACGTTTTGGGCGACGTGGTGCGAGCCGTGCCGCGACGAATATCCCATGCTGAATGAGCTGGCGAAACAATACGCGCCGCAGGGATTGAAGGTCGTGGGTGTGAACCTGGATGGTGACGGCGATTTAATCTTGATGCGGCGCTTCATCGCACGGTATAAGCCCGTATTTCCCAACTACCGAAAGAAGCCGGGCGAAGAAGGCTCGTTTCGGCAAGCCGTACTGCCCGAATGGAACGGCTCGCTGCCAGCTTCATTCTTCTATGCGAAAGATGGCCGCCAGATCGGGCAGTTCATTGGGGAGCGCACGCGGGATGCGTATGAGACGGCGATTCGCTCGCTGCTCACCTCGGGCTCTCACTAACGTGTCTGCAAATGCAGTCCGGTAAGCAAGCATTGCCGGAGACTCTTCTCGGGGGCTATTTGTGCTCAATACCAAAGGCAATCGGATCACGTATTTTGGCCACAGCACGTTTTCGCTGACGACGCCATCCGGCCAAGTGGCGCTGATTGATCCGTGGGTGACGACGAATCCATGGTGTCCGGAAGCCCTGAAGAGCGTGACGCGGCTGGACGCGATTTTCCTGACCCACGCGCACACCGATCATCTAGGGGATTTGCTGGCTCTGGCCAAGCAGCATAGGCCCAAGATTGTGGCGATGTTTGAGACTTGCCTTTGGATTGAGAGCATGGGGTTCGCGCAGGAAACCTGTCCCATGGGAAAGGGCGGCACGCAGAAAATTGGTGATTTTGAAATCACGATGACACACGCGTTTCATTCCAATTCGATTGACGACCAGGGCGTGCGCCACTACGGCGGTGAGCCAGCAGGCTACATTATCCGGATGCCGGGCGGATTCACGGCGTACCACGCGGGAGACACAGCGCTTTTCGGCGATATGAAACTGATTGGGGAGCTTTACAAACCTGACCTGGCGATGCTTCCGATCGGCGACCTCTTTACCATGGGGCCACGGGAAGCGGCCTACGCGATTCGGCTCCTCGGGGTGAAGCATGTCATCCCCATGCATTATGCGACGTTTTCTTTTTTGACGGGAACGGCGGAAGCATTCCGGAAAGAGACGAAGAAAGTCAAAGGGCTCAAGATTTACGCGATGAAACCGGGAGAGAATCTATGATCCGAAGCGAGAATCTGCGCAGCGGGTATATTCAAGACGATGTCGACGAGTATTTGTACACGCTACTGCCCGAACGCGATGCGGTGGTCAGCGAAATGGAAGCCTATGCCGCGGAGAATCGGGTTCCCATTATCGGGCCGGCAGTGGCACGGATGCTGGCACTGTTCGTGCAGATCTCAGGCGCAAAGCGGATTTTCGAGATGGGTTCGGCGATTGGATACTCGACGATCTGGCTGGCGCGCGCGGCGGGGCCGAAAGTCAAAGTCTTCTACACGGATGGAGATCAAGAAAATGCGCGGCGGGCGCAGAATTATTTTCACCGTGCGGGAGTCGCGAAGAGAATCGAAGTAAAGGTTGGCGACGCCCTGGCGCTGTTGAAGAAGGCCCCAGGCACCTTCGATCTGATTTTCAATGACGTAGACAAGCACCAATATCCTGACGCATTGCGAGTGGCGCTGCCAAAGCTTCGCCGTGGCGCGCTGCTCATCACCGACAATACGCTGTGGTCCGGCAAAGCCGCGCGGCCAGCGGCAGAGGATGACGATGACACCAAAGGCGTACAGGAATTCAACCGGCTGGTGTACGCGTCCAAAGAACTTTATCCCGTGCTGATTCCGCTCCGCGACGGCGTGACCGTCTGCCGGAAGAACTAACCGGAAACCATGCCAGCAGCTCCCGCAACTGCCCGCAAAACTTCCCCGGGACTTCCCCCGGGGCCGAGGGGGCGGTTCCTTCTGGGCAGTCTGGTGGAACTGTCCCGCGACTGGCTGGGCTTCTACAAGCGATGCGCGGAAGAATATGGCGACGTCGTCCACGTGCGCCTCGCCCATGTGTCCGTGTATCTGCTGGTTCATCCGCGCGACATCGAAACGGTACTGGTCACTCAGGCCGGGAATTTCACGAAGTCCGCGGATTACCGGGCTCTGGCACGCGTCCTTGGAAATGGTCTGCTTACCAGCGAAGGAGAGTTCTGGAAACGCCAGCGCGGGCTCATCCAGCCGGCATTTCACCGCCAAAATATCCTCGCTTATGCGCAGGTGATGACAGAAGCAGCCGGGCGCATGCTGGATTCATGGAAGAACGAGGGGGAACGAAACATCCATGACGACCTGATGTGCGTGACCCTCCAGATCGTGGCCCAGTGTCTGTATGGAGCGGAAGTTTCCGGCTCGGCGGAGCGCGTGGGCCAGGCCATGGAAGTTGTGATGCAACGATTTGTCATCAATGCCAGCCTAGCGCTGTTATTCTTTCTTGACATGCCGGTTTTTCTCGCGCGGCGTGAGCAGCGCGCCATCCGCGACTTGGACAAAATCATTGGCGGCATCATCCGCAAACGGCGTTCTTCCAATCAGCCACGGGAAGATCTGCTGGATATGTTGTTGCGCGCGCGCGACACAGACGGCCATCCCATGAGCGACACGCAACTACGCGACGAGGTCATGACCCTTTTTCTCGCCGGCCATGAAACTACCGCGATTGCGCTGTCCTGGGCCTGTTACCTCATCGCGCAGAACCCGCACGTCGAGGCCGCGCTTGTTGAAGAACTGCGAGAAGTGCTGGGCGACCGCGTGCCGATACCCGATGACCTTCCTCGATTGCGCTACACGGAGATGGTGCTGAAGGAGGCAATGCGATTGTACCCGGCGGTGTGGGGAATCGGCCGGAAAGCAATTTCCGATTGTGAACTCGGTGGCTATCGAATACCGGCCGGCTCAAACCTTTTCATCCTGCAGTGGCGCACGCAGCGCGACGCGCGCTTTTTTCCGGACCCGGAACGATTTGACCCCGAGAGGTGGAGGGACGATCCGGTGCGTTCGGGAAAGATTCCGCGGTTTGCCTATTTTCCATTTGGGGGCGGACCGAGGGTCTGTGTTGGAGCGTCGTTCGCAATGATGGAAGCCACCCTTCTGCTGGCCATGATCCAGCAGGGATTTCATCTCGAACTTGTCCTCGATCATCCTGTCGAGATGTTCGCCACGGTCACGTTGCGCCCCAAATATGGCATCCGGGTCATTGCGAAGCGCCGAAGGTCGGCGGCGTAGCGATTCCCGCCAACAGTCGTGAGAACCTTTCCCAGGCGGGCGTTTTGCAGCCAATGAGGGGAGAACGTTGAGACTCACCTGCGGAAGAAATTGCGGAGCAGGAAGCCGAGGTTAGCGGGCCGCTCGGCCAAGCGGCGCATGAAATAGGGAAACCAGTCGTTGCCGAACGGAATGTAAATGCGCACGCGATAGCCATCGCGGACCAAGTGGCGCTGGAGATCGGTGCGCACGCCGTAAAGCATCTGAAATTCGAAATCGTCCTTGGAAATCTGCCTCGCGGCGGCATGGCGAATCGTCGCGGCAATCATCCGCGGGTCGTGCGTGGCAATGGCATGGTAGAAGCCGCTGGAAAGAAGCAGTTGCATCAATCGAATAAAGTTGCCGTCAACGTCAGCTTTCCTTGGAAACGCGACGTCCTCAGGTTCCTTGTAAGCGCCCTTGCACAAACGGATACGGCAGCCGTAAGCCAATAGGTCTGCAACGTCGGTCTCGCTCCGGTAGAGATAGGCCTGGATCACCGTGCCCACGGCAGGGTTACGCGCGCGGACGCGCTTGACGAGGTCGATGGTGCGCTGGGTGTAGCTGGATCCTTCCATGTCAATGCGCAGAAAATTATCGAAACCGGCAGCCCGCTCCGCGATGGAGAGCACCAGGCCGGCACAGAATTCATGGTTGATGTCCAGACCGAGTTGGGTGAGCTTGCAAGAAACGTTGGCGTGAAGCTTTTCCTGGGCGATGCGCTCAAAGACTTCTAGGTAAGCGTCGCGGGAATGCTGCGCGTCCGAAGTTGTGGAAACATTTTCGCCCAGATAATCGAGGCTGGCCATCATGCCCGCATCATTGCATTGGCGGGCAGCGGCAATTGCCTCCTCCAGCGTTTCGCCGGCGACAAAGCGGCGTGCCATGCGGCGCGTCGTGCCATTGGAAGTGACCCAATTGGCGAATTTTTTGCTTTCGGAGAGCTTCAGAAGTGTCGACCGGAGCATGCGGCGTCAATTATGGCAGCCCAAGCCGAACGAAAACTAGTGCCGTTCCAACTATTTTCGACTGCTGTTTCGTTAGCCACATAATCCAGATGGCGGTCTAACCTTGCAAGGTCCTTGCCGCAGCAAGTTGGAACTGCACTAGTGTTTGTGTTCTTCCAGGAACTTTTCGGCGTCCATCGCGGCCATGCAACCCGATCCCGCGGCCGTGACGGCCTGGCGATAGCGGTGATCCTGCACGTCACCGGCAACGAAGACACCCGGAACGGAAGTCAGGCTGCCGTGCTTGGCGACCAAGTAGCCGTTTGCATCCATTTCGAGTTTGCCTTTGAAGACAGTGGTGTTCGGGTTGTGGCCGATGGCCACAAATACGCCATCGGCGGGAATCTCCCGTTCCTCCTTTGTTTCAGTGTTGCGCACGCGCACACCCTCGACGAGACCTTTGGGAGCGAGGATCTCTTCGACCACGAAGGGCGTGAGAAATTCAACTTTCTCATTCTTTCTGACTCGGTCGATCATGATCTTCGAGGCGCGAAATTCGTTCCGGCGATGAATGAGGTGGACCTTGCTGGCATAGCGCGACAGAAAATTCGACTCTTCCATCGCGGAATCGCCGCCGCCCACCACAGCAATTGGCTTCCCGCGGAAAAAATAGCCGTCGCAGGTCGCGCAGGTGGAAACGCCGTGGCCGATCAGCTCTCTCTCCCCCTTTAGGCCGAGCAAACGGGCCGAGGCGCCGGCGGCGACTATCAAAGCCTGCGTTTCGTACTTGTCTTTCCCGGCGTTGATGCGGAAAGGGCGCTGGCGCAAGTCAACCTCGTTCACGGCTCCCGCTTTGAATTCCGCCCCGAACCTTTGCGCTTGTTGGCGCATCTTTTCGATAAGCTCCGGTCCCAAGATACCGTCCGGGAAGCCGGGGAAATTCTCAACATGGGTGGTGAGAGAAAGCTGGCCGCCAGGCTCATGCCCATCGATGACCAGCGGATTCAGGTTCGCACGCGCAGCATAAATGGCCGCGGTGAGGCCAGCACAACCGCTGCCGATGATGACGACGTTATACATTCTATTTCTCTCCAGCCGTTAGATTCCTGGCGGCCCTCGACGGATACAGCGAGGGCGGTATTGTAACATCGCCACTTCCGCGTTTTGGAATTGGGGAACGGCCAAATTGGAATGGCCTCTTGCCGCAAACCGCGTTGACCGGCACGAGCACGACCCGCTATAGTCCAAAGAAACGTGGTTGCCCGCGGAGAATTTCAAAATGGATCCTCGCTACCCGATTGGAAATTTTGAAATGGCTGCGCAAGTCACGCCCAGGCGGCGCCAGCAAGCGATCGACGAGATCGCGTCCACGCCCGCCAAATTGCGCGCCGCCGTGAAAGGCCTGAATGAAGTGCAGCTCGACACTCCGTATCGCGACGGAGGCTGGACCGTGCGACAAGTGGTGCATCACGTCCCAGACAGCCACTTGAACGCCTACGTCCGGCTGAAGCTGGCGCTCACGGAAGACAAGCCGACGATCAAGCCGTACGACCAGGAAGCGTGGGCCAAGCTGGCCGATTCGAGATCCACGCCGATCGATGTATCGCTGACGCTCCTGAGCACGGTGCATGAACGATGGGATCGGATTTGGCGCTCTCTGAAACCGGAGCAATTCGCGAGACCCCTCGTTCACCCGGAAAGCGGCGAACGCACAGTCGACTGGCTGCTTTTCCTCTACGAATGGCATGGGAAGCATCACACCGCACACATCACGGAGCTGCGCAAACAAAAGGGCTGGTAACAAATCTCCTTCGAAAAGGTGAAAAGCCCATGAGGTCGCGAAGTGGCGCGGCACAGTACGGCTCGTGTAGGATGATTCGGTACTCAAGGAGAACGCATGAGCCGGCCGGCAGGAACGTACGCTATATTTGAAACTTCCCAGGGAAACATCGTGGTGCGGCTGTTCGAAAAAGAGACCCCCAAGACGGTTGCCAATTTCGTCGGACTTGCCGAAGGCACCAAAGAATTTACAAACGAAAAGACCAGGCAGAAAGAAAGACGGCCGTTCTACGACGGGCTGATTTTTCATCGCGTGATTCCACAATTTATGATCCAGGGCGGCTGCCCGAATGGCACGGGAATGGGCGGCCCGGGATACAAGTTTGCCGACGAATTTCACGCGTCGCTGAAGCATTCGAAAGCCGGAATGCTTTCCATGGCTAACTCGGGCCCAGGCACGAACGGCAGCCAGTTCTTCATCACCGTGGCGGCTACGCCGTGGCTGGACAACCGGCATTCCATCTTCGGCGAAGTGGTGGAAGGCCAGGATGTGGCCAACAAGATTTCGAATGTGCCACGCGATTCGAGCGACCGGCCGCGCATTCCCGTTACCATCAACAAACTGCGCATCGAACGCGTCGCCTGAGGCGCCGCCGCAATGCTCACGCCCGAGCGCCTGCTGCGGTTCACCATCGAATTGATTCTCCTCTTGCTGGGTGTCCTGGTCGCGTGGCTCGCTTTGGCCCGGCGTATTTTTGTGGACCGGCACAGCAAGGCCTGGCTGATTCTCAGTGTCGCGCTCATTCTATGGGGTCTGCGCGCTCTTTATAAGCCGGGGCAGTGGTGGGCTCGCTGGGAGAATTGGACGCGCGGGCTTTCTCTCTTGATCCTGGGACTCCTGATGCTGGCGATTACTCGCGTGCCCTTTGCCTGGGTGGAACCTATAATCGCGGCTGGAGGTGCAGTGCTCGCAGTGCGGGGGATTATCGGCTCGGCGCTTTTCTTCCGGCCACGCTAGCCAATTTCCTGCGGAATCCACAGGTCAGCTCAGACCTATCGGGGCAGCTTTCATGCTTTTCGTTTTTTCTCCGCTATAATCCCCGGTACAGACAGCCCCTCCAGGGCCGGGGAATCCACCTGGGGCCGTCCTCGCCTCATCGAAAAGAAAAAAGGAGAACACACGTGTTGAAAGAATTCAAAGAATTTGCCATGCGCGGCAGCGTCGTGGATCTGGCCGTCGGTGTGATCATCGGTGCGGCGTTCGGCAAAATCGTTTCTTCGATGGTGGAAGATATATTGATGCCGCCAATCGGCCGTCTGCTTGGGCACGTCGATTTTTCCGGGTTGTTTCTCAATCTAGGGGATAAAACCTACGTGACGTTGGTAGCCGCGAAAGCCGCGGGGGCGCCCACGCTCAATTACGGCCTATTCCTGAATACCCTGATCAACTTTCTCATCGTAACTTTTGCTGTCTTCCTGGTGGTGCAGCAGGTGAATCGCTGGACCAAGAAACCCGCTGTGGCGGCGGCTCCCACGACGAAAGAGTGCCCGCAGTGCGCGATGACCATTCCGATTGCGGCAAAGCGCTGCGGCCACTGCACCACGCAACTAGTCTAAATCAGACTAATCTAAATAAGACTAGCCGGGAAAGAGTGGTCCGCTGCCCGCACTCTAGGAGGGTTGCTTGCGTTTTTTCTGTATGGCTTCGAGGTGGGCGCGCAGACGATTAAGGACAATGTCTTCGTGCCCCTCGTCCAATTCCTTTTGGACTTCCTCCAACGCGAAATGTACAACGTCGTGGTGGTGCATCTCCAGGGGCGCGACGGAGTCGCTGAAACGCAGCCATAGCCGGTGGAGGAGGTTGACCTCGTTCGCCGTCAGGTTCGGGGCGTGAGGGCCAAGGACCTTATAGACCTTGTCCCCATTGGGCATGTGAATTTCGAGGTTGAACTGCGGCTTCGGATCGCCCAGCTTTTCCCAGGCCTCGCCGACCTGCCTCGCCTGCTCTTCGTTGGACTCCTTCGAAGATCGTCCCACAACAATGGTGCTGGATTGCAAGGCGGTCGCGGCGCGCAGGATGCCGTCCCACAGATCGTTTGCAGCAACGACGGCGAGGCGGATCGATTTGCCGCGCTTCTCTGCCATGGAGAGAGCCTGGGAGAAGAGGTGTTGTTCGATGCTGCCGAAGAGTTGATCGGCCTCGAGTTCATTTTCCCCAGAAGCGGAGCGGCGCAAGAGCCGGACGTGGAGCACGACGACATCGCGGCGCCCTGGCTTGATTCGGTCCAGTACGTTTCCCAGATGGTAAAGCGCGTAGTGATTGCTCACTGGCACGAGAATATTGCCCGGACGGGCGCCCACTGCCTCTGGTGTAAGTTCACTTTCCAATTCGAGGTTAAACCGGTCCATCTCGACGTGAGTCGCCCCGCCGTGCCTGCTCCGGCGTTCCGAGATCGTGAACACCACGTAAAGCAGGATGGAGAAGACGCCACCGGCCATCGTAGCGACCGGCTTCGTAAACAGGTTTACGACGGCGATCAGAAACAACGTCAAGGTGATTAGCCCGAGTCCGACCGGAATCTGAACGCCCCGGAATGTGAAGTTCAGTGGGACCTGGAATTCCCGTTGGCCGGGACTCGTATAGCGTAGAACCAGCACCGCGAGTCCGTTCATCGCGAAGCTCCAAATCACGCCAAAAGCGTAAAGGTTCGCGAGGAAAGTCACGTGGCCGCGGCTGATGAGGATGGTGAGAATCTGCAGGCCCACGACAATGTTAATGATGCGGTAGCTCGTTCCGAATCGCGGGTGCGGCTGCCGGAACCAGTCGGCCAGAACACCGTCCTCGGAAACTCGGTTCAACACACCGTTCGAACCGACAATCGCGGTATTCACGGCACCCGCGAGAATCAGTGTGCCTACCACGACCACGAACCCATGAAAAACCAGGCGTGCGATCAGCGGCCCCTGGAGGTTCATTGCCAATCCGCCGATCAGATTTTCCAGGAAGCCTTGACGGACGTCGTCCGGAATGATCATCACTGCAAAAAAGGAAACCAGGGACGTAAAAACCAGACTGTAAACGAAGATGACGAGCCCGGCTTTTTTCAGGTTCGGAAGCTTGGGACTTTCGATTTCACGATAGACCTGCGCGAGTGATTCTTCGCCGCTCATCGCCAGCACGGAATGGCCCAGGGCGATGAGAATGGCGACGATGCCGAACATGTGCGGGAGGCTGCTGTGCGCGAGCCATCCTAGGGCGCTGGGGCTTAGTCTCAAGTTACGCGGCTGGGGCAGCGGGGGAAGCGCGGAGTGTCGCACGATGACGGTGTACGCACACCAGCCGACCAGCATCACCACCATCACGGTGACGAGCTTCATGATCTGGAGTGCTTTCTCACTCGACTCGGGAATGCCCTTGGTGTTCTCCCACCAGAAATACAAAGTGACCACGATGGCGAAGCCTGAAGCGATACCGTTGATTGAAACCGGCGAGAAGGGCCCGCTCAGATGCGCATGCTGGGAAAGCTCGCTGAGGAGACCGCCGAGGTATTGCCCGGCGGAAACACCGCTGATTGGTCCGGTCAGAATGTAGTCGAACATCAGCGCGGAAACGCTGAATTTCGCGAGTACCCCACCAAGCGATTGCTTTACGGCGCGATAAACGCCGCCGCGGACAAACATGCTGCAGCTTTCAACGTAGACCGCGCGCACGGCATACGAAAACAGCATGATGGCTAGGATGAACCACGGCGCGGTCTTTCCAATGTAACCTTCGGCTTCACCACCGGCGTAGTAGGCCGAGGAGGCGAGGTCGTTCAAAACAATGGCCGCGGCACGCCAGAACGAAATGAAGGTCAGGAGGGCTGTCGTGGCGACGATGACACGCGGAATGCCGTTGCCCCGGCTGCCCGTGGCAGCAGGGCTGATGGGAGTGCTGCTCATGTATGGATTTCGCCAGCTTGCAGGCTAAAATGCTCGCATTTTTCACGCGGGAAGTCTAGTTGCGCGGCCAGAGCACAACTAGATTAGCTGAAACCAGGCTCCCCGGGATTTTGTCTAGGCCGGCCGCCGCGATGAATCGGCAGCGCCCGATTTTTGGCGCAGCAAGTCTTCAACGTCTCCGATTTTCTCACCAAGGAGATTGAGTTTGCGGGAAAGTCCCTGAATGTCGGAGGCGGCCCGGCGATTGACATCGTAATCCAGCTCGCCGCGCAGGCGGTCTTTGGTGTCCTGACGGTTTTGGCTCATCATGATTACCGGCGCTTGAATGGCCGCGAGCAGCGAAAGAAAAAGATTCAGAAGAATGAAAGGATAAGGATCCCAGGCGGACTTGCGCAGGAATACGTTGACGGCAGTGTAGGCCGTTGCCAGGATCCCAAACAGGATGATAAACGTCCAGGAGCCTCCAAACTGCGCGACGGAATCGGCAATGCGTTCGCCGAGAGTGGATTCTCCTTCGATGATTTCGTTGGGGTGACGATTGGCGCGCACGCGCACGAGTTGCTGCGAGGCATGGAACTGTTTGCCAAGGACCGTGAGCATGTCCATGCCGGCGAGGGGCTTGCGCTGGAGGAGGACCGCGATGTCGTTCCGCGCAACCTCTAAACAAGCGGTTTCTTCCAAGGCGATGGCCTCGGTCTGATGAGGAGTCTGTTCCAGCATGGAGGCGAACCCGAAAAACTCACCGTGACCCGGCTCGTCGACGACTACTTCCTGCTGATCCTCGTCCACGGTACTGACGCGAACTCGCCCGGAGATCATGACGTACGCCTGTCCGCTCGTTTCGCCGATTTTGTAGATGCGCTGCCGTGGCGCAAATCGCTTCAATTCGACCTGGCTCGCAAGAACGGCGGCTTCTTCGTCGTCGAGGAGGGCGAAAAGCGGAACGTGTTTCAATTCGTGAAGCTCACAGGCCATAGGTCACCTCGCTCCCAAAGTGTGGATCTTTCAAATCTGACCAGAGCATTCCATAAATACTCGGAATGGCACAACCGGCGTAATGTTCCCAACTATTGGTGCGATGCGGAGTCCTCGCAGAAAGCACTTCATGCCCAAGCGCAAAAGAACTAGCCAGCGGCGGTCCGAAACGCTTTGGCGCACTCCGGGCAGGGACAGATGCTGCGGAGATGGTCGTAGGCGTAGATGCCCGTGGAGTGGCCGTCGCTGAAGGTAATCTGAATGGCGTAGTTGCCCACCTGCGTGGCCGCTTTGGCACGTGGCTTGGGCTTGAACATGGGCAGCGCGGGAGAGGATGCCATCCCCGGCGCAAGGGACTTGAAGGCTTCCTTCTTGCCGCGCTCGTCATTGCAGGTAGCGCAGGGACACTCGTCGCGCAAATACGCAAACTCGTAGTGGCTCGAGTGGCCGTCGGCCCACGTGATATCCACACCGGCGCCGCTGGAAACGTGAATCTTGACGCTGGTCGGCTTTTTGCGCGGGTCGGGAGGAGTCGGCATGTTTTCGGGCGTCGGTCAGGCCCTCGGCTTCCCGTTGCAGCAATCGCCGGGGGGAATGGGGTTCCCGTGGGGGCAGGTCTTCGGGTGTCCCAGGAACGTGCAGATGCGCTGGTCCAGTTCCGGGCTGATGATGTGCTCGAACTTGCAGGCTTGCGTGTGGGCCTCAGTCTCGTCGACAGAAAACGTGTCTTTAAACAGACGCTCGGCCAGGCGGTGGCGGCGCACCACATCGCGCGCGCGCTGGCTCCCCACAGGGGTAAGCTGCGCCTCCCCGTTTTGCAGCGCGACCAAATGCAAATCCGCCATGCGCGAGAGAACTCGTGAGGCAGGTTCTTCGGGCACAGTCGAAAGTTTTCCCGAGGCCCCAGCAGCGCGCAAGCGCTCGACCTGAGCGGGGTTCCCTTCCTCGCCGCAGACCCAAATCTGCTCGAGCAGATGGTCAAAGCGGATTTCGTCGTCGGTCGAGACGGACGTGCAGCAGTCTGCGGTGTTGACCATTGGGCAATTGAGCGGCTGACTCGGGCCGTGTAATGCCGTGTCGAAGTGCAGGTGACCATGCGCGAGTTCGATGCGCCGGTCGGCTTGCCGGGCGATGTCCGGGTCGTGCGTGACCATCAAAATCGTATGCCCTGAATGGTGCAATTCCTGAAAAATCTGGAGGACGATGGTTTCGTTGGCCTCGTCGAGATTTCCGGTGGGCTCGTCGGCAAGAATAAGCTTGGGCTGATTGATCAGCGCCCGCGCGATGGCCACGCGCTGCTGCTCGCCGCCGGAAAGCTGTGCGGGCAGATGCGTGAGGCGGTCGCCCAGGCCCACCCGCTTCAGCGCTTCCTCGGCTCCTTCTTCGTCAGTGACGCTGTGAAAATACTGCGCCAGCATCACGTTTTCGAGCGCCGTGAGATACGGCACGAGATGAAACTGCTGGAAAACAAAGCCGACTTTCTCCGCTCGGTAACGCACCAGCTCGTTTTCACTCAGCTTCGAGAGATCCACGCCGTCAACGATGACGCGCCCGGAAGTGAGCGTATCCAAGCCGCCGAGAATGTTGATGAGTGTAGTTTTCCCCGAGCCCGAAGGACCCATAAGCGCAACCCACTCGCCGCCGTGGATGCCAAAGCTGACGCCGTTGAGCGCGCGCAGCGGGCCGTACTGCTTGATTAGATTTTCGATCATCACTTGCTGCATCGCCGTTTGCGGATACATTTGCGCGACGGAACTCACGCTTCACCTCGAAAAACCGATGCCGGGCGGATGCTCGCCAGCCGCCGCAGCGGAAAGGCGCTCAGGACTGCCACAAAAATCGTTAAGCCCACTGCTACAGGATACACAATCAACCGCGGCTGCGCCGCCACTCCAAAAACGGCTTTGCCCAATCCCATCGAGAGAAACATGCCTGCCGCGGCACCAATCAAACCGCCAGCAAGGCCAAGCAGCACTGCCTCTACCAGGAACAGCCGTATCACTCTTCGCGTTGCCCCCCCAATGGCCTTCATCAGGCCAACGTCCATCTTCCGCTCCATCGCCACGTTGGTCATCGCTGCCATCACGCACAACGCCGTGAGCAGCAGCACAATCCCCACCGTCCCCGTGAGCAATCCGCTGATGCGGTTGTATATCTTCGCCTCGCCCTCCGTGAATTGCCGGATAGGGCGAACGTCAACATCAGGAAGCTGGCGTTGAAGATCAGCAATGTAGCTTTGGATTTCGCCAGGAGTGCCTGGAACGATCAGCTCGATCGCGCTGATGCGACCTGATAGATCAACCAACCGTTGTGCCGCGCGCAATCCGATCTCAACGCGGTCGTCTTCTGGTCCGCCGGTTTGGCGAAGGTTCGCGACGCGGCAGGACTCGCGGCGGTCACCGCTGGTTAAGACGAGTTTTGAGTTCTGCTGAGCACCGACCTGTTGCGCGAATCTCGCGCCCGCCACGCACACGTCTTCACGCGATGGGGCTGGTCCTTTCGGACTGCTCGTGGGAGTTGAAGAAGAGACCACCGCGACTTTAAGAAACCCGAACGGATTGGACCCGGCTACAACGGCGGTGAGAGACTTTCCCGACTGCGGAACCGAAACGCTACCGATCATGTAGAGAGCTGACGATACGCCGACACGGCCGCTCGGGAGATTTACAGGCACCAAATCAACGGTGGACTCGGGCAGTGTCTCGGAACTTGACGATAAAGAGCCTTTCGGAATGATCAGCACATTAGGCCCAAAGGCGCGGAATTCGGTGGTGAGGCGGCGCTTCGCATCCACTTGCAAATTAAGCAGAGCGGCGGTGACAGCCGCGCCAGCGCCAAGAGCCAAAAGCATAACGAACAGCCGTCCGCGGTTGGCACTTAGCAGACGCCGGATGATGCGCCAGAACATCGCCAGATTGGTGGCGCGAAGCTCGCTCATCACTCGCCTCGCAGGATGGGTGCCGGCTCGATGCGCGAAGCGCGCCGCAGCGGAATAGCGCTGCCCAGCAGCGTCACGAGGGCGGCCAGCCCAATCACAACCAGAAAAACAAGAAGCGTTGGTTCCGGGGCGGCCCCAAATATTTTTTCGCCAACCATGCGCGCCAGGACGATTCCCAGCGCGTAACCAATTCCTCCGCCTACAAGCGCGAGCAACAGTTGTTCCGCGGCAAGCAGAAAACCAACCATGCCGGAGCCCGCGCCCAAGGCCTTCATCAATCCGATCTCCACTCGCCGCTCGATCACCGAAGCCGCCGACGAAGCACCAACGGCCAGCGCCGCGGCCAGCAGCGCCGCCCCGGTCACCAGCCACAACAGCGTCTGAACCCGCGTGAGAATCTGCCCTTCGCCTTCCGCTACGCGACGGATCACACGCACATCCGTTCCCGGCAATTCCTGCTGAATCTGAAACGCAATCGAAGAAATGTACGGCGTGCAGAACCAGCGGTCGTACTCCGCCGGAGTCATGGCCTTTGGATCGCGTCTCGCAAACGCGTCTTCCGGCTTCGTCAGCGCGCTGACGAACAGCTTTCGATACTCGCCCGGCTTGTCCGAAATCTTCTGAGCGATCGCGATTGACGTGACAATTGCGTCATCTTCCGAGCCGCCAGTGGACAGAATCCCAGTGACCTTAAGAATCTGCCCCTTATCGCCGTCTTGAACTAGGATTGCGTCTCCGATCTGTCGGCCTGTCTTCCGAGCAAAATTGGCTCCGATCACACAATCGGCTGCATCTTCCGAAAACCAACGTCCTTCGACCGACCACCAAGGATTGGTTCTTTCAATGCCAGTCACGAAGCGGGTCTGGAGATCGGGAGTCCAAATCGAATGCTGAGACCAAGTTCCAATTAGACTCGTCGAAAGGGAAGGAGTAAATGCGCTGCTTATCGTCTTCGGAAGGATTGCAGTATTGACTGGAACCTCGAGTATCGGCGCAAAGGCAATGATGTTGTTGTGCCAGAAAATCGTCTTGAGTTTCGGCAGGTCCGCTTCCGGCAGGTACGCGCCGGCATTCACCGGCCGGTAATCCACGCCGCCAATCTCCAGGGGCAGCGAATCGGCCTGCGGCGTAACCAACAGATTCGCGCCCAGGCTGCGGAATTCCTTCGCCAGGCGGTCGCCGACATCCAGCACCACGCTGAGCGCGGTCGTAGCCACACCCATACCGAGAGCCAGCGCCGCGCCGGTCAGCAGCTTGTGCCGCGGGCGCCGCCCGAAGGAATCGGCCACGAGTCGTAGAAACATGGAATTGGTCGTCGCGCAAGCAGGCGCACGATAGTTCGTGCTCCTACTGAGGTATCTCCTTGGACGCCTGAGCGAAGGCGGAAATGTCGATCACTATGTCTCCTCCATCCACGTGCGCAGGCACGCCGATGGGGTTGCAGCCTCCCTGATTGCCTATCGAGGGAACGTATATCGCTGAAGCGCAATGGCGGCAAATCACGTTTTGGCCGTCCTGGCGGTAGCCTTCTGCTCCGCAAATCCGGCAGGCATCCAGCGCCACGCCCCAGCCATTCGGCTTTTTGATGACCATGAACCGCATGGACTGACTGCCGGCGTTGACGGTGAAGAGGTGCATATTGCCGTCCTGTACCTCGCTCACCGGTACGCGCACCACGTCTCCAACTGCCTCAATCGCACGCGCTGACGGCGGCGCCGAATTCGCGCGCGCATAAATAAAGTCGGCGGTGAGCACGAGAATCACGGTCAGAGAAGCGGTCGCGGCCGCAATCATCCAGCGGCGCTGGCGTCGGTTCTGCGATTCCAGCAGCCGCCTTTCGGTGTCGTTCAGCGATTCTTTCGCGGCCTTCGCCTGCGAAGCTGCCTGCCATTCGCGCAAAATCAGCAGCATCGCCGCGCCAAAAATGAATACGAAAAAGAACAGCTCGTTGCGGACGATGGGCCCGAGAATCGCCATCTCCGCCTTGCTCGAAGGCAGCCAGCGCGCCTCACTCAGTTCATGCACGCCGGTAAGTGCAAGCTGGAACGCCACGAGCATCAAAATGACACTCGTCACCGCGAAAAAGCGGTGCAGGGGAACGCGCAGCGTACCCTTAAAAAAGAACAAGCCCACCGCTACCGCCGCCCCCATCCCGGCAATCGTTCCGATCCAGGTCTGCAAACCCTCAGTGGAAAGCTCCACGGCGCGCAGAATGAGTGCCAGCTCCGCGCCCTCGCGCAAAACCATCAGGAACACAAACAGGAAAATGCCCAAGCCTGCTGCTTTCCCCGCCCGCTCGGCGTAGAGCTCTACTTTTTCTTCGATCTGCTTCTTCAGGTGGCGCGCAACGCGGTTCATCCATACGATCATCGTAACAACGAAGACCGAAGCGGCCAGGAGCATCAACCCCTCGAAGCCGTCTTCGCTGATGTGCCAGCGCTCCAACGCCACCGCCACGCCCAGACTCAGAGCAGCGGCCGCCGCAACGCCGTACCAAACAAAACGTGTCAGGTAGCTGCGGCCGGTACGGGAAAGATAGACAAGGATGATGCCGACAACCAGCGCCGCCTCAACACCTTCACGAAGTGCGATGAGAAAAGCCGAAAGCACACGATCTCCAGTTGTAAATGATTTGCAACTACCGTTTCAGTCTACCCCAGACAGACGCCCGCCGTCAACCGGACTAATTCAGTCCGATTTGCTTGGTTGCCGAATAGGATATCCTATCTCCTGCTCATGAGGACCCTTCGCCAACCCCTATCCCTGTTTCTCGCTGCCCTGTTGCTCTGCGCTCAATCCGTTGCCCAATCGCCGGCCATTTCACAGATGCCTTCCTCTGGCGCGCAATCCGACCTCAAGCGCGCACGAAAAGCCGCGGAGCAGGGCGGAAGAGCCGAAGCCGCCGGCCGCCTTGGTGAAGCTCTGGCCGCGTATGAACAAGCCTCTCGCTACGCCCCTCAGGATGCAAACATCGTCACCCGAGCAGCGTCGCTTCGCTCGAAATTAGTTCGTGCCCGCGTTGACGCGGCCGAGCGCGACGCCCTGGCTGGTCACTTCGACCAGGCGACGGATGAACTGGCCGCCGCGCTGGCGATTGATCCTGGAAACACCATAGTCGCGGAACGCTTGGGGCAGCTGAAGAGCATGGAAGAAGAACAGGCTCCTAGGGCCGCATCGGAAATCTCCGGCATGCCTCGCTTGAAGCCGCAAAATGGAAAGCGCAGCATCGACCTGCGCGGGGACACCAAGACCGTCTACGAACAACTCGCAAATCTCTTCGGCATCAGCGCTTCTTTCGATCCTGATTTGGCGATCAGAAACGTTCACTTGCGCCTCGACGATGCGGATTTCAAGACCGCGGTATCCGTGCTCGCCACACAAACTGGAACATTCTGGCGCCCGCTGACCCCAGTGATGATGTTTGTCGCACCGGACACGCCGGAGAAACGGAGGCAATATGTCTTGGAAGCGGAGCAGACCTTCCCGCTTTCTGCGGCCGTCGGTCCCGAGGATGTCACCGAGGTTTTGCGCATCCTGCGCGATATCACCGGTTCCACGCACATTGATCTCGACTCGCGCAGTCACACCATTACCGTACGCGATACTCCGGAGAGACTTGCTCTTGCGGGCGCGCTGATCCAGCAAATCGAAAGAGCGCGAGGCGAAGTCATGCTGGAGATCGAGCTGCTCGAAGTCGACCGCAACACCGCGCAGAAACTCGGCATCGAACCTCCCTCGAAGGCCCAGCTCTTCAGCCTTCCCCCGAATTTAATCAGCCAGTTGAATCAGGCCACCAATCTTTCGGCGCTTCAGACGCTCCTTGCGGGAATCTTTGGAGGCGCGGCGACCGGCGGTACCACTTCGATTAGTTCGTTGATTCCTCCCCTCATTGCTGTTGGGGGAGGCAAGACAACATTTCTTTTGACTCTCCCGGGAGCCGCTGCGGACTTCTCTGACGCGCTCTCGCTAGTACAAAGTGGCCGCCAGGTCCTCTTGCGTGCACAGGACGGGAAGCCCGCGACTTTCTTTGTGGGTGACCGCTTTCCCGTCACCCTTTCCTTGCTCTCGGGCAGCCTGGGCACCTCAGGTTTCACCCCCAATCCGGGCGGAGCAAGCAATCCCTTCCCCAGCACTTCGTTTGCTGCCGGGATTGGGCCCGTCGCGCTCGTTGCTGCTGATTTTGAAAACAACGGTCTGCTCGATCTGGCTGCGGTCAATGAGATCGATAACTCTGTGACCATTTTGCTGAACCAGAGCGGCAGTCAGGGAACTTTTGTTCAAGCCACGGGTTCCCCCATTTCTTTGGGGACGCCCCGCGCGACGGCCCCGGCAACCGCGCCAGCAATTGCCTCGGCGACATTCACCAACAGCGGGTGCCATGATCTGCTCGCCAGCGATCCCCTCGCGAACACGGTAAACGTGCTTATCAGCAATTGTGACGGCACGTTCCAGACGCCCGTTGCCATTCCCGTGGGCAGCAATCCCACCGCAATTGTCACCGGAGACTTCGATGGCGACGGGAAACAGGATTTCGCGGTGGCCAACGAGGATGATGACTCGATTTCCATTTTTCTCGGGGACGGTACGGGTAAGTTTGCTCCCGCTCCGAATTCCCCTTTCCTCTTTTCCAGGCAACTCGCCATTAGCACCACGTCGCTGCCGGACGAAGTTGTTGGAACCGCCTACAGCGCCACGCTGCAATCGACAGGAGGGACCGGGGCCGTCACCTGGAGCATCCCGGCCGGGAGTCTGCCCAGCGGGCTTGTTTTGAACGCAAGCACGGGCGCCATTACCGGCACAGCCACGGCGGCAGGGACTTCCGCGCTCACGGTGAGCGTAGCGGATTCCAGCAATCCTCCGCAGTCACTCACCACCGCACTCAGCATCACCATCAATGCCGTCGCTCCTGCCCTCGCCATTTCGACGGCTTCGCTCCCCAATGGGAGTGTCGGAACGCCCTACGACCAGATCTTGACCGTTACGGGAGGAACGGGCCCTTTCGCCTGGGGGCCCACCTCTCTTGGTAATGGGTTGAGTTTGAACTCCTCCACGGGCGAAATTACCGGAACGCCCACAATTGCGACCGGGCAGCCGCCAAGTTTTACCTTCACCGCGACCGTCACAGACTCCAGCGTCCCTACTGCCCAGACCGCTCAGAAACAATTCACTTTGACGCCGATCACTGCCGCTGAGCGGGGCCCCGTGGCAATGGCCGTAAACGACTTCAATGGCGATGGGAAGCAAGATTTGGCGATCGTGAATCAGACAACCGACAATGTAGCGATTCTCCTGGGCAATGGCGATGGAACCTTCGCCGAAGGCAGCGGCTCTCCCATCACCGTGGGCAAGCTCCCCGTGGCCATCGCTTCCGGTGACCTCGCCGGCAGCGCGCGCGCCGATCTCGCCGTCGTCAATCAGACAGATGCTTCCGTCACCATTCTCTTGAACAATGGCGACGCGACGTTTGCCCCCGGGCTGAATTCCCCCCTCACCACCGCCTCCACTCCCACAGGAGTCGCCATTGCGGACTTCAATCAGGACGGCCACGTCGATATCGCCGTCACCAGCCAGGCTGCCAACACCTTTCGCGTATTCCTGGGTGTTTCCGCGGGGCTCTTTACACTGGCTTTCGAGCCGCCCGCCGGCCCCAACGGAACTTTTCCGACGGCCATCGTGGCGGCTAACTTCGTGAACGGCGGCTTCCCCGACGTAGCCATCACTAACAATGTTTCCGGGACGGCCGGGGACGTCACCGTAGTTCTGAGCCCCGCCAATCTCTTTTCCAGCTTGGGAAACTCCAGCAACGTGCAGCAGCCCTACCCTGGTTCCGAGTACGTTGACCTCGGCGTGAAGATCAAAGCCACGCCCACCCTTCATCCCAAAAATGAAGTGACTCTGCAGCTCGAATTCGAGATTCGTGCGCTGGCCGGCTCCAGCGTGAACGGAATCCCCGTCATCTCGAATCGCACTTTGTCACAAACGGTGCGCGTGAAAGAAGATGAACCGACGCTCATTGGCGGCCTCACCGATCGCGAAGAAACGCGCGCCATCACCGGTCTGCCGGGGTTCGCGGAAATCCCGGGCGCAAGATACGCCTTCGCATCTAAAAGCCACTCTCTGCAAGACACCGAGCTTCTCATCGTGATTACCCCGCGCCGATTGAGAATGCCGGAGCACGCGACCCGGACGATTTTCGCGGGCCGTGACATCGGCGCCCGCAGTGCCGCCGGTCCGGCAATCCCCCAGCCTCCACTACCTCAGCCTCAACTTCAACCCCCGCCTCCTCAGCCTTAGTCTCTGCCTCGACCCCAATCGCAACACTAGCCTGAGAGGATCCAGACTGCCGTCCGCTTTCTAGTTTGCCGTTCTGCATAAGAGTTTGAAAAACTTACGTTTTCTTGCGCTGGCTGTCTACGGCAGTGGTTCAAACACCACCACCGGCTGGTACGTTCGTGGCACCACCGCTTCGGCGATGGCGATCAGCTTGTCCTGCTGGTTGAAGACGCGAAGCCGTGGGGCTTTCGGAGCCCCGCCATCAAGTTCTGTCGTTGCGCCAGGAGGCAGCTCGACGCGTCCGGGCTGCAGTTGCGCAAGAGAAATGTTGAACTTCGAGCCATGGCGCACGCGCTTCTCGATGACCGGCAAAACATTCACACGCGGAAAATTGGGCAGCAGGTTTTCCAGTTTGATCATACAATCCGCGAATCTTCCCGCCTTGCTCGCATCCGCCAGTTCTTCGAGCGTAATCGCCTGCTCCAGCGAAAATTCTCCCACCGCGGTCCGCGTAATTTCCGCCAGGTGCGCGCCGCAGCCCAACGCCTGTCCCATTTCGTGGGCGAGGGAACGAATATACGTGCCGGAAGAACACTCAATGAAGAAGCGCGCGAGGCTGCCTTCGATCTCCTTGAGCTTGTATTCGTAGATCTCCACCTCGGCGGGCTTCAACTCGACCACTAGCTTTTTCCTCGCCAGTTCATAGGCAGGACGCCCTCCCACTTTCTTCGCGGAGAACGCTGGCGGCTTCTGTTCGAATCGCCCGATGCGCTCTGCCGCCAGCCGCTCGAGCACGCTTGCATTCAACACCGGCGGAGTGTCCGGCCCCAGTGGTTCACCGTCCGAGTCGTAGGTGTCGGTGGCAAATCCGAAACGGAAACCCGCTGCGTAGCGCTTCCTCCGTCCCGCGTAGAACTGCACGAGCCTCGTCGCCCGGCCCAGCAGCAACACCAGAACGCCCGTGGCCAGCGGATCCAAAGTCCCCAAATGCCCGATCTGCCGGAATCCTGCCAAGTGGCGCACGGCATCCACCACGTCGTGCGACGTTCTTCCCTTTGGCTTATCGATGACGAGCGCGCCGTCAAACGGCGCCGGGTGTGGCTGGCGTGGCATTTACGGTCAGTCGGCTACGGCGCGGGCGGGTTATCCTTCTTCATTTCCTTCAAGAGCTGCTCGATGCGCTCCACCTGTTCCTGTGTGAGGTCCAGCGTGAAATGCAGCTCCGGCAGGCGGCGCAGCTGCAATCGCTTCACGAGTTCCCTGCGGATGAATCCCGAGGCATGTTCCAGTGCTTTGATCGCGTCGACCCGCTCCTTCTCGCTTCCCTGCACGCTGATGAAGATGCGCGCGTGCTTCATGTCCGGCTGCACGCGAACTTCGCTCGCAACGACAGTGCCCTCCAGCCGCGGGTCCTTCAGTTCCCCCGCCAGCATGGCGTTGATTTCGTGCGCGATTTCTTCGGCCACGCGTTCGTGACGGTGGTTTGTCGAGCTCATCAGTGTTCTGGCCGCACTTCTTAGATGATCTCCACTGCCTGGTTGATCAAAAACGATCCGAGGATGCGGTCCGCCTCGCCCAATACTTTCTGCAGCACTTCGTTCACGTGCTTCTCTTCATTCGAAATCGTCACCACGCCTACCACCGACCTCTGCCAGGTGTCGTGATGCTCTAGTTCCGCCACCGCCACGTTAAAATCCCTCCGCAGCCGGTCCTTCAGGCTGCGCAAGACTTGCCGTTTGTCCTTCAGCGATTGGGCGTCGGGAATGTGCAGCTCGAGGGTGAGCAAGCCGACTGGCATCTGCGCTCCGGGGAATCTTGGCGGACTATTTCTTGCCGGATGGCCCGCCGGTCTGTCCGGCAGCTTCCGCTGCGCTCATCTTGGTGACGTTGAAGCATTCCAGGATGTCGCCGATTTTGATGTCGTTGAAGTTGGCCACACCCGCGCCGCATTCAAAGCCCGTACGCACTTCGTTGACGTCGTCCTTGAAGC
>Ga0209802_1000878_pt1 | contig 23080 bp, 17 predicted proteins | sample GraSoiAngelo_129_FD_185886 | JGI IMG/M metagenome (GOLD analysis project Ga0209802, IMG submission 185886) | Grasslands soil microbial communities from the Angelo Coastal Reserve, California, USA - 14_0927_12_40cm (SPAdes) (version 2) | ecosystem: Environmental > Terrestrial > Soil > Grasslands ... | reverse complement strand
AATGATTCTCACTTGGGCGTCCTGATAATCGATTGAGACTCTCGATTCCTTGGTAGTTATATCGTTTCCGAAATCGTGACGAGACTGAACAGGTGCTAAGACATAAGATTCAGTTAGTTTGTCGTCGGGCGCCTCATTGACTTATGGACTAGTTTTCGGAACTCTTGTCGCCATTTCTCAACTAGGAGTCGAGGTGCGCTCTTTCAGTCTCACCAGGAACAGGCTGAGTCTTTCTATCGCCCGGAAGACTCCAAGACTAGAATGTGCGTCTACGGTTGGGGTCGACCGTAATCTTCGTAATCTCACAGTCGGAAACGACGAGCATATTCATCACTACGACCTGTCAAAAGACTATCAGAGTAGCCGACACCACTGTCCGTATCGTCGCCTCTTTCAGACGGGACGATGTTAGGATAAGAGGAGCGATAGCTTCGAAGTATGGACAGCGAAGAATCGCTAGGAATGGTCATCTCCTCCACAATGTTACAAAGACAATTGTCACATTAGCAGTCAAGCGGAGAGAGACAATAGTTCTCGAAGACATCAGGGGCATACGCTGTCTCTACCGTAAGGGTAACGGTCAGACCAGAAAGTATCGGAGTAGAATGAACGGGTGGAGCTTCGGTGAAGCTCAGCGTCAGATAGAGTACAAGGCTAGATGGTCTGGTCTTCCAATCACTCGATTGTCTAGGCGTGAGACCAGAGGATCCAGTGTGACTTGTCCGAGATGCGGGGAGAGACTCCAATCAGACAAGCGACTGGAACGTAAGCTCTGGTGCGGAAAATGTAGAATAGTAATGGACCGGGACATGGTAGCTGCTGTTAGCCTGGCTCGGCGGGGACGGGTGAGGTTCGCACGTTCCCGGCCTCCCATCTTACTAGAGGCGCAAGGCGGAGCAGTTGAAGCGGTGAAGACCTTCAAGAAGATGGAAGCCCGTCGATGTAGCGGCACATGGACAATTCGTCAAAGTGCCAAAGGTGGGGCTGTCGGCTGATCACGAATCCTACAATCCTAGCCCTTAAATACGATTTGGATGGCTCGACGAAAAATATTGCTCTAGAGCGACTGAGGACATGTCGGACGACGAGAAGAAGGCAACCCCTCAACCTAGCGCTGCTGCCTCGCCCGCTGCAAGGACACCGACTGTTCCTCCGCAACCCGCAAAACAAACGTCAACGACAAAGACTACCAAAATCTCCCGAAGGGCATTCGTCGTGGGTGCTTTAGGCGCTTCAACTTTGCTGGCAATTGGAGCTTTTGCTCCGCCATCTATGCCGTCTTGGGACATTCTCAACCCTTTGCCTCCAACCAGAGAGGGTCCTACTCTAGTCACTACGTGGAAGACGCTGGATTCAAAATATCAGAACGCCGTTTCAAAAGGTAATCTCTATTCTCCTTCTGAATATTCGGAATTCTTCTATTTTCCTTACCCCGTCACCGCAAGTCCATATTACAAGAACGTGATCACCCGTCTCCCTGGGCCGCCGGATGTACCAATCGATCTCGTGAATCCGTTTTATTCTAACGATCCCATCCTAAAGAAGGTCGCCGCGTTCAACTTAACATGTGTTCATCTTCGTTGCATCGTGAACCCTGGCTACGGATCCGGAGAATTCAGGCTCCAGTGTCCCTGTCACGGAAGTCAGTACAGATTGACCGATGCTGTACCGGTGGCCGGACCGGCATTTGACTTGGGACTTCTCCCCTTGCCACGAGTCAAGCTTTCTTACGACTCGGCCTCAGGGAACATAACGGCTACAGATTTGGATGGTACAGCCGGAGTTGGCCGGACAGACTAGCGCGAAGAAAGGGGTCTTAGACCCGATCATCGCTCTCCTCAGATGGATATGGGACAGGCTCGAAAGGACCCTTCTTCTCGCAATAAAGCTCGTCTTTCCTTCTCGCTTCATCAGCCCCCTCGGATTCCTAGGAATGCTTACAGTGATAGTGTTCCTAATCCTGGGAGTTACAGGAGCCCTTCTGCTATTTCACTTCCAACCAATCTTTGGGGATTGCCCCCCGGCTGCACCTAATACGACGTATGTACCAGCTGCGACCTGCAATTCAGCGTTCAATAGTGTATCGTCAATAAACAATCAAGTGAACTGGGGATTCCTGATCAGGAACATCCACTATCAGGCGTCCAACGCTATGGTGCTTCTTGCCGTCATGCACATGTTCTATCAGTACTTCGCTGGCCGATACAAGCTCCGCTACGAGATTCTCTGGGTCACCGGAATTATTCTTGGCGTCGTCACGATAATCGAGGCGTACACAGGATATGACTTGATCTTCAATATCCGAGGACAACTGGCAATTAACATAGGGCAGACGCTTACGTACTACACTCCTGTGCTTGGTGCGAATCTTGCTCAGATAATTTTCGGTTTCAGTTTTAACGACCTTACTATCCGGTTCTACGCGTTCCACGTTTTCATAATCCCGATAATCATGCTGGCAATAATGTCCATCCATCTTCCCAAGAACCTCGTCTTGGACATTCCTGTAGCCGCGGCAATAACTGGAATCATTTTGATTCTTGGTGGGCTCTTTCCTGTGGAAGTGGGAGTGCGTTATGATCCCAACCAATTGACGCAGATCACTTTTCCGGAATGGTACTTTACGAGTCTCTACTCATTCATCAGAATCCAAGGCCTAAATCCGTTCATAGCGGGAGCTATAATCCCAGGAGTCTTCGTACTGATCTTCACGATCGTGCCTTTCTTCGATAGGGGACGAAAGATCGCGATGATCGATAGGCCATTCTGGGTCGCGTTGGGAGTCGCGTCACTCGGACAGATCGCAATCGTAACCGTCTGGGGATTCCGAGCAGGCAATCCATTCCAGCCATTGCTCACAGAGGGTCAGCTACTTATCGATCCCGTTCTCTTCACCGGCTCTCTACTCATAGCGACAGCACTCTCCTACGGCTTTGTCTACGTATTCGTACGGTGGAGGAGGGCAAAGCTCGACGCCCTCCGCGCAGCCAAGAAACCTATACCCTACCGCAAAGCGCAGCCTTACCTCTTGACCAAGAGCGAAGTATACGCGCTCCTCGGAGGTCTCTTACTATTGCAGGCATTCCTCGACGTGGCCATTTTCCGCGCATTCCTAGACACGCTCAACAACTTTGCGTTGCTGGAAATCGGAATGGTACTTGTGGCGTTCGCCGCGACCGTTCATATATACAGAGTCAGCGCTCAAGTGAAATAATAATGCAAGTTCCGAAGAAACACTTTCCCATTGTCGGGCTCATTGGGCTAGTGGTCGTAGCTGCCGCCGGAGGGGGCATCTATTATTACCAGTTTGTGATGTCCCACAACACCGTGACGTTTACTCCTTCTCACCGTTTGATATTCATGACCGCGGTGGTTCAAGAAGAGGGAGGTTTCCATGTCTTCAATACAGCCTTTCTGAATCAGACTGCCCTCCCCAGTTTCGACGTGGCAAAGGGCTACAATCTGACTGGAGTCAACTATCAGAAATACTCAGGTGATAGTGACAACAGGACGATTGATGCTCATGTTGGGGACACCGTGACCTTCTACATCCTGGCCAAAAACGCAACAAGCACAGACCCAAATCTACACCTCACTGACGCGCATAGTTTCCAGATCTCAGGGACCGGTTCTTTCACCGTTGACAGCTCCGCGAACAGTCCTGGGATTCTACCGTCAGGTAGGATTCCTTTCAATACGTGGTACAGTGTAACCGTTACATTCAACTCAGCTGGTTCGTATACATATCTCTGCACGTTTGTTACAGTTTGTAGCCCACAACACGGATTCATGACTGGTCAGATCGTCGTATCGTAAGGCGGCTCACCTGCTAATCCAGAATCAAAAGGCAATTTCTGCGAAGAGCCAGCTTCTCACTTACTACGAGTACACGAAGCCGAAGATCTGGTATCTCCTAGTCTTCACTTCTCTAACAGCAACCTTCGTTGCAACTAGGGTACTCGCAATATCATTCAACCTGGTGGGATGGTTGACAACGGGAATCGCTATCGTAGCAGGAACCGCGGGGTGTAACGCCCTTACAAACTTTCACGACCGCGATATCGATGCCTTGATGATGCGGACCCGCCATCGTCCTCTTCCTTCAGGACGGATCACGCCTAGGGCAGCTCTCGCATTTGGGCTTGGACTAATCTCGGTCTCACTAATCCTCGCAGCTCTGCTGAATCTATTTTCTCTTCTTTGGATGGCACTTGGAATTCTGGACAACGTAGGCGTGTACAGTCTACTCTTGAAGCGACGTAGCTCGCTGAACATTCTCTTGGGAGGATTCAGCGGTGGATTGCCCGTGCTGTTCGGATGGTCTGCCGTCACTCCGGGGCCCGTGGGTAGTTTGCCACATCCCATTTTTCCTCTCCTGATGGCCGGTCTAGTCTTTGTCTGGATCCCTGTCCACATCTGGTTCCTAGCTGTATCTTACCGCTCGGACTATTCCAACGCGGGGGTGCCCATGCTGCCCGTGGTGGTAGGGTCCACTACAGCCCTGCGGCTGATCACCATTTTCTCGATGATTATGGTGCCCTTCTCGCTCGCGCTTTACTTCCTAGGCCCTTTCGGCCAGATCTACGGTGCAGTCGCGCTTATCAGCGGGCTTACGACTCTAGCGGGCAGCCTCTGGGTCCTCTACAAACCGACTGAGACGAACGCGTGGCGTATGTTCAAACTGACAAGCCCATATCTCTCGCTTCTCTTCGCCGTAATGATAATCGACGCAGCTCTAATGCACTAGGCAAGTAAATGCACGAAAGTTCCCATACCACTTGGGACCTGGCACATTATCACGTCCGCAATCCTCCGCGTGCCCATAATCCTCAGCATCATGTCGAAGACAAATCCGTGACCCATTAACCGGTCGGAAGCCTGTCGCATGTTCTTGGAGTTCTCCATCTCTACACCGATCTGCTCCTTCCAAGCCTCCTCGTAGCTTGACAACGGAGTCTTATCTTCGAAATATCTGACTGCCGCCTCTCCGGCCAACTGTCCAGTTATCATGGCAGTCTGTATCCCGCCCCCGTTCGTGGGCATCACCATCCCAGCTGCATCCCCGATAGCCATCACGCGGTCAGTGTAAGTCCGTGTAAGGGGTCCATCGACTGGGAGGCTGTCTCCGATGAGAGAGGCCGTCCTTCCCCCCTTGAGCCGTTTCGCAGCGACTTTGTTCTTTTCGATGAAACCTGTCAACAAGTCTCTGATCCGCCATTCCCGACGAACGTACGGTTCTCTGATGCCTATGCCTACATTCGCTCTACCATGTCCCTTCGGAATGATCCAGCCGTAACCCCCCGGGGAGAATCTTGGATCCATATAGAGCTCAGCCACGTCCTGCTCCACTTCCAAATCTGTCATCAAGTATTCGATATTGGTCGCGACCGCATAAGGACCAGCGTATTCCCGCTCTGGAAGCCCCGCCCTCTCTGCAGTCTCACTCGGATAGCCATCCGCGGCAACGATGATCTCTCCGTAGTCTGCAGTTTCGCGGGTCGGTCCGACCCAGCCACCCCCATCTTCGGGATAATAGTGAGCTTGAACCCCGACGTCTATGTCGGCTCCGTTGGTTCGCGCAACGTCCCCGAGATGGGTTTCGAACACATGTCTATCGAGAATGTACGCCTCAAAGGGAAATTCGAATTCGTGTCCTCTAGGGCTGACTAGTCTGATGGACTTGCACTTCGAATCGATCGCGTCCTCGGGCGAATCAATGATATCGATGCATTTGACGCGAGGAAGCAGTTTGACCATTTCCTCCTTTACAGGGAAGTATTCGCCGCAGCGAACCGGTTTTCCGAGAAGTTTCTTCTTCTCGAAGACCTTCACCTTCAGACCCTTTTCCGCTAGATGGATGGCCGCGGACAGGCCGCCAGGGCCTCCGCCTACAACAATTACATCGTACTTGCGACCGGACAAGTGTGCAAATCAGTCGTTGAATTCGATAGTGGACTCGGGCGATGATACGATTTATGGGTTTTGCAAAGTAGAAAATCGACGACAGTGAACATGTTTATAATAAAGGCCGAGGCGGCTCGATGGAAATTTCATAACTAAGGAAAGCAGGAACCCACGCTTGGCGTTTGACCCGTTAATTCTTACAACCTCACTAGCGGTCGCGGGTGTGGTCGCCGCAGTCTTCCTCGTCCTCTCGGTCAGAAAGTATCCGAAAGGCAACGAGAAGATGATCGCGATCTGGACAGCCATCAGGGAAGGCTCTAACGCATACCTGAAGAGACAATTCCGGACTATCGCAATAATCGCTATAATTATCTCATTCGTCATCGCGGCCGCCTTCGGCGCTACTGTCAACTTCACCTACGGAAGTGAAATAGCTCTCAGCTTCCTACTTGGAGTAGCATTTTCGCTCTTTGCAGCATACGTTGCCCTCTACTCGGCCACCAACGCCAATGTCAGATCCACAGCCGCCGCGGAAAAGTCAACTTACGAAGCGTTGAAGGTGGCAACCCTCGGGGGCGGCGCACTCGGGCTGGTTGTCATTAGCATGAGCCTGTTGGGACTGTCACTTCTCTATGCCCTGTTTCGGGATCCCGGGGTTCTAGCCGGATTCGGATTCGGCGCTTCACTCGCGGCCTTGTTCGCGCAACTAGGGGGAGGAATATTCACCAAATCCGCAGACGTCGGCGCAGACCTGGTGGGGAAGGTTGAAGAGAACTTCCCTGAAGATGATCCCAGGAATCCTGCGGCTATAGCGGACAACGTCGGAGACAACGTAGGAGACGAAGCTGGAAGAGGAGCTGACCTGTTCGAGTCTCTCACTGCCGAGAACCTTGGCGGAATGATAATTGGTCTGATCGTTTCAATTATCATATTCCAAAGTATCAACGTCTACTACGTGACAATGCCTCTGATTGTCAGGTCACTGGGGATAATTGCAACATTCGTTGGGCTCGGCGTTGCGGTTTTTGAGAAGAAGTTCAAGAATCCGATCAAGCCGACGAGAGACGGTCTACTTGTGGCCTCGGTAGTTGCTGCGATCCTAATGTTCATTGCAACGTGGTACGTGTTCGGACCGTCAGGAGTTAGTTCTTCGGGTAGCGATCTCGCCGCCTACGCGCTTTATGGGTGCATGGTCTCGGGACTCGCAGCTGGCTTACTGATTGTCATTTACACTGAATTCTACACGGGCTCCAACGCTAAGCCCGTAATTACTATCGCGGAGCGGTCCCAATCTGGACCTGCTTTGACAGTCATGTCCGGTAACGCGGTGGGACTGATATCTAGCGGACTGCCAGTCATCACGGTGGCAATCGCCCTTCTCATCTCGTTTGGTCTTGGGGAGCAATTTGCAAATCTCATACCTGCACTCAAGGGCAACATTTTCCTCGGAGGAGTTTACGGAACAACGATGGCGACGATGGGAATGCTGTCGACAGCTGGAATAGTACTGACGATGGATGGATTGGGCCCGATCGTCGATAATGCGGGTGGAATCGCTGAGATGTCCGGCGCTCCTGATGTCATTCGGGAACGAATAGAGCCCTTAGACGCTCTAGGCAACACTACGAAGGCTCTGACGAAAGGCTACGCGATGGGCTCCGCCGCTCTAGCGTCTCTTCTCCTCTTTCAGGCGTTCGTCCTCGAAGTCGCACGTTACCAGGCTAAGATAATCGATCTCACTACCATAACTTCCGCTCAGGCCACCCTTCTGGCAACAAAATTGTCGAGTTTGGGAGCCTCGCTCGCACTCAACCATCCGGATGTAGTCATAGGAGCGCTAATCGGAGCCATGTTGCCTTTCGTCTTCTCAGGCACAGCCATCAATGCAGTCAGCGTGGGCGCGTATCGTATGGTCGAGGAGGTTAGGAGACAGTTGAGAGAGATTCCTGGACTTAGAGAGGGAACTGCCAAACCAAACTATGCTGCAGCTGTCGACATTTCCACTAGGACGGCTTTGCGATTGATGGTTGTCCCTGGCGCGATTCCAGTGGTCGCTCCTTTGGTTGTCGGCATATTCTTGGGGTGGGCCGCTGTGGGAGCGTTGGTCGTGGGCGCTACGACTTCCGCAATACCCCTGGCGATAATGATGATGTGGGGCGGAGCTGCAATGGACAACGCGAAGAAATATGTGGAGATGGGACACTTCGGAGGTAAGAACACAGAAACGCACGCGGCTACTGTTGTGGGCGACACCGTGGGTGATCCTTGGAAGGATACTGCCGGTCCAAGCCTACACATCCTCATCAAGCTGCTGAACACGATATCTCTCGTGTTCATTCCTCTCTTCCTCGCAGCCATCATAATCCTCTAAGCCCTGCGGAGAAGAGGGCCCTGCCAAGGTTCTCGCCTTGCTCGGAGAAGACGAGGCCAAGGAATCTTCACTATCTAGGGTGATAGAGCTGAGCAAGCCTGACCTTGAAGCGAAGGTAACACCGAAGATCGAAGAAGCCATCCAGGCCGCCGTGGACAAGGTAGGGCGCGCAGAGTTCCTGGCGATGGCCGAAATGGGCGATCAACTCCTTCAGACCATTCTCACAGGCGACGATGAATACGTTTCTGTTGGACTTGTAACACTAGCCTGTGGGATCAACAAGAGTCATAATGATCCAAATCCTAACCATTCGAGCATAACTGAGTGTCTGAAAGGATCGACAATCCGGATTCCATCAACAGGCCAGCCGGCTCCACCCAAGATGGTTGCAAAATCGATCAGTAGAAGCCAGTTTCGAAGGTTGGGAGAGGAAGGCAAATCTCCAGGTCCGCTTTACGAGAAGACGACATTCCGGCTAGTCGGGTTCAGCGCAAACACCGTCGCGTTTCTCATCCTCGGCTACTTTCTAGGGGGGATAGCGCTTTCGCCGCTTCTTGGACAACCATCATGCACAGGAGTATCCATCACTCCACCTGCACTCATCCCTTGCACTGGTTCAATAGTCGGTCTCGTCGTCAGCGCGATCGGAGGCATCGGATACACCTACTACTACTTCGTGAAGAAGCTGTAGTGTGATCAATGTCGCGAATAACGAGATTATTCTTGAACAGCTAGCAGTGAGCGAAGTTTGTCCGCCGGCAATCCAGCAGCGACTCCCGCGAGAACCGCCGCTAGATTCCTCGCTTCGTTTTCTTTCAGGGTAAGAAAGGCGAGCACTATTCCAACCGAGTAGGGGAAGCCGAGGAAGACCCGTCTGCTTAGATCCAGCTGGTATCGTCTTAGGGCAACTTCTATGACGGATAGGGACTTTGACTCTTCATACTTCTGGCGGGCGCCGCTCAATATCCGACTGTAGTATTCATGACTCGCTGCAACGTCCAGGGCCTGTGCCACGTCCGTGGCGGCTAGCAGTTGGTCGATAGCTCTGTGGTTGAGTTTCCAGTGAGATGGAATCAAGTGATCCTTGATCCCTGAAGCTCCGATGATCTTGCTCCTCACGATGATAGTGAGATTTGCAATATCGATTTCGGACCCTGCGATGGGGAGACAGTTCTCACGGTCTGGACCTGAGAATTTCCCGTTGATGTACTTGTAGAATCTCTCTTCTCCCCAGCCGTTGATGACGTCCCGGACGAGGGATGCCCTCTCGCCTTCGATGTCCGTCATCGAAAATCCCTTCACCCTGTCAACGAGGTGTCTGTCACCGGCTTCGCGTGCTATCGTTGAAAGGTCATCGAGAGAGTAGAGCCTATGCAATTTTTGCTCGTTCATCAAGGCAAGCGGCTGCCGAGTTGCCAAGTACTCTTCCCATGTCCTCCCTTGGGCTTTGAACACAGCCAGCCCTCCGATCGCGTACGCGTCGGATCTTCGTCTGTACTGAATGAGGAACTCACGCGTGTCCCCACCTGAGGCTCTGATCAAACTCATGACGGATTCAGCATATCCGAGCCGGACAGCTCTCTCCGTCTCGATGGTTGTAGACTCGCCCCCTAACTTTGACAGTTCAGGCCCATAGGGCCCCTCTGCGAGCAGTCCGATGATTTCCGTCTGAGATTTGGACTCTGAGAGGGCGACTAGCTGCTGGCGTCCTAGCAGATGACTGCGCTTGCCACGTAGCCGTGCGATAAGATAGTTGTCGCGTACTAGATGAGAAATGGTGTCTGAGAGCACGCTGGTTCGCTTAACCAGTGAATAGCAAGAGCAGCCCCGTAACGAGCGCGTAGATGGCGAGAGCTTCGGCCAAGATTAGCGAGATGACGGCTCTAGAGAAGATTTCCGGCTTCTCGGCGGTCGCGGACGCCATGGCGCTACCAGCAGCCCCAATTCCAAATCCTGAACCCAGGGCAGCCGCGCCCATGGTCAGGCCGGCGGCGAATATTCTAACGCCCTTCTCGATGGTTAGAGTCGGAGTGATGGCAAAGACTGACAATAGTCCGACGACGAGACCGTAGATGGCGAGTGCCTCTGCGAGGATGGTTGCGATGAACGTTTTCAGCATAACTTCGGGTCTTTCGACTCCGGCACCCGCAATCGCTGGCCCAGAGATTCCGATTCCGAGGCCTGCGCCGATAGCTGACAGGAGAACGCTGAGCCCAGCGCCCAAGCCTGCCCAGAATGTCGGGCAGAGCGTCACCGAGGAGAGTGTTGAACAGTCAACTGCCATTAGTTTGGTACAATCCAGCTCATTGGTTCTTGATAGGGCGCGAATGGGTGGCCGGTCCCTTCATAAAACTTACCAAACCATTCAACCCAGTGAAGCCTCAGGGTCTGAACGAAAACGATCAGGCCCTCGAGGATCATGACAAGGATGTTACCGAATATTGCTCCGACGATGCCGAAGGATGTGAAGAAGGCAAATTTTACGGCAAAGTCTGCTAGGTTCAATGCCCAGATTCGAAGGTAGGACAGTGTGTTGCTGCCTGCGCCGATGAAAGCTTCCATGACGTGGAGGCCTCCCTCGCCGTATCCCATGAGTGCCATTGGGATGAAGACAGACGCTATCACAAGTGGATTCTTGAGCAATACTGAGAATTTGAAGTTGGCCTGAACGACGATCACGGCTGCGGTTATGAAGGCGGCATAGAACCACGCCCAGGCGATTGGACCGAGGAGGGCATGTCTGTATTCCTTGTTGCGAATCTTGTTGTACGCGCTTATTGCGAGGCCTGAAAGATAGTGGGCGACGCCAAAAAACAGGATGAATACCATGTAGACTATGAGGTTGGCCGTGCTCGGCAGAACACTCGGATTGGTTGGGAACGCTCCTGCGGTAGGACTGAAGATTGGGTTGATACCCAGAACTTCCCGCGCCTCGAACCCGAAGATGTCTCCAAACACGAATCCGAAGATTGTCGCGCCGATCCCGAGCATGATCACGAGCTCGGCGCCGTTGACGAATATCTGGCCTATCTCGAAGACCTTGACCTTCTTCCTCTTTAGGTATAGGAGGAAGAATCCGAAGGCTAGGAAGAGAAGTCCCTCGCCGATATCGCCGAACATAAGGCCATAGATCAGTGGGAAGGTGAGGATCATGAAGGGCGTCGGGTTCGTCTCTGAATAGGATGGGATGCCGAAGTTGTCGACAATCGATTGTAGAGGTTGGGTCCACCCCGGAGCCTTGACTAAAGTTGGGGGCTGGGAATCTCTGGCATGTGCCGACTCTTCGGCTGAATGGCTCCGGTTCTGCTTTTCTATGAACATGTTCGCAAGCCCGCCGCTTGCTTTCGAGACTTCCTGCGCAATCTCGCGCGATTTTGCCTCCGGGATCCATGCTTGGAGAAGAACGGTCGCTTCGGTGGTAGATGCTCCGGACAGGGCTTTTGTCCTGGAGTCAAGGATCTCGGAAAGTGTGCCCAAGGCTTTGATTTTCGGACCGTACTCTTTTGCGATTCTAGTTCTCGTCTCTTCGTGGTTCTTCGATTCCGTCTCCAGGTTTGCGAGTTGGAGGTCAATTGCTTCTTTTGCCTTCTTGGGGTCTGAGGGTAGACCAGTCCACGGTGGGCCGAGTTTGGCGCCTAGAGCAGTGATCACCTGTCTTGCATCGTCTTGGAAGTCCGCCGGGAAGATTGCGAGGAAGGTCTGAGTCTTTTCAGAAGTATTGGTGATCGCGAAGATTAGATTGCCCTGCGTTATCTGGTCAAGATCCTTCTGGAGCAGTTCAATTGTTTCGATGCTGGCTTCTCCGACGAGGCTTGTGAGGAATCCGCGGCCGGCTATCGCGTCTAGTGAGACTCCGACGTTTTCTAGGCCTGAGAGGAACCTTGAGAGTTCTGAGGCCTGTTCTTTCTCTGTCTGAAGCTTTCCTTCAGCATCCTCGAGCTCCCGGACCCAGTGTTCAAGCTTCACTGTCTCTTCGTCTAGAAATCTTGTGAGCGCCTCAATATTGTTGACAGGCGCCTCGAGATGCTCGAATCTGGACTCGGAGAGTCTGAGGGCTGTGTTGAGGATTATAAGTCGGCTCCTTATCGTGGAGGATTTGGCTTGGAGTTCAAGTGCCTCGTAGCGTTTCGCTCCCTCTGGAATGCTGCCATCTTCGATCTCTGTGAGGTGGAAGAGTTTCTTGGAGCCGGCATATCCCAAGAGGTTCGGAAGCTGGTCTTTCGCTACGATAATGCTGACCTGCTGCATTCGTTCAGGTTTCAGCATTCGAGAAGCTACTCGCCAAAAACCGTAGATGATATCAGTGTCAGGAGCTGGTTGTCGAGTCTCTCGAGGCGAGACTTGAACGTGTTATTGAAGACGACCCTACCTTCGGGATCTGTTGCCACTACTCCGCCAAGATCGTCAATCGGCTTCTCATCGATAACAAGTTTCCCTCCTTTCGGGAGGACTCTCGATATTCCATCGAGATTCTTTTTGCTCACGTCTCTGAATCCGATTCTGACGACCGGCTGATCAGCATCTACAGCCTTCACCGCCTGCGTCACAAAGCGCTGTGCAGTGTCTTCGAACTGTTCTGACTTTGCGATGCTTGAAAGCTGGTCTTCAACAGTATGAATTATGTCCTGGACGATTTGGTTCTTCTCGTCAAGAATTCTTAATCTGTTCACGCGGACCTTTGAACTCAAAATGCTCCTTCGAATCGCCTCCGCGTCCACATTCGCTCTAGCGATGATCTCCTCAGACTCCTTCTGTGCTCTCTGCCTTGCCTCTTCGAGAATCTGCTGGGCCTTGGTCTGAGCCTCCTTGATCGTTTCTTCCGCCTGATGCTTCGCGTCAGAGAGGATTCGATTTTGCAGCTTCTCTAGAGATTCTGACATTCTGTTCACGCGTTCAGAATCAATTCCACGGCCTTGCTGACCGCGGCGGCCTTTCTCTCCTCCGAGAGTTTCCGGTAAGTGTCCAAGATCTGTTCTGTCTCCACGTCCGATTGGCGAGCCTCTGCATCGGCTTTTTCCTTGGCCTCGCGGAGAATCTCCTCCCTCCGTTGTTGAGCACGGGTGGTAGCTTCCTGTCTCATCCGCTCCGCCTGCTCGCGGGCCTCAGAGATTATGTGTTGGGCTCTTGCTGATGCTTCGTCGACGATTCTGCGTGCTTGCGCTTCGGTTTCGACGATCTTTTTGACCGCGTCTATTCCGGACAAGCTCCGTGGGTTCTCCGAGAAATCCTACTGTTCGTTTCGAAGAAACCGAGAATAGGCCTATAAAACTGTGGGGTCAAACAGTTCTGTTAACTTATCCTCAGCTGCCTCTCTGACGTATATGGCGGGTTCTGGCTCTTATCGTTCGTTGTTTGGCTGTCAAGTCGGTCTGGCAATACTATGTTCCACCACGAGAGGTTCTGGTATTGTTGGAAGTGTTCAGGAGAAGGGTCAACGATTCCATAAGCATCGGTCTAGCGAAACAACGTATCCTCGCTGAGAAAGCTCTCACTACTCTCCTACAGCCAGCTTGCCCAGTATGATTCTCCCAGCTACTACAAGCTCTGCGCCATATCCAGAGCAGCAGGAATACTAGCGTCTAGGAAGAAGTCTCTCAGGAGGGGCTTTCCTACCGCGAGCCCATACGCTGTTAGACAGCAGCTCGTATCATGCTACGGCTTCAAGACGAAGAATGGAGGACTAGAGATTCCAGTGTCAAGAGGGAAACGTTTGATCATTCGCCTGACCGAGCACACGATAAACGTCATCTCTCAACCGGGAGTCGAGGTTCATTCTTTCACCCTCACCCAGAACAGGCTCTGCCTCTCTATTCCCCACTACGCTACCACACTAGAATGCACTTCCACAGTCGGCGTAGACCGAATCTTCGTAATCTCACGGTTGGAAACGACGAGGAGACCCGTCACCACGACCTCTCGGAGACAGTGCGCATAGCCAGTGCTTCGATGCGCATACTTGCATCTTTCAAACGGGACGATTCGAGGATTAGAAGGGTCATAGCCTCGAAGTATGGAGAGCGTAGAACCGCTAGGACAGGTCATCTACTCCATACCACCACAAAGACAATTGTTGCAGCAGCGGTCCAACAGAGACAAGCAATCGTTCTGGAAGATATCCGGGGCATACGCTGTCTCTACCGTAAGGGTAACGGTCAGACCAGAAAGTATCGGGGTAGAATGAACGGATGGAGCTTCAATGAAGCCCAGCGACAGTTAGAGTACAAGGCTAGATGGGTAGGCCTGCCGGTCCTTCGTCTGTCTAGGCGTGAGACCAGAGGTTCCAGCATGACTTGTCCGAGATGCGGGGAGAGACTCCAATCAGACAAACGACTGGAAAGAAAACTCTGGTGCGGAAAATGTCGAGTGGTTATGGACCGGGACAGGGTGGCGGCGGTTATCCTGGCTCGGCGGGGACGGGTGAGGTTCGCACGTTCCCGGCCTCTGATAGAGGCGCAAGGCGGAGCAGTTGAAGCTGTGAAGGGGAACCCGACGACGACGGTAATCCCCGGAGTCGATGCTCCGAAGCTAACTCATCCTACGAGGAGTTAACAGAACCGGGTCAAACTATCCGATCAATACGGTCGATCATGAAGGATGCGAGTTGATGTCACATGGTATGATTCTTGTTCGGAAACCTGCTTGATCAAGCTTATACGAATGGCGGCTGGGTCTTTGTTTTTGCCGGGGGCCGAACCAGGCCGGGGTTGGCTTGTCCACCGAAGGCCGATCGGATAAGGCGACGGGCTGCAGACGCGGCTCGTAGCAACCCGTAGTAAACATCCCACGACGGATGGCTAAGGTGGGTTCAACTCCCACCCCCGGCTCCAAGAAAGAAGCCTGACGTGCCGTTACTCAAACGCGCCCGTAGGGGTAGCATAACACCTCTAGCCCAAGCCGTCCGAGCTTTGCCCAGTCGACGCATCATGGGGTCCGCACGAACAGTAAAGTCGTGGGTCGAGCTACCGACCAGAGTAGCTTCTGTCAGACAGAGAAAGGCTGTAATCAGGAATTGGGTTGTTGGGAACCAATTCCTGGTTGACGTGCCGGACACCCATCCGTTGTCGGAAGGTGAAAAGGAGAAGGTCTGGCAAATCGTGTACGAAGCAAGTGAGAGAGGCGTATCCGGACTCCGAAAGGGAACGACTGACCTCTACCAATCCATCAATGCCATGATCGATGCCATGCAAGACCGTGGCGCCGCAGCCTCCACCATTTTCGGCCACAAATTCAAGCTAGTCAAACTGTTCCGGTACCTGAAGCTAGGAATTGACGAAGACGACCTCAAACAAGCAGTACGACCCATCGATTCTTCAAGAGTAACCGACGACAAACAACCCACACGCGAACAGATCAGGAATTGCATCCTGCACGGCACAACGAAACAGAAGGCAATGATCAGCTTCATGGTCAGTACCGGAGTGGAAAGCAGAAGGACAGAACGGAAACTCTGTTAACTTCGTGTTTTGGCATGATTACAACCTGATGGATTTTCTTACAAATTCGGGGAGGTAGGATTGAGGACTCAGACCCCGACACCGCCGTTCTTCATGTGGTAGAGACTCAAACAGCCACTAGAACGATTTGTATATCTTGTGAGGCGAGCCATCTGTTTGATAGAGAGACCTGTCTCCGCACCTGGCTCAGCACTTATCGAGGACTTTCAGGTTCAATCTATACACCGACAGCCTACATCGACCACGCACGCCAATCAATTCCAAGCATCAGCAACCGGACCCATACGGCTAATCCGCTTCAAGAGTTTTAGAACCAACCAGGACGCGAAGAAATTCTTGTGCTCAGGGTTCTGATCGGTAGACCACTTAGACGAGAGAATAGATTCTCCAGCAGGTGTGGCTCGACAGCCTCTGAACCTCCGCTCTGTTTATCTCTCCGATTGACCCATTGTTATCTTGACTCGACATGACAGCCGAGATCAGCGCACGTTATGAGATTCCCCTAATCAGGGGAACAATACAGACATCGATAAGGGATTCGATAGGGTAGCGGCCGGAAATCCGAAGGCGACAGCACTACGTAATTTCTGGAGTGAGCTCTTGGATCCCGTTTCAATTGAGCAGGAGTCCATCAAGCGAATCTCTCCTTGATTATTTGGACGATCTTCGGAGAATCAAACCCCTTTACTTCTTCAGTAATAACCAGTCTGCTATCGTAGCCATTGCGTGCGTACCATTGCATCTTGCGTTCCCATTGAGCAACGTATTCGGGGTCCTTCAAGCGGCCTAAATGTTCCCAATACCAGGTATCGCCTTCATATTGGATTGTGAAGTCAGGAAGGACCCAGTCGGAATGGTCTTTGGCGTAAAGCTGCTGCTCGTATTCGTAAGAAATGTTGTGTCGCAATAATTCGTTCGCGATAATCACTTCGGACTTGCTACGCACGTACTCAGCCTTGTCCAACCTATCTGTTCTGTGGATCAAGTCGTTGGCGCGATATTTCTCAGATATGAAACGGAACTTGAATATCGAGGTGTTGCGCAAGAGTATGGCAGAGTTTGCGAGATTCATTGCATGGAGGAGCGGAGCGATGTTTTCTTGCAGGAATAGAACGAGTCGTCGTTTTGATCTCGTTAATCCCGTATAGAGTAGTTCACGAGAAATAAGACCTAGTTTTTCTCGTGGCAAAATCAAGAACACGATATCGAATTCGCTTCCTTGGGCTTTGTGTACCGAGATGCAATAACCAAGCTCAAGGTTTTGTCCAATTTTCTGCTTAGGAACCCAGATTGCCTCGTCCTTTCCGTCCAGCTTGAAGTCTACGAGGACAGATTGGGGCTTGTCTCTAACCTTTACGAATTTTATGTAGCCTAACTGCCCATTGAACAGTTCGTATTCTAGTTTATGCTGGTGTATTGTCGTGTTGATGACTTGAATGACTTTGTCTCCCGTTGCCAGTCCTTCAAGGGACCATTGTAGGCTTTTCTTCCGATACTTCTTTTGCAGTTGGATGTTTATCGCGCTGGTCCCAAAATACTCTCCCCTGTACGGAGAAAGTATTTGGAGATACTCTATGCCGTAGACAGAGTGTTTGGGTTCACCCACCTGACCAAATTTGATGTTAAACATTTGATTGAAGTTCTCTGATTCATCGGGGCCGTTGAACTTTTCTGAAGCGAAGACCTCTTCGATCTTCTTCTCAAGGTGCTTCTGCAGATCCTTTTCATCATTCCAGAACACAACATCGAGATCTTTGAAACGCTCGCCACGTTCAACTTTGTTGAGAATTTCTTCAAAGTTCTCGGGCTTGTCCTCCACATAGATGCTTGCAAGGCTGAGCACGGTGCTTTGCTCGACCATCTGTCTGCAGTTTACTCTCAACGAACTGACGCGGTCTGCATGCTCGCTTCCTTCGAGGAAGGACACTATGTCATAGAAAGGCCGGCCGAACCCTATGGGAGGAAGTTGGTTGCGGTCACCAACTAATACGAACCGTTCGACGTAGTTCCAATCGATGGCACGGAAAAGGTGTGCCATTAGACGAAGGTCGACCATTGAAGCTTCGTCAATGATTATGTTCTTCGCCTGAACCTTCTTTCCATCGACATACCTGTATGTGTATTTGGCAAGCCAGCTGTTTTCCATGAGAAATCTATGAATCGTCTTGGCAGGCATGCCGGTTGCCTGATGCAACCGCTCTCGGGCCTTGCCAGTGGGAGTTAGTAACGCAAATGTTGTCCCGGGGGCCTTCTTCTTGATAGCCTCAATCAGGGTTCGAATTACTGTGGTCTTGCCGGTTCCCGCTGCACCGGTGATTACTGAAAGACGGTTCTCGTAGCATGTTTCCACAGCTTGTGCCTGGTCCGTGAGGACCCTCGAATAGACTTCTTCCGGAATATTCGGGTGTTCTCGTTGAAGCTTCGCTTTCCAATCTTCTTTGCTCTCACTGTAGGCCCTTTCCAGAAGTTTTTCAATCCTCTCACGGATAAGTCCCTCCTCTTCCTTTACGTCTCTTAGATAGACAAAATGGTGCCCCTCATGATCTAGAAATGACAACTTGTTCTCTGAGGTGTAGAACTCCTTGTCGGCCAAGACATGGTCAAGCGTCGCTCTGAACTTGCGAGTTCCAACGCGGCTTTCTTCCACGTAGCTAAGAACTTCGTTTGTATCGAGGAAGCAGTTCCCGGTGTTCTCTTCGGCCCGCAATCGATCGATCATAAGAGCGCGGATTCTTCTTGGATCGTCGACCTCCATTTCAATTGCCGGTTCCAAGTTCTGATCTGGAAAAATGCCGTTATCAATCTTGAAGAAACCTATTACATCATCTTCATTCTCCCCTTGGTATTCTTCGCAAAGGATGTACGGGTTGTCCAAGATTTTCGGAAGTGAAGAAGTTATTCCGGTGTCTTTCGATTTCTCGCCGACTATCTTCTCAATCTGATCTGTCTCAAGATCAAAAGATGCCAGAACCCGGAGAAGCTTGCCTTTTGGCGAGTCACGATACTGGTTCCAAAGTTTCTGCGCCTTGAGCGCCCACTCAGCCTTTTCTTTGCCGTTCAAACAATCAAAAACGTAGTCTCGGAGATTGACACCATGCTTCTCCTGAATGAGTTTGCGGAAGATCCCCGTTCCCCCTCTTACCCCCAACGCTTCTATGACACTGCCTAGCCCAGGGTAGGGTCCCCTGTTTCGCCACGTCTCAGCCAGAACTCTATTCAGCCAATCCAGGCTACGTTTCCAATCGCCAGGGACGAATCCATCTTTGTCAACCCGATCAATAGATGCTATTGTTCGTTCAATTAACTCACATGCGTCGTCATCGGCAAGTTGTCGGGCAACGTACTTGAAGCGACGATCCAATTCGCCCTCGACCTCGACGAGGATCGGTTCGACAGGACGACCTAGGCGAACGTATTCCTGATATGGAATCCGAACCCCTTCTCTGGGATAGTCATGTACGACGTACCTGCTCCAAATTCTGTTTCCGTATCTCTCGGTCTGCCATTCGTTAAGCCCTTCGAACTCATTGTAAGGACCTAGCTTAACGAGTCGTGCAATCCCAACAAGAACGTACTTCTTGTTCTCAGAATTGAGAGGATTGTCAAAGTTGAGGTACAGGAAAACGAGTGATTTTCCAGGCTCGAAGCTGTCGAAGAACTCCTTGATGTTTGCTTCTCGATCCTCGAATTCCTGCAGTTTCCTTGTATCCATATCGTACATCTGATCATATGACCAGGTGCCGACGGAATACGCTGGGAATTCCTCTAGCTTCTTCTTGGCCGTTGAAATGAATGGATGCACATGCCTGACCGGGACCTCGGTCTTCGAAAAAGCTCCAATGGTCCACGCGCAAGGCAATATCCTGTGTTCTTTCTCCCACAGTTCTTCGCATGTCTTCCCGTGATTAGTCTCTTCCCAGGCCACGTCCTTGTTGAGCCGAATAAAATCAGAACCCACAGAATACTGGCCCATGCAGTACACGTTCTTAGCGGGACTATCACATACGCAACCATCCCAACCTCGATCGTGCCAAACGATTCGAGTAGAAAGATGGAATGTCACGGCTTTACTGGGAAAGAATGTTAACTTAAACGCTTAGGTCTCTACAGAATCACAATGAGAGGATGTCCGTTAGTGCGTTCTCGTTTGGAGAAGGATTCAAGGGGGTTCAAAACGACGATTGTCGTGCTTTAAGCAGATATCCGAGACTTCTCAACATGGTCTACCACTGCCCAGCCCAATCAAGTTGCAAAACTTGTGGAAATATGCTACGAACAAGTACATCAACTGTCCTTGGATTATCATTACAATTATCACCGACTTCTTGGAGACGGTTTCCTCTTGGTTTGGGAGACTGCTGAATTTGCTCATTATGACGCAAGCAAGTGTTCATGATATCGCTGGAGCATTGAGTGAGGCTATTGGGGCCGCTTTTGAGATTCACAAGAAATATTTCTACCTCAGAAAGCGACTTTCGTTTCGAACTCCATTGGGTTTTGGAGTCAGATCCAGAGAGAAGACGGTTGGAATGAGAATCGCGCTGCCTAGTCGATCGGTTTCGCGTGACAAGAACGCTTATCTTTCCAAGTTACGTATAGTAGGTTAGATAGACCGTGAGCCAGGAAAACCTGGCACATCAGGTTTCTTTTGAAGAGCCACCCCCGCACCTGCATTTCTTAGCTCCCTCGGTGCAGCCCGTAAGTGTACAGACACTTCCATAGTGTTGGACGGCGATATATCAGAATTAGATATTATCGAAGTTCGAGAATATTCCCTGGCTGAACATTCCATATAACTCGTGACACACCGGCACTCAACCACGTGATTATCACTGTCACGACACCTAATCTCACCACAAACCGTCCTCAAAATCACACTCCTCCTAGCCACAATGCTTCTGGGCCCAGCCGCATTCCTGGGACCCGTCGCCAGAGCAGCAACACCCCCATCGGCCACGATCACAGACACTCAGCCAAGCACTTCATGGCAAGGACAGTTCTACACTCTCGCCTTCACAGGCGACCCAGCTCAGTGCCCGGGATCCGTTGACACCCTGAATCTTGTCTGCGACCACTTCTACCTCAACATCAACCTACCAAGCACCTTCTGGCAGACCCACACAGGCTCGGTTGCAATCACAATCCAATGGGCCAGCAGCGACAACGACTTCGACCTCTACATCTACCGACAGAGCGACGGACAACAAGTAGGCTCCTCAGCCTCAGGAGGAACCACAAGCGAACAAGTCGCCCTCCAGAACCCGATGCCAGGCACCTACGAAGTACGAACAGTACCCTTCCTAGTCGTCGCATCAGGCTACACTGGCTCAGCCCTCCTCGCCTTCACCACCGGCGGTCCGACACCCAACCCTGTCTTTCCAACCGGCGGGATATCTTTCGGTGCGCACACGATCGTCGACCCACAACGAACCGAAGGCGAACCACTAGTCCACATTGACAAATTTGGAAACATCTGGGAGACCGGGCCCTGGGGCTTCTCCACCGCACAAGGCTTCGTCGCAAGGTCCTCTGACAACGGCGACAGCTTCCATATCGTGTCGCCAGCAGGCCTCAGGCCCAACCCGGCACCGGCCGGAGGCGGAGACACTGACATCATTACCGATGACCAGGGCACGGCCTACTTTGCAGATCTAGAGGGCCTGGCCCACATAGGGGTCGCAGTCTCTAACGACCAAGGTAACAGCTGGAGGGAAAACTTTGTTGCCGCCATGTCCCCAGTAGACGACCGCCAATGGCTGGCTATTGACGACGGCACAAGCACCGGCGTCTCGGACAACACTGTCTTTCTCTCCTACCGTCAAATACCCGGGGGCAGCCAAGTCCTCTCCTCGCCCGGCTCCACTGGCCCAATGGACCTCTTCGGAGGTCTTGTCTACACGAACGCGGCCACCAGCACCTTCGTTGGCGCCGGGGCACCGTGCGGCCGCCTGATATTCGACCCGGTTCTTCGCAACCTCTACCTGCCATGCGTGCAAGCAAACCACATCCATGTCTCCAAAGCTCATGTGAACCCTGGGCAGAGGGACATGCTCGCTTTCATTCCTACTGACACCCCCGCAAGCCCCGGAGGCTCAATCGGAAACCTCTTCGCATCCCTAACCACGGACCAGGCCGGCAACGTCTACGTTGCCTGGGTTGACACAGCAAACAACAACGTCTACCTCACCGTCTCCACCAACGCAGGCACAAGCTGGTCAACTCCGGTACAAGTTAACGGTGACCCAGCCAACACAAATGTGATGCCTTGGGCTATCGCAGGCGCGGCAGGAACAGTCGACATAGTATTCTATGGCACAGACACGCGCGGAGATCCCAACAACTTCCCCTCTTGGCTCAACAACCGTGTTGCAGCCACAAACGTCAAGTGGTTCGTCTACTTCACCCAGGTTCAAGCAGCAACTACCCTCACACCTACAATCTACCAGGTCAAGGCTAGCGAGCATCCCACAGACTACGGCCAGATCTGCACTGGGGGATTAGGCTGCACAACCTCAGGTGGTGACCGGACCTTGGCAGACTTCTTCAGCGTTGCCCTCGACGCCAACGGCGCAGCCAGAATCGTCCTCAATGATCTAACAAACCAACACCACGGAGCAGCACTCTTCGAGCTGAGACAAGTCGCAGGACCCAGCGCTAAGGGCACAACACTCACGCCACCATTCTCCAACACAGCCACGGGAGTGGCAGACCCATTGGGCGACGCTCAGGTACCACACTACTTCCCAGGAGGCGCTGGCGCGAACCAGGCAGCTTTAGACCTAACTTCCCTGCAAATCTCCCAGCCGGACAGCTCACACATCAGAGCGACACTCAAACTCCAGAGCCTCGCCAGCCTGCTCCCACCACCAGGTTCAACTGGTCTTCTATGGCTCGTACGATGGCAGTTCCTCTCCACAGGCGATGCGGGTGAAGAAAGCTACAGAATCTTCTATCTCGGAGCAAACAGCACGGCCGGCGGGAGTCCCGTCTTCTTTGCAGGCACGGGAACCTCTGCTGCCCCTGGCAGTGGAATACCTCCAGGCAATGGCTGCGTCACCACCACGCCCCAGAACTGTAAGATCATCAAATACCCATCAGAGGTCCCGGAGATAGGAAAAATTAACACGTCTACCGGCACCATTACGATAACCGCCCCGCTAAGCGATCTCGGAAGCCCGGTTACTGGCGACACGCTGTTTAGTGTCACGGCACTCACCTTCGCGGTCACCAACACCAGTCCCGTCTTGACGGACGGAGATGCGACGCGGACCTTCGACTACGTCCTCGGCACGACTGCGCTGCCTAGTAACTGTCCGCTCGGAAAGACGTGCATTGTCACGGGAGGAGGCTA
>Ga0209802_1000876_pt1 | contig 23096 bp, 24 predicted proteins | sample GraSoiAngelo_129_FD_185886 | JGI IMG/M metagenome (GOLD analysis project Ga0209802, IMG submission 185886) | Grasslands soil microbial communities from the Angelo Coastal Reserve, California, USA - 14_0927_12_40cm (SPAdes) (version 2) | ecosystem: Environmental > Terrestrial > Soil > Grasslands ... | reverse complement strand
GCCCGAAGATCACGAGGACTGACACGATGTGAAAGACGAAGACGCCATCACGCAGATCGTGTAGTCCCACGGCGTAGAGGGGGAGGAGCGAGAGGAAGTTCAGGGCAGGGTAGTTGAGGTGAAACTCGAACGAGCCGTCGACTCTAGGTGTGTAGAAAGATGGGGAAAAACTGAACTGGTCGAGGAAGGGCTTGATGGAGTAGCCGTAGGGGTTCTGAAACGCTAGAACTTTCAGGACTCCCATGTAGGAACCGACTATGCTGTCGGTCATGTAGGTGACCCAGAGGATTCTTGTAAACAGCAAATAAAGTACAACGGTGGCGCAGAGGTGTCCTGAAAGCGAGAGAAGGTTTGACCGGCTAAGCGACAACTGTTTCCTCCGCGAGTTTAACAGGTTGAACGCTCCGAACAGGAACAAGGGAATCGCGAGAACGAGGAAGAGGCTGGAGATGAGAACGATCAACAGCCCAACGGATACAAGGAAGGCCCCCGAGACGAGCAGTCCGATCCTCGTCCCCCTTCCGGCCGGGGTGGATGGGTCCTGGCTTAGGCCTAGGAGGCGGCCTGCACGTGTCCTAAGGAGATGAGAAATGCGACGGACGGGAATAATCATCGATCAAACCCTATAGGCACATGCGACTCAAGACTAAGTTTGATTCCGCAAAATGACCCTTTAAGAGTTATGTGGAAAAGTAGAACACCATCATTCGGCTCGCGTATGAACATCGGCAAGTTCCCATCGCCGAATGGCAAACCTTGCCGGCCTCTATTTTATTGTCATGTTACATGGGTATGCAAAGACCTGGAGCTAGAGACGCAGGAATTCCCGCGAGAGAGGTTGCTTAACCCAATTCTTGATGAGAATTTTGAAAACCCCGGTCAGAGCCCGATCGACAGAATGGTTCCGACACTAACCATTAGTATCTCTGATTGAGGGCGTTCTTGCAAGTGGCTTGCGGATACGGAGCAGAGTGAGTCGTGTTTCTTCTTGGACACAGCTGCTGGAGCTATCTCTTCTCTAAGCTCACCGGTAGACAAGTCAAGGTCAACCTCCCCGCTTACCTGGCCCTTTTGGGGGGAGTTCTCCCGGACTTTGACATCTACTTCAATCCGCTGATTCAACATCATACCTACACACACTCGTTGATTATCCTACTACCTATCTGCGCTGTTCTCGTCATTAGATTCAAGGGTCTCGGACTGGCATTCTCAGCGGGGACTCTCTCCCACCTCGTAGCGGACTCGATAGTTGGAACGATTCCCCCTCTTTACCCCCTGTCAAATTTCCAATTCGGAATAAGTCTAGGGCTACCGAGTCCGGCGGACACAGTTCTCGAAGTCGGCGCCTTAGGACTAGTTCTATTCCGAGCTTATCTCAACGGAGACTACAAGCTTGTGACGGAGTCTCAAGGGGAATCTGTCAATTTGGTTATTCCCATGGTTTCAATCGTTACGCTCACCCTTCTGTTTGCTGGCGACAACAACGTTTCGCTCGCAGCCTTTGCTTTTTCAAGAAAAGCCCTGACCCTAATAACCTTGGGCCATGCAGTCTTGATCGGGATTCTTGGTCTAGGTGTCGTTCAAGGGGTTAGGGCCATCATAACCGACCGCAAGCAACCGAACCCAGCCTCAAGTCCCGTAGCTCGGCTGCCCCAACCGTAAGGGTCTCCTCTGCCGAGTAACATCTCGCCTTAATCCCAGATCACGATGAATTCTCATGAGACTATTCTGGAGGTCTCAAAAATAGACTACCTGACCTGGTGGAACTTCCCGAAGAAAGCTTGGCTCATAATCATAGGAGAGCTAGCCGTAATCACGTCCCTATCCGTCTCGCTTTACATAACGTACCTGAGCAACGTCTACTTCCAGACATACGTAAACAGTCTTTCCCCAATACTGGTTCCCGTTCTCAGCGTTGCCTTCGGGATTTCATCAGCATCAATAGCCACCTACCTCTACCTCGGAATGAAACGAATCCGGACCGTCCAGGAATCGGAGGTCCCCGTCAAAAAGAGGACTCAACAGCGGAAGACACCAAAACGGCCGACACAACCCCCGACCCGTGCTAAGGTTGCTGAATTGCCGCAGACTACTTCAGCCAAACTAAAACCAATCGCCCCACTTCAAAGCCATGCTCAGACACAGAAGCCTCTCCTGAAAGAAGGAGAGGATCATCCACCAATCCGGAGACCAGGAAACAGTCCTAGCTCATAGCGCGAACAGAACACCAGATCATGCCTTATCACGGGACCCGCATCCGAGGCCCTGGAACGTTCTCGAATGGCGATCAACCATGCGACTCACGTAAGGCGGGGTCAGAAGGGCCAAATGGTTTAGCGACAGGACTTTGAACCAGTTGTTCTAGAGAACTTTCACTTTGGGCTCCCGTAGTACCCTTGCTGTCATACGACCGTGGAAACCTCGTGCACGTTGCTCTTGACCCAGTCCAACGTCTTACTCACCCCCTCTTTCCAAGGAACAGTGGACTTCCAGTTCATCAGCTCCCTTGCCTTGGAGCAGTCCGTGTAGTAACACTTGTTGTCTCCGGGCCTCCAGTCTTTGAACGTTAGATGCATCTTCCTGTTTGTAAGAGATTCAAGATATGCTATTGTCTCGAGGAGAGAGGCGACGTTTTCCTTTCCTCCTCCAAGGTTTATCGCCTCTCCCCTGACTCTATCAATGTTTTTTGTAGCAAGGTCGAAAGCATGCACCACGTCATCGATGTACAACAAATCGCGGACTTGTTTGCCATCTCCATAGATGCTTAATGGTTTGCCCAGAGCCGCAGCTATGCAAAACCACGCGACCCAGCCCTGCTCCTCCTTCCCGTACTGGTGGGGTCCGAACATGCAACTGCACCTAAAGGAGACAGATTTCAGTCCGTACTGTTCGGAGTAAGCATGAAGGTACAAGTCTCCGGCCGCTTTGCTCACGCCGTACGGCTCTTCTCCTTTGATAGGAAATGTCTCATCCACTCCGTTGGAGAGACCTTCGAAATCGTACCGGAACTCTTGTTCTTGCAAATGGGCGTTTGGAATCCCGTACACTTTGTTGCTAGAGGTGTACAATAGCACAGGATCAGTTTCTAACGCTCGAGCTGTCTCAAGAACATTGAACGTTCCGAGAGCATTTGATCTAAAGTCAAGCCCAGGTCCGCTGATCGATTTAGGGACCGATACTTGGGCGGCGGCATGGACTATGAGGTCACAGTCCTTGGCAGCCGCAGAGAGAGATTCGAGGTCGGCTACACCACCATTGACGACGCTCAGACGTTTGCCATTTTGGTGCGACTTGAGCCACTCAACATTCCGAAGGCAGCCTACCCCTCTGGAAAAGTCGTCGTATATGACGACGGCGTGTCCAGCTTGCAGAAGGTGAGAGGCATAGTTAGACCCAACGAAGCCTGCGCCCCCCGTAACCATAGCTTTCGAAACAAGTGTCATAGGTAAGTCGTCCACACCCGAACCGGACCCATTCCTATATGGTTTTTGACCAAGAATCTCAGGGGGAAGTCCGAGACTAGCCTGGATGTCATATTTGTCAGTTGAAATCCAACTCATCAGGACGGATGGCCAACGCCAAGCCCTTACGCACAGTTGGCTTCGTAGGAAGGGAAATGCCAGAAAAGTCAAGCGGGTCGATTTGTGACCTGTCCGATGAATTGAATGTCACCATACATTTTCTCTCCCTTCGCATGCTCCATTCCTTCCATAGTGGTCCAAGACCACTTGTTGGTGTAAGGGCACATCTCAGCGACTATAATCAAAAGCGCTTGACAGGTCTCGGCGATCTCGACGTGGCCAAAGGAAGTTCCACGCAGCTTTGGCATCGAACCCTGAAAGTGTCTCGTCAAACTACGCCTCGCAGGACCATATCGCATCTTCAGGGTGGCTGAAGAACAGGACAAACGGAACATCCAGCTGCTGAGCAGAACAGTGGTCAACGACCTCCGCACCGAAGTTACAAAGACAGCCACAAGTCAAGACCTGGAAATTGAATGCGAACGTGGCGGGCCCGCCCGGACTCACCGCAAATTTGCAGTGGAACTGGCAGGGCTTATCTGTTCTTGAGAATTGTTGTCGGTCTTCATACTATAGTAACTTGCACGAACAGTGGGAATGACCACGATTGCTTAGTCGTCGCGAAACCGGCTACGTCTAGAAAAGTGCTAGTGTCAGACTGTGCCACATTTATCGTAAGAGTTGTTTTTCCAATACTCCGAGGGGACAGAATAATGGTCCTTGGGCTAAAAGACGCGTTGCTTACAGGTACGCTGAGGGGACAAGAAATGCTTGCGCCGCAGCGGCCTTCATACACCGCTGCCACAAAACTCACGTTGCCGGAGAGCCCATTCACGCTTGAAAGGTCGAACTCTACATTTGCAGACGAGCCTCTGGGGATCCAGAGATGGGACCCGCCGATGGCGGTCACGGTAATATTTTGAACAATCACAATAAGACTCTGTGTGTGAGATGTCGCGCCGCTGGAGGCAGTTATTGCCACGGAAAAGTACCCAACTTTTTGATCATTAACAGCTAGGCTTAGATTTCCTGTCGTGCCCAGTAGAATCTGTTCCTTTTCCCGTCCTGTTTGTGAATCTTGAAGCGCTGTCTTGAGGCCTGAGGGTGAGGAGACCGTAACAGTTAGTATGCCCGTGAAGTTCCTAATTGCCTGGATCGAGATCAAGGTAGTATTGGTGTAACCTGCCTGAAGGTACATTGAGGGAAAGCTAGAAATGATGAAGTCAGGTTTTGGACCGAAAGCGCTCGGCAGAAGGAATGCCCCTGAGGTTGCGGAGGCTGTCGCGAGTATTCCTATCAAGAACATCCATAAGGGCACAGGTCTTTTCCAATTCACAGGTCGTCGTCCTGTTCTATGATGGATGCCTTCTTCCATAAGACTCTACCTGATGACCAAGAAACCCAAGAGGTTCTTGGGTAGGTGGTGGGCCAGCCCGGACTTGCGGCAAGCTTACGGTGGAACTCGCCGAGTTCGAGGTTCCAGCAAGGTCCGGCGACTCACGTTACGGTAACCTGAATGTCTAGTTCGAACTGCCACGATTGCCTCAGAGCGAACACTTGTACGCTTAGTGAAGAGCTATTGTCAGACGGTCCTACAGTTATTGTAAGAGCTATTTTCCCGGTTCCGCCAGGGGATAGAATGATGCTCGTCGGGTTTGGGGACGCGCTACTGAGGGTGTCCAAGTAAGCGCTGGCGCTTCCATATACCCGTGTTGCGAAACTCAAGTTGCCGGAGAACCCATTTACACTTGAGAGGTCGAGTTCTGCCGTCCTAGACGAGCCTCGGGTGATTGCAAGGGGGGAGGGGCTGGCGCCCATGGTAAGGTCCTGGGCAATCACTTGAAGACTCTGTGTGTGATGTATCGCGCCGCTAGAGGCGGTGACAGTCACAACGAAGTTCCCGATTGTCTGATCATTAACACTAAGTGTTATGTTTCCCGAATTGCCAAGTAGGATCTGATCCTTGGGGTCTCCATGCGAGTCTCGGAGACTTGTAGTCAGGCCGGTGGGTGAAGAGGTGGTAACGGTAACTATGCCGGTGAAGTCTCTAACAGCCTGGATCGTGATCACGGTTGTATTGATATGTGATCCCTGAACATACATGGGTTGCATGCTAGAAATAGCGAAATCAGGCTTTGGACTGAGAACGCTCGGTAGGAGTATTACTCCTGCGATCGCTGAAGCTGTCGTGAGTATTCCGATTAAAAACACCCATAAAGGGATCGGCCTCTTCCAGTTCACATGAATCGACCTACCTATCCCATCATAGCCAAGTTCTCGCATAAGACTCTACCTGATAATTGATCGACCGCAAATTTGTAGTGGAATCTGTTGACCGAGTCGTTCTCTGCGCATATTAGGGACTTTTCGGGGCAGAGGGGTTTTCAGAGCATGCATAACGCCGGGTAGGGAAGAGGAGTTCGAGAGAATGGTTAGAGAAATATCGACTCCTCTGGTGAGCTGTCAGAAAGGGCTCGTGCCGGTTATGCCGGGAAGCCTGCACGGTCGAACTCTGACGAGTTCGCCATCGTCAGCGTTTGGGCTGACATCGCTTCGCTCAAGGCGTTCACCGTCGGGAGATGGCACGAGGCCGTAAATCCCGACCGGAGTTAAGCCGCAGATTCCTCCCCGGGACTGTCTCCCCATTTGCAGATATTCACATGGTAATTTGGAGGAGCACGAATTGCCCATCATCGAACCTGACGTTGCACTCGGGACGAGCACTGAAAGTCAATCTGCTGGAGTTGCATGTACCCCACGATTCACTCTGTGTCGAGTCTAATGGAGCAAATGGTAGTGCCAGCACACCGCAACGTAGAAGATAAGTCTGGGTTTCCAATATGCGACATAGCCGAAGGCTAGTGGTACCAATAGAACGGCTAATCGATCTGGGGAGAACTCGAGAATGTCGCCTGGGACCTGTTTGGAGTCCAGAATTGCTGGTTACCTACGCAACGACCCTGCCTCTATCATCTAAGAGGCACTAACTAGCTTATGCCGGTTAGTGCCTGCAGCCTACGGTCCTCCACCATCCAGAATAACGGCTAACCCCCAAAGAGAACTCGGTGTCCTTCGTTGGGAGTCGGGGACGTCTCCGGGAGTCCGACATGATTTCGTTCATCAATCTGCCTGACTCTATAATGCAAGTTTTTCAGAAAATTGCAACATTTATTCAGAGTCTCTCTCGATAGGGCTTCGAAGGCGACAACGGGCCGATCAGATCTGAGACTTCCTGCCATTCCCGAGAGAACCTGATATTCCGCACCTTCGACATCTATCTTCACAAATTTAGGTTTGAGGTCAAATTCGTCCAGAAATTCATCGACCGTCCTAGCAGGGATCTCAACAGTGGATACATCAATAGATTCTGCCACCTTGGTTTCAAATCCTAACCCGCCAAGCCTGTGTGGCATCAAACCAAGTTTTGTGTTTGAAGACCAAGCAGCAGCGTTGATCGGTAAGACATTGCGACACTTGTTCATTTTGATATTGCTCGTAAGTAGTTTGAAATAGAACGGGTCCGGTTCAAATGACAACACAGTGCCATGCTCTCCCAGTCGTCGACTGAGCAAAATTGTAAACAGGCCGAAGTTTGCTCCCACGTCAACTGCGTCCCCTATAGAGACCTTTGACACCAAGTCTTTGACTGACGGTTCGTAGTTGTCAGATAACTGCATATCACTAATTCCCGCAGGGCAGTGGAAAACGAGATTTCCGAGCCTGCAACAATAATCGCTAATGATTTTGTGCGGGTCTAGTAGCGTTCTGCCAAAATGCCTGTAGCAATAGAAATTCAGAGGATAGGTTACCAATAACAAACGATCTATCAGAATTTTCAACTTGTCGCTAAGTCGGTACCCGAGTCCAATTGCCTTCAAAGATAGAAGGTAGTGCAAGAGACTGGGGCTTATTACGGGCCTAAGGGCCCTATCGTCTCTTCCCTGGCGTGTCTTCAAGACGGTGGTTCTTCACCTTACAGTTGGAGAGTCCAATTCGTATTTGCGGGAAGTGGTCAGAGTTACCGCGTAGGAAACGAGGGCAATAAACACAAAAAGTTTGTCTCTAACGGTGGGGCCTTGACAGTGTGCACCTATGAGCACCCGCCAAAGGTGGTGGGCAATGGGAACAACAGTTTGGACCTGGCGAATGGTAATTGAAGAGGCATAGGTCTCCTCTTACGTTTGCGACCGTGTAAGACGTAAGGTTGACCTGCGCGAGGCGTTCGTGCTCAATGTTACGATTCCCATGAAGCTGATGTTGTGGCTTACGTTTATGCGAAGCTGGCTCCGGCAAAGTTTGCCAGAGTCGTTCTAGAGGTTACGTCGCTCTTCGTTGGGAAATTTTGCCAACGGCACGAAACCTTGCCGCGAACAAAGCCCATCTGACCAAACGCTCGGACAAGTATCACAACGACAAGAAGTCATGCTGGGCCGGCGACTTTAGTTCCTGAATAAGATCCGAGACGCACCCTACCTGCTGTTATTTGAAGCCTCTGTTCTTCAATTCCGTGTCTGGCTTCGAGGTACGGGGTGGACCCTTTTCTGCCAGAACGCGATAGGATCGTGAGAGGATTCCTGCGCGTTTCGCCCACACAGCATAGCCGTTGCTCCTAAGTATGTCCGACATCGGGGCTAGGTCGTGAAACTGATGCACCTCTATGTCCAGCTTGAGGATCCGGCTTGCAAGAGCTGGAAAGCTACTCTGCACGACCTCCAACTCCAGCCCCTCAATATCCATCTTGACAAGGTCGACTTGGTCGACGTCGAGCAATTCTAGGATGTCTGACAAACGATAACAGGGTACTCTCGAAGCGGGAACAGACTTCTCAGACCTCTTCGCCAGAGTGTAGTGGGTAGAAATGCCATCGGTGTTTGAGATAGTCGTAAATCCGGCGTGCGGGGCAACTGCGAAGTTGAGGGCTCTAACGTTCGTTAGGTGGTTGAGCTCGAGATTTCTTTTGAGTACCGTATAGTTTGAGGGATGAGCCTCGACCGCGATTACTCGAGAGGAGGCGGAGAGCGAAGCAGCCATCTTCGTGGACACCAATCCGTAGTGAGCTCCCAAGTCCAAGACGACTTGGTCTTGGGGTGAAAGGAGGTGAACTGTCTCACCTCTCATGTACTCGCCGGCGACATGATAAATGGCGTCGAGGTCGCAGTAGAGACGGAGAGTCTCAAAGGGCCGGACGGCCAGGAGCCTCAATCCGAATGACTGTGAGATAGCGGCACGAATGCTCCGCACGATGCGACGAAATGGCCGAAGTGGGAGAGCTGAATTGTCTGCAATATAGGACATAAGATAGAAAGGCATGACTAGCGCCCAACTAGGGTAGTTTTCGAAGAGGAGCAACTCGCAAGTGGCGAGCTCCGCAAGCCTTCTTCTCAAAAGCAAGAGGATCGGATGCCCTGTGTCCTGAGATAGAGCAAAGACTCCGTTTAACAACACGTCACACTATCTCGACAATGATTCGACTAGGCTGCAGGTTTCAACGCCGCTTCAGATCCGACATGACTCATCCACAAAATTGGGCTCTCGGTATTCCTGATGAACCACGAAAATACCTAGGAAAGGGTTCCGAATGAATCTTGGCGCACTTTCGTGTTCGTGCAATTTGGGGAATCGAGCCCTATACAAAGGTGAAAGCTTGTGGCGTACTAATTCAAGGCTTCGTCCAACAACAGTCCGAGTCTCCGATTTCGTCGAGCGAGAACGAATGGGCTATTCACAAAATACTCACCTGTCTTCGTTCCTAGTTTACGGAGGATGTTCTCGTCCTCAAGTATGTATGAAAGGACACGAAGGTGCCTCATGAGATATTCAGGGTCCACTGAGGTTTTAAGAGATTGAGTAAAACCGGGTCTGTACCATAGTGGAGTCAAATAAGGGTCAGAGTATCGCACATCTTTAGGTGGTGCGACCAAGAAACCCGTCTTCCCATCAAATAGGTATTCGGAGTTAGCCCATACATCGTTGGCAATGACAGGGACGCTCTTGGACATTGCTTCGATGAAAGCCATTGTCGGGGTTGAGTGGCAAGGCAGCAGAGCTAGATCCGAACTAGCCAAGTAGGCAAGTGCGTCGGCTCGGGCCAGCGGTTGCTCGAGCATCTCTATTTTGACCCCTAGAGCTCTTAGCTTGGCTACATACGACGCGGGACACCATGCCCTGATCACGACGGCTATCTTTCTCGCCAACTTGGGAGATGCTCGCGATAGGAGCTTCAGTAACAGCAAAACGTCTCTAGTACCCTTCACGTAGAAGTTAGACAAATTTTCGAGGTGGGAGCTTCTATGAGTGGTCATATGGCAGATTCTCACAAAACCATCAGACTCGCGCGGTTGTCGAGTCTTGACAGCCCAAGATGTCGCAGGGTAAACTACGTGAGACTTGTCAGTGGGAAAGCCGTTTCCAAGAACCTTCTGAGAGTTCTCTAAGGCTCTGTTGGACCAACAAAATAATCCCTTACACGACCGTTCCTGAAGCCGGCTACCGAGCCAAGGCGACGCTACTCCAGGGTCATAGTATCCAGTTAGCGCGGCGACATGTTCGCAGTCTGCAACCCACTTCTTCGATCTAGTTTGTACATGGTTCGCACAGTATGTGATGTCGGCGTATCGCTCGAGCTGGTCCCCACGACTAGTGTATTGGAAAGTCAGCTTTTCTAGTACCGGAGCAAGTAGGTTTGAAAGATTCCAGAAAGTAGCAGACGTCTGAACTGCCACATGAAATTGTCTCAGGATGCTTGGTACTCGCCGGTTGCTGCCTCTTGGAGCAACCACTCGCCACCCTGGAACTGGATAAGACTGGAAGTCTGCATAGTATGAGTGAAGTTTGAACCCTGGTTGTCGGGCCTTTAGATAAAGTAAGTTGACCGATGGTGACAAACAACTACCTGCTATGGCTATGCTTCGCTCACGCGCGTCCTCCGCGAGAAGACAGGGTTTCCTCATAAACGCGAACGTAGCCTTTTACCATCGAGTCGAGTCTGAACTTCTCGTCAAGTCTTCTATGGCCCTCGTCCCCGAGTTTCTGTCTCGTTGTCGGATCATCGGCAAGTTGAGCCAACTTGTTAGAGAGATCGATTTCGTCCCCCGTCCGGAACGTGATTCCGCTGGAACCTGCGACTTCATGTGCTGCGCCCGAATCAGAGACGATGAGAGGTAAGGAGTGGTCCATCGCCTCAAGCAGAACTATGCCAAAGGCTTCGTTTACCGAGGGAAAGCAGAAGATGTCAGCTGCAGAATATGCGGGGTGTAGGGAAGGCAGATATCTCCAGCTGGTCACTTGTCGCTCGAGGCCGAGGTGGCTAACCTCTCTGTGAAATGAGTTGGAGAGAGGCCCATCGCCAACGACTAGAAGCTTCATCTTCCTTCCTCTCTTGACCAATATTTCTAAGGCTCTCAAGAGGGTCATCGGATCTTTTGCAGGATGTAGGCGGCCTACGAAAAGTACTGCAAGTGTGTCCTCTTCAATTTTGAGCATTTTCCTTGACTGTTCGCGGGTAGGTTCCGAGAAGGAACAATGAGTAATCCCGTTATGTACGACTGAGGACTCTATGCCTAGAATCTGTTGAAGTGTGGAGCGAACGAAATTCGAAACCGAAGTCTTCGAACTCGCGAGTTTTGCTATAACTCGAACAGCTCCGAATTCTGCCGTGTAGGCGAGCTTGTCCCTGATCTTCGGTTCAAGCCACCATTGAGGAAACCCATGGAATGTCTCAACGATGGGAATTCGGTTTATCCCTTTTCTAAAAATCGGTATTGGTCCAAGACTTGCAACATTGCAATGAATCAAGTCATATCTCACCGAGAACAAGCGAGCCATGGCTGAGAGCCCTTGGTAGACCGAAGGCCTAGCAACCGCCCCGCGACCATTTGGTATTTCCATACTTGCTGGACAAAGGAGGTCTACGTCGAACCCATTCGCCTGCAATCCTTCACAAAGCGTGCTGGCGAACTGCTTCAAACCACCTCGAAAGTTTGAAACCAGGCCGATTCGCACTATTCTCTCCAAGCGATTTTGACGGAAACCGGCATGATTAGAGAATCACTGTTTGATTGAGATGTAGTCCAGACTCACGTATTGCGGCAATGAGGGTTGATTGTCTACGGCAAGGGTGAGCGTGTGCACGCCCTTTGATAGGGTGCCTTTGAAGACCGTTGCGTTGACCGCGGTGAACGTGCCATGGTATGTCAGTTGGGTGGTAGTTTTCCCGTCTAGCATTACCGATATTGGATTGGATGGAGCTCCATCCCAAATTCTGAGAGTAACATTGTAAGTCGCGTCTTGAGGTACTGCAAAATCTACCGATGCAGTTGCCACCTGGGTAGGACGAGTCGAATTCAACTCAAGACTGCTCCCTGATCGAGTCCAAGTACGAGCACTCCAATACCAACCTCCGCTCGATGAAAGGACGCTAGAGTAAGCTGGGATTATGACCAGATTGGGATTCCAGGCCGCCCGGTTGACCTCGTATACGTTTTTGCCAAGTGGCTGAAGAAACGTTAGGAAGAAGTTCGGCAGTGGGGCGGGGGAGTTGAAGTCCTCTATGTATACTATCGTCATGTTAGGAACCTGATTGAGTGGAAGACCTTCGAAGAAAATTCTTGAGACCTGTGCTGATTGATCGTCGGCGAATGGGGTTTCAAGTCCAGTCATTAGAAAGTCGAGCCTTCCGAGGTAAGTGTAGTGGTCGCCGAGGAAGGCGCCGACCCAAAAGCTGTTGTGTTCACCTATTCCAGGTTGGCCGGGAGGGTCGCTGACGATGAAGATCGCCTTTCTGACATCGATCGCTCCGGACGATTGGAGATAGTGCAGCGAGGCGGAGGCAGAATCCGAGATGAAACTGTTGTAGAATTGATGCCCGGTATTACCGTAGTAGAGAGTGCTCCCTCCTATCATTATCATGGATATCATAGCAATTCCTTTCAGTTGGCTGGTCAGCTTTTTGAGGGCCGCCAACCGTGGTATGGTGATCGCTGCGAGAAATGGTGTAGGCATAAGGATTATTGCCCGTTCAGAGAACGGAGTGATTGACTGATTCAGATATTGAGCGAAACCAATCCCGAGAGAGAGCAATAACCATGAGAAGGTCAGAGCGATTATGGGAGAGGATATGCGCATCAACTTAAGGTAGAAGATCATGACCACTGCGACAAGAGCAGCAAGACCAACTGGCCCTAAATAGAGAAACCAAGTGACCAGCGACATTGTTGGGATGGCGGGAAGCCTGCCCTGAAGAGGACTTGCAATCCACTGTTGCTGAAACCAAAAGATGACCGCGCCCGGTAAGAGGCTTAGACAGATAGTGGCTAGAATTGTTACGAATTTTCGGAAACTGACTAGACTTCGCCAGAGGCTGAGGATAAGAGCGAGAACCAACGTGGCCGAGATGAAAATCGCCGTTTCTACGTGGGCGAAGGTCGATAGAAGGATGATCCCTCCCAGCCCTGATGTCTTCGCCGCAAGTAGTCGTGGCCTGACCTCTGCCTGTGTTTGGAGGAATAACCACGTGCCACATAGCATTAGGACCAAACCTAACAAGTTCGCATGAAGGTCCGAACTGAGCCTAAGGAATCCGAACCACGTAGAACCCGCTCCCAACGCAATCAATGAGGCTTTAGTGTCATGCATCTCCTCCCTTACTAAGGCTACAATTATCAGCGTCCCGACTATCCATAGTGAAAGCGGGACTATGGCTTCGACCCAAAACGCATCGAGTCCGGCGACTGTAATCCAGCTTCCAATAGTCGGATAGAGGAAGTTGTAATAGCGTAGGCCAAACACAAAGGATACGGCTCCCGAAGCGGCTGCCGAGTGGATTCTCCAGATGTAGTACGGGGTATCCCAACCTAGCGGTAGCCCATCCGTCGAGTATCTAATGTAGAATAGAATCCATAGTCCAGTTATTGCTGCTATTGAAATGAAAGCCCAAATTGGGAGATAGTATCTCAAAAGCGCCCGTCTACCAAGTTCTTTTTCAGACATCTGAGACAGAAGACGAGCGCACCTGGGGTGCCGGCCTTCGCCGAGCAAGTCCCCTAGCAAGCCCTGCAACATAGGAAAAATGTATCAACGGGTAAGCTGCAGCATAAAGAAGCGTGTCTCCTTGTGGTCTCCTCGTCTTGGTAAGCGCAGCGGCAACATCAATACCCAAGTAAATTGCTAGCGTTGATACTAGCAATATGTCCAAAGGGAAGGCGGTCCAGATCGCGAGGCTAAGGATCACTAGGGAAACCAGTACGAGCAGTAGTGTGGGGAAGGTAATAGCTCCCCGGTCTCTCTTCATAGCCATCCCGCGTCCCATTCCATAATCAAACATCCATCGCAAGAATTGGCCGATCGAGTTTCGGTGGTGGTGGTATACGACTGCTTTGGGAGTATATGCAAGTCTCAATCCTCCACGGCGGATGCGGGCGTTGAGACACGAATCTTCACAATATCTGAGTGATTCATCAAACCCGCCAGAGAGTTTGAAAACTTTCGAGGAATACATGGCGTTACAGGAGGGCAGACTTTTGGCGGTCTCGGGATGGGTACCATCGAAGAACTCGATTGATCCTGCACTCCCTAGTCGGGTCCCTAGTGCCCCGTGCAAAGCGTTTAGCATGCCTCTCTCGTGAGGAATGTCCGTGAAAACCGTCTTTCCTCCCACTGCGCCAACATTGTGTTTCCAGTTTTCGGGATTGACAAGAGCTCCTATCCAATCTGGCTCTGCGATACAATCAGAGTCTGTGAAAGCGAGAAAATCGCCACTAGCTGCCCCGGCGCCTTTGTTTCGTCCTCTCGCGGGTGTAGAAGCAGACTCGTCTACTATTAGTTTGAAATTCGCTCGGTTGCCCGCTGCTCTCAACGCCTGCGAGGTCGTTCCATCGGTTGATCCAGCGTCTACGAGAATCACCTCGACATTCGGGTAGTTCTGAGAAGTTACGGATCGAACACACTCAGCAATGGTTTCAGCCGAGTTGAAGCAGGTGACTATTACGGATATCCGGGGATTAGCAAACTCCAACTTGACTAAGGCGCTTCCAGATTCCGTGCTGATCGGACACCTGGAAAACGCCTAAGCATTAAGGCAACGTGTTTGGTAAAGTCCTGGGCTTCCCTTAGATGGCTACGTCTGGTTGGGACCTGTTCAACTTGAACTGGAAAGATTGAGATGCCTTTCTCCTTAAGCTCAATCAGAAGTTCTGTCGTGAATTGCATTCCATCCTCAGTCAGTTTCAGCATTGCAAGAGCACTCCGATGAATCGCCCTAAAACCGCACTGGACATCGCTCAGCCGCTCACTATACAGGGTGTTGAAGAACCTCGCGAGCAAGACGTTTCCTAGAAACCTCCGTATTCTCATTCCATGCGGATAGCTGTGAATTCGAACCCCGAGAGCAGCCAAGTGCGATCCGACTTCAACCGGTTGCACCATTTTGGGAAGATCACCTGGCCAGTGGCCACCATCCGCATCCATTGTCACAACAATGTCTCCCTTGGCTTCGGACATGCCCCTTCGAGTGGCGACTCCATACCCTTTGTGAGGTTCAAAGATTACCCTGGCCCCTTTCCTGATTGCCACCTCAGCGGTGCTGTCGTGCGACCCGTTATCGACAACTATTACTTCGGTTTCGGGCAGTCGGTCAAATGGTATCTGGTCCAAGACTCTACCAATGCTTTCCTCTTCATTGAGTGCCGGGATAATTATTGAAACCCTCAGCCTAGACCACCTTACAGCCCCGATGTGTCGCGGGGGCTTGGGCCCTATTATTTGGTTGGTTGGAACCCGATATATCGTGGTCTCACGACTGGTCGTCTAAATAAGACGGAACAGTTCAGTCGGTGATTATTGAGTGCCGCAGTGACAAGGGGGGAGAATGGTCGGAACAGTTTCCGTTAATCAATTGACAGCATTCGTTTCCGACATCACGGACCGGAACCATCTCGAATGCTTGAGTTTGCATACCTGTTTCCGCTTCGCGGCGGCCAACCTCTAGAGGCCGGTAGTCACTGCCCCTTCTGTTGAGAACGAGCTCCCACACTCCTTGAAAGGTTCATCGATTTCAGCGTGAGGACTCCGAATCCGGCCAACGAGAGGAAGAGCACCCACACGCCTTCCGTTAGTACTATCAGACCAATGCCGATCGCGAAAATAGCCAAAACTGTTTCCGCAATGGCGATTCTGTCATGCTGGACATCACGGAAGTACTGCCTACTCCTCTCATTACTTTCGACTCCACTTTTGGGTGTTCGGAAAAAGAACCCCGGTCTTCCTCTGAGTCCTTGCAAGAAGCCGATGCAGATCGCGGTTGTCATGCATGACGTCGTGTAGGAAATAAGAGGGAGAAGAAGTAGGTTTTTCGCAGTCATTATCTTCTGCACATTGAGCGCGTAAGCCCCTGAAAGGAAGAAGGAGAATAAGGGCAATGTCACTATGATAACGTAAGCCGGGCTAGAGAATATCGAGTTTGCAGGCGCACTGAACCCAAGGACAAGTCCAAGAGCAGAGACGAAGGTGACCACGATCCAACTGAGGGCTGAGAAAGGTCCTAACAGGAAAAGTAGCAAAGCGACTCTCCTCCAAGGGGAGAGTTTGCGAGATCCAAGGATCTTTCGCCAGTTTGATCGGGCACACTTGGTCCACCCCTGCGCCACTCTTGCAGCTTGCTTCTTCCAAACCTCAAGGTTCGAGGGGTCTTCGCCAAAGACCTTCACATCACTTAGATAGACACCTCGCCATCCAGCGGAGTATATCCTGCAGGAGAGGTCGGCGTCGTCCACTATTGAGTCGTTTGTCCAAAACCCGACCTCTCTGAGAATAGCTAGCGACATCAGTGTAAAGCCTCCTTGAAATGAGTAAGGAGCGTCCAAAGTATACGACCCCATCTTCGTTATGGTATCTCCTTGGTCCTGAGATAGTGCAAACAGCCTTGTGATCAGGTTTTGTTCGCGGTTGTAGTGGCCGACCCGGAATGACACGAACGCTATTCTGGGATCTAATCGAAAAGCTGCTAGTCCTCGGGACAATGAAGCGGGTGTGACTGTCGAATCCGCGTCTAGAAGGAGGACGTATTCGCCTCTCAAGAGAGAGGCAGCGTGGTTCAATGCGCCGCTCTTGAATCCCTCCCTGTTGTTTCGCCTTGATACGAGAGCGACGATACCCGAAGAATTCAGCTCCCCTATTTTCTCGTCTATTACGCTCCTCGTGTCATCTGTAGAGTCGTCGGCAACAATAACCTGAATTTTTCCAGCTGGATAGTCCAGATACTTGATTGCATCAAGGGTTCGCCCGATCACGAACTTCTCGTTGTATGAGGCGATTAGAACTGAAACAAGAGGCAAATTCTCTCTCGGAAGATCGATATTACCCAGGATTCTAGGGTATCGCAGCGAGCTAACGAATAGGATGACAGTGTAGTAGGAAGACAGCAGAACTGGAATGCTGAAAGCCAGCGAGATGGATGTGATGATAATCCACGGTTCGATCACAAACCATCTGCGACGAACCAGCGAGTCATGGGGGTTCTTATGGTTGGCGAAAGACTTCAGAAGTAAAGAACCGTTCGCAATGCGCAAAGATTACGGCTGCTTTCGCCATCTCATTCAAACTAGAAGTGCCCCGTATTAGGTGGACCCGCCCGGAATCTGTGCCAGACTACAAACTGTCTCTGAGAAGAATGTGACATGTTTTCGAGGTCTCGTGACGGGAGGAGGAGCGGAAGGTAGGAGGATTCGAGGCTCGTGGTGGGCTACTCAACCTGAATAGGTCGTGTGGGTCTCTTCTCGTCGCTCTTGGTGAAGCGGACTTCAAGGACTCCATTCTTGTAGGTGGCTTTGGCCGTTCGAGGGTCAACCAAGTGTGGCAGTTCGAGTTCTTTGAAGTATCGTCTCTTGGCAGATTCCACAGCTATCTTCAGCGCCCTGTCGGTCGATTCGAGCTTGATGTGTTCCTTCTCTACTCCTGGAAGCTCTGTTACAACAATCACTTCGTTACCCTCTTGTAAAACATCCACGAGTGGTTCACGTTCTTCCTTCACTAGCGGCCCTCGAGAGGTGGGTTCGACGTTGCCGAACTCCCTGATTACTGGCTTGCCATCCTCTCCAACGGACATTGAGAATCCGTATACGAAGGGTTGTGGTCCTTCACTTGCCTTGGGCATCTCTACTGCTTTCCGCATCATCTCGTCCATCAAGCGGTCCATTCGGTCCATTTCTTCGAAGATGTCGAACCACCAGCCCGACCGCCGCGTACGCTTCTTTCGGGTAGAGTCTCTGCTGTGAGCCAAAGTAGACTGCTCGAGAATATTCCGGGACGTATATTGGAGTTTTGTTGGGAAATTACCATGGCAATTTTGCGTTTGAGCAGCGCGCAGAGTGGGGGTTATCTGAGCTTCTGGTGGTTGAACGCTCCGTTCTGAACTCTGGAGTTAAGCCCTCGACGCTATCTTAACATACACGGGAAGGCCTAACAGTGTCCACGAAGGGGTCGGGTTTATTTGGGAAGGGCCGGGGTCGCTGTTGCGATACTAACAGTTCTAACGGTCACGACGTTCGGAGTTGGACAAGCCTTGTCATTTGAGTCAAGTGTTCCAGTCAAAGGAGTCATCGATGGATGGATCACTTTCCACCAGACACCTCTGAATCTTGTGATTAACGATGCGACGACGTGGGCTCGAGTGTGGAATGCTAGCTTCTGCCCCGACGCCTGCACGTATGTGTCTCTTCCACGAATCGACTTCTCAAACACTACGGTACTAGCGGTGTTCGCTGGACCTCCACTTGACCCGGGCGTAATAATCAGTCCCCATGTCAGCCGCAATCTTCTGGGCCTGCTCGTCGAATCAACAGTAACAATATCGGGACGCGGCTGCGTATACTTCGGTCCGCTGTATGTTCCCGGCGAGGGTGTCAAAGTTACCATCGTATCGATCCAGAAAACCACTCTACCAGTAACCTTTGCCACGCGAACAATCGTAAAGGATTGCCGTATATAGGCCAGGAAACACCAAGGCACCATTGCGCCGGACCGTATGCGTCCTTTACGGGGATCCTATCATGATTGTCCAGGTCCTCCGATGGCATCTTCGAGAATGCTCATACCCAGTCAGTTGGTAACTAAGGCGATGATACTGACCCGTCTCCCCTTTTTTGTTTTCCATTATCCGGCAATAGGATGCCTATTCGGTCACTAGTCCTATAATGCGAGGCGACCCTACGTGTCGTTTGGCACCTAAAATTGCGGCGGCGATTTCCGGACCGTATTGGAGTTTGCTCTACAACGGAAGCTAGGCTAGATCATTCGTTTGACGAGGCGGTTGATGTCTTCGCCCCTGTAGCCAAGCTCTCCACCATCAGTTGCAGCCCGTCTCGTGCTTCGTTTGAAGCCGCCTCTTGGAGGATGAAGTCTGAATCTTGGTTTCACTCCTGCAAGCCACAGATCTTTTACCCCGATCTCTCCAGCGACGACTGACCTCGCAAGCTCCGCAATATTCTCCTTCCTGAAGAATACCTTGGCGAACTCGTCGTCGAATTCCTTGTTTCCCTCTCTCTCCCCTCTCTTCCGCAGCAAGTTCTCCAACACTTCCGGGTTAACCTGCCCCCAAGCGACCAGGTTCTTGGCTGTCCGCAACATGCCTAGGGTCGATGGGCTGCTTTCTAGGAGCCGTGCGCGGAAGGTACTCTCCATCTTCAAAGTCTCCATCGTTTTCCTAATGTCAGGGTTATCTGTTGCTGTTCCACGGATGCGTACCGCGAGGATAACCGGCTGTTTGGCAGACTCTGCCAATCTTATGCCACCCAGTCCTGTTGCGTAACCACATTGTAGGTCTGCACTAAGGCATCGAACACTGCAAGCGCGGAGGAGGTAAGTGTCGATGTGGACCCGTAGGTTCGGGTCCAGCAGTCCTTGACCCCGGCCAGCCTCAAGACCTGCTTCGGTATCTCCCCCGCAACAAGCCCGAGTCCTCTGGGGCTTGGAAGAACGTGCACTCTTACACTGCCGCACTTCCCGACAACGCTGAATGGTACGGTGTGGGCTCTGCCGCAACGGCATTCCCAGCTTCCACATCCACGGCGCACAGGAACAACGTTCAGCTTTGCCTGTATAGTCCCCTTGTCGATGGCAGTTCGTACCTGCCGGGCCTTCCCCTCTCCAACACCAATGTAACCATCCCCGTTCCCAACAGCGACGATTGCTCGGAATCTTGACCTTTCACCAGCGTCAGTCTGTTTCTGGACAAACCCAATCCCCAAGACCTCTTGTTGAATGTTCGGCAGAAGCGTGTCAACGATCTCTGGCTCCTTGATCCTCATGCCCTGGGTGAAGATCTCTTCCATTGAGACTATCTCGCCTGCTTGGACGAGCTTTCCAAGCTTTGTCTTTGGAACCCATCCTACCTCTTGACCAGGCCTCTGACCGCCTCCCTGGTAGGGTCTCTGGCTCATGCTTTCGCCTCAATCGGAGCAGACTGAATCTGTTGTCTGACTTGTTCGAAATGGTTGGAGAGTTCTTCAGGTTTCAAACCGCGTTTCAAATAACCGCTGAACGTTTTCCGGTACAAGTCTGTTTCACCTGAAAGCTTCTTCGCATACTCGGAAATGTGGGCTCCACCAATCCGTTCCTTAGCAGGAAGTGGACCGTCGGAGTGTGGAACCTGGAGCCCGGCATCGGAGAGTCCCTTCAAGACGGCAAACAGCTTGGAACCCTTAGTTGAAGACTTCAAGCCAATGTCAAGCACGGCCTCCTTGACTCCTTTCGCCAAGGCGCGACGCGCGGCTAGCGCCCCGGTTAGGTATGCGGACGGAATATTTCCTGTCGCTCCCTTCCATCCCATTTTGGCGAGCTCCTTAGAGGATGCTGCGGCTCGCACGATGTCGCCACGAAGCTCGGCGTCTGTGATCTGGACGTAAACATACTTGTTGGTTACCCGAACAACGGCTCTCGGTTTTCCCGAGCGGACAAGGGCTCGACGGAGCTTGTAGTCTGTCCTACCCTCTCTTCTGCGCCTGAACGGAACTGAGTATCGAGGGCCATCAGCCATCGTCTAACGCTTCCTCTGCAGCTGGTGGGCCTTTACATACTCATCGACGTGTGATCGGCTTCGGAACGCCCCTCCTTTCGACATGCCCAAGAGAAGCTTGTAGCTGGCCGGTGCCAATTGTCTCTTGTCTCTCAAGAATCGAAGGTGTCGTCGGATCGCTCTGATCTTCAGGACCCAGGCGTCCTTGCCCTGCTTCTGTCCGCCTTTTCGGCTTCCAGCTTTCTTTCGTCGGCCTGATTTCATTCGGTGGCGGCCTCTGCTGACTCCTTTCTTCTGAAGCAGTCGAATCCTGCCGCTATCGATTAGCGACTTGACTTCCTGGCGTGTAATTGCGGACTCGACTCTGGTTGTTTCTTCTGGGTCTATCCAGATTCTGCTCTTGCCGGAGCCGAGAAGGCTGGCTGCGAGCCGTTTCTGGTTTTTCAGGCTCACTTGTCTTATTCCTCCTCGTTAGCTTCGTCCTTCGGTGACTCCTTCATTGTCCCTGGCTGTGGGTCTTCCTCTGCTGCTTCCTCCGTCTCGCTTGGGGTAGGTGGGATTTGCGTTTGTTCGGAGCTTGGAGCCTCTTCTGTAATTGGCTCTTCGGTTGTGACTGGTTTCTCTTCTTGCTTGCCTGGGTTGGCGATGTGGAAGTTTCGGTGGCGTATCTCTTCGAGGAGGGGTAGTCTCTTTCGTTCTCCGACTCGGGCGGAGATTCTGATGATGTGGATCTTGGGGTCGAGTCCTTCGAGCTCTGACAGTCTGTGGATGAGACGTTCTTGTAGTCCTCGCGGATGGAGACCTCTCGTTGCCGCTGCCGTCCCGTATCCGACCTTGACTTTGGGGGGCCAGCCTGCTTCTTCCTTCCTGATCTTGCTGGTGACTCCGCGGGCTCGCCTCCATGCTGGCTTTACGCGCTTGTACCGCCAGCTTTCTTGCCGGTTGAACGCGTGCTTGCTCATATTCGCCATTTTACTTCACTTTCCCTGGTCCAACGGGCGTCTCGAGACTGGTCTTCGTGTCTATGTAGATGCCGTCTAGGAAGACTCGGAGGTCTTTCTTCTTGATCTTCGTCGAGTTCTGGATGTTGGCTGCGGTCTGGCTTACGGCCTTAATGTCGATTCCCTCAACGGTGATGTCGTCTCCTTTGACAGCGACTTTTACGCCGTCAAGTATCTGGGCGGATCTGGGTGTCTTTTCCCCGGTAAAGTTCTCAACTTTGAGTACTTTGGCTTTTTCGTCAACCTTCACGGTGACTGGGAAGTGGGCGTATACGGTTCTGAGATTGTACCTGTAGCCCTTGGTTACGCCTCTGATCATGTTTCGGATATGGGCTGCCGCTGTTCCCAGCATTCCTATCTCTCGCTTGCGGGGCCAGGTGACTGTAACCTGCACTTCTCGACCGCTTTGGGTGATAGTTACCGGTAGGTGGGATAGATCTTCTTTCAGCGTTCCCCGGGGGCCTTTGACCTTCACGGTCTTCGCGTCAACTTCCACTGTGACGTCGTCGGGAACTTGAATCGTGCGTTGAAGACTTTCGAAGCGCGCCATATTATTCACCTAGTAAACGTAGCCCAGGAGTAGGCCGCCGGATGCCATCTCTCTTGCTTCCTTGTGTGCGACGACGCCCTTCGGTGTTGTTACGATTAGGATTCCGACGTCTCTGGAGGGCAGGTATCGTTTGCCCCACTTCTCGTATTCTATTACGGTGGAAGAGAATCTGGGACGGACGCTGCCGCAGTTGTTGACCCTGCCTAGGAGTTGGATCTTGAACTTTCCACCTCGACCGTCGTCTACGAACTCGAACTCGCCAACGTATCCGTATTTTTGCATCACCCGCAATACTTGTCCCATTAGCTTCGAGGCGGGGTAGACGATGCAGTCGTGTTTGTGCCTCCGCTCGTTGTTGAGTATGGCTGAGAACATGTTTGAGATTGGTTCCATCGTGTGATCACATGTATTTCTTGAATCCGAGGCCGACTGCGACTTCTCTAAAGCACTGTCTGCAGAAGTTCAGCCCGTACTTTCTGACTATCGGCCCGTATTGGCCGCAGCGTTTGCATGGTCTGGCCCCTTTTCCGTATTTCCGGACTTTTCTCGGTTTTATCTTGGCCATCTTGATTGTCAGCTTCCTATTTGTGTTCTGAAGTTGTCCTGGATGAACTGGATAGCCTCCTTCTTCGAGACGTAATGATGTTTCCCGATCTTTGCCGGACGGATTGAACGACGTCTCAACCGGTACCCTGGCCGCTCTAGGGTGACGTGGACGGTGGCGCCGAAGATGCCTAGCTCAGGTACGTACCTTGTACCGGGTATTTCGATGTGTTCTTTGATTCCAAACGAGAAATTGCCATAGTCGTCGAAGCAGGAGTCGTTGACCTTGTTCGAGACTGCATCGAGAGCCCGAGTAAGGAACTGGCCCGCGTCATCGCGCCGCAACGTTACGACAGTGGCTATGGGTTCGCCTTTGCGGATTCCCCAGTCCTTGATCGCTTTCTTCGCAAGTTTGGTGGTTGGGGTCTTGTTGGTGAGCTGGTTGAGCACTTTCTTCGCCTTCTCCAATGGCTCGC
>Ga0209802_1000869_pt1 | contig 23195 bp, 18 predicted proteins | sample GraSoiAngelo_129_FD_185886 | JGI IMG/M metagenome (GOLD analysis project Ga0209802, IMG submission 185886) | Grasslands soil microbial communities from the Angelo Coastal Reserve, California, USA - 14_0927_12_40cm (SPAdes) (version 2) | ecosystem: Environmental > Terrestrial > Soil > Grasslands ... | reverse complement strand
AAGCATCAACTCGACCCCGCCAACACCCTCAACCCCGCTCGCTTCCTCGCTGGCATCTGACTGATCCTCTGTTGTTTTTGACGGCGTCTTTAATGATCGCTGGAAAGATACCTATGCTGCAGCTTCCTTTGCCCGAGCTGCAGGTTCCTTTGTCTGAGCCACAGGTTCCTTTGCCTGCAGCTCAGGCGGCACCACTGGGGCATTTGGAGGCAATCGAGGCTTACGTTGTCGCGTACTACTATGCGGCGTTGACGAATTGGTTCTGCCAAATCCATCTCGCCTCCATCGAGCAGGTCGCGGACGACGAAGTGGTGAAGTGGATCCTCGACGCAAGCTGCAGAGACTTTCTCCTGCTGGACAGCCGACTTGGTGAACTTGAGCCGAAGGAAATCCAGGCGAATTCCAATGCGGATTTGTATCAGCAAACGCGCGACGTGTGGCGAGATTGGATCAAGGACTGGACAACCATCTCCCAAGCGAAATCAGCACACAGGCTAGTAGCTCGTAACGCGTTTACCCGGAGAAGCGGCCTAGGCTGGTACGCAAGGGACACCTACGGGCGAAAAATCTTCCGATTCTTCTGCCGCGCCGTTTCGAGGTCGTCCGTTTGCTTCTTCTGACGTTCGGCTTCTCTTTGCGGGCCCTCTTGCTCCTCTAGTTTCACAGCTTCCGCAATGGCGAGCTCCGCTTCTGCATTGACTCGCTTGGAATAAATGGTGAGCCCCAAACGATCGGTGAAGGTAGAACGGATAAGATTGAAGGAATACTGCGCATCCTCCCAAGACGCAACAGGTTTTTGCCGCACATCATACCGGTCGATCTCGGAGTCCATCACCAGCATGATATTTGTCGCCGGGCCGTATTTCGCCGCAATGGACTTCACCATGTCCTCCGCAGTCAGCCCTTCCGTAGAAGCTCGATCGTAAGTTACGGAAATCTTGTAGAGCTCGCCGTTGTAGAAGGACAGGAGAATTTGTTCGACGGTGTCCGATTGGAACGAAGCCCCAGGAAGGTTCGGCGGCCACCAAGTCAGTTCCTGAATCAGCGCTGGACGGCCATGAATCACCTTGACATCGGCCATCTTTTGGTCAGTACGCTCCAGCACTCTGCTCAAGTTCATTCCAATGCTAAAGTGCCGATACTTGGAAAGATCCTGTGCACGGAGCAATGGCGCCGCGAAGAGCAGGACAACAAGACAAAGAATCGAAGTGCGTATAGTTTTCATTTTCATTTCTCCTACTAACTCCTAAGAACTTGAAATCAGAGCCCCATCTGCTTTGCGGCCATTTCTCCGTTTGGCACAGCAGGCATTCTCAAAACAATATCCTTTGCAGGGACCAGGCCAACGCCTTGTTGGATGAGCCCAGATTGCGCGGAAACAGTCACATAGCAAACTTCCAAGAAACGCTTCGAGGCCACCGATGTCACTCGGGTGATTTCCAAGAAATTAAATTTCTCGGACTTGAGTCTCGCCAGGATTTCCTTGATTGCCCTGCGGACCATCTTTTCTTCGTCAAGACCGAAGACCGTCGCTCGGATTTCACGAGCCAAGCGAAGGAAGGTCCAATTCGCACCCTCGATGTTTCGAGCCTGTGTAGTGCGATCAAGATTCTTGACGACTCTCCACCCCGGCAAGAAGACTTCACTCTCGACCGCCAAGCCTGCGGGCAAAAGCGTGTTCTCTCTGATGAGAATGGTTCCAGATGTGTTGTTGGCTGACATTGGAGTGGCCTGCGACGGAACTGCATGACAGCTTGAAAGCGGCTCGCAACCTTACATGCGAGCAACGACGTTCGAGGCGATGCTCGAGCTTGGGCCGAATCCCTGCACCTTCACGTGCCGAGGCTCTTAGAGCTGACGGGCGTAAACCCTTCTGCCGTTCACATAAGCGGTGAGCATAGTTAGAAGCGCTGCGCCAATCACTGCAACGAAGGTTGTGACGATTGCCCCACCGTAGCCATGAAAGCCCGCCGAGCGCATCAGGAATCCGCCGGCTACCGCGCCAGCAGCCCCCATGAGGAGGTCCATGATCACCCCATATCCATCACCCTGAAGAGCCCTTCCTGCCCCCCAGCCAACCACTGCGCCAACGAAAACCCATGCGAGTAAGTACATACATTCCTCCTTGCCTAGTCGATTCTCGCGCTGGGGGCGGACCTGGTCCGCCCCCACGTAACGAAGCGTCCTATCGGCCTCAGGCCGCCACAGCGGCGACGGGCTTTTGGATCGTTGAATTGAGGACTTCGTACGTCTGTACCCGAGGCGCACCCTCAACCACGGACGTCAGCATCTTCGTCACTTCTGGGTAAGCTGTGCGGTTGTAGGCTTCCGCATGTTCCGCGGTCTCCCACAAACTGAAGGCATGAACTTCCTTACCGCTCGGATATAGGAAGGTGATTTCGTCGAGGAACCCCGCCTGCTTGCGCAGCAGGGGAATCACTTCGCACTCAATTTTCTTCTTGAATTCCGCTGCGCCATTAATCTTCAAGTGCATCGATACTTTGCGTGCAAACATGTCAACCTCCTTGGTTGGCTGGCCAAGGGGGGATTCAGATAACTTGCTTTGGTATAGACAATCTGAAAGCTCCCTCAGTTGCTTAACCATAATAGGTTAATTCACTTGACTTGTCAAGCGCAATCTGAGACCATTATCCAGGCTTAATCAGATACAGTTAATCGAGCGAAACCCGATGGACGTCAGTTTGGTGATCAGACAGCGGCTGGAAGAACTGGGGCTGGAGCAGCGGGATCTGGCGGCCGCCGCCGAGGTCACGGAGTCCTACATTTCGCAGCTCCTGACCGGCAAAAAATTGCCCCCGGAACCGGGCCGGACAGACATCTACGACAAGATGGGGAAATTCTTGAAACTGTCCACCGGCAAGCTGACCAAGCTGGCGGACCATCAGCGCAAGGAAGTATTAAAGCGAAATCTGGAGGACCCACCCAAGCCTTTGTTCAGAGAAGTTCGAGAGTTGATTCTCCGCAAGTGCGCGCCCGGCAAGGAAAAACAAGTACGCGTGATTTTTGAGAAGCAACCCTTCGGCGAACTCGAGCGCCTCGTCACACAAAAGCTATTGGACGTGGTCAAGAGAGTTGCCAGAGACGAATTGTCAAGTGAAACCTGGCTCCACTCGGTGGCGCGACTCAGCGGCAGAAGCTACGAAGCGATGCGCGTCAGCATCCTCGAGTTCCTGGACGCCGATGCCTTCAACCTGTCGGTTGAAAACTGCGTTTCCTTCCTGGATCCGTTGATTGAATCCTGGGATATCGATCTCGCGACCTTCGGCATGGAGATCGTTTTGAATCGCAGACTCATTCCGGGTTACGCAAAGAAATTCGAGTTTGTCGAAAGCGAATCTCCCCAATCTGCGGAAGAGCCGGGACTCAAGGAATTCCTTCGGCACCAGTCTGTGAGCGGTGATGCAACCGAGGAAGAAATCGAGTTCCTGAAGAGGTTGAGGTTCAACGGCAAGCACCCAATGCCCCTTTACTATTACCGGGAATTGCAGAACCTCAGAGACCCGCTTCATTTTCGCGCGCTTGTCACCGGGACCATGCGAAAAAAGACAACGGGCCAGTCCCAGCCGGCAGGGTCAGTCGCCCCGATGCATAAATACCTCGAGGCCGATGGCATCGAGAAACAGATGCAGCTGAACAGCAGGAAAAGAGCAATACTGCGCTGGGCTGGGCGCCGAGGCAGTCCGGTCAAAAAGCAAAAAGGAAAGTCCTAGAAAGTTTCGCCGGCGAGAAGGAAGAGGCTCTTATGACCGAGAACGTCAATGTCCAGTACGTTGGTTTCCATGCCAAAGCGCTCGTGCGTGAGTACCGGTTCCTCGTCCGGCAGGCCTTGAACGAGACCTGCGAATTTACCCTCACCATTGTGAACGAGGCATTCAATTCCCGGCGTGTGCGCTATCAAGACGCCCCCGAGATCTGCTCTCTGAAGCTCCACCGTGAGCTGGCTGCTTTCGCAAACCATCCCCCACAAACGCATTACCGTATCAGCGAGATCGAGCTGGACGAGTACCGCGGCTCCCACGCGCCAAAGGCTGCGGGATACCCTTATAAGCCTAAGGCTACGCAAGACCTCTAGCGCCGCTATGGGCGCCGCCCCTCCGCTCAGTCACCTGTAGTGGCGGGTCGGAATTTGTCCTGAGCGCAGTCGAAGGAGACCCGTGCCTTTGTCTTCTTGCCGTGGCGGATCGTGGGTGGTGTAGGCTAATTCCTAAGCGGAACACGTTAGGCGCGTAGCTCTTATAGGTCGTTTCGAGTTCGCGGCCGCTTCAGCTTCTAGTGCGCTCTCGAAGTGCCCCGCCTCCTCGGTCAAAATAAACCAGAATCGCTGTTTGGCAGAGCTAACTCTTGCACCCCTTCTGTCGTCAATACTCTCAGCAGACTCGAAACCAGGGTGCGCCTTGCGACCATCTCCTGACCCTTTTCCGTACCTGGGAATCCGTTTTGGAGACTTGTAGTGTGCCATCCGTCGTGCAGCAAGCATTCTTGGGTCCTGCGGCCGGTTCTTCTCGTCATTCTGGGGCCTTCTCTCTCGACTCCGGCAGGTCCTCCTGGCAAAGATCCTGTCACATTCATCAATCTCCACATCCCGCGCCTGGAGCACCGCCCAGCGATCACCGACTTTCTTACGATGCAGCCTTCTCCTGCGTTCGCCGGCAAGATGCTCAAGGTCGAAGGCTTCATGCAACGCGATCCCAAGGATGGGTCGCCCATCTCTCAAAAAACCGAAGTCTACCTCGGCTACACCAATCAAAATCTCTATGTCGTCTGTGTTTGTTTTGATTCGGAGCCGAACAAAATTCGCGCTCATATGGTCCGGCGCGAACAGATCAATGACGACGATCAATTCGGCTTCGTCCTGGATACCTTCAGCGACCGCAAAAACGCTCTCTTCTTTTACACGAATCCCTTAGGCGTTCAGCAGGACGGCATCTGGAACGATTTTCAGGAGCCGGATTATTCCTACGACATGCTCTGGAACTCACAAGGCAGGATCACGCCACAGGGTTTTGTGGTCTGGTTCGAAATTCCCTTCCGCTCGCTCCGCTTTCCCCGCAATCCGGAACAGACCTGGGGCCTCTTTTTTGAGCGTGACATCCGTCGTAACTTTGAATTCTCCTTCTACCCGCACATTAGCAGTAATACCCAGGGCTGGCTCACTCAGGAAACGCACGCGGATGGCCTCAAAGATATTTCTCCCGGCCGCAACATGCAGTTTGTTCCCTATGGTTCGCTGCGCTCGTTCCACGGCCTGGACGATCGTCCCGGCGGCGTCCCTCATTTCTTCGGAAAAAGCTTCGAACCCCGTGCCGGTCTCGATTCCAAAATCGTCCTCAAGGATTCCTTTGTCTTCGACGCAACTGTGAATCCTGATTTTGCCCAGGTCGAATCCGACGAGCCTCAAGTCACCATCAATCAGCGTTTCGAAGTTTTTTTCCCGGAAAAGCGTCCGTTCTTTCTCGAAAACTCAGGCTACTTCGGCACGCCCATCAATCTTGTCTTCACGCGCCGCATCGCCGACCCGGACTACGGCTTCCGCTTTACCGGCAAACAGGGTCCCTGGTCCATTGGCGCCTTCTTCGCAGACGATAAATCTCCGGGTGACTCCGTTGCTCCGGCTGACCCTCTCTCGGGCGCCAAAGCCTATTTCGGTGTGCTTCGCGTGAATCACGATATCGGCAAACAATCAACCATCGGCCTCATCTATACCGACCGCGAGCTGGCTACCGTGCCCAACACCGCTTGCACTGACAATCGTTGTATCGTCGGCTCCAACCGTGTCGGAGGCGTCGACGCAAAGATCACCTTCAGCCCCACCTGGTACGCCACTGCGCAAGCGCTCGTCAGTTCCACCGATTTCAACAACGGTTTCCACAAGGGCGGGCCTGACTTGTGGGAATACGTGGAGCACAGCACGCGCAAGGTCGAATACAACGTGTTGTACCAGGACACTTCAGAGGGTTTCCAGACCGAGACCGGGTTCTTTCGCCGCCCCGACATTCGCCGGTTCAGCCAGTTTGCTCTCTACCGCTTTCGTCCCGAAGGCAAGCATCTCGTCTGGCATGGTCCCAGCCTCTTCACCATCAACAACTGGGATCACAAGGGCACGCGTCTCGAATGGTTTGCCAACGCCAATTACCGTTTCCAGTTTCAGCGCCAGAGCTTTCTCGGCTTCTTCGGCAATCTCGGCCACGAGCGCCTTCGCCCCTCCGACTTCAGCGCTCTTCCTGATAATCGCGACTTCGCTCACCGTCATACCGGTTTCTTCTTTCAATCCGGTTTTTTCAAGCAGGTCTCCCTGAACGGCGAGATTGGCTGGGGAACGGACACCAACTTCGACCCTGCGCTTGGTCCTCCTGTTCTCGCAAACTCCAGCTACGCGCAGATTTACCTCACATTGCGCCCGACGGGAAAACTGACCATTGACAACACCTACCTGCTCACCCGCCTTCGTAGCCTCAACCAGGGTCCCGGCATCTTCGATAATCACATCATCCGTTCGAAATGGAACTACCAGTTCACGCGCGAATTCTCCCTTCGCTTCATCGGGCAATACGCGGCAGTCCTTGCCAACCAGAATCTCACTTCGCTCCAAACCACCAAAAACTTCAACGCCGACCTGCTCTTCACCTATCTTCTCCATCCCGGCACTGCCGTGTACGTCGGTTACAACTCAAACCTGCAGAACCTCGATCCCAGCCTCAGTCAGGATTCCAACGGCAACCTCCTTCACATTCCCAATCGCTTTCTCAATGATGGCCGCCAGATTTTCGTCAAAGTCTCCTATCTCTTCCGCTTTTAGTCCACGCCCCCAGTCTTCCCTTGAAGGAGCACCATTCCCCTTTCCGCCGGCCACTTCGTCAGGTGGAGCATTCTGTGCTAATCCATATGCAAATTACGCATTAATTATACATGTGAGGTACTTGGCTGGCAGAGCCCGGTTGCGCAACTACAAACCCACTTGGTCGGCTTCGGGGGAGCGGGTAGCGGGTCCTTGACCGCTCTCTAGCGCGCGGTTGCCCTACACTTTCACGTCTGCATTCGCGTTCTAGCTTTCCTTCCCTCCACCCCAAGACCTGCCCCGCTATCCCGCAGTTCCCCCGCCCCCAGTGAACTCTACCCCTGTGTTTTCTTTCTCTTACGCGCCCCTTCGAACGGATGTGCCCTCCTGCTAAATACTAGTACTATAAATAGAATTGACAGGACAAATAATTTGAGATATCATGGGTCGTGAATTCTCGACTCCACTCCCGCCGCGCCGCTCCTCTCCTCCACCGCCGTCACCGTGACGAAAATCCCATCACGGTAACCCCTTTAGTACTCTGCGCCTTCGCGCGTTGTCTGCGCGAAGAATCTGCTCTCACAAGAAATGCCGGGTGTCACACGCAGTTTCCTGCTCTTCCCTCTTTCTCCCGTCGCTCCTTGGCAGTAACCAACCCTTTGTCGTCCCTTTCTTTTCATACAGTTACACATTGCAAATTTTACAAGTCCTTTGCTTTGACTTTCATACAATTGCCGGGGGGGGTGTACCCCCTCTCTTTGTCCTCCAGAGTTTCGTATACTCTTCCAAGTTCCGTATACCCCAAGTCCTTTGTTTGCCACTCTTACGAAAAGTGCCGGGGTGTACGCCCATTCTTCCCATCTTGGAACCTCTCCCATTGCAATGAAAAGCAGGGGCGTGGCACCTCTCTTCGACTGGCGCCATTGCTTCACGCCACTCCCTACCGTCTCGTCCGCCGCTTAGTCGAGCGGCAAGGGATACTGTCTACTGTTCTTGAAGCAAATGCACACCACGAAAACAGGGATCAGGTCGGAGAGCAGAGGACTTCAGGGCGTGCAAACGGTTCCACACCAGTTGACGCCATAAGGGCCCCAGTAGCATCATTTTGCCGCAAGGTTTGCCGCGCCGACGAATTCGGGCCGGCTGGCAGCCCTTTGGCGTATCTCAGCACCCGCATTGCACCAGCGTGCCCTGGGACCTCCGTGGTTCTTGGGACCTTCATAGCCGAGGTAATCATCCATGGCCGCAACCCCCCCGACGAAAATCCGCGAAAAGAAGCACGGCAAGGCCAAGCCTCGCTTGACCGAAGCGCAGATTGCTGTCCACTGGAAAGAGGAGGAATATTACCGGCCGCCCGCGAGATTCATCGGGCAGGCCAACCTCTACGACCCCGAATTTGTTGAGAAATTCAGTGAGAAAAATTTCCCGGAATGTTTCCGCCTGTACGCTGAGCTCCTCGACTGGGATCGGTACTGGCACACGACTCTGGACACCGAGCATCCTCCTTTCTGGAAATGGTTCGTCGGGGGAAAACTAAACGCCTGTTACAACTGCGTGGACCGTCATCTCGCGAAATACAAGAACAAAGCCGCGCTCATCTTCATACCGGAACCCGAGGCCGAAGCCGCCACGGTGATCACCTATCAAGAACTCTACCGGTGTGTGAACGAAACCGCGGCCTTGCTGCGCGATTTCGCGGGCCTCAAAACCGGCGATCGCGTGACCATCCACATGCCCATGATTCCCGAGCTGCCCATTACCATGCTGGCCTGCGCGCGCCTGGGCGTGGTGCATTCCGTGGTGTTCGGCGGATTCAGCGGTGAGGCTTGCGGCTTGCGCGCCGCCGATTCCGGCAGCCGCGTCCTCATTTACGCCGACGGTTACCATCGCAACGGAAAATGGGTGGATCACAAAGCCAGCGCGGACGTGGCGGTGCAAACGGCGAAAAAAGAAGGCCAGGACATCGACAAGGTTCTCGTCTGGAAGCGCTATCCGGGCAGATATACCTCCGAAACGCCCATGGTGCTGGAGCGCGACTATTTCATCAACGATGTCCTCAAAGACTATCGCGGCCACATCGTCGAACCCGTCTCACAGGATTCCGAAGCACCGCTTTTTTTGATGTACACGAGCGGCACCACCGGCAAACCCAAGGGCTGCCAGCATCGCACCGGCGGCTATCTCGCCTACGTCACGGGCACCGCCAAGTATTACCAGGACATTCATCCCGAAGACGTCTACTGGTGCATGGCGGATATCGGTTGGATCACCGGGCACTCGTATATTGTTTACGGGCCGCTCGCGCTCGCAGCGACGAGCGTGCTCTACGAAGGGGTGCCGCAATTCCCCGATGTCGGCCGCCCCTGGCGCATCGCCGAGCGGCTGGATGTCAATATCTTCCACACTTCGCCGACGGCCATTCGCATGCTGCGCAAAGCCGGCGCCGACGAACCGAAAAAGTACAACTACCACTTCAAGCACATGACCACCGTTGGCGAGCCGATCGAGCCGGAAGTGTGGCAGTGGTATCACCAGGTCGTAGGCAAAGGCGAAGCAGTCATCGTCGATACCTGGTGGCAAACGGAAACAGGCGGCTTTCTGTGCACCACCAAGCCCGCGCTCGATCCGATGAAGCCCGGCAGCGCGGGTCCCGGCGCTCTAGGAATTTATCCAGTGATTTGGGACGAAGAAGGCAACGAAGTGAAGGCTGGCTCAAACGTGGCCGGCAACATCTGCATCCGTAATCCGTGGCCCGGAATCATGCAGACGATTTGGGGCGATCCGCAGCGCCTCGTCACCCAGTACTACAAGAAATACAACAAGCATCCGCACAGCAAGAATTGGCGCGACTGGCCGTATTACGCCGCCGACGGCGCAGTGCTGGCGCCCGACGGCTACTACCGGATCCTCGGCCGCGTGGACGATGTGATCAACGTCGCGGGCCATCGCCTGGGCACTAAGGAAGTGGAATCGGCCTGCCTGACTTTGCCAGAAGTCGCCGAGGCCGCAGTCGTTCCCGCGGCGGACGAAGTAAAGGGCCGGGTCCCCGTGGTTTACATTTCGCTGAAGCCCGGCCATTTGCCGAACAAGGCGATTCAAGACAGAGTCACGTCCACGATCGAAACCATGATCGGCAAAATTGCGCGACCGAAGCAGATTCATATTGTGCCGGACATGCCGAAGACGCGCTCCGGAAAGATCATGCGCCGCGTGCTGGCCGCCATTTCAAATCGCATGGACACCGGCGATATTACGACACTTGCGAATCCCGATATCGTCGAGCAGATTCGCGAACTGGTGCAGGGTCGTGCCGTTTTGCCGGTTCAGGAAGGCCCGGAAGACATCAAGCGCTTCGGCCAAGAATCGTAGAGCCACTGCCGAGTGGACGGTCAACAGAAATCGCCTGAACCCACTCCCAGCCGCAAACGGCAAGGCAGTTTTCCTTAACTCCTGCATTTTCAATACTTTCCCATGGAAAGGGGCCAGAACTGAAGCTACGAATTCCCGGTAATCGGTCCCAAACAGTAACTACAGCCCGGCCGTCGCGAGTACCTGTTCTTGGGTTTCGCTTTACAAAATATTTCCAAGCCGTTCTAGTACATCGGTACTTCTCATATTTGAATCGATTTTGTATCGGGAGTCCTATTGTTCCTTAGCCCGCACCCCGTTACACTCTTACTTCGATTAGGAGGACTTCCTTGACCGGCTCCGAACGCCGCACAACTCAGCGCTTTAGCATGCGGCTGCCGCTCACCGTGCGCTGGACCACGGGAGCAGCGGTGGGCGAAACCAGCACGGAGTCCCGGGATGTGAGTTCCCGCGGTGTTTATTTCTTCCTCTCCAAAGACGTCAAAGAAGGCTCGCCCGTTGAGATTCTCTTGACTCTGCCGAACGAAATTACGCTGGCCGGCCCCGTGCGCGTACGCTGCCTCGGGCGCGTGCAACGCACCGAGCCGCGCGAAGAAGGTGCGATCGGCGTGGTCGCCGCCATCGAGCGGTACGAGTTTCTGCGCAGCGAGGAGTAGCGCTAGTTCTCCGCTCGCCGCAGCTTCCCCGGTCTGCCGCGGACGCGATAAGTTTGCAGCAGCAAAAATCCGCAGGCTAAGTTTTCCGCACTTTCATTTGCCTGCGGCGCAAAGAGATTAGCCGAGTTTCTTGCTCGCACACTGCGGAGGCGGGCAGGATCAGCCGGGGTGCCTTGGCCCCTCAGCGAAGCGCCCCGGCTCAGATTTGACGACCCGAAGAGGGTCGTCATCCTGAGCGAGCGTAGCGAGTCGAAGGATCTCTCCCCCTGCTTTTTGTGCCCTCCGCTTTGGTCTCTCTTTCGTTTTTCGCACTCCGCCCTTTCCCCTATCTCTCTGGCTGGGAAGCGGAGGCCGAAGCTTTCCTGCGGCCAGCCCTGCCAGCGCGCGAAGGCGCCCGCTGAGTTCGCCGGCGGTCAAACGCCCCTCGCGGTACAGCCAGCGGAGAAAATCCTCGGCCCGCCGCTCCCCCTTCAGCGAGTTACATTCCGCACACGACGACACCAGGTTGCGGTAACCATTGCCCCCTCCCCGGACGCGCGGCACCACGTGGTCGACGCCCCGCACGGTCGGCCTCAGCCGGCGCAAGCAGTAAAAGCAGAACCCACCCTCGCGCGCGTGGATCGCCTGGCGCAGCGCCCGGCTTTCCAGAAAATCCGCCTTCTCGAAATTGGCCTCGCTAGGCGCGCGCTCCGCGGCGCGCGCTGCGATCTTGCCCGCGCGAATCGCCCGAATCTCCTCAGGCAAGCGCACCTCGACCACATGACCCGCTCGGCTGCGTTCCGCCAGGCGCAGAGCGCCTTTCGCTACCAGGCTCCGCACCGCTTGGCGTACGCTCCCGGTGGAAAGGCAGGCGCCGCGGGCGAGCCACAGAATGGAAAAGCGCAGCTCCGGCTTCCCTTCCAGCCGGCTGTGCCGCAACAGATGAAAATACACAGCGCGCTCGATCACCGAGAGGCGCAGCTGCGGCACCGCCAAGTCTGCGAATTGTTTCCACACGTGTACGGCATTGAGCTTTTTGTTTTTCATGTTTAGATCCAGAGCGCGCAGGCGTGGGTGCACGCGCAGGGAAGTGAGATTTTGGGGCGGCCCGGGCAAAAGAGAAAAGAAGTTGACAGCCCAGGAGTTCAAAAGTTCAGGAACAAAGACTTAACGCAGAGAACACAGAGAGAGCACAGAGGTCACAGAGAAGAAAGAAGTAGCAGTCGGCTGTTGCAGGGGCGCAAGACGTTCCGGCTAGTGCCCGGAATCCGGGATATCCCGCCCCTAAAAAGAGAAAGCCCCGACTTGGTCGGGGCGCACTTCTTTACAAAATCAATTCTACCAGACTAGTAACGGCCTTGTCAAGACCAAAATCAGTTTGCCGTGCTCAGAAACTGGCAACCGCCGCAGTTTCACTCGGAGCCGTTTCATATATGGGCAGCAGACGGGCCATTTCCAGCGCTTGCCTCAACTTCGGGCGGAGATGACAAAGCTTCAGGCCTCCGCCTTTGGCTTTTGTCTTCCGATGCATTTCGATGAGTGCGCCGAGGCCCGCGCTGTCCACATAATGGACTTGCTCCAGATTGATGACCATCCGTGTGGCGCCGGATGCGAGCAGATTGTCGATCATGGTAAGCAACCCGCTGCTCTCTTCTCCGAGCACCAGACGCCCTTTGAGCGCCAGAAGGTAGATTCCATTCGTCTCACGCTGCGTGATTTCCAATGGCATCGTTTGCCTCCCATGCTGGCCTCGCCACTCGCCACTTCCCAAAGACCATTACGCGGATTCGCGAATGCCTCCATAATAGCCTTGTCACTCGTCACTCACCACTCGTCACTTCCTCATAATCGGTGCGCCACCCAATTCAAAAGCCTTCCACCCGCCCCGTTTTTCGAAATCAAGGCGCGGCCACGCGCCACGCAGAGAAAATCTCTATCCTCATTTGTCACCGTACTATGAGAGTAGATCGAGCGCACAAGAGCAATGCAATTGACTTCTGCTCATCCTTGTCAGTCGGCCATCCGCAGAGGTTAACATGCCTTGGATGCGGTTTTGGGTCAGATTCAATTTCTAGCTTAGCTGCTGAGACAGCATTTGCGTCAAAGTCGGCACGTGCCACTGGTTGCTTGCTCCGTGCTTTACCAAGTAAGTCACCAATATCCCAGATGTCCGGTTCCAGAAGTCCGTCCCGCCACAGTGCTGAAGTTTTCGAGCGATAAGGAAGAAAAGCGCCTGGTTTCGACTTCGGTGGAGTTTTGCTGAAATGGCTTCTCTGAAAAATAAATCTAGCCAACAAGGAGTATTGAGGGCTGCTGCTCAATTTCTCGTCAGCGGGTTGCCTTCTCAATACCCCGGACAATTTGCTTAGGGCAGTTTTCAGCCAGTTGCTCAATCCCATGAATCCTGCTTTTCTCCCCGAACCAACCAGCATATGCAAGACGATTCTGATTGTTTACGCTTACAGAAAACATCTGGCCGGATGGTCCAATCCAATCAAAGGATATTTCTCCGTCCGGGTCTGCTGACACTTCAGGCATCGGTCCGAACCGTGGCAAAGAGTATGCGAATTGCGTCGCAGCACTAATGGTTTCCGAATCAACGGGGATTTGACTTTCATCGGAAACGATGCGCAAATCTTCGATTTCAGGGAGAAGAAGCTCGAGTCGAGGTTCTAAATAATGTCCCAACGACTTTTCAAGTGACCGCTTGACTTGTCGAGCTGCGTCACTCACGCCAGTGCTAGCCCAGCCACGCAACCCGAGCGAAGTATCGAACATAGGGCAGTATTGAGTCATATAAATGACTGTATCACTTTCTCCGTCAGAGACGAAAAGAAGATCCTGTTTGCAATGTTCCTCAGCTTCTCCAGCCTCGACCAAATATCAGCCGATGCTCCTTCCAAAGAACACTCGGTAAATACATCTATATCTAAGACTGCGGGAGCAGGGATTTCCAGCGTTTGCGTGATTATTGCAGTTGCGCTGTCGGGTTCAATTGGTACAAGCACTCTCTGCATAAACCCCCCCACGACCGGAGGAACCAATTTCGGGACTCGCGGACCCGTAGTCAGATAGTCATCGTAATCTGCCCCCAAAGGAATGTTGACTGTGTTTATGTATCTTACGGCGAGTCTGCTCACGTTGACAGGCCCGGAGACGGTAAGAAAGTCTTGCCACGCATCGCGAGCCGCCTCCCTGAGCACTTCCCAGCCTGGATAATTCTTCAGAATGCTGTAGGTCAGACCGTTCCTACGTAGTAGAACCACTTCTGAGCCATCTTCTCTCTCGTAGCGCATTCCCAAGGATTCTTCGGTTAGGACCTTCGCCGCAAATGGTTTGTCCTCTTCCATCTGGAACTGGAACTGCCCGTGTTTGATTCCCTTTCTCACAGGAAAACCTTTTGGCGCCTCAAACTTTGACAGGACAGAGGCCGGAAGCTCTTCACGCAATTGAATGTCCACAAGGGCCTCACGAAGAGGAGGACGCGTCAGTTTCGGAAATTCTCTCTCAGGCAATTCGGCACCTGTTTAGGATCAAAGATTGGATTAGCAAAATAGCGTCGGCAGCAAGAGTGTACCACCAGCCGAATAGGGGGTAGAATCCCCTCTCCTGCCTCTTACCGCACTTCAATCCTAACTGCGGGGAACTTCGTATGACCGAAGAGGGCGGGTGGCCGCGCCTCAATTCCGAAGAACGCCTTTGGGTGGCCCACCTGTCCCGACCCCGTCGGGATCCTTGCGGATTTTGCACCTCCGTCCCATCCCGCTGCTCTTGCGGGATGAACGGTGGGGTCTTTCTTTTCTCCCTTTTCTAGTTTCAATTTCGGGCGCATGCTTTTGAATGGGTGGTGCATGTCGCTCGCTCCCTACTAACAACTTACAACTAAGAGCGCGTAACATCTCGAGCGCCCGCCGAGGGAAGAAGAGGCCCATGAGACACACGCGCATCATCGTCACTCACTACGGTGGGCCCGATGCACTTCAGGTGGTTGAAGAAGAGTGCCCCGAGCCAAAAGATGGTGAAGTGCGGGTGAGAGTGCTGGCCGCAGGTGTCTCCTTGCCCGACCTGCTGATGCGCGAGGGCATTCATCCCGAGACGCCCCGGTTGCCCTTCACGCCAGGGTGGGATCTGGTTGGCATAGTGGATAAGCTCGGCGACGGTGTGTCCGGAATCGAACCAGGCCAGATCGTTGGCGCACTGCCGATCCACGGTGCTTACGCGGACTTCGTCTGCCTGCCGCAGCGTGAACTGGTTCCGGTGCCATCCGGGTTGGACGCCGCTGAAGCAGTCAGCCTCATCCTGAACTACGTCACGGCGTACCAGATGCTGCATCGTTCCGTTAAGGTCCGACCGGGCCAGCGCGTGCTGATCCACGGCGCGGCAGGCGGGGTCGGCTCGGCGCTATTGCAGCTTGGTCGCCTCGCCGGGCTGGAGATGTACGGTACCTGTTCCTCGCGAGGGGCGCCGGTCGTTTCCGACCTGGGCACTATCCCCATCGATTACCAGAATCAGGACTTCGTGAAAGAAATTCACCGCCTCACGGGCCAGGGTGTAGACGTCGTCTTTGACAGCATCGGTGGTACCCACATCTGGCGCTCCCGTAAGGCTCTCCGTCGTGGCGGGCGGGTGGTGGCCTATGGCCTTACTTCCTCGCTACGTGGGGGACGATTGGCTTCCGGTCGTTCCGGTGGCCGTCATCGCTATCGTGCAATCCTGATTTTCGGGCTGTACATTGCTGGCGGCTGGCTTCTCCCGGGCCGGAAGCGGGTGGTCCCCTACAGCATCCAGACGCTCAAACGGCTGAAACCGGCATTGTTTCGACAGGATTTGATCGCCCTGTTTGAACTCCTTCAACAGCAAAAGATCAAGCCGCTCATCGCGCGGCGATTTCCTCTTGCGGAGGCCAGAGACGCGCATGAGTTGCTCGGCAAGGGAGGCGTGACGGGCAAGATCGTACTCGTGAGCAACGCGTCATCGCTTGAATCAGGAGCGGCGTAACAACGGCATGCAGATGACGGCGCTTTGCACCGCTTCCGGACTCTGCGCTCTCATTTTCCCAGAAGTTGACCGAAGGCCCGTTCTTTCCTAAACTGGTGATACTTCCGCCTGGCCCTCCTCTCCGGAATGAAATTACGGCGATGTTTTCGTTACCGTTCCCAAGGTCTCTCTCCAGGACTTTCTTCCGTCAGCGCGCCCGTTACCTGTGCGCCGCCTGTACTTGCGGGCAGGCGATTTCCCCAGCCGAATTGAGAGAGGATGTATGGAGCCTAGCGGCAGTGCAATTCGAACGTCACGAATGGGGGAGTCCAGTGTTGCGCAGATTTGAATGCTAAATCTGCGGCCTGGCGCCGAGCATGGGCGAGAAACCAAGAAGATACCCGGGGGAAAGAGTTGGAATGGCTCAGAATTCTGCAGCGATCAAAGAAATCGAAGAACTGAAAAGCGAAATCTCCTTGGGAGGCGCGGCGAAAGGGGAGTTTTCGAGCGCCACGGAAGCTCACAGCGGAGACGAATCCATAGGGATTTCCCTGATCGATCTGGCCGAAATTCTGGATCAGCACAAACAGTGGGTGGAATCCGGCGGCGAAACGGGCGTCAAGGCCGATCTTTGCGGCATCAACCTGGCCAAAGCCGATCTCACCGGAGTGAATTTGCAAGGCGCGCATTTGCATCGAGTGAATTTGGCCGGAGCGGATTTATCGATGGCCAATTTGCGGGGAGCGAGTCTGGTCCGCGCGAATTTGCAGAACACCAACCTCCTCGGCACCGAATTGCGCGGCACCAATTTGATGGGCGCGAACCTCTACGGTGCGGACGGGCTGTGGTTTGGCCGCCTCGGCGGAACGAATCTTTTCGATGCCGTGCTGCCGGAGTCGATTTCCGCGGTGGACAGTTCCAAAGCCATCGGCGATGCCACCAAAACGGCGCGCTGGTTTTATTTTCTTATGGTGGGCGTAAGCGTGATCTGTTGCCTGCTGATTGCGTTCACCAGCGATGTGCGGCTGCTACTGAATTCCTCGGCTGTGCCCATCGCGCGCCTCGGCAATCTTCTCCCAATGACGGGACTTTATCTTGGGGGCCCGCTCGTCCTGCTGGCTCTCTCGCTTCGTTTTCATTTTCTGCTATTGCGGCTGTGGGGCAGCATGGCCGCGCTGCCCTCGGTTTTTCCTGATGGCCAGACGCTCGAAAAAGATGGTCCCTGGTATCTGATGGGGCTCGTGCGGCGACATTTCCGCTGGCAGGGGGAATCGCGCTCGGCCATGACGGTATTCGAAACGGTGGTATCGACGGCCCTCGCCTATTGGATTGTTCCGGGGACTTTGTTTTTCTTCTGGCTCCGTTATCTGACGCGCCAGGACTTTCGCGGAACGTTGCTGCACGTTGCTCTGATGACCATTTCCGTAGCCATGGCCACCAGTGTTCCTTTCGTGGTGTCCCGCGTGCTTCGGCCCGGAGACATCCGGCTGCCGAAGTCCAAAAACATATTGCTAAAGATCCTGGGCACCACGCGCGCGGCGCTCGCCACAGGTTGCATTCTCTTCGTCATTTCTCTGGGAGTGAACCGCGGCCTGCCTTCCGACCACGCTGCCGCAGCAGGCGAGTCGCCGGCCGACCCGCGCCGCTGGGCCGCCATGGTGTTTCAATCCGTGGGCTACCGGCCGTATGCGGAGTTGACAGAAGCGACGCTTTCGACGCCTCTCCCTCGCGGCACGGCCTGGACCGATGAAAACGTCGAGAAAATTTCCGGCGCGCACCTGAACCAGATGAATTTGCGTTTTGCGCGGGCCTACCGCGTGTTCCTGGTGAACGCCAAGCTGTGGCGCGCGAATCTGGAAGGCGCTTACTTGTCCGAAGCGGATTTGCGAGGAGCAAATCTTCGCGAGACCTTGTTGCGCTCCGCCGTTTTCGACCGGGCCCATCTTTCGCATGCGGTGCTGGTTTCCGCAACGGCGAACGGAGCGAATTTCGCAGCCGCGGACCTGCGTTTTTCCGATCTGTCTTACGGGACGTTCGAAAATGCCGTACTTTCGAACGCCAAACTTTCCGGCGCCTCGCTTTACGCCGTGGATCTGCGCCACGCCCAATTACTGCGCACTGATCTTTCGCGAACGGACATGCGTGACACCAAACTCGAACATGCCGTGCTCTCTTTCGCCAATCTCGAGCAGACCGATCTCTCCTCCGCCAAGCTCGGAGAGGCCAACCTGACGGGCGCGCAGCTCAAAGGCACGATCCTGCTCGACGCGGACTTGAAGAAAGCGGATCTGCGCGGGGCTTACCTGACCGCGGCCATTCTGCGCGGCGTCGAACTGGACGGCGCGAACTTAGCGGGGGCGGACCTGAGGGGCGCTACGGGAATCACGGCGCTACAAGTTTGCTCCGCTTCGCACGGGCGCGCGGCGTTGATGGATCCTGATTTGGCCGCTGAAGTTCAACAGCGCTGCGCGTCTGCTCAGTAGCTCAGCGGTCCGGGTCAGCGCTAGTTAGTGCAGCTTGGCGTATTCGGTCTTCGCTTCCTTTAAGATTGGAATATCCGGGTCGGCATCTTTCCATAACGTGAGGAAATCCTGATAGGCGGCACGGGCTTTGGCGGGATCGCCCTGCAATGAATATGCACGTCCGAGTTGGAGATGCGCCAGCGCGCCGATGGGTTCATTCAGAACAATGCCACGATGGTCGAGGATTTTCTGAAACTCTGCTGCGGCTTGGCGTCCTTGATGTACGGCAAGATAGGTTTCGCCGCGCACGTAGACGGGGTACAGATTGGGCCAGTTGTAGAGGCTGAGCGACGCCAAACCAAGTTCATAGGGAGCCGCGGCCGCAAGACTGTCGAGCGCTTGTTGCGGACGTGCGTGGCTGAGCGCGAGCCTGGCGCGAAGCGTGGGCAGGTAATTAAACTGCACAATGGTGTCCTCGGGAAACTTCTTGTCCAAATCGTCGGCCAAGGCTTGGGCGCGGCCGTCGTCGCCTGCATAGGCAAGGGCTAGCGCCACCCCAAAATCGATGTCTCGCCCCGTCGAGCGTCCCTTTGCGAGCGTGACCTGCTGTCGCGCTTTGTCTGCTTCGCCGAACAAGGCCTCCCGCAAGGCAGAAACGGCATAGTAACCTGCGGCGGTTTCCTTCTCCCCGGCCCGCTCCGCGGAATTTGCCGCCTGTCGGGAGAACTCACGGGCTTTTCCAAGAGACCCGAAATAGGCAGCGGTGTCGGCCTCCAAGGCTAGTAGCAAGTCTGCGTCGCCCGCTGTGCCTGCGGCGCTGGCCACCTGTTGCGCCATTGCGTCAGGGTCATCCTGATAGAAGGCAATTCCATAAAGGACGGGTGCAAGACTGGAGTCCAGACCCTTTGCGTGCGCCTCCCTGGCTGTAGCTTCGGCCTGATCGACGTGGTTTAACAAAAGGTTGGTGAAGACGACCTCGCGGTAGAAAAAACTGTCGTATGGGGCGACTCGAAGGGATTCTAGGAATTCTTTGAGGCCTGCTTCATATTGTCCGAGACTGGTTAAGAACACTCCCAGGTTGAGATGAAAGGTGGGGTCACGCGGGTAGGTTTGTTCACCAAGCGCGGCGCTGCGCCGTGCCTTAATAAGGTCGCCGGTCACGGAATTGTAGTAATCGCTTTCGATCAGCAGCCGTTCCCGCTCACTCACCCTTTCTCGCAATTCGAAGGCCTTCCGGGTATTTTCTACTGACAAGGCGGTTTCGCCGAGGTTTGTATAAGATATGCCCATCGCCCAGTAAGCCATGGCGAAATTCGGGTCGAGTTGGGTGGCTCGTTGAAAAAAAGGCAACGCCGCAACGTTATCGCCCGCCCTCCAAGTCTTATAACCTAAATTGTAGGCCTGTAATGCTTCGAGAGATGGCGTAGTCGCTTGTTCGAGAGGGGTGTTATATTTTTGCACGGTGCCCAGGGATTCCCCGAGCTTCGCTCGCATTTCTGAAGCCACCTTACCAAGCGCATCAAGAACATGGTTTTTGTCCTTCGGCTGCGCTTCCGTGCTTGCCAGCAGGTCTCCGCTTGCGCAGTTGACAGCCCTGAGAATCAGATTGTATTGCGTCCCAATCAGGGCAATCGAACCGTCCAGTGCTGCCGCACTGTTTGCTCTCTGACAGACTTCCCGGGCAATCTCAGGAGTGAGCCGCGCATTGGCCGGTTGTCCCATCATCCGCAACGTGTGATGGATTCCTTCCTCGGAGACAAGGCTGAGGAAGGGCGACTGTTCGAGCTGAACGGCAAGCCCCTGCTTAAGCGTACCGTCGAAGACCGCATCGCCCGTTGTGTTGGTGAAATCAGCGAGGACGATGGTGTCCTTGTCCGTAAGGGCGTGTGCCTTGCGGGAGAAAAACAACCAACTGCCCACCACCAATCCGATTACCATCACCGCAGCGCTAGTGACTACCGCCCATGGAAAGCGAGTGGATTTCGCAGCAGGCTTCGCCGGGACTTGTGCCGTCGCAGCGGCTGTGTGCCCTGATTCGGTGTCGCGTTTCAGTCGCTGCAAGTCGGTCCGGATCTCGGCAGCACTTTGGTAACGCAGCTTGCGACCCTTTTCCAGCGCTTTGCCGATGATTTCGTCCAGCTTTGGTGGGAGTCCTTGATTAGCCTGCGAAACAGGAACTGGCGTACGGTTCAAAATCCCATCATGCACGATAGCTGTTGTGTTACCCGGGAAGGCCATGCGGCCCGTAGACATCTCATAGAGCACCGCGCCAAACGAGAACAAGTCCGTCCGTGCATCCAGTTCTTCGCCTCGTGCCTGCTCCGGAGACATGTACGCGACAGTGCCCACTGCGCTACCGGGGCTTGTCAGCAACGTGTCCACCATAGCCGTCGGCATCGCGGACAGACTGCCACTGTCGGCGGCAGGAGCAAACTTCGCCAGACCGAAATCGAGGACTTTGGCGTTGCCCTGCTTGGTCACAAAAAGGTTTGCCGGCTTGATGTCGCGGTGGATGATGCCCTGGGCGTGCGCTGCCCTGAGCGCATCGGCAATTTGAACTGCCAGCTCCAGCATTTCGTCGAACGGAAGCGGCTGGCCAGAAATGCGGTGCCTCAACGTTTCACCGTCGAGAAACTCCATGGCAATGAATTGCTGGCCGTTTTGCTCGCCAATGTCGTAAATGGTGCAGATGTTCGGGTGATTTAGCGCCGATGCGGCCTGTGCTTCGCGGCGGAAGCGTTCCAGAGCAGCGGAGTCGTGGAGCATTTCAGCAGGCAGGAATTTCAAACCCACGGCGCGATGGAGCCGCGTGTCCTCCGCCTTATAGACGACGCCCATACCCCCGCCACCGAGCTTTTCGAGGATGCGGTAATGGGAGATGGTCTGGCCGATGAGTGACGAGGATTCCGTCATTTCCAGTAGGACCCCGACGCGGACGGGGTCAATCTGGCGCTCATCTTAGGTTGCAGCCGGAGACAAGTCAACGAAAGGAGCCAGAGAGCGCAGCGTTGATGGACGAGAATTTGGCCGCGTAAGTGCAACCGTGCTGCTGAACTTCACGATTGCTGGGAGCAACTCAATTCGAACGATGAGTACGGCGGCGGTGTCTGTAGGGATGAAGGCGCAAACTGCGCGCTTCAAGGAGAACCACCGCCATGAAAAAAACAGGTATCGCCTTTGCTTTGCTTGCCGTCGTGCTCATGACCTGCGCTGGGACGCACGCGCAAATGCCCAGCCCCAAAGGCACAACAGTGAAGTCAGCGCCTGATCTATCGAAGCTCAATATCGAGAAGGTTCTGCAGCAGTTGCAGGCGACAACCGTTCAACCGAGCAACGAAGAAACATCGCCTTTGCAAGTTGTGGCTGAGTTTCTGCAACTGAGCCCGGGCCAGGTGACCGAGCTGGAGCAATTGCTCCAAGCGCGCCAGGCGAAGCTCATGCCGCTCTTTCAAACCGCGCAAACGCTGATCCAACAGCTCGGCAATCTGCTGAATTCCGGCGGAAACCCGGAGCAGGTCGGGGCCGTGGTCATCCAAATCCATGCGTTGCAGCAGCAGATGGCGCAGGCGCAACAGGCTTTTCTCACACAATTCACAGCCATCCTCTCCGCGGAACAATTGCAGAAACTCCGGGCCGTGCAGGTTGCCGCCCAGTTGCAGCCGATCCTTCCGGCGTTTCAGCCGATCTTTCTCTTCTGACCCTGAATTCCGAAGTTGAAAAGCAGATCCCTCCGCCTCAAGCTGCGGAAGACCGCAGCTTGAGGGTCGGGATGACAGGGGCGGGGAAGACGGGCACAGCAAGCTGTGCCACTACAAAGAATCGACGAAAGCGAAGAGAGATTTCTCACCCAGCCTCCGGCTGGGTTCGAAATGACGCTCACTCGTTGTGAAGATTAGAGGCAGTTCGTTATGAATTGCATGCTGGACAAGGTTCAGGCGTATTGGTAGTGGGTCAGTTCGAATTTTGACCCCTATTGTCATGATCAAGAAAATTAAAACTGACCCCTACCGCATGGTACTTTTTTGAACGAGCAAGCGGGTCGCGGTGTCTACACTTGTAAAGGCAAGAGAGCGTGACAGGAACGTGCGTGAGTACGTTGATTGCCAGAGCCGAAGCGCATAGTCCCGCGGTGGGATTTGGCGAGCGCCTTGCGGAGAATCAGCGGCGCGTCTTTCAAATTGCCTACAGCGTTCTGGGCAACTCGGCCGACGCTGAGGATGTCGCACAGGAAGCGTTCTTGCGCGCTTACCAGAAGTTTGACTCGCTGCGTGAAGCGGAGAAATTTCGCGCCTGGGTCAACCGCATCGTTTTCCGGCTGGCCCTGAACCGTAAGAGAGGCTACCGGCGCCGGCTGGAGCGGGATACGGCCTGGCAGAGCATGGAGTCTCCCGCAATGGTGGACGGTGCGAAAGAAGCGGAGCAGCAGGTGATGTTGGATCGGCTTCGGAAAGAAATCGAGCGCTTGCCGGCAAAACTCCGCAGCGTCCTGCAGCTTTCTCTCGTGGAAGAGATGGACGCTGCGGACGTGGGCGTGGTGCTGGGGATTCCCGCGGGCACAGTGAGATCGCGGGTGCACACAGCGCGAAAACTTTTGCTGGAAGTGATGCAATGAAGAATGCGTGCGAGAGATGGAAAGATCAGTTGCGGGAGACCGCGCTGACAGGAGCGCGTACACCGCAATTTGCAGAGCATCTGCAAACCTGCGCGAATTGCTCTGCGGAGCTGCGGGACCTCGAGGCGCGCAGGGCCCGCCTGGATACTTTGCTGCCGCTGGTGGCGCAAGGCGCCGAACCTCCCGCGGATTTTCGAGCGCGCGTCCTTGCGGCGGCAGAGGCCGCCGGTAAACGCAGGCGGGTGCGGCGCTGGCAAGCGTGGACGCTGGCGGGTGCGGCGGCCACGGCCGCAATCGTGCTCGTGGTCGGTGCAGTGTTGCACCGCGGGACAACAGGAAAGATT